>Ga0187848_10000112_pt1 | contig 72868 bp, 52 predicted proteins | sample June2016WEW_4_40_FD_132424 | JGI IMG/M metagenome (GOLD analysis project Ga0187848, IMG submission 132424) | Peatland microbial communities from SPRUCE experiment site at the Marcell Experimental Forest, Minnesota, USA - June2016WEW_4_40 | ecosystem: Environmental > Terrestrial > Soil >... | reverse complement strand
GTCGGTGATGAGGGCGCAGGATTTGCCCAGTCCCTTGGACTTGAGGTAGCTGGTGGGGTAGAGCATCTCCTGCATGCCGGGGCCACCGCGCGGGCCTTCGTAGCGGATGAGGACGACATCGCCGGGAACGATCTTGTCTCCCAGAATGGCCTCGACGGCGGAGTCCTGGCTCTCGAAGATGCGCGCCGGACCGGTGAAGGTGAGATGGGCGGCGTCGACGCCGGCGGTCTTGACGATGCATCCCTCTTCGGCGATGTTGCCGTAGAGGACGGCGAGGCCGCCATCCTTGCTGAAGGCGTGCGCGACGTTGCGGATGACTCCGGTGTCGCGGTCGAGGTCAAGGTCGGGGTAGCGGGCGGACTGGCTGAAGGCGACCGTGGTACGAACGCCGAAGGGCGCGGCGCGGAAGAACTTTTCGACGGCAGGGGCGACGCCGCGCTTGACGTCGAGGGCGTCGATGGCCGCGCCGAGGGTGGGCGCGTAGACGGTGGGGACATCGCGATGCAGCAGGCCGGCGCGATCCAGCTCGCCGAGGATGGCCATGATGCCGCCGGCGCGATGCACGTCCTCCAGATGGACGTTGGGGGCGGAGGGGGCGACCTTGCAGAGGTTGGGAACGCGGCGCGAGAGGCGGTCGATGTCTGCCATGGTGAAGGGGACCTGGGCCTCCTGCGCGGCGGCGAGGAGATGCAGCACGGTGTTGGTGGAACCGCCCATGGAGATGTCGAGGGTCATGGCGTTCTCGAAGGCCTGGAATGTGGCGATGCCGCGCGGCAGGGCGGTGAGGTCGTCGTGCTCGTAGTAGCGGCGGGCCAGATCGACGATGGTGCGGCCGGCCTGGAGGAAGAGCTCCTTGCGGTCGACGTGCGTGGCGACGATGGTGCCGTTGCCGGGCAGGGCGAGGCCGAGCGCCTCGTTGAGGCAGTTCATGGAGTTGGCGGTGAACATTCCGGAGCAGGAGCCGCAGGTGGGACAGGCGGCGTGTTCATATTCATCTACCTCGGCGTCGGTGGCCTTGGGGTCGGCGGCGAGAACCATGGCGTCGATGAGGTCCACGGTCCTGGTCTCGCTGCCGTGCTTGATCTTGCCCGCCTCCATCGGCCCGCCAGAGACGAAGACGGTGGGGATGTTGAGGCGCAGGGCGGCCATCATCATGCCGGGAGTGATCTTGTCGCAGTTGGAGATGCAGACCAGCGCGTCGGCGCAGTGGGCGTTGGCCATGAACTCGACCGAGTCGGCGATGAGATCGCGCGAGGGCAGGCTATAGAGCATGCCGTCGTGGCCCATGGCGATGCCGTCGTCGATGGCGATGGTGTTGAACTCCTTGGCGACGCCGCCGGCGCGGGCGATCTCCTCGGCGACGAGCTGGCCGAGGTCCTTGAGGTGGACGTGGCCGGGCACGAACTGGGTAAAGGAGTTGGCGACGGCGATGATGGGCTTGCCGAAGTCGCCGTCCTGCATTCCGGTGGCGCGCCAAAGACTGCGCGCGCCGGCCATGTTGCGTCCGTGGGTCGAGGTACGTGAGCGATAAGGGGGCATCCCCGTATTTTACTGCGTACGAGGAGGAGGCCGCTCCAGGCGGCCACTATCGTTCCACCCCGAGCGTCTCACGCGGCACAGCTCACTTATGGATTTGTGTCCTTCACCTGGTATCCGTCAGGGGCCTTGAAGAGGGAGGGATCGGGTGCGATCTGCTGGATGTCGGCGGTTTCTGTGGTTGCCTTGCCGGTGCGCGGGTCGTCGACGATGGAGCGAAGCGTGATGCCGAGATCCTGCGCGGTCCAGGTCTCCCTGGTTGTAGTCAAGTCGCGGTCGTTGCCCTCATAACCGGCGGGGGTGGTATTGGTATTGCGGAATCCTGTTGCGTAGAGGCCTTCGATGGTTTGGGGCGGCAGGGATTCGTTGCGCGAGGGGTAGTAGCGCTGGGTTGTTTGGGGAGCGGCTGGCATAGGTTGCGCGACCGGCTGCGGAAAGTGGTAGACCGTCACAACTTTGGAGTTGTTGGGATTGCCGACCGTCCAACTCATGCGTATGCGCGCCACCGGGTCGTAGATGCTGATAAAGCGATACGGGGTTCCATTGGTCGGCGTGTTAGTGGTCTCGGTGCGCATGCGGCCATCGGCGTCGCGCCAAATCTGCGCTGTGGTGACGGTGGTGATGTGGGTGCCGTCGGCCAGGGTCTGAACGCGCGTGGTCGTCTGCTTGGCGGTGTAGGGAGGGAAATGCTGCTGCACCACGGAAGCAGGGCAGTTACACGCGGGCGCGGAAGTGGCGGCGGGCGCGGCGGTCTGTGCGGTTGCGGCGGGTGTGGCGGAGCTGCGCGCGGGAGCCTGCGCGGTCTGTGCCGAGGCAGTCTGCGGGAGAAGTACGGGGGCGAAGGCGAAGGCAAGCAGGACGGTACAGGGGCCGATGCGCATGGGGGTTCCTCTGAGTGGGAGGCTACTCCTCGAAGCTGTTGATTTCAATCGCATGGCAGGTGGCCCAGCCATCGCGCCTTTGTCTCATGCGATGGGTGGCATTCACGCCTTGCGCGAAGCACACTCCTCTAACCCGCACCAATCTCCCCATCATCCACGAACGGAAGGGCACGCGTGAACGCGTGCCCTTCACCACTTCACGAACCGCACGATTCGAATCGTCCTCTACGCCAGCTTCACGCTGACCAGTTCGATGCCGGCGCCTTTGCCCAGGTTGCGGCTGTACTTCTTCTCGGCGGCGTTGTTCCAGTGCTCGTGAACGCCCATGCTGGCCAGCGCCTTGCCGGTCTTCGCCGGGTCGTAGACGGTCTTGGAGGGCGGCTGGTTGGCCAGCGCCATCTCGTGCAGGTAGTTGTCCACCGCGCCGGTGACGATGGTCTCGAGCGACGGCTCGCTGCTCAGGAAGTCCAGCGCAACCGAGTCGATGGCCACGCCGTCCTGCGAGGCAAAGAGGCTGGAGGTCCAGTTGCCGTTGAAGGGCGCGCTCGACCACTTGCAGACCGGGGTGAGGCGGAACTCGTTGTGCTGCGTCGCATACAGGCCGTCGATGATGTACAGTACGGTCTTGCCGCCGACCTCCGGGTGTCCATTCATGTCCACCAGCCCGTTGTAGGAACCCATCGCCTGGGCAGCCGGCGCGCCCACCCGGTTGCCGAAGGACTTGACGGCGATCGAGGCATGCACATCGCGCGCTCCGTAGGAACCGTCCGCCTTGAGGACCGTTCCCTGGTGGTTCTTGGCGCAGACCGTCATGCCCGCCATGGTGTGCCCCTTCAGCCCGGCCACGTTGATCATGTAGTCGGCCTGCGTGACCACGGTGGGGAGATAGAAGGTCAGGCCGCCCTTGGCGAAGAACATCGGCTTTGTCTTGTCCACCACCGCCTTCTCGCGGCCATCGGTGTCGGTCGAGTCCACAAAGTGGACGCCGGGAAACTCCTTGCTGCCGCGGTCGTAGATGGTGGATGGAACGTTGCGGATGGCATCGAAGATAAAGATGTCGGCCGGCGCGGCGCCAACCTGCTGGATGAGCTGGCGCAGCAGGGCCTGCGAAAGCTGCGGCGCAATGTAGGAATCGTTGGTGCCCGTGCCGTGGTTGTGCATCTGGTTCAGGTTCATCTTGATGGCGATCTTCTCGCCCTTCTTGTAGCCCACCGCGCCCTTGCCGTGGCGCTTGTTGAAGTCGACGAAGATCTTGTTCCAGGCCTCTTTGTCGGTTTTGGCGTCGCCAACCGAGCGGATGGTTCCCGAGAGCATGGCAGCGACGGGCTCGGGGTGGGTGTTGCTGTCGTCCCACCAGCCCGGCGCGTTGGTTACGCCGTCCCAGCTGGTGGCCTTGGGATCGAAGGCCCAGGAGACGCGGCCCGGCTTGACGCCGAACGCCGTCCCCATCGGCGAGTTGGCAGGGTCGCTGGGGGTGAAGGGAGGCTGAGGCGTGGGAGGCGTGGGCTGGGCCAGGGCCGAGGGAACTTTCAAGGCAGTCAGCGTTGCGGCGCCGCCCATTACGGAGGCTTTCAGGAAATCTCTACGCGAAGTTTCAAAGTAACCGTTTTTCATCTGGAATCTCCTATTTCGGCCCTGGTTCGCTTGGATGCCCTAGCTGGCCCGGATTATACCGCTCTGCTGCAGTGCATGGCATGTGACATCCGTCACAGACAGTGGAAAAGCTGGATTCCGGGCGAAATACAGAGCGATTCCATTGGAAAGTAGAATATCCGCATGGACGGAACGCGGATCGACAAATGGCTGTGGGCGGCGCGCTTCTTCAAGACGCGCGAGCTGGCCTCCAAGGCCTGCGAGATGGGCCGCATCGAGTCCAATGGCCTGCGCGCCAAGCCCGCACGCGAGGTGCGCGCCGACGATATGCTGCGGATCAAAAACGAAGCCGCCGAGTGGGAGATCGAGGTCCTCTCGCTCAGCCACCAGCGTGGCCCCGCCGCCGTTGCGCAGACGCTGTACCGCGAGACCGAGGCCAGCATCGAACTTCGTCGCAAGGCCGCCGAAGAGCGCCGGTTGCTTGGGCCGATGGATGGCGCGCCATCGTTGGGCAGGCCGTCGAAACGCGATCGGCGGCTGATTCACAGCTTCAGCGGTAAGCGTTGAAGCCGCGATTATTGCGGGCCGAGAGATTCCAGTAGAGTGCGGGTTTCGGCCAGGACATCTTCGGCATGGGCGGAGGTGAGCGGCCAGCGCAGCACGCCCTGCGCTGTGAACTGCGCGCCGCGCTTGGCGTTTCGGCTGACCAGCTTCATCATGGCGGCGGGATCGACGCTGGTGCGCGCGAGCGATGCGGGGGCCTGCTGCGATGTGTCGGCCGCAGCGGCGGCGAAGCGAATGTGCAGCATCTCGACGAATGTTTTCGCAACGGGCTTTGCGGGCTGCGAGCGGCGCGAGAAAGGCTGCGGCGGCGCGGGTTTTGGCGCGGGCAGGTCGATCTGGGTGCGCTTGCGGTCGAGTTGCGCGATGCCGAGCCGCTCGCAGAGCAGGCGGAGTTCTCCGGCGGCGAGCAGGTTCAGGACAGACGGGGGCGGGTTGCCGTAGCGGTCTTTCATCTCAGCCAGAACATCTTCGAGTTCTGGCTGGGACTCTGCGGCGGCGATGCGCTTGTACATGCGCAGGCGCTGGTTCTCCTCGGGGATGTAGCTGGAGTCGATGCGCACGGAGATGCCGAGGTTGATGCTTGTGCCTGCGTGGGCCGGCCTGGCTTCTTCTCCTTTGAGTTTTCTCACCTCTTCTTCCAGCATGGAGGTGTAGAGCTCGAATCCGATGGCCTCGATGTGACCGGACTGCTCGCCTCCGAGCATGTTGCCCGCGCCGCGGAGTTCCAGGTCAAGCGCGGCGATCTTGAATCCGGCGCCGAGGTCACTGAACTCCTTCAGCGCGGCCAGGCGGCGGCGCGCGATCTCGGTCAGTTCCGTCTCCGGCGGGATGAGCAGGTAAGCGTAGGCGCGGCGATTGCTGCGTCCCACGCGGCCGCGGAGTTGGTACAGCTCCGCCAGTCCGTGGCGATCGGCGCGGTTGATGAGGATGGTGTTGGCCAGCGGGATGTCGAGTCCGTTCTCGATGATGGAGGTGGCGACTAGCACGTCGTACTCGTGGTTCATGAAGGCAAGCATGACGCGCTCCAGCTCGGCCTCGGGGAGCTGGCCGTGGCCGATGGCGATGCGCGCGTGGGGAACCAGCTCGCGGATCTTTGCGGCAAGTTCGTAGATCGTCTCGACGCGGTTGTGGACGAAGAAGGTCTGGCCGGCGCGCTCCAGTTCCATCTCGATGGCGGTGCGGACGAGCTTCTCGTCGAACTTGGCGACGATGGTCTGGATGGCCATGCGGTCCTTGGGCGGCGTCTCGATGATGGACATATCGCGCAGGCCGACCAGCGACATGTGCAGCGTGCGCGGAATGGGCGTGGCCGACATGGCAAGCACGTCGATCTGCGCGCGCATCTGCTTCAGGCGCTCCTTGTGGCGCACGCCGAAGCGCTGCTCCTCGTCCACGACGAGCAGGCCGAGGTCCTGGAACTTGAGCTTCTGCGCGAGGACGGCATGGGTGCCAATGAGGATGTCGATCCTGCCGGCGGCGGACTTCTCCAGGATCGCGGTCCTCTCCTTCGCAGTGCGGAAGCGGGAGATCATCTCGACGTTGACGGGGAAGTTACTGAAGCGGCGCTTGAAGCTCTCGTAGTGCTGGAAGGCGAGGACGGTGGTGGGCGCGAGGACGGCGACCTGCTTGCCGTCCTGCACGGCCTTGAAGGCGGCGCGCATGGCGACCTCGGTCTTGCCGTAGCCCACGTCGCCGCAGAGCAGGCGGTCCATGGGCTGCGGCGATTCCATGTCGCGCTTGATGTCGGCGATGGCGGTGGTCTGGTCGTCGGTCTCGTTGAAGTCGAAGGCGTCCTCGAACTCGCGCTGCATGTTGCTGTCGGGCGAAAAGGCGGTGCCGACGGCGGCCTTGCGCTGGGCGTAGAGCTTGAGCAGCTCGCCGCTCATGTCGGCCATGGCCTTCTTGACGCGGGCCTTGGTCTTCTGCCACGACTGCGTGCCGAGCCGGTTGCGCTCGGGCGGCGGGCCGGTCTCGCTGCTGCGATATTTCTGGATGAGGTCGAGGCGGGTGAGCGGAACGTAGAGCTTGGCCTCGTCGGCGAACTCGAGGATCATCAACTCCAGCGGCGGCTGGTCTGGCTCCTCGATGACACGCAGGCCGCAGTATTGCGCGATGCCGTGCTCGACGTGGACGACGTAGTCTCCGACGGCGAGGTCGCGGAAGTCGGAGACGAAGGCGGAGGTCTTGGACTTGCTGCGGGGAATGGGGCGTGCCTGAACGTCGGCGTCATCCACGAGATCGTTTGCGCCGAAGAGGACGATCTGCCGGGCAGAGGCGCGGCCATCGGCATCGCGCAGGTCCAGGACCTGCACGCCGTTGGCGATGGCGGTGCGGACAATGACGGGCGTGCGCAGGTCGCCCGTAAGGTAGCTCGACTCGCTGTAGACTGTGGAGCTTCCTGGTGCTTGCGCGCGCGAGCCGAGGCGGTACGGGAGTTGATACTCCTGCAACAGGCCGGCGAGGCGTTCCACTTCGCCCTGGTTCGGCGCGGCGATCAGCACGCGCGCCTCTTGCTGGATGAGTGCGCGGATGGCTTCGATGAGCGCGGGGATATTGCCGTGGAAGCGCTGCGTGGGGCGGGTGCTGAAGTCCACCTCGGAGAGACCGCTGCGGTCTGCATCGAGAACGTCAACCGCGCCGAGCTGGTCGAGATCGCATCCGGAGAAGCTGCGCAGGCGGTCGTCGAGCTCCCACGGAGAGATATAGATGTCTTCGGGGCGGACGAGCGAGCCGATGCCGGAGCGCTCGTGGCGCTGCTCGACCTTGTTCCACCAGCGCTCGCCCTGGTTCTTCACCATCGCAGGCTCTTCGCAGAAGACGCGAGCCGTTGGGCCGAGCAGATCGAGCAGAGTGAGGTTGGCCTGTGCAGCGGCAGGTGCGACCGGCGCGAAAAACTCCCAGCCGGGAAAGATGGTGGCATCCGTACCCACCCATCGCGATGTTGCTGCGATGGATGGCGCACCCGCTTCCGGGAGGTGAGCGAGGAGTTCGACCGGCTCTTCGCCGCCTTCCAGCTCCGCGCCAGCCAGCCCCGAGCGCGTGAGCCGGGCGTTGATGGCGGCGAGAATCTTCTCTGTGACCGGCGTCTCGGTGAGCGGCAGCAGCAGCGCCTCGTCCAGTGTGGAGGCGGAGCGCTGCGTCTCGGGGTCGAAGCGGCGGATGGACTCGATCTCGTCGCCGAAGAATTCGATGCGCACGGGGCGGTCCATCTCCGGCGAGTAGGCGTCCAGAATGCCGCCGCGCAGCGTGACCTGGCCGGGCATCTCGACCACATCGACGCGTGTGTAGCCGACCGAGAGCAGGTGCTCGACGAGCATCTCAGGCAGCACCTCCTCGCCGCACCTGAGGCGCAACGCGAGGGCGGCGTAGTGGTCGCGCGGAAAGAGCCTCATGCAGGCCGCTTCGACCGGAGCAATGACGAGGCGCGCGGTTCCGGTGGCGATCTTCCACAGCGTGGCGGCGCGGGTTTCGAGTATCTCGGGGTGCGGAGAGAGATTTTCAAAGGGCAGAACATCGTGCGCGGGCAGGCGCAGGACGGAGTCGGCGGCGAGCGCGCCGGACAGCTCGCAGGCGGCGAGGATGGCCGCGTGCAGCTCTTCGGCGGCCTTGTTGTCGGCAACCAGGATGAGGCAGGGCGCGTTGGCGGCGCGGACGAAGAGTGGAAGATACAGCGCGCGCGCGGTAAAGGTGAGGCCGGAGACACGTCTACGCCCGCTGCCGGCGCTCAGATGGCGACGGACACGTTCAAAAGGGACACAGTTCTCAAGGTCCGCAAGCACTTCGCGGACGAAAGGCAGAATCATTGCTGGGTTAAGTCTACCTGCTGGAACGGAGTCGCAGTGGCAGGAAGATCGCACACAGACGTGAGATACAGCGAGCCGCAGGACATGGCAATGGGCCCTGTTGCTAGAATCGAGATGAATATGTCCACGACGACTGCACTTTCGCCTGAAGTTCTTGCCAAGTACCAGCCTGTGATCGGGCTGGAGGTCCATGTCCAGCTATTGACCGAGACGAAGGCCTTCTGCAACTGCATCAACCGCTACGGCGGCGAGCCGAACACGCACATCTGTCCAAACTGCCTTGGGCTGCCTGGAGCGTTGCCGGTGTTGAACCGGCGCGCGGTGGAGTTGGCCGTGCTGGCGTCGAAGGCGATCCACTGCGAGATTCGCGAGACCAGCATCTTTTCGCGCAAGAATTATTTCTATCCCGACTCGCCGAAGGGATACCAGATCTCGCAATACGACCGGCCGATCGCAGAGCACGGATGGATCGATGTTCCCGATTCCACGGGGGCGGCCAAACGCATCGGCATCACGCGGCTGCACCTGGAAGAGGACGCGGGCAAGAGCCTGCACGACGGCTTTGCCGACTCGGTCTCGCGGACGTACATTGACCTGAACCGCTGCGGCACGCCGCTGGTGGAGATCGTCAGCGAGCCAGACCTGGGCACTCCGGACGAGGCGTTTGAATACCTGACGCGGCTGAAGGAGATACTACTGTACTGCGGCGTCAGCGACTGCAACATGGAAGAGGGCAGCCTGCGCTGCGACGCCAACGTGAGCGTGATGCTCAAAGGCGCGGCGAAGTTTGGGACGAAGGCCGAGGTGAAGAACGTCAACAGCTTTCGCTTTATCCGCGCGGCGCTGGAGTACGAGATTGAGCGGCAGATCGAGGTGCTCGAGGGCGGCGGGCACGTGGTGCAGGAGTCGCGGCTGTGGAACAGCGCCGAGGGGCGCACCTACTCGATGCGCTCGAAGGAGCAGGCGCACGACTACCGCTACTTTCCGGAGCCGGACCTTCCGCCGCTGGTGGTCGGCGAGGCGTGGCAGCGCGAGATTCTGAAGGCCCTGCCGGAGCTGCCCGAGGCGCGGCGCGCGCGCATGATCGCGGAATATGACATTACGCAGCAGGACGCGATGACGCTGACCGCGACACGCGCGTTTGCCGACCGCTTCGAGGCGGCGGCGAAGGCGGCGAAGAGCCCGAAGCGCGTGGTGTCGCTGATTACCAGCGAACTGACCGGGCGCTTGAAGGCCGCGGCGCTGGAGCTGGAGCAGTCGCCGGTGACGCTGAAGGGGATTGTGCAGGCCGCGGACCTGGCCGAGTCGGGCGAGCTGTCGAGCAAGATGCTGAAGCAACTGCTGGACGCCTGCTTCGCCGAGGGCAAGGACTTCGCCGAGGTCTACGAGCGCGACAAGCCGCGGCAGATCTCGGATGCGGGCGCGATCGAGGCGATGATCGACGAGGTGATCGCGGCGAACCCGAAGCAGGTCGCGCAGTACCGCGGCGGCAAGAAGACGGTGGCGGCGTTCTTCGTCGGCAACGTGATGCGGCTGTCGAAGGGACAGGCGAACCCGGCGCTGCTGAACGAGCTGGTGACGCGCAAACTGGACAGCCTGGGCAGCACTCCCTAGTTGGGTTTGTTGTTCCTTGGGCTGTGGAGTGTTGAATCGCCACTCGCATTCCTTGAGAAAGAACGGAGAGCGGGCCGTTGGAATGCCGTTGAAGCGGCGCATGAGACAAAGGCGAGGCACCTGGCAGGAGTCAGTCTAGCTCGCCTTTGGCTTGGCTGGTGAGGCTGGTGCCGCGGCTTTCTTAGCGGCGTCCTTTGCCGCCTTGATTTTCATGACCGAGGCAAGCTGTATCTGTCGGTTGTATCGGGTTACATACCAATCATCAATAAGGAGTTCGATTAGCTTTATTAGCTCTTGAGCCTCACCTTCATCAACATCAACGATCAGGTTGATTTCTTTCTCCATGTGAGCGCCGATGTTTCCGATGGATCGGACGGCGTCAATCGCCTCCCACGTCAAAGGATCAATTCGATCCTTTATTACTTTGATCTCATCGACTAGTCGATCCTTCTGGATATTGTGAAAGTCACGAATCATGCCTTGGAGGCAGCGGCGAGCTAGAGTAGCTGAAGCCTTTGGGCTCTTTTCTGCAATCAGACAGGCTTCGGTGTAATCGCTCACGATAGGTTTCGGAATATACTCCGGAAGAACCTTTGCGGCAGACTCCGGAATAAGTCGCCAATTATTCAGGACTGAGCTGGCGGTTATGCCCCCGCCTCCGACCGGCCGAGTTGAGAATTGTGTAAACTCCACCGTCAACTTCGAACATTCGGGGTTAGGACAAGCGGTTACTCCGATCTTGAATAGCTGCGGCCCTAGCGGGTTCTTGAGGTGTACCCACAGGTCGTTCGAGGCCGTGTCATTGGTTGTGACAGTGGTTGGTCTGTTGCAGTGCGGACATGTCCAAGGTGTGCCTGCCATTGAGAATCCTCTGATTGCGACTATCCATTCAACCTATGCCGCTTCGACAGCTTCCGGCTATGGATAAATTCTATTGAGGGTGCGGGGGAAGGGGATGGTTTCGCGGACGTGGTCGAGGCCGCAGATCCAGGCGACGGCGCGCTCGATGCCCATGCCGAAGCCGGAGTGGGGGACGGAGCCGTAGCGACGCAGGTCGAGGTACCACTCGAAGGCGGCGAGGGGCAGGTTGTGTTCGAGGATGCGGGCGCGGAGGAGGTCGTAGCTGTCGACGCGCTGCGAGCCGCCGATGATCTCGCCGTAGCCCTCGGGCGCGAGGACATCGACGCAGAGGGCCTTGGTGGGGTCGGTCGGGTCGGGCTGCATGTAGAAGGCCTTGGAGGCCGCGGGGTAGCGGTGAATCATGACGGGGCGGTCGAATTGGGAGCTGAGGTAGGTCTCGTCGGGCGAACCGAGGTCGTCGCCGTAGATGTGGGGGGCTTCGAGCTTGCCCGCTTTGAACGCGGCATCGAGCATTTCGTGGGCTTCGTCGTAGGAGAGGCGGGGGAACGGTGCCTGAATCGCTTCGAGTTTGGCGATGTCGCGGCCGATGAGTTTGAGGTCGGCGCGATGCAGTTCGAGGACGCGCGTGACGATGTGGGTGAGAAAGGCTTCGGCGAGATCCATGTCGCCGTCGAGGTCCATGAAGGCGACCTCAGGCTCGATCATCCAGAACTCGGTGAGGTGGCGGCGCGTCTTGGATTTTTCCGCGCGAAACGTGGGGCCGAAGCTGTAGACCTTGCCCAGCGCCAGCGCGGTAGCCTCCATGTAGAGTTGGCCGGACTGCGTGAGGAATGCGGGGTCGCCGAAGTAGTCCAGCTCGAAGAGCGTGCTGGTGCCCTCGCAGGCGGCGGGCGTCAGGATGGGAGGGTCGGTGCGGACGAAGCCGTTCGTGTCGAAGTACTCCTGCGCCGCGCGCATGATGGTGGCGCGGATGCGCAGGATGGCCGACTGGCGCGGGGTGCGCACCCACAGGTGACGGTGCTCCATGAGGAAGTCGGTGCCGTGCTCCTTGGGCGTGATGGGGTAGGGAGCAGACTCGGGCACGAGGTGGACGATTTCGAGGTTGGCGACATCGAGCTCGAAGCCGGAGGGGGCGCGCGCGTCGGCGCGGACGCGGCCGGTGACGATGACGGACGACTCCTGGGTGAGGGACTTGACGCGGTCGAAGACCTCTTCGGAGACGGCTGCCTTGGGGACAATGCCCTGGATGGTTCCGGTGCCGTCGCGGAAGATGGGAAAGAGCAGCTTGCCGCTTTCGCGCATGTTGTAGAGCCATCCGCGCAGGGTGACGGTGTCGCCGACGTGGGCGGCGAGCGAGGCGATGGCGGCGACGGGCGGATTTGTAACGGATTTTGGTTCCAATTCGCTCATAAGGCGCTCGTTGCGATCATTTTCGGTTACAAATTCTGCGAAAGGTGCGTGGATTGCTGGTTTTCGAGCGCGCGGAAGGCGGCTTCGGCCTTGCGCGTGACGGATTCGGCGGGCTCGTCGCGGTCGCTTGCGACCTCCAGAATGGCGGGCGTGGCGGCGGGCAGGGTTGCAAGCGCGGAGGAGACAGACGGCCAGTCGATGGTGCCGCTGTCGGGCCAGAGATGTTCATCTTTCATCTCGGCGGAATGCGCGAAGGCCCCGTGGTTGTCGTGCAGATGCACCTGCGCGATGCGCGAACCGAGCAGCTCGATGGCGGCGCCAACGCCGGAGTCGTGCGGCGCGTCGCTGGCGGGCATGGCGAGGTGCAGATGGCCGACGTCGAGGCAGACGCCGACCGAGTCGAAGTGGCCGGTCTTGAGGATGGTGAGCAGATGCTCCGGCGTGGTGACCTCGTTCTGCATATTTTGCAGCAGAAGGCGCACGCCGAGCGGCGCGGCGAATGCCTTGAGGTGCTCGATGGCGGTGAGCGAGTGCTCCAGGGCGTGCTCATCCCACGGCGCGTCCCTCAGCCCAAGGTCGAGGACGATGGCAGTGAAGGGCACCTGCTCGGCGGACTCGAGCGCGCGCTTCACCTCGTCCATGGCGGCGATGCGGTGGGACTTCTCGGCAGCAATCAGGTTGAGATTGGGCGCAACGTGGCGCGACCACTGGGCTGCGTCCGCGCTGCTGAAGTCGCGCCCGCCCTCGGAGAGAAGATAGATGGGCTGATGCAGCACGGCGTGCACGTCGTTGGAGCGGAACCAGGCGGCGAGCTCGCGCACGGCGGGCGCATCGGTGTAGTCGAAGTGGTGGCGCGCGGCGAAGACTTCGATGGTGCGCGCGCCGGCGGCTGCGAGGGCGTCCAGCAGACCGGGGTGCAGCCGGTGCTGGAAGAAGACGTGGGTGGAGAGTCCAGGTTGCATTGGTATTAAGCGTACCAGCCGCTGCTGCGGAACGGCGTGACGGAGTATCCGGAATCTACTTGAGTTGTTTGGAACATAAATGGGAGATATGGCCAGACCTTAGAGCGGAACCAGAGTAACTGTGCCCAAGCGAAGAGCATTAAAGGTGGATTTTTCTTGAGGAAAAATCCACTCTGAGGGTTCGCCCCTGGGTACACCTACTCTGGTTCAGTTCTAGTCGCGCCCTACTGCCCCGCGTGCGCGTCCAGCCACTGCCGCAGTTCCGGTTCGTGCATCGCCCGTAGGTGGATGCAGTTGTTGATGCTGTCGATCGACTTCGCCAGCGTCCGCTGGGTTGACGCGACCGGATGCGCCGCAAAAAAGCCTGCCACATCATCCCGCCTCTCGACCGTGCAGAACGCGCCCGCCGCCGAGACGATCCGCGCGCCTGAGCTCTCCGTCTCCCTGCGTGCGATCTCCGCCCAGTGCTGCTGGACGAAGGCCCACGCCAGGTCTTGCGTCTCGCGCCGCGCCAGCAGCCGCGCAATCAGCGTCCAACTGTCCTGACTGCGCACCTCGTCCGACACCGCGTACTCCAGCGTCCGCGCCACCAGCTCCGGCGACTGGAAGCGCGTCAGCGTATGCAGCGCGTCCTGCTTCAAGTCCGGATCGGTTGCCGTCTGTGCCACGCGCAGCATCTTCTCGTACATTGCCGCGTCGCCCTTCGCCGCCACCAGTGCGACAGCCGCATCCGCCGGCTTCTGCCCGGCGAACAGATCCTTCGTCTCGTTCGCCGCCTCCGCCAGCACCGCCGGATCGCCCGCCCGCCCCAGCGCCACAAACAGCGTCTCGCGCAGCTCCGCGCGGTCCTCCGGCTCATGTTTTCCGCCCTTGCCCAGCCCCGCATACACCCCGCCGAACTCCCGCCGGACTACCCCATCCAGCCGTTTGCGGTCGTCGTCCGTCGCAATCTGTGTCCCAATCGCACCAATTTTTCCCAGAGCGCTCTCCAGAACCGCTGCGTTCGGGTCCTGCTTCACTGCCAGCGCCAGATCCAGAATTTCGCCCACCGACCCCTCGCCCGCCCGCATCAGCGCCCACCGGTCGCTCAACAGCCCAATCCGCTCCGGCGGTGTCAGCGCAGTCTCCGCATTCGCTACGATAGCTTTAAGCTGTCCCGCCGAATAATCTGTCCGGTAGTACCCCTTGTCTCCCGCGTCTGCATACACAAATGGCAATTCCGGTGACACCATTCCCAACGACACCGGGACCGGCACATCCAGCGTCGTCGCACCCGGAGTCAGCAGCCGGCACGACGCACCTTTGAAGCACACCGGAATCGTCCACGCCTCTTTCGTGTTGGGAGCAGCCCCAGACAGAAATAATCTGCGTTGTGTCACGGGCGCGCCCGCGCCTCCACTCGTCAGCGTCAGCAGCGGAACCCCCGGCTGTTCCACAAAGCTCCGCATCACCTTGTCCACCGGCAGCCCGCTCGCCCGCGCCTGCGCGTTCCAGAAGTCCTCCGCCGTCGCATTCCCGTACAAGTGCGCCGCCAGATACGCCTGCACCCCGCGACGAAAGACCTCCTCCCCCACATAGTTCTCCACCATTCCGATCACCGCGCCTGCCTTGCCATACGCAATCTCGTCGAAGCTCTCGTTGATCTCGTCCGGCGTCTGGGCCTGCGCGCGGACCGCCCGTGTCGTCCGGCCCGCGTCATCGTCCATGGTGCGTTCCTTCTCCAACGCCGCGTCCTCGTCGAAGCCCCACTTCGGATGCTCCCTGGCCGCCTCCTTCGTCTCCATCCACGTCGCAAATCCCTCGTTCAGCCACAGGTTGTCCCACCACACCGGCGTCACCAGGTCTCCGAACCACTGGTGCGCCATCTCGTGCGCCACCGTCTCGGCCACCTCCTTCTTCGCAGAGAGCGCGCCGTCCTTCTTATCCACCAGCAGCTCCGTCTCGCGGAAGGTGATGCACCCGAAGTTCTCCATTGCGCCTGCCTCGAAGTCGGGAACCGCCACCAGATCCAGCTTCGCCAGCGGGTATTTAATGCCGAAGTACCTGTCGTAGTCGCGCAGCGTCTGCTTCGCCGAATCCAGCGCAAAGCGCGTCAGGCCCATTTTGTCCGGCGTCGCGCACGCACGGATCGCCACCCCATCCGCCTTGCCCGCGCTGCACTTGAAGTCTCCCACCAGCCACGCCACCAGGTAGGTCGACATTCGCGGCGTCGTTGCGAACGTCACCGTATGTTTGCCCGCCAACGGTCCCGGCCTGTCCGAAACACTCTTCGTATTCGAGATCGCCGTGTCGCCCGCATCCAACACCAGCGTCACGTCGAAGGCCGCCTTCAGCGCCGGCTCGTCGAAGCAGGGGAAGGCCCGTCGCGCGTCCGTCGCCTCAAACTGCGTCACCCCATAGCTCCGCAGCTTCGTCTTCGATAGATAGAACCCGCGCAGCTTATCGTTCAGAATCCCCCTGTACTCGATCTTCAGAGTCGCTCGCCCGGCGGACAGAGGCTGAGAAAAATTGAATGTGGCCTGCTCCTTTGCTGAGTCCAACGTCACTGCGGCGGTCTGCCAGATTGTTGGAGCTTCAGCGTTCGACTTGATGTTTGCACCATGGACTTCTGAGAACTCAATCTCCGCCGCATTCAGCGTAATGGCCGTCGTCGGCGCATCGAGCACGACGTCGATCGTCTCGCTTCCCACAAACGTCGCCGCCTTCAGGTCCGGCGTAATCGTCAGCGAATAGTGCTCCGGCCGAACCCCACCCGGCAGCCGCTGCGCCTCGACGCGCCCCGCGGCAACTCCACCGATCCCCACCACCACGCCCGCAACTGCCAACCCACGCCAAATTTTCATCTCGCCCCAATCCCCCCAATCAACTCCCATCCAGACTAAATCCTCTGCATTCGTCACCACCGCCGTCATTGTTACTTGAGCGAAGTCGAATGAGCAGAATCTTTGGCTTTGTTCGTGCCCACCCCCACACCGCCGACCCACTACTTCTTTTGGGTCATAGTCTTCCGCCAAATCTCCTGTTACCGTCCCCATAGGAGAATCCAGTGAGACTCAACCCGTTTCTCGAAAAGCAACTCATCGCCGTCATCCAGTGGAACGAGCCCGAGCCGGGCATCCTCGCCTACCGTTTCCCCATGCAGGACATGGAGATTGAGAACGGCGGCAGGCTCACCGTGCGCGAATCCGAGATGGCACTCTTCGTCAATGAGGGCAAGATCGCCGACGTCTTTGGCCCCGGCCTCTACACCCTCAACACCGAAAATCTCCCGCTGCTCACCGACCTCATGAACTGGGGCAAGGGCTTCGAGTCGCCCTTCAAGTCCGATGTCTACTTCTTCTCCACCCACCTCGAGATCGACCAGAAGTGGGGAACCGCCACGCCCATCACCATCCGCGATAGCGAGTTCGGCGCCGTCAGCGTGCGCTCTTATGGCATCTACTCCTACCGCATCGTTGACCCGCGCGCCTTCTTCACCCAAATCAGCGGCACGCGCCAGAGCTACGGCGTCGCCGACCTCGAAGACCAGCTCCGCAACACCATCATCGCGCGCATGACCGAGGTCTTCGCCACCAGCGACCTTCCCTTCCTCGATCTCGCCGCCAACGAATCCGCCCTCGCCGCGAAGATCAGCGAGCAGGTCAAGCCCGCCTTCGCTGCCCTCGGCCTCGATCTCACCCAGTTCGTCGTCGAAAACGTCTCGCTGCCCGACGCGCTGCAGAAATCGCTCGACCAGCGCATCGGCATGAAGATCGTCGGCGACATCGACCGCTACACCCAGTTCGCCGCCGCCCAGGCCATGACCATCGCCGCCGCCAACCCCAGTGGCGGCGCAGCCATTGGCATGGGCCTCGGGGCCGGCGCAGCCATCGGGCAGGTCATGGCAGCCTCGCTCAAAACCGCAGGCGCCGCACCAACCGCCGCACCAGCAGCCGCCCCAACCGCTGCCCCGGCAGCTTCCACCCAGGACACTAAGTTCTGCATCGCCTGCGGCCACTCCATCCCGCAGCGCGCCAGCTTCTGTCCAGACTGCGGGAAGGCCCAATGAACTGTCCCTCCTGCGGCGCCCCCATGCACCCCCACGGCGACACCCTCGTCTGCGACTTCTGCCACAACGTCGTCGTCCCCGACACCAACGACGACGGCGTCATTGTTCTCGATGAAGCTCCCGGCCAGTCCTGCCCCATCTGCAGCAACCTTCCGCTCATGCAGGCCACCCTCGCCAAACTCCCTCTTCTCTACTGCACCAAGTGCCGCGGCATGTTGGTCTCCATGGAGGAGTTTCAGACTCTCATCGACGCGTTGCGCGCCACACAACGTGGCAGCATCATTCAGCCGCCCATGGATCCCGGCGATCTCAACCGCCGCATCAATTGCCCCAAGTGCCATCGCCCCATGGAGACCCACTCCTACTGCGGCCCCGGCAACGTCGTCATCGACAGTTGCGAGCCATGCTCGCTCAACTGGCTCGACCACGGCGAGCTGGCCCGCATCGCACAGGCCCCCGACGACCGCGGCCCCGACCCGGACTACCGCGACCCCGACTCCGACTACCGCGACCCCGCATCGGACTACGACTCACGGCCTCTCAATAGAAATGCCGCACTGGGCCTTGCCGCTGATGTTGTGGATGCAGCACTCGACGTCGCCGTACTCTCCAATAAGCTGAGATTCTGAGCCGGGTGCCTCATTCCGCGGTCGTATCGCGATGGGTGGGGCCTTCGAGATTGTTCTGATTCAACTGGTCGCCTATGAGTCGTATCCGTTCAATCGGTGGCGATCGGTGTTAAGCCTCTCGTTCAGCCCCGCACCGACGCGGCCCGCTCGGAGTGGCCTGTGATCTCCGCCGCCCGCGCCTCTGCAAACGCCGCCGCGCCCAGCAGCGCGCAGCTCTCGTCCAGGATCACGCGCACCGGAATCGACTCCAGAAGCGGAGACAGCCGACCCTTATCCAGAAACGCCTGCATAAACCCGCCGCTGGCCAGCGTCTTCAGAATCTTCGGCGCAATCCCTCCGCCAAGATAGATCCCGCCCGTCGCCAGAACCTTCAGTGCAATGTTTCCCGCCTCCGCGCCGTAGGCCGCCGCGAAGGTCTGCATCGTCTCGAAGCACAGCGTGCTCGACCCATCCTCGGCGCACGCGCCGATCACAGCGTTCGGGTCGTCGCTGGCCATCCGCTCGCGCAGCCACGCTGGCTCGTCGATCTTCTCCACGTCGCGCAGAAACCCATAGATGTTCTGAATCCCAAGCCCCGAGACGACGCGCTCCCAGCTCACGCGCCCGTGTAGTTTGCGCCGCAGAACTTCCAGCAGCGCGATCTCGCGGTCCGTGCGCGCCGCAAAGTCGCAGTGCCCGCCTTCGGACGCAATCGGACGATGCGCCTTGCCATCCCAGATCAGCAGCGCCTCGCCCAGCCCGGTGCCCGCGGCGATCAGCCCGCGATGTCCCACCGCCGCCGCATCGCCCGCATGCAACGTGAAGACGCTCTCCGGCGCAAGCTCGGAGATGCCGTAGCCGTTGGCCTCCAGGTCGTTGATCAAAAAGACGTGCTCGATCGCCAGCGTCTGCGCCAGCTCGCGCGCGTCCAGCGTCCACGGCAGGTTGGTCAGCTTCAGCCGTCCATCGCGCACCGGCCCCGGACAGCCAAAGCACGCCGCATCAATCTTATCTGTATTGCCGTCTGCGAGAAATGCGTTTACCACCGCGTCCAGCGACGCAAACTCCTGCGCCGAAAATCTCCGCTCGCGGACCGCCTTCAGCCGCCCGTCCGCGAAGCGATAGAGTGCAAGATGGACCTTCGTCCCACCAATGTCGCCCGCAAGAATCATCTATATCTCCATCGTCGCGACAAACGACGATCCAGCCCCGGCAGCTTCCTCGCCCGCTGGTCGAGGCAGCTTCGCCGCCGCGGCTGCATCCAGCAACAGGTTCAGTCTACCGCTCGCCGGGCGGACCAGTTGCGCCGGCTTTGCCTCCGGATCGTACGCCCCGCAGAAGACATTCCGCACTGCCTGCGCCTTTGCCGCGCCCTTGATCAGGAACGCGACTTCGCGCCCGCGATTAATCACCGGCCAGGTCAGCGTGGTCCGCCACGTCTTCTTCTGCGGCACATGGTTCGCCACCGCAATCCGTCCCAGCTCAAACAACGCCGCCGTGTGCGGAAACAGCGATGCCGTGTGCCCATCCTCGCCCAGCCCCAGCAACACCAGGTCGAAGGCCGGAGTCTCCGCTCCCTCCAGCCGGAACGCAGCGCGAATCGCCGCCTCAACCCGCGCGGCCGCAACCTCAGGATCGAGTTCGCCTTCGATGCGATGAATCTGCGCCGCTGGCAGAGGCACATGCTCGAGCAGCGCCTCATTCGTCATGCGATAGTTCGACTCCGCGTCCGTCGGCGGCACGCACCTCTCATCCACCCAGAAGAGATGCAGCCGCTCCCACGGAACCCGGGCGAAGTACGGCGCGCTCCGGTCCGCGAGCAGGGCAAACATCGCCTTCGGGGTCGTGCCGCCGGAGACCGCGACCCGCGCTATGCCACGCGCCCCAACCGCAGCCGCGACCGTCGACGCGAAGAACTCCGCCGCAGAGGCTGCCAACGCCTCGGACGTGGGAGAAACTCTATAGGTAACCGAAACCGGTTGCGGCACTCTCGCGCTCCTCGTCTTCAACCAACAAGCAGCAACTCACAACGAATCGCTACGGACGGATCTCGCTCACGCCGTTCTCGCCGGCCACCAGCGCCAGCGTTGCCATGCCGAGAAACAGTCCATGCTCCACCACGCCGACGATGGCGCGGATCGCCGCCGCCGTCTTCTGCGGATCGTCGATCCGTCCGCACGCGCAGTCCAGGATATAGTTCCCCTCGTCCGTCAGATACGGCCCGGTCCCGCTCTTCGCTGGTCGCAGCGTTGGGTTCAAGCCCAGCGCCGCAAGCTTCGGCTGTACCAGCGGCAGCGCCATCTTGACCACTTCCACCGGCAGAGGGAACTTGCCCAGCACCTCGACCAGCTTCGTCGAGTCGGCCACGACGATGAAGCTCTTGGCCGCGCTGGCCACAATCTTCTCCCGCAGCAGCGCGCCGCCGCCGCCCTTGATGAGCGCAAATCCCAGCCCCGGAACTCGCGCAATCTCATCGGCCCCATCGATGTACACGTCCAGCTCGGGCAACTCGGTCAGGGTCGCGACGCTCATGCCCAGAGACTCCGCCAGCGCGTGGCTCGCGTCCGACGAAGCCACGCAGCGAATCTTCAGCTTGCGCGCCCCAAGCTCGCGAATGAACAGCGTCGCGGTCGTCCCCGTGCCCAGCCCGACCACCATGCCGTCCTGTACGAACTCGACCGCGCGCCGTGCGACCAGCCGCTTCGCCTCATCCTGCGTCATGCTTCATCCTTTGCAAACATGTGGATTTGCCACCTACGAATCTTCAAGCTCCCAATTGTTATCGGGAACAACGCTGTCCTCGTACGTCGCCTGCAGCGAAGAATCGAACGGCGTCCGCTCGCCGAGCTTCGCCTCTTCATTCTTCTCGCGCAGAATCTCACGCTCTGTCTCTACCATCTAGTGTCCTGAGTCTGAAGTTCGTTGAAGAATAGGTCGGGCCTTCAGCCCTCTGCTTTGTGGCAAAATGTATCCTGGGGCTGCGCCCCAGGCTGGTATAGAGCGGGCCGTTGACCCTTGGTTAATGCTGCGAATTAATGACTCAGGACACTAGAACCTCGAACCTAGAACCTCGAACCTTGTACCTCGAACCTAGAACCTCGAACCTTGTACCTCGAACCTTGTACCTCGAACCTAGAACCTCGAACCTTGTACCTCGAACCTGGCCTACTTCTTCACCAGTTTCTTCGCGTGCTCGACAACATTCGCCACGCTGATCCCCAGCTTCTCCATCGCAATTGGCCCCGGCGCCGATGCGCCAAACCGGTCGATGCCGATCACCGCACCGTTGTGTCCGACGTACTTCCACCATCCCATCGTCGCGCCTGCTTCGAGCGAAACCTTCGGCACGCCCTCGGGCAGCAGCTCAGCCTTGTACGCAGCACTCTGCTCGTCGTAGATGCGGAAGCTCGGCATCGACACCACCTTCGCCGCGATCCCCGCTGCCTTCAGCTCTGCAGCCGCCGTCAGGCAGGTCGTCACCTCGGAGCCCGCCGCCAGCAGAATCACATCCGGCTTCGTCACCTCCGGCGTCCTCGAATACGCACCCTTGGGCACGCCCGTAAACGCCAGCGCCGCATCCAGCACCGGCAGGTCCTGCCGGCTCAGCGCCATGAAGCTCGGCCCCTTGCGTTCCAGCGCCAGCCGCCAACACGCCGCCGTCTCGTTGGCGTCCGCCGGACGAAGGTCCGTCAGGTTCGGCATCGCGCGCATGCTCATCAACTGCTCGATCGGCTGGTGCGTCGGCCCATCCTCGCCCAGTCCCACCGAGTCGTGCGTGAACACATACAGCGCATGGACCCCCATCAGCGAGCCCAGCCGGATCGCCGGGCGGGCGTAGTCGGAGAAGACGTAGAACGTCGACCCAAACGGAATCAGCCCTCCGTGCGCTGCGATTCCGTTCAACATCGCCATCATGCCGAACTCACGCACTCCGAAGAAGATGTTCCGTCCCGCCGCATCCACATGGAAGCTGGGCGAGCCATTGAAGTTCGTCTTGGTCGAAGCCGATATATCGGCCGCGCCGCCAAACAGCTCCGGCACCGCCTTCGCGATTGCGTTGATCACCACGTTTCCAGCGATGCGCGTCGCCACTTTCTTGGTATCCGGCCCCGACGGGAAGCTGGGAATCGCCTTCTCCCAGCCATCGGCCAGCTTGCCCGCAACCACGCGCTCGAACTCCGCCGCCGGCTCGGGGTACGCCTTCTTGTACTCGGCGAACTGCGCGTCCCACTCCGCATGAATCTTCTTGCCCTTCGGCTTCGCGGTCTCCCAGTTCTCTCGCGCCTCCTCGGGAACATAAAAATTCTTGTCCTCGGGCCAGCCCAGGTTCTTCTTGGTCTCCCTCGCCGCCTCCGTTCCCAACGCCTCGCCGTGGGCCTTGTTCGTTCCGGCCTTCGGGCTTCCATAGCCAATCACCGTGCGCACCCGGATCAGTGTCGGTCGCGTCGCATCCGCCTTCGCCGTCTTGATCGCGTCCTCGATCGCCACCAAGTCGTTGCCATCGGCCACGCTCAGCACCTGCCAGTTATATGCCTCGAAGCGCTTCGTCACGTCCTCCGTGTAGCTCAGCGAAGTCGGCCCATCCAGCGAGATCAGGTTGTCGTCGTACAGCACAATCAGCTTGCCCAGTCCCAACGTCCCGGCCAGCGACGCCGTCTCATGCGATACGCCTTCCATCAAATCGCCATCGCCGCACAGCACATAGGTGTGGTGATCGATCACCGCATGACCGTCGCGGTTGTACACCGCCGCCAGATGCTTCTCCGCCGCGGCTATTCCCACCGCCATGCCAAAGCCCTGTCCCAGCGGTCCGGTCGTCACCTCGACGCCCGGCGTCTCGCCGCGCTCCGGATGCCCCGGTGTCTCCGATCCCCACTGGCGAAACTGCTCCAACTGCTCCAGCGGCAGGTCGTAACCCGACAGATGCAGCGCCCCATACAGCAGCATCGACGCGTGCCCATTCGACAGCACAAAGCGGTCGCGGTCGATCCACTTCGGCGCCGCCGGGTCGTGCTTCATCAGCTTGTGATACAGCAGATATGCAATCGGTGCGCAGCCCAGCGGCGCTCCCGGATGGCCGCACTTGGCCTTTTCGATTCCGTCTACAGCCAGAAAACGCAGTGTATTGATGGAAAGCTGGTCCAGTTCGTTCTGCCGATCGCTCATTCTCTTCTTTTGTCCCTTGTTTTGGTCTGGTGGCGCGCCTCCCTATAGTGTACAAGCCAACCCCTATCCTGGTCGCGCAACAATCCCCTGGCCGAAACTCCCCCGCACCGTCCCTCGCTCCCTTGCATCCAATACTGCGGATAGCAGTTCCATATTCGCTCCATCATCGACAGGAGAAACCACAGTGGCCTACGAACTTCCCCCTCTTTCCTACGACTACGCAGCCCTCGAGCCCCACATCGACGAGGCGACCATGAAGCTGCACCACGACAAGCACCATCAGGCCTACGTCACCAACCTCAACGGCGCCATCGACAAGCACCCGGAGCTGGCCGGCAAGAGCCCTGAAGACCTCATCCGGCACCTCACCGCCATCCCCGAGGACATCCGCAAGGTGGTGCAGAACAACGGCGGCGGCCACGTCAACCACAGCATGTTCTGGCAGATCATGAAGCCCGCGGGGGGCGGCCCGCCCAACGGCGCCATCGCCGCGCAGATCAAGGCCGACTTCGGCGACTTCGAGAGCTTCAAGAAGCTCTTCAACGAGACCACCGCCAAGCAGTTCGGCTCCGGCTGGGGCTGGCTCGTCTTCCAGGCCGGCAAGCTCAAGATCGTCACCACGGCCAACCAGGACAATCCCCTCTCCGAGGGCCTTTATCCCATCCTCGGCAACGACGTCTGGGAGCACGCCTACTACCTCAAGTACCAGAACCGCCGCCCAGAGTACCTCGCCGCCTGGTGGAACACCGTCAACTGGGACGAGATCAACAAACGCTTCGCCACCGCCCAGGGCAAGTAACCCTCTTTTTGGATTGTCATTCTGAGCGTAGCGAAGAATCCCCGCATCTTCCGGGTGCCTCATCTTCGCGACGGCTTCATCGTCGCTAAGGTGGGGACTCTACTGAGTCGGAACCGTCTCCACTACCGCATCGCTCGGTGCAGACTCGTTCCCCGCCGCACTCACCGCCGTCACGCGGTAGGCGTATCGTCTACCTGCGACTACGCTCAGGTCGCGATACGCCGCCATTGGCACCAGCTCCGAACCGAGCTGCTTCCACACACTCGCAGCGTCGCCGTCCAAATCGCGCCGATAGACGCGGTACCCAGCCACGCGCGGCTCCAAATCCGGCTCCCAGGAGAGGTCGATCGCCGGCCTCGGCGCCTGTTCGCCAGCCTGACCTGGAATCTGTTCTTCAACCCGCCCCATATTGTGTTCGCCAGCCTGCCCCGCGCTCTGGCCCGGAGCCTGGCCCATGGACGGCTCGCCCGCGAACCCCGGAACAGCAACCAAGCCCACCGGCGCCTCGGGCGGAAAGACATCCCGCACCGCCACCGTGACCTCGACGGAGGGCACGCTGCGCACCTCCAGCCTCTGTCCGCCCAGAACCACCGTGCGGACCCGCTGCGCCGTATAGCGATATGCGTGCCCGATCTGCGCGGTGCTATCGATCGTTCCGCCGGCATCCCCCAATCCGCCGCCGGCCCGGAAGCGCAACTCCGATGGCTCCTTTGCCACGCCCGGCAAACCACCCTTGCGCTCCGCGTCCGAACCCGCTGTCGTTGTCGTTGAAGTTGCCGCGGCTGTTGCCGTTGGAGGTTGCAAAAGACTGCGATCCACTTCGATCGCCTCTGCTTCCCCAGCCTCAGCTCTCCACTCCAGAACGACGCCCGCCTTCGTCGCCTTGCCGCGCAGCTCCTCAACCGGCTGCGGCGCAGGCCCCGATGCCGCGAAAACGGCAGCCGAAGCCCCCGCCGTGCGGCCTGCCGCATTGCGCAGTTGCACCCGATAGGCAAGCAACCGCGCGGGTGCAGCGGTCAACTCCGCCGGGAGCGCATCTACCGCCTCGGACGCGCCCGGCGTCACCCGCTTCCGCAGCACAACCGGAGAACACGGGGCCGTCCCCGCATTTTTTTTCGCTCCCGGAGCAGCACTTTGACCACCCTTCACCGCAGTGGCTGGAGCCGCAACAGCAAGATCCTCCCGGCAGATCTCCGCCTCAATCGGCCCCGCGATCAGCAGCTTGTCGGTGGTTCGCGATGGGGTCGTCCAGTGCAGCCTCACCTCGTCGCCCACGCGGCTCGCGGTCAGTCCTGTGACCACCTCGGGCAGCTTCAGCGACGGAGGAAGTGGTGGCCCAGGGCTGGCGCATCCACTGAGCAGAGCCAGCCCAAGCGCAGCTCCGGCGGCAACCGCCGCGACGCATCGCGCTCCGCGCCCCTTCATCCGATCCGGTTCATGCTCTCTGCTCGAAAAAATAATCATCCAACCAGAGGCTATCGCATTTCTCGAGCGGGTGGAGCGGAGATCGGACCCGTGGATCGGATAAGCCGCTCCATCAGACTGCCGTGCGCTCGGCCCCGTCTAGCGGTATCGTGGATGCAACCAATCTCCACCAACGCGAACGTACGCGAACGAACGTGAGGGCAGCGATGAAAGTTTCGTGGGCAGGTCTTCTTTTGATTCCGGTACTGGCCGGTCCGCCGGCACGCACGCAAACGCCGCCAGTCGCGCAGACGGCCCCCGCGGCGAAGGTCGCCGCCACTCCGCCGATGGGCTGGAATAGCTGGGACGCCTTCGGCCTCACCATCACCGAGGAGCAGTTCCGCGCCAATGCGAAGGTCGAGGCCTACCAGCTTAAGTCCTTCGGCTGGAACTACGCCGTCATCGATGAGGGCTGGTTCTTCTTCAACCCTCAGGACCGCCCCAAGCCCGACACACTCCATTACGCAATCGACGCCAACGGTCGTTATGTTCCGGTGCCCGCACGCTTCCCATCGGCCCAGACGGCACAGAGTGTTCCCCCTTCGCCGCAGGCTTCCGCGCCGGATGCCGCCGCGCCGAAGCTGATCGCCACGATTCAGCCCACGAGCTTCAAGCCGCTCGCCGACTGGGTCCACTCGCAGGGCCTCAAGTTCGGCATCCACATTGTGCGCGGCATCCCGCGCGCCTCGGTCGAGCGCAACCTGCCCATCGCCAATAGCATTTTTCACGCCACCGATGCAGCCGACACCACGGACGCCTGTCCGTGGGACCCCACCAACTGGGGCGTGAAGAACAATGCCGCCGGCCAGGCCTGGTACGACTCGCTGCTCAGCCAGTACGCCGGCTGGGGCGTCGATCTCATCAAGGTGGACTGCATCGCGTCGCACCCTTACAAGGCCGACGAGATCCGCATGATCCGCCGCGCCATCGACAAGACCGGCCGACCCATGGTTCTCTCGCTCTCGCCCGGGCCCACCTCGCTCGACAACGCCGCCGAGGTCGCCGGCCTCGCCCAGATGTGGCGCATCTCCGACGATTTCTGGGACGTATGGACGAATGACAACGGCAATGGGTTCCCCCAGAGCCTCACCGGTCAGTTCGCCAACACCGCAGCCTGGGCGCAGTACGCCAAACCCGGCAACTGGCCCGACGCCGACATGCTTCCCCTCGGCGAACTCCGCCCCTCGCCCGGCGACGGTGCGCCCCGCACCACGCGCCTCACCCCAACCGAGCAGCAGACGCTGCTCACCCTGTGGGCGATGGCCCGCTCGCCGCTGATCCTGGGCGCCAACCTCACCCTGCTCGACGACGCAACCTACAAGCTGCTCACCAACCCCGACCTGATCCGCATCGACCAGACCGCAACCCGCAGCAGCCAGGTGTTGCATGACGAAGACATCATCGTCTGGACTGCCGATCTGCCCCCAGACTCACCCGACGGTTCCATCGCCCTCGCCCTGTTCAACATCGGCGAGAGCCAGGTCGTGCTCGACAGCAGCTTCGAGGCCTACAACCTGGAAGCCGCCACCTACCGCGTCAAAGACGTCTGGACCGGCAAGACCCTCAACAAGGTCTCGTCCATCGAAAGCCTCACCCTCGAACCCCACGCCTGCGTCCTCTGGCTGCTGAAAAAATAGCGGCAACTAGTCCCGAGAGTTCATCGAGTTCCCCATTTAATTTACGCGCCTTTGTCTCACGCCATGAGTGGGCCTTTATCTCCCGGCGACGGCTATTGAGTTTTTAGGTGGTGGGTGATGAGGGCGGAGGCCTGCTGGATGGTCTCCGGGGCAGAACCAAAGCCGGGGAGCCAGTGGAGCGCGGGGTCCTTTCGGAACCAGGTGAGCTGGCGTTTGGCGTAGTTGCGGTGGCCCTGCTGGGCGGCTGCGATGGCCTGGTCGCGGGTGAGCGCGCCGCGCAGGAGTGCGGTAGCCTGGGCGTAGCCGAGCGAGGCGAGTGGACGGCAGTCGTTCCCATAGCGGGCGAGAAGCTGTGCGGTCTCTTCGACGAGGCCACCCCCTTTGTCTGGCGGGTCGAACATCTTTGCGGCGCGGCGGTTGATGCGTAAATAGAGTTCGGCCCGGGGCGGGTTGAGGGCGAGGCCCAGAACGCGGAAGCCGGTGAGCGGGTCGCGCGGCTGCTGCTGCCATTGGCGGGTGATGGGCTGGCGGGCGGCAAGCGTGACCTCGATGGCGCGGATAATCTTGGGTGTGTCGTTGGGGTGGATAAGGCTGGCGGCTGCGGGGTCGAGGCGGGCGAGGATGCGGTGCAGGTGGGCCGGGCCGCGGAGTTGGGCGCGCTGGCGGAGCTTTTCGCGCAGTGGTTCACGGCGCGGCGGTGCGGCGAAGAGGCCATCGAGCAGCGCTCGCAGGTAGAGGCCGGTTCCGCCACAGACGATGGGCAGGCGGCCGCTTTGCGAGATCTCGCGGATGGCCTGGCGGGCGAGGCGGCTATAGTCTCCGGCGGTGCAGGGTTGGTCGGGCGAGGCGATGTCGATCATGTGGTGCGGGACGCGGGCGCGCTCGGCCAGGGTGGGCTTGGCTGTGCCGATCTCCATGCCGCGATAGACGGCGACGGAGTCGCAGGAGACGATTTCGCCGGAGAACTGCTCGGCGAGGGCGAGGGCAAGCGCGGTCTTGCCGCTGGCGGTGGGGCCGGCGACGACGACCAGCGGCGCGAGCTGCCCGGATTCGGCGAGGTCTACCAAAGCCGCCACCAGCCTGCGGTGAAGACGCGATGCACGCCGGCGCGGAGGATGGCGAAGAGGATGACGGCGAGGGCGAGAAGGAGCAGGCCGCGAAGCTGGCGGCGGCGTACGAGGTGTTCGGCTGCGTCGGGCGACTTTGCTTCGCGCGGGTTGGAGGTGTGGGGTGGGTGCATGTGCTCCTCAAGTATCCCACTCATTGCGCACAGAAGCTGTGCGATGGATGGGACACCCATCACAGAGTGTCTACTCCGGAAGCGGGATGTTGTAGAAGAAGCCTACGCGCAGCTCGAGCTGCGGGCCGTGGAACAGCCGGGGCAGCGGCGGGAACTGGCCTTCGCTGGTGATGGCGTTCCATGCGGCGTGGTCGAGCGCGACATCGCCGGAGCGGGTCTCCAGCGTCATGGCGCCGATCTTGCCGTCGGGCAGGATGGTGAAGCGGATGCCGACGATCCCCTTCTTCATCAGCGGCGGCTGGACCTCTTCGGGGATGAGGGGGTCCCAGTTGCGCTGAATGTCGTCGTGCAGGCGGCGCATGTATGCGTTGAAGTCGACGCCCATGGTGTCGGAGAGGATCTCGGCGCCAGCCTGTAGAGGGCCATGCGATCCGGAGGAGGGGCCGTAGTCGCCGCCGCGGCCGCCGAACGCCCCACGAAGGGCGTCCTGGATTGCGCCGCGGGCGCTCTGGTTGTTCTGGGCAAAGTTGGGCTTCGGGGCGGCGGGTAGAGGCGATTCAACCGATGGCTGGGCGGGCTTTGGCGCGGCGGGCAGAGGCGCCGCGGGCTGCGGGACTGGCGGCGCGGTGGTGCTGGCCTCTTGCTGCGGAGGCTGCGGCGTGGGCGCGGCAAGGCGGGCCTGCTGCTGTAGCTGTTCCATGGTCTTGCGGTCGATCTGCGGATGCGGCGGCGGTGGCTTCAGCGCGGGCGCGCTGTGCTGCTGGAGAAAAGTCAGCTCCTGATCGTGCTGCTTCATCAGGGCGATGGGGTCGATGTAGCGCGGCTGATGCCAGAGGACGCGGGGGCCGTAAAAGAGGAACCAGGCGAGGGCGAGGTAGATGATGATGGAGATGTAGATGGACTCGCGGAAGCGTGCGCGGGAACGCTCGTCGTCGAGCGAATCGAGCAGGTGGATGATCTCATGCTCCTCCAGTTCGCCGTAGCGGCGGGTGCGCAGCTTGAGGGGCTGGCCTGCGCGTTCCGCTGCCTGGTCTGCGGCCGGGTCTCCCGTCGTCTCCTGGGTCTGGTCTGGGTCGCGAGACGGTTTGGGGAAGAGCTCTAGGATGGGCATCGGCGAGGATTGGCGGGACGTTTTTCGGCCCTGTTGTTGGGCGGCTCTCGGTTGTTAGACGGCGCAAAGATGCGTCTGGCGGCGGCTATCGGTATAGACCCCGCAAAACGCCGGGAGCTTCGCTCGATCCCTATTTTCTCACCTTTGCCGGTCTCCCTTGAAGCAGAGGGGGCCGAATCCCGAGTGCCGTCGCGGGGTTGAGGAGCAGATGGTTCGTGCCCGGTACAGGCTGGACGTAAACTAGCAGAGGATGAAAGATTCTCCGCAATCCCCGAAGACGGAACTCGACGCGTCGCCGCGCGCCTCGGATGCGAGTGCGCGGTTGCCGAAGGACGCGCGGGTGGCGGTGCTCACCATCAGCGATGGTGTTCGCAGGGCGGCGCATCGATGAATCGCCAAGTAGAATCGAGTTGGCCGTGAAGATTGGACCGATCTCACTCCTGCATAAAATCAGCGCCGTCGTCAGCGCGGCCCTGCTTCCGTTTGGCATCTGGGGGCTGGGCGGCCTGGCATTCATCGACGCCGGATTTTTCCCGATCCCGACGACGATGGACGGGGCCGTGATCGGGTATGTGGCCAGCGACCACAGGAAGTTTCTTCTGTACTGCCTGATGGCGGCGGTTGCCTCGGCCGCGGGCAGCCTGATTCCGTATTATGTGGGCCGCGCTGGCGGCGAACTCTTCCTGCTGAAGCGCATCAACCGGGCGCGCTACGAGCAGATGCGCGACCGCTTCGCGGAGCAGGAGTTCCTGGCCATCATGATTCCGGCGATGATGCCTCCGCCGATGCCGATCAAGCTCTTCGAGTTCGGCGCGGGCGTCTTCGAGATGAGGCCACAGCTGTTTGCCGCCGCGGTCTTCAGCGGTAAGTTCATCCAGTTCCTGGTGTGTGCGCTGATTACCGTCTTCTATGGGCCGGAGATCGCGCACACGTTCCGACGGGCGGTTCATGAACACTCCGACATTGTGCTGGCGATCTCCCTGGCGATTGGGCTGGCGTTTGTCGTGTATCTGCTGCGCAAGTTGTTCGACCGGCGACGCGGTTCGCAGTTTCCCATTGAAGAGGCCGCAGAGACGGACGAGGCGGCGAGCGATGACGACTCTACACTGATTACCTAAGTACAAGGGAACAGGAAGAACACAAAAAGAGTGAACGATTCGGCATCCATTCGACTGCGCTCAGGACGGGCCGTGAAGCCGTGTCCTTCCGAATCGCCTGTCCCGCGGCGCCGGTGTGCCATAGTCGCTACTATCCGCCATCGAAAAGCGTGGGTATAAGGGGGTATGGGCCGGTTGCGGCGACGGCCCTTTGCGGCTTGCAAGGAGGCCAGACAATCGAAGGCAATCCCAGCTTCATGCGGCGGGCGATCGCGCTGGCCACGGGAAACGTTCTCTCCCGCGCCGGAGGCCCGTTTGGCGCGGTGGTGGTGCGCGACGGCAAGATCATCGCCACGGGCACCAACCTGGTGACTTCGACCAACGACCCCACGGCGCACGCCGAGGTGGTCGCGATCCGCGCGGCGTGCAAGGCGCTGGGCGACTTTCAACTGACCGGATGCCAGGTGTACTGCAGTTGCGAGCCGTGCCCGATGTGCCTGGCCGCGCTCTACTGGTCGCGCTGCGAGGCGATCTTCTATGGCAACTCCGCTGCCGACGCCACGGATGCGGGCTTCGACGACGCGGTTCTGTATGAGGAGATCAGCCGTCCGCCGGAAGAGCGCAGAATCCCCATGACGCGCCTGCTGGCAGGCGAGGCAATGGAGAGCTTCGACGCGTGGCGCACTTTGCCGGATAGAATTGATTATTGACATGGCTATCAAACGTAAAACCTTGCGCACAAAGCCGGCAGCACGAATTTCAAAGACAATGGATGTCTCCGCCGCGGCGCCGGTGAAGATCGCACTGCTCGGCTTCGGCACCGTGGGCAGCTCGGTGGCGCGCGTGCTGGCGTCGTCGAAGCTGTCCGACATCGAGCTGACCCACATCTTCAACCGCAACGTGGAGCGCAAGCGCGCGTCGGACGCGGCGAAGTGCGTGCCCGAATCGGTGGTGTGGACGGAGAACTTCGACGAGATCCTCAACTCCGGCGCGGAGATTGTGGTGGAGCTGGTGGGCGGACTCGATCCAGCCGAGGGCTGGCTGAAAAAGTGCTTCGCCGCGGGCAAGTCGGTGGTGACGGCCAACAAGCAACTGATTGCGTATCGCGGGGCCGCGCTCTCGCGGCTGGCCGCAAAGCACGGCGTTCAGCTTGTGCATGGAGCGGCCGTGGCCGGGGGCGTGCCGGTGATTCCGGGGATTCTTCAAGGGCTGGGCGGCGACCAGATCACGCGCATCAGCGGCATCGTCAACGGGACGTGCAACTACATCCTGGGCCACATGGAGACGGGCGCGGAGTACGCAGCCGTGCTGGCCGACGCACAGGGCCTCGGCTATGCGGAGGCCAATCCGTCGGCCGACGTCGATGGCTTGGACGCGCGCGCCAAGCTGTGCATTCTGTCGCGCATCGCGCTGCACTCGGAGCTTGACCCCGATGCCGTCGCTACGCAGACGATCTCTACGATCGAGGCTGTTGATTTTGCCTATGCGAAGGAGCTGGGCTGCACCATTCGCCAGGTCTCGCGCGCGCAGTTGGACACGAAGAGCAAGCTGGTTCATGCGCGTGTTGCGCCGATGCTGGTGCCGCTCACTTCGCCGATTGCATGGTCGCACGGCACGCAGAATATGGTGGTCGCGTCGGGCCGCTTCGGCGGCGATGTGGTCTTCTCCGGCCATGGCGCGGGCGGCGAACCTACTGCGGTTGCCGTCGTGTCGGACATACTTGCGATTGCGCATCACTCGGTTGCGGTCTCGCTTCCGGTGCACCGGCGCCAGGTCACCGGCGAGTTTCTTGCGCCACACTACCTGCGCTTTGTGGTGAACGACAAGCCGGGGATCGTCTCCGGCATCGCTGGCGCGCTGGCCAGGGTTGGAGCCAACATTGATTCGCTGCTGCAGCGGCCGGGCTACCCCAAGCACAGCCTGCCGTTCGTCATCACCACCGAGCCGTGCCTGACCTCGACGATTGAGAAGGCAGTCGCGGCGATCGCGAAGATGGACTCCATGCTGGAGCGGCCGCTCTGCCTGCAGATTCTCACCATCGATGACAAGGCAGAGTAGCAGCCGTCGGTCCTTAAATACTTAACACCGATCTACACGGATGTGACCGATCAAGAACGAACTCCTTTGATCGGTGCTTGTCCGCTTTGATCGGCGTTATGCCTTTCTCAGTACTTTGGCAGTGTGGGGTCGATCTTTTCGGCCCAGGCGAGAATGCCTCCGGCGAGATTTCCGACGCGGGGGAAGCCTGCGTTCTTCAGGATCAGCGCGGCCATCTGGCTGCGCCCTCCGGACTTGCAGTGCACGACGATCTCGCGGTCTTTTTGTGCGGCTAATTCGCCGACGCGCTTGGGCAGATCGCCCAGGGGGATGAGAGGCGCGCCGATGTTGACGATCTGCACCTCATGCGGCTCGCGCACATCGAGGACGAAGACGTCCTCCTTCGCATCGAGGCGGCGCTTCAGCTCCTGCACGCTGATCTGCGGAATGCCGTCGACCAGAGGCGCGTCGCGGCGGTCGAGCAGCGAGACACCAAGCGCGCGCGCTGTTGCAATCGTCAAAGAGTTCCCTCCCTTCGTGCGCTGGGTTTTGGTTCGCGCGGCTGGCCTTCTTGCGGAGTGCCGATTGAAGACTGGCCGTGGATGTGCGACAGTTAATCCGAGTCTAACGGATCGAACATTATGGCCAAAACGAAGCAGCCACGCAGCTTTGCCGACGCGCTTGCCACGCTCGCCGGCCACCAATTTGATGTATCCGCGGCGCGCGACGCTTCAGGAAGCGGCGCGAAAGCCTTCCAGGTGCGCAAATACGGCTGCGCGGCGGAGATTGCGGCCGCCCCCGACGGCACCACCGAGCTGCTGGCGCGGCCGGGATGGCTGCTGAATGGTGCGATCTCGCGGCTGGTGGACCGGGGATACCAGAAGTTCCTGAAGACGCCGCAGACGGAGATTCCCGCGACGGCGGAGCATCTGCACGCCATTCACGAGTTCAGCGAGGAGCTGAACGAGGGGGCCGGGGCGACCAGCCTGTACAACGAATCGCTCGGGACGACCAGCGACCGGTATCTGTACGATCGGGTGAAGGGGCGGGAGTAGGGGGAGCAGCCCCTATTTGCTGCGGTTGCGCTGGAGTTCGCGGTAGGCCTCGCTTTTGCCCATGCCGCGGGCGCGGGCGACTCGCTTGAGAGCGTCCTTTTCTGCGAGGCTTTCTTTTGCCATCAGCTCGCGGACTTCGGCGGCGATGCTGGCGGGCGCGGTGTCGCTGGCGGGCGCGGCGGCGGCGGGGACGAAGAGCAGGACGATCTCGCCGCGAACGGTGGCGCGTGCGGCAAGCGTGGCGCGGACTTCGCTGACTGGGCCGCGCAGGAACTCCTCGTGCAGCTTGGTCAGCTCGCGCGCGACGACGACGTGCTGAGTGGGGCCGAAGATGGATTCGATGTCGGAAAGCGTGGCCAGGATGCGGTGCGGGGCCTCGTAGTAGATGTGCGGCGATGCGGCATCATTCCCATGTCCCAGAGTCGGGAGTTGGGGCACCCGCGATTCATTCCCATGTCCCAAAGACGGGACATGGGGCCCCCGGCTTGTCTGCTTGCGCAGGGCTTCGAGTGCGGTGCGACGCTGGCCCTGTTTGGAGGGGAGGAAACCGTGGAAGGTGAACTGCTCGGCGTTCTCGTCGCTGCCGGCCAGCGCGGTTCCGATGAGGCCGCTGGCGATGAGCGCGCTGATGGCGGCGTTGGCGCCGGGCACAGGAAACACCGGCACACCAGCCGCGATGGCCGCGGCGGCGATCTGGCCTCCGGGATCGGCGATGCCGGGCGTGCCCGCGTCGCTGACGACGGCGATGCGCGCGCCCGCCCGGAGCGCTGCGGCCAGCTCAACGGCGCGGGCGGCCTCGTTGTGCTTGTGGTAGCTGACGGTGGGCGTGCGGATACGGAAGTGGTTGAGCAGCTTCTGCGTCTGGCGCGTGTCCTCGCAAGCAATTGTGTCGACAGATCGCAGGACGCGCAGCGCGCGCAGGGTGATGTCCTCCAGGTTGCCGATGGGCGTGGCGACGAGGTAGAGGCCGGGAGCGAGGGGTTGGCCATCCTGATCGGGAATCATGCGTTCGCCCTCTCCTTCGAGACAGCTAACTGAATGGAAGAATGTTCTCGAATTTTCGACCAAGTCTTTCCGGATAAAGCACGGGCCAGAGACTCCGCACCATCAACAATAAAACGGCCAATGTCGAAGTACTGTTTGCTGCCTTGCATCCCACGAGGGCGATCTCTTTGGCAGTCTGTCACATGCCGGTTTCAACAACGAAGTGCAGAGAACTTTGAGTAGTATTTCACGAAGTCGAAGTCTGGGAGGAAGAGTTCGGCGGCCCTGCCGGACCGAAGGGCCCGGGCCCTCGTTAGCATCGGTCCCTTCGGGCAGCTTATCCCTTGTGCTCCGCGGCCGCCGGAGTCGCGTCCGTCTGTTCGCGGATGTCGGTGTACTCCTTCGTGTACGGCGTCTTGCCGAAGATCGTCCAGAAGTAGTTGATGCTGTAGCGCAGCGCGATGCGCAGCGTCCCTTCCTTCTTCAGCCGCCGCGCCGACGAGAACATCTTCAGGTCGAAGGTGAACTTCACCTCGCCCACCTGGTTCATTCGCCGCGCAATGTCGGTATCTTCGCCGTAGAACGCGATCGCCGTGTTGAAGCCGCCGATCTTCTCCAGCGCCGCGCGCCGCAGCACGAAGTTGCCGCCCTGCACCATCGATCCCGCGCGCAGCACATAGCGGTTCAGCGCGTACACCAGGTACGCGATCGCGTAGAAAACGCGCACGCTGACGCGCTGGCTGGGCGACATGTCGTAGTAGATGAACGGCCCGCTGAGCGCCACCAGCTTCGGCTCGGCGGCGAACTCCGCCAGCACCTTCGCGACCCAGCCCTCAGTCAGCCGCGAGTCGGAGTCCACGTTGGCGATCAGCTCGCCCGTGCTGGCCGCAAAGCCCGCCTGCCGCGCAAACGTCAGCCCCTTGCGCGGCTCGTCCACCACGCGCACGCCGCTGTAGCCCAGCGCAACCTCGCGCGTGCGGTCGCTGCTTGCGTTGTTCACCACGATGATCTCAACCGCATCGCCCAGCTCGCGCGTCTGCGCCAGCACCGACTCCAGGCACGCCGGAAGATACGCCTCTTCGTTGTACGCCGGAACCACAAAGCTCAGCCGCATGAACTCACGCTAGCCCCCGAATGTTACAGCACCGCGACAATACCGCCCGCGAACCCGCGAGGATACCTGCCGCTGCCTGTCACATGTTGGATGCGCAAATTTCGGCGCGGGCGCTGGATCGTCCGGCATCACCGCGCCCGCCTTCACCCACTGCTCAATGGTGGCGATCTCCTCGTCACTCAGCTTCGGCGCCTTGGCCGGCATCGGCATGGGATCGCTGGCCAGCCCCCGCTATTAACCGATCAGTACACGGAACCTCGATGGTCACTTACTGCAAGCCTACGTTCCAAGTAGGGTAGAAGTTGCTCTGGTGCCTCCGCACCTCCAAAAATTGATGATGCGCACAAAAGCCCCCGTGGCTGCCGTAATGGCGCTGGCCTGCCTGCAACTATGCAGTGTGCCGTTGCTGGCCAGGCCGACGCGCTCGCTTGCCCATCCCAACGCAGGCCGGCTGATCGTCGCCCAGTCCACGCAGCGTCCCGCCCATGAGCGCGCCGCGCATAAGACTGCATCCGCCCACGCGAGCGCAGCGCACCTGCGAGCCCATGCCGCCGCACGCGCAACCGCGAGCGGGCCGCGCGACACCCACATCGCAGCCAATCCCTCGCGCTACGCTGGCCCAACGGCTCCGCACAGCATCGTCACTCGCCGCCTCCGCGCGTCCGCATCGCCCACTCTCGCCACGAAGCCGGAGGCAGACCGCGTCCATGCCGGGATGCGCAGCCGCGAAGAGCAGCAGCGCTCGCTCGCCGCGCACAACGCCATTGCCGCCGCGGACCAGGGCATTCGTGCGCCCCGCACGGAACGAACGGAGCGCATGGAAGCTCGCACCGCCCGGTCCGCCGAACCCGCTGCGCGCTCCACTCCCGCCCAGCGCAGGCCCGCCGCGTCGCGTCTTCCCGCCGACAGCAGCGCTACCCCCGACGATCCGGATCTCGACAACGCAACCGCACTCATCAACGTCGGCGGCGTCCTCCGCCCCGCGACCGGAAGCGCGCCCGATCAATTGCGCCTGCCCTCCATTGAAGAGGAAGCTGCGACGCCCGTCCTTCTTCCTCCGCTGCGCGTCTCCTCGCTCTACGACAGCCGCGGCCACCTCATGGTCCCGCCGCCGCTCTTCGGCTCGCACGAAAACCTGCTCCACCAGAACCAGATGGCCGACCTCGACGGCCTCAACCGCGTGCGCGACGACGCCGACCTGCTCGACCTGCGCCGCCAGCACAAGCTGGTCGCCCTGCCGGAGAACGAGGCCCTGCAGGTCGATGCGCGCCTGCCGGAGGACCGCCGCTTCTCGCGTCCCTGGACCGCCGCGTTCCTCAGCGTCCTCGCCCGCGACCACTACGCCGCCTTCCACCAGCCGTTGAAGGTGGACTCCGCCGTGCGCACCGTCGCCTTCCAGCAGCGCCTGACGCACAGAAACGGCAACGCCGCGCCCTCCTCCGGCGACACCGCCTCGCCCCACCTCACCGGCCAGGCCGTCGACATCGCCAAGCGCGGTCTCACCATCACCGAGATCGCATGGATGCGCGCCTACCTCCAGCCACTCATCGACCAGGGAAAGATCGACGTCGAGGAGGAGTTCCAGCAGGCCTGTTTCCACATCAGCGTCTACCGCAGCTTCGTCCCCGCCGCGCCCGCCCGCGTCACCCTCGCCGCCGCCCATTAACCGCGGCCCCATGACAGCAGCAAGCCGCACCAAGTAGCATTGCAATCGCACTGCGTCGGCGCGAACGCACGCAGCGAAGACCAGGAAGCAGCGATGCAAGCAATGCGATCCACGGGAGCAATCCGAGTTTCATCCGTCCTCTTTTTCTGTGCAGCATGGTGCGCCGTCGGCAGCCTCGCGCAGACCGCCGCGCCCGGCCTCGCGCAGAGCGCCGCCGCCATCGCCCCCATCGATCGCCACGCCCTCGTCACCCGCCACAACATCGTCGTCCACTCGCTCGACCCCAACGGCGCAATGGCCGTCGGCAACGGCTCGTTCGCCTTCAACTTCGACGTCACCGGCCTCCAGTCCTTCCCCGAGTTCTATGCGAAGACCATGCCCATCGGCATTCTCAGCGATTGGGGATGGCACAGCTTCCCCAATCCCAACGGCTACACCCTCGACAACTTCCCGATGACCGCGATCCCGAAGTACGGTCGCCAGTTCATCTTTCCCTCCGCCAGCACCAGCCATCCCACGCCCGACGCAGCCTACCTGCGCGGCAACCCGCATCGCTTCGGCCTCGGCCGCATCGGCCTGGAGATGACACACCCCGACGGCTCGCCCGTCCTCATCGCCGACCTCAAAGACATCACGCAGACCCTCGACCTCTGGGCCGGCATTCTCACCAGTTCCTTCACCGTCGATGGCGTCTCCGTCCGCGTCGTCACCTCGGCGCATCCCACGCGCGACGAAGTCGCCACCCGCGTCACCTCGCCGCTCATCGCCGCCGGCCGCCTCAAACTCCGCATCGCCTTCCCTTACGCCTCCGACTCCTTCGGCCCCGACTATCAGGACTGGACTCACCCCGAGCTGCACACCACCGTGCTCACTCACCTCAGCCCCACCTCCGCCGAGTTCGACCGCACCCTCGATGCCACCCAATACTACGTTTACGCCCGGTGGTCTCGCGGCGCATCGCTGGCCGAGACTGGCCCGCACCAGTTCTTGCTGAGTTCCCACGCCAGCCAAATTGAACTCACCGCGTGGTTTTCCGACGCTTTCTTCAGGGTCGCACCCACGCCCGACAGCGTAGCCGCCGTCGAATCCGCCTCCCGCACAGCCTGGCGGCACTACTGGACCACCGGCGGAGTCATCGACCTCTCCGGCAACACCGACCCCCGCGCCGCCGAGCTGGAACGCCGCATCGTCCTCTCGCAATACGTCATGGCCGTCCACGACGCCAACGCCTACCCTCCGCAGGAGACTGGCCTCGGCGTCAACTCCTGGTTCGGCAAGTTCCACATGGAGATGTACTGGTGGCACGCCGCGCACTGGGCGCTCTGGGGCCATCCCGAGATCCTCGAACGCTCCCTCGACAGCCTCAACCAGATGATGCCTCCCGGCCGCAAGATGGCCGCGCTCGAAGGCGCCAAGGGCGTCAAGTGGTCCAAGATGACCGACCCCAGCGGCATCGAGAGCCCATCTGGCGTCGGCCCCGTGTTGGTCTGGCAGCAGCCGCATCCCATCTATCTCGCCGAATTGGTCTACCGCGCGCGAAAAGCCCGGGACGAGAGAGCGCACACCGATCAATCCGCCCGCGCAACCCTCCTGCGCTATAAAACCATCGTCTTCGCCACCGCCGACTACATGGCCACCTTCGTCGACTACGATCCCGCGCGCAAAGAGTACGTCCTCGGCCCCGGCCTCAACTCCGCCGACGAGAAGCACACCGACCTCGCCCACAACCTCAACCCCACCATGGAGCTGGCCTACTGGAAGTGGGCGCTCCAGACCGCCCAGCAGTGGCGCGTTCGCCTCGGTCTCCCTCCCGACCCGAAGTGGCAAGACGTCATCGACCACATCGCCCCGCCCACCGTGCGCAACGGCATCTACCCCGCCATGGAACTCCCCGTCGAAACCACCCCCTCCGGCATGACGACCTTCATGTTCGGCGTCCTTCCCGGCCGCGGAATCGACAAGGAGGCCATGCGCAACACCCTGCACCGCGTTGCCCACACTGACGCCCCCATGAACGCGGTCACCTGGGGCACCGCCATGATGGCCATGTGCGCCGCCCGCCTCAACGAGTCCGATCTCGCTGTCAACCTCCTTGCCGGCCGCTTCGACCAGAACCCATTCCGCGCCTCCGGCTACACCGTCCGCCGCCCCGACCAGACCCCCATGTACATGCCCGCCAACGGGGGCTGGCTCTCTGCCGTGGCCCTAATGGCCGCCGGTTGGGACGGCGCCGTGGACAAGGACGGCAAGCCCATCCACGCCCCCGGCTTCCCAAAATCCTGGCACGTCCGCTACGAAAACCTCCAGCCCCTCCCCTAGCCGGGTGCCCCTTCCTTTCGCGCCTTTGCGAAAGGGTGGGATTTCGGGTGCCCCATCCTCGCCCCCTCTCTTAAAGTGTCATCCTGAGCGGAGCACGTCGCGGATTGCGACGTGCGCAGTCGAAGGACCTGCGGTTGCTCCAGCCGTTGTCTGTTCTTTTGTTTGTCATTCCCGTAGGGAATCTGCTTTTGCTCTTGTATTTGCCGGCTGCCCCATTCATTGCAGTCTCTCCGCGATGAGTGGTTCGCCGCCAGCTTCACATCCGCTTAAGGTTGGCGAGCCTATACTTAGTCTCCAGCACGCCGCACGCGCCATCCCGACGCCGGACCGGCGTTGCCGCAAGTTTAGAGTCACCAGGAGACGCACCTTTATGTCACGCAATCTGCTCGTACTCGCCGCCCTCGCCGTTCTGCTTCCACTCGCCGCTGTCGCCCACGCGCAGCCCGGCCCCTACAAGGTCCTTCAGACCGTCAAAATCGGCGGCGACGGCGGATTCGACTATGTCACAGCCGACTCTGACGGCCGCAATCTCTACGTCGCGCGCTCTGGCCCCGCAGGCCACATCGGCGTCTTCAACCTCGACACCTTCGCCCAGGTCGGCGACATCCCCGGCACCAGCGGCCATGGCGCCGTAGTCGACACCGCCACCGGCCACGGCTTCGCTACCTCCCGCGCCATCACCATGTTCGACGCCAAGACCTTCGCCATCATCAAGACCATCCCGGTCCAGGGCAATCCAGACGGCTACCTCAACGATTGGGTCAACCACCGCTTCTACGATCTATCCCACTCCCAGCCCAACATCACCGTCATCGACGATAAGGACGGCTCCATCCTCACCACCATCGACATCGGCGGCGCGCCTGAAGAGGGCCAGTTCGACGGCAAGGGCAAGATCTACGTCGACATCGAAGACAAGGGCGCCATCGCCGTCATCGACGCCAACACCATGAAACTCGACCACACCATTGACATCAAGGCCAGTGGCGACGGATGCGCAGGACTCGCCCTCGACGCCAGGAACGGCATCCTCTTCGCCGCCTGCCGCACGCCCCAGGTCATGGTCATCGTCAATGCTGCCTCCGGCAAGGTCATCACCACCCTGCCCATCGGCCAGGGCTGCGACGGCGCAACCTTCAACCCCGCCACCATGGAGGCCTTCAGCTCCCAGGGCGACGGCACGCTCACCGTCATTAAAGAAAACTCGCCCACCGACTTCGTCGTCGAGCAGACCGTCAAGACGCCAGTCCGCGCCAAGACCATCACCCTCGACACCAAGACCGGCCACCTGCTGCTCATCACCGCCGAGTACGGCCCAGCGCCCGCGCCTCCCGCGCCCGCGGCTGCGCCTGCACCGCCCACACCCGGCTCGCCGGCCCCACCCACCGCTGGTGGTCCTGGCGGTCCCGGCGGCCCTGGAGGTCCCGGTGGATTCCGTGGCCCGCGCGCGCCAATGATTCCCGGCTCGTTCGAAATCGTCGTCGTCGGCAAATAGCCGCCGGCAACTTCGGGTGCCGCTTTGTTTGTCATTCCGTAGCGGAGCGGAGGAATCTGCTTCTATCGGATGCCCCATCCATTCGCAATCTTGCGAATCGGTGGGGCATTCGCGCGTTTTGAGCAGTTTCACAATTGCAGTAGAACAAGAACGAATTGTCATTCTGACCCTGACCCTGAGCGCAGTCGAAGGGGAAGAATCCCCGCATTTTGCTGACAGCGCGACGGTCTGCATATTGGCAAAGGCACTTTGGCGAACCACACTTCTAACCCGCAACCAACAACGAACAACCGGCAACCAACAACCTCTCACCAGTTACTATCAAGCTATATGTCCGATCTTGCGGCCCTCACCACCGAAGCGCGCAACCCTCGCACCACGCGCATCGATGAGCTCTCCACGCTGGAGATGCTCACCCTCATCCACCGGGAGGACGCGGTCGTCGCCACGGCGGTCGAGTCGCAGTTGCCCGCCATCGCGCGCGCCGTCGACGCCATCGCCGAGCGCTTCACCCGCGGCGGTCGCCTCTTCTACATCGGCGCCGGCACCAGCGGTCGCCTCGGCGTACTCGACGCCTCCGAGTGCCCGCCCACGTTTTCCGTCCCGCCCACGCTGGTGCAGGGGATCATCGCCGGCGGCGACGCTGCCCTGCGCAGGTCCTCCGAGCACTCCGAAGACTCCCCCGAAGAAGGCGAGCGCGACCTCGTCGCCGCCGGATTCGCCGCCTCCGACACCCTGGTCGGAATCGCCGCCAGCGGACGCACGCCCTACGTTCTGGGCGCGCTGGTCCATGCCCGCTCGCTCGGCGCGCTCACCATCGGCCTCTCCTGCGTCGCCGATTCATCCGTCGCCCGCAACTGCGACATTGCCATCACCCCGGTCACCGGCCCCGAGGTCCTCACCGGCTCCACGCGCATGAAGGCTGGGACCGCAACCAAGCTCGTCCTCAACATGATCTCCACCGGCGTCATGATTCGCACCGGCGCGGTCTACGGCAATCTCATGGTCAACGTCAAACCCACCAACGACAAGCTCATCGACCGCGCCCAGCGCATTCTGATGGCCGCCACCGGATGCGACCGCCCCACCGCCGCGCGCCTGCTCTTTGAAGCAGGCTCCGTCAAGGTCGCCATCGCCATGCACCTGCTCTCGCTCGACCGCGCCGCCGCTGAGGCCCGCCTCGCCCGGGCCAACGGTAGCCTCGCCAAAGCCCTAATCCCCAACACATGACGAGAAAAGCGCATCCAACCATATAGCACATGCGTATCTTCCGTTCGTTTCGTCTTCCGCTGGCCACTCTCCTGCTCGTTCTCCTCGCGATCCCGCAGCCCACACGCGCCTACTCCGTCCTCACCCACGAACAGATCATCGACCTCACCTGGTCCGATTCCATTCAGCCGCTGCTTCTCCGCCGCTACCCCAACCTCACTCCCGCCCAGCTCCGCGAGGCCCGCGCCTACGCATACGGCGGATGCGTCATCCAGGACCTCGGCTACTATCCCTTCGGCAAGCCGCTCTTCTCCGATCTGCTGCACTACGTTCGCACCGGCGACTTCATCCGCGCCCTCTTCCGCGACGCCAAATCCCCCGACGACGTCGCCTTTGCCATCGGCGCGCTCTCCCACTACCTGGGCGACACCATCGGCCACGCCGAAGCCATCAACCTCGCCGTCGGAACCGAGTTCCCCGCGCTGGCCCAGAGGTACGGCCCCAACGTCAACTTCGCCGAGGGGGAGCACCAGCACGTCCGCGCAGAGTTCGCCTTCGACATCAACGAAATCTCCAAGCACCGCCTCGCCCCCGAGGCTTACCTCAACCACATCGGCTTCGCCATCCCCGTCCCATTGCTGGCCCGCGCCTTCTACGACACCTACGGCCTCGACATCGCGGACGTCCTCGGGCATCCTCGCCCCACGCTCCAGGGCTACCGCTACTCTGTCCGCACCCTGTTGCCGCGTGTGGCCTACGCCGAGACCCTCCTCCACCGCAAACATATGCCGCCCGATGCGCCCAGCCCCGCGCTCGATGCTCTCAACCGGCAGATCGCAATCCTCGCCGCCCAGGACCACTGGGCCGCCTACCGCGGCCACGCTGGCTTCGGGACCCACCTGCTCGCCGGCTTCATCTTCATCCTGCCCAAGGTCGGCCCACTCTCCGACCTCTCGCTGCGCGGCCCCTCTCCCCTGACCGAACAGGACTACGTCAACTCCCTCGTCCACACCGTCGATGTCTTCCGCCAGACGCTCGCCCACGCCACCACCGCCGCCAACATCCCCAACAAGGACCTCGACACCGGCGACATCATCCGCCCCGGCACCTACCGCCTCTGCGACGAGACATATGCCAACCTCCTGCACCAGATCGCCCGCGCCCCCGCCACGCCCATCCCCTTCGGCCTCAAGCGCGACCTGCTCGCCTACTTCGCCGACCCGAAGAAGGCCATCTACCTCCAGCGCGAACCTAAAATGTTCGCCCGCATGCAGGCCGAACTCCCCATCCTCACCACCATCTCCACCCACGCCGCCTACCCCGACACCGCCTTCCTTCCCGAGCCCGTCGAAGACGCCGCCCCCGCTCCCGCACCAGCTCCCGTCCCGCAACCCCCAACCCAGCCCCAGCCCCAACCCCAAACCCAGTCACAGCCCCTGCTCCAGCCCCAGACGCAGCCCTAGTGTGGTGTCCCGGAAATTCGTGCCACAATCGCTCTGACCATTAACCCATCTCACCCGTCGTCATTCTGGAGCGAAGCTCCAGAATCTCTGTAGTTCGCTCTTTTCGTGGTTCAAACCTTTCGCCGCCGTTTACGCTTTTAACTTCTGGGACACCACACTAGAAGATCTCGAAGTTCACCTCGACGTTCAGATACACCGCGACCGGCTTGCCATTCTCCATCGCCGGCTTGAACTTGTACTGCTTCACCGCATCCACCGCACTCTGGTTCATCCCGTTCGCAGCCTTTCGCCAAGCCTTCTTGAACTTCGGGTCCGGCTTCCCATCTGGCCCGATCCCCAGTCCGTGGACGATATGCACGTTTTGCGGCTGACCGTGTGCGTCCACTACCAGGCTGACAGTTACAACGCCCTGCACCTTGGCCTTCCTTCCCGCCTGCGTGTAGTCCGGCTCCGGCTGGTAGATCGGGATCGGCCCCTTAACGTCACCGCCAATCTGCTTGACTCCGTCGGTTGCATCGCCCGCCATGACCCTCACCTGCGCCGACCCCGCCAGGCTGTAGTTCACCGTAATGCTCGTCTCCACCTCCATCGGCTGGCCATTCAGCAGATACGGCTTGTATGTCCACTTGCTCACCGCATCGATCGCGCTTTGCCGCAACTCCTCCGGTCCGCTGATAACCGTTAAGTTCTCCATCGTCCCCGTCTTGGAGATGGTCGCGTGCATGATTACAGCGCCCTGCACATGCTTCTCCTTGGCCTCCGCCGGATAGACAGGGTCGATCTTCGATAGGCTCATCCCCGCCACCACCGCCGCGGAAACTCGCACCTGTCCGCCCGGAGCAGCCTGCGGTAGTCGCACAATCGGTACGGGTGCAGGAGGCGTAACCGGCACGGATGGCGCACCCGGTTCCTGGACAGCCGCGTTCTGCGCCAGTAGTTCCTCCATCTTCTTGCTGTACTCGGGAGTATTCACCTTTTCCATGGCCTTCATTGCGTCGTCGAGTTGCTTCTTGAACTCAGGGCTATTCACTCTGGCCGCTTTCGCAATCGCATCGGCCATCTGTTTCTTGAACTGCTCGTTGTTCAGCTTCTTCTGCGCGTCCTGTAATTGCCGCTGCGCGTCCTCCATATGTTTCTTGAACTGTTCGTTGTTCAGCTTCTTTTGCGCATCCCGCAATTGCCGCTGCGCGTTCTGCAATTGCCGCTGCGCGTCCTCCATCTGCTTCTGAACTTCGGGACTCACCTTGTCGAACTGGGCCAGATTGCCATTCATCTGCTGCATCGCTGCGGAGCTGTCCTGCAACGCGGCGGAGTAGTCCTGCGTCGCTGCGGAGCTGTCCTGCAACCGCTGTTTGATCTCCGTATCCGTCTGCTGGCCGGCTGTCGAGAGCAGTGGATGAGGCGCATCCGAGGGCTCCTGCGCGGCATCCACCGCGGCAGCCTGTGCCGTGCTCGAACCCGTCTGCGCTGCGCCACTCTGTGCATGGGCCAGCTTGCCTGCCGTCGCACCGGCTGCCACCACCAGCGCGGCCAGCAGCGCTATCGATGCCAGCTGTGTTGCAGCAGAACCCTCCGTCCGTCCCAGCAACCGTTTGATCCTCATCATGAGAACCCCTCCATTCGCCCCAAGCACAAACTCCGGGCTATACGACCGCCGCTCCGCCAGCACCGACAGCGCCCGCGCGTACGCCAGCCGGTCGCCGCCCACCGCAACCGCCATCTCGTCGCAGCAGCACTCCCGCTCCCGCCGCACCTGCCGGGAGACCCACCACACCGCCGGGTGGTAGAACAGCAGCGTCTCAATCACCGACTGCATCACGCTCACCAGGTAGTCGTGCCGCCGGATGTGCGCCAGTTCGTGCGCCAGGACCGCCTCAATCTGCATCGTCGAAAGTCCCGTCAGGCAGCTTGCCGGAATCAGCACCACAGGCCGCAGCCAGCCAATCACCGTCGGCGCCTGCACCAGCGCGGAGTGCATCAGCCGCACCGCGCGCGCCACTCCAAGCCGTCGCCGCAGCGCATCGAAGGCCTGCTGCAACTCCGCCGGCACAGCCGTTGTCGCAACCAGCCTCATCCTGCGCGCAACCATCAGCCCCACATTCAGCCGCGCAACAAACAGGACCACGCCCGCGAACCACGCCATCATCATCCACGGCAGCGCGTGGTCCAGCGCCACGGCAATCCGCTCCGGCCAGGGCACGGTCAGTTCTCCCGCCCCAACCCGCACCACCATCCCCGGACCGATCGCCACCGCCGGGCCGTCGAACGCGGCCCGCATCCGGTATTCGGCCGATGCCAGGTGCGCAAACGTCGCCAGCGGCAGCGCAATCATCAGCCCCAGCGCAAGGCACGCAGCCGCATAGCGCGCCCGCGAACTCCGCCCGCCCAGCACTCCCAGCACGCACCACAGCACAACCGCGACCACCGTCCCCTGCCAGCAGAGGTGAAGCAGCGTCCAGCCCAGAGCGTGTACCAACGGCAGCCCGCAAATTTCAACCAGAGTTGTCATAGCGGCCTCTTCTCGTACTCGTCCAGCATCCTGCGAATCTCCGCCAGGTCCTCAGCCGTCACCTTCTGCGACGAGAGCGCCCCCAGCACCAGGTTCTTCGCCGACCCATCGAACGCCCGCCGCACCAGGTTCCGCGCCAACTGCCGTTGCGTCTGTTCCTTCGCAATCCGCGCCTCGTACACGTGCGACCGGTACCGCTCGCTGCGCTTCAGCAACCCCTTCTCCGCCATCACCTGCATCTGCTTCAGCACCGTGGTGTACCCGGTCTCCTTCTCGCTCGCCGTGTGCACGTCGCGCACCGTGCTCGGCCCCAGCGCCCACAGAATGTTAAGGATCTCCAACTCAGCCTCGGTGGGAAGCTGCATCGCATCGCGGGTTTGAACTCTTCGCCTCATCATGCAGCCACATTAGTACGACAACCATCGTATGTCAACGATTATTTTCGTACCTTCTTATCTCATTGGACGCACTCGAATGGGAGAGGGCCTCATCCCCCGTTCCACCCCACGCCGCGCTCAGGCCTCTAAGCTCATACGTCGCCGCCGAGCCAGAACCCCACTCACCACTTTCCGCTCACCCCTGCTTCTCGCCGGCCAGTGGCTTGCGCGCGAAGTAGTACAGGCTGGATGCGAGCAGCGCGAACATCACCACGCTCACCCAGTCACGGTACAGCGGGTTGTGCGCGCTGAAATGGAAGAGCTGCCAGTGGCCGCCGTGCTGCTCGGAGAGGCCCTCCAGCAGGCGCGCGCCAACGCCCAGCAGCCCGACAATGCCGCCCGCGGCGATCAGCCCCGACGCGTACAGGCTGCCCGGCGAGATCTCGCTCTCGTTGTCCAGAGCGGGAGTCACGCTGGTGGGCACGGGAAGGCCGGTCTCGGGATCGTCAACCTCAGGATTGGCCGCCATGCGTTCGCGCGCGCGATGCTGGATCATCGCGCGGTCAACCATCCATCGCATCACGCCGCCAACAAAGATGGCCAGCGTGGTGGCGATCGAAAGATAAGCTCCAACCGCGAATGTGAGCGACCGGATGCCCAGCAGTTCGACGACGATCACCAGGGCCACGCCGAGCAGAACCAGCGTCCACGGCAGTTTGCGCGAGAGAATGCCGTTGATGACGGTGGCCATCAGGCGGCCCTGTGGCGCGGCGGCCCGCTCGCTGCCGATGCCCTGGACCCACTGCACCTCAATCTGTCCGGTGGCCGGGTTGAAGAGATACTTGCCGTCCTCCAGCGTATTCGAGCCAATGGCGTTGAGCAGGATGTACTGCCGCGTTCCGGTGAGCTGCTCCTTGGCGTGGTTGTCGGCGTCATGCGAGGTGAGCGAGACGCTGTCGCGCGTGAAGTGGCCCTTGTTCTGCACGCCATCGGGAAGGTGGGCGAGCGAGAGCGCGACCGGCTTCTGCATCCGCTGGAACTGCTCCAGGCCTACGTTCATCGCGTTCAGCGTGGCGCCGACGGAGAAGATGCAGACCATGACGCCGATCATCAGCGCCAGTTGCTGCTTCCACGGCGTCGCGCCGATCAGGTAGCCGGTCTTCAGGTCCTGGCTGGTGTCGCCAGCGTTGGACGCGGCAATACAGACGACTCCGCCGACCGTGATGGCAAGCGCGCCAAAGGCCGGCGCGGTCCATCCCTTCACCAGGAAGATCGCAGAAGTGGCCATTAGCGTTGCGATGGTCATTCCCGAGACCGGAGACGCCGACGAACCCACAATGCCGACGATGCGCGACGAGACGGTGACGAAGAGGAAGCCGAAGACGACAATCAGCAGCGCGGCGGCCAGGTTCGCCAGAGGGCCAACGTAGGCTCCGGGTACGGGCCTGAACTGGAGAAAGAGGAACATGAGGACGATCAGCACTGCGCTGCCGCCGAAGACGACGCTGGGAGGCAGGTCCTGCTCGGTGCGCGAGGGCCGGGCCGCGGCCAGTTTGCCGGCCCCTTTGCGCAGACCCTGGGTGAGCGCGCTGGCGATGGTGGGGAGGGTCCGGATGAGGGTAATGAGGCCGGAGCAGGCAACCGCTCCCGCGCCCATGGGCCGGACGTAGGAGCTCCAAAGATCGGAGGGCGACATGTCTTTGATCAATGCGGTCGCCGGATAGAGAGGATGGGTGAGTGTGGACCCGAAGAAGTGAATGGCGGGCATCAGCACCAGCCAGGAGAAGACGCCGCCGGCAAACATGACTGCGGCCACGCGCGCGCCGATGATGTAGCCGACGCCGAGGTACTCGGGCGTGCAATCGGCACGAATGCTGCCGCCTTTTAGCAGGTGCTGCGGCCCGAGATCGAAGTCGCGCTTGGGAGTTGCGGGCCAGAGGCCGAAGAGATTGTCGTTCTGGAAGAGTGTGTACAGGCCGCCGAGTCCGAGGCCGAGGAAGACGCGCGAGGCGAAGCTGCCACCGCGCTCTCCGGCGATCAGGACGTCCGCGCAGGCCGTGCCCTCGGGGTAGAGCAGCGTGCCGTGCTCCTCGACGATGAGCTGGCGGCGCAGCGGGATCATGAACAGCACGCCCAGCCATCCGCCGAAGAGCGCCAGGGCAAAGATGCGCGACGACTCCAGATCGAAGCCGAGAAAGACCAGCGCGGGCAGCGTGAAGATGACGCCCGAGGCGATCGACTGGCCCGCGTTTCCCGTCGTCTGCACGATGTTGTTTTCCAGGATGCTGGCCCTGCCAAACGCCCGCAGGATCGTGATCGAGAGCACTGCGATCGGAATGCTTGCCGCGACCGTCAACCCGGCGCGCAGCCCAACGTACACCGTCACCGCGCCAAAGACCACGCCGAAGAACGCGCCCAGGATGAGCGCCCTGGCCGTCAACTCCGGCCGCGACTCGGTTGCGGGAACAAACGGCTTGGAGGCGGGCTTGATGGGTGTCGATGCGTCCATGGGTTTGAAATCTCCCGCGTGAATACGCAGTTATTGGCTCCGATGGGAGTGTATCAGCGGCGGGTACTTTCGAGTAACGCAGTCCTTCGGCACAGATTCGCGCAGGCTTCCTGCTGGCGAATCGGGCCGCGAGGATTTATACTTCGACCATCGGCGCGGCCCAAGCGGCCTGGAGCGCCGTGTGGGCAGGTGCGTCTTCAGCGTTAGCCTGAATGAGAGTACGCTCCATGTTTTTCCCGGCGCGCCGCATGGTTCCAGCGCCACACCGGACGACGGTCGTGCAGGAATGCGCCTGCTGCAAGGGTTGGCTGGTCGCACTAGCGCGGCGTTTCGTTCTGTCCTCGATGATTTGGTTGCGACAGCGTTTCCCTCGGACTGCCGCGTCTGTAACCGTCCTCTGCTGCGCTCCACCGTCCTTCCCATCTGCGACCGATGCCGGGCTTCAGTCCAGCCACAGGCAATGGCGCTGTGCGGCCACTGCGGCGAGGCCCTCGACATCGACATGGAGAGCGCTCGCTTGGCCAGCCAGCACATGGATGAGGGACTGCTCTGCGACGGCTGCCGCAATGATCCGCCGAAGTTCGAACGCGCTGTCGCGCACGCCGTCTATCAGGACGAACTGCGCGAGATGATCCACCTGCTCAAGTACGAGAGGATGAGCGGTGTCGCAAAGCTGCTTGGCCCGATGTTGGCCGAAGCAATCCGGTCGATCGAGGCTGAGACCGCCCAGGACCTGGTCGTCGTTCCTGTGCCGCTGTTTCCCAGCAAGCTGCGCCAGCGGGGCTACAACCAGTCCGAGCTGCTTGCCAGGACCGCTCTGGCCGAAGTGCACCGGACGCGTCCCGCGTGGCGGCTTAGTCTGGAGCCCGCAATCATGCGCCGCCGCCGCGACACGCGAAGCCAGTTTGCACTCAACCCGACCAGCCGCTACTGGAACGTCAAGGGCGCCTTCGCGGTGGATCGGAATCTTCTTCGGTCCGGTTGCGAAGTGCTGCTGATCGACGACATCTATACAACAGGCGCGACCGCTCGTGAGTGTTCGCGGGCACTGCGCCGCGCCGGAGCAGGCAAGGTCTGGGTCGCCACGCTGGCCCGCGCGCAGACCCCGCGCGTCGCGATGTGGGACGACACTCGGACGATCTCTCCGCAGGGATTCGGATAGAGACAGCGCGGATGGGCAGGCGAGTTCAGCGGTCTTGAGCGTTCAACGGAATCGACGCATCGGATTCGGATGAGGATCGGAAGCGAGGGTTTGAGCAATGCAAGCGTCCCACAGTTCGTCGAAGGTGCGGAAGCAACGGGCGAGCGGAAACCGGCACGCGGTTCATGCTAGCGGTCACATCTCGCCGCGGCTGACCACGGAGCTGGATGTCCGCATCGGCGTCTTTCGCCAGCCGGCGATGCAGACGCCTGTGCTGGTGCTGAACGCATCCTACGAGCCGATCAACATCTGCGGCGCACGGCGCGCGCTGGTGCTGGTGCTGAAGGGAGTCGCGCGCACCGAAGAGGAGCAGGGAGCGGTGCTGCACGCGGCGCGCATGAATGTGGCCATGCCGAGCGTGATCCGGCTGCTGGAATACCGCAGAATTCCGCACCAGACGCGCGCTCTCTCGCGCAAGAACATCCTGCTGCGCGACCGGAATTCCTGCCAGTACTGCGGCATCGTTCTGACCGCCGGCGAGCTGACGCTCGACCATGTGGTCCCGCGTTCTCGCGGCGGGCTTTCGACCTGGGAGAACCTGGTCGCCTGCTGCCACGAGTGCAACCGGCGCAAGGGAAATCAGTTGCTGCACGAGCTGACCGGGATGAAGCTGCAACGCCAGCCGCAACCGTTCACCCTGCATACATCGCGCCACATCATGCGCATGATCGGCTCGGCCGACCCAAGCTGGAGGCGCTATTTGTACTTTGAATCCCAGCAGGAGTTGCAGTTCGTCGCATGACGCTCGCGCGCGTCCGCATCATTTTTGCTGTGCGGCTGGAGCTGGCGGCTGGCCAGAGTTCTGTTTTTGATTCTGATCGTCAGAGTCCTTGTTGTTGGTGATGTCCTGGCCGTTGTAGATGATTCGGCTGGTGGCGCGGAAGCGCTTGTAGTCGGTGTAGCGCACGGTTGAGCGGATGTGAACGTCCTCGCTGAGCGCGCCGTTCTGCGCGGCGAAGTGCAGCTCGCCCTCGGCCTTGGTGTAGGTGGGGAACCAGTATTTTCCGTCGATCTGTTCGTAGTAGGTGGTGAAGGGCGGCTGCAGGTCTTCGTGGCCGGGGCGCATGTCCTGGGGGACGGTCCTGCCGTTGATGAGCACGATCTGCAGGTCCTGCTGATCGACCCACACCTTGCCCTGGAAGTAGTGATGGTTCTTGACCAGCGTCTTCGGGCCGGCTTCGAAGACGTAGGTGTCCAGCTCATCGACCTTCTGGCGGCCGAGGTACTTAACGTCGTACTGGGGCAGGTCGTCGGTGGTGAGGATGAAGGGCAGGCGGTGCTCGATCTCGTCGAAGTCGGCGGGGGTCATCATGATGCGCTCGAGGGTGTTCTGGGGGGCGAAGACGACGTGCTCCTCGCGGCGGCCATCGGGGGAGAAGGTGATGTCGGTGACCTGCTGGTACTCGCCGTCAACCTTGCCGGAGTCCTCGTCCAGGGTGTCGATCTTGACGGCCTGGCGGAAGACGTAGTCTTCGCGGGCCTGGGCGAACTCGCTCTCGCGCGCGGCAAATTTTGTAATGATCTGATCGACGGTAAGGCCGGCGGGCGGCGCGGTGTCGAGCTGGCCGAAGCCGGAGGCGCCCTGTGCGACGGCGAGATGCGGCGACGCCGCGAGGGTGAGGGCGAGCAGTGCGGCGGGCGCTTTGGCGGGCAGTTTCATCGGCGTGGAACTCCGTCTTCCGGTTGCGGTGCGATCGACTCCTACTCGATGTTAGACGCTGAGAGTTTGATTTGATATTCATCTCCCGGGATTCCGCGCTTCACAGGCTGCGGAAAAGCTCCGTTTTGCTTAAGGGCACGGGTTCACCCGTGCCGTAAAGTGCACTCATTTGTATGACCGCGCTGCCTTGATTGCTGCAGCAATCAAGGCAGCGCGGAAAGAGTATGCGACAAACTGAGCCACTACCGAGCAGGGATTCTCTCGGCAAGGCGGCGGCGGTTGGATGTAGACTGGCGCGATGAAGAGCTTGCGTGCGGTAGCGATTGTTTTGGTGAGTTTAGGGGCGCTGGCGGCCCAGGGGCAGGTTGGGCAGACGGCCAGCCAGACGTTGGGGCCGGTCGCGGCCAAGAGGCCTATGACCTTTGCCGACCTGATGGCGATGAAGCGGGTGAGCGATCCGCAGATCTCGCCCTCCGGCAAGTGGGTGATGTTCTCGGTGATGGATGTGTCGCTGGAGAAGAACACCAAGGTGAACCATCTTTGGGTGGTGCCAATCAACGGCAGCGCGCCGGAGAAACAGGTGACCTCGAACACGGGCGAGAGCTTTGGCCGTTTTTCACCGGATGGGAAGTTTGTGTCGTACACGGGCGCGCCAACCAAGGACGATCCCGTGCGCCGGATCACGATTGCGACCTGGGACGAGGCGACAGGCACGATTGGCGTGGGGCGGACTCTGCAGGCGGTGAGCGGGGACGCGGATGGGGCGATCTGGTCCCCAGACTCACGGCATTTTTTGTTTACTACGCAGGTCTATCCCGAGTGCTCGAACAAGCCAACGTGGGCCGAGGAAGATGCTTGCGACAAGGCTAAGGACGATGCGGTGGCTGCCAGTCCGGTGAAGGCGCAGGTTTGGGATGCGCTGCTGTATCGGCATTGGGACGCGTACACGGGGTTGAAGCGGACGCATATTATCGAGGCGGACTTTTCGTTGGCGGGGGCCAATCCGCGCGATCTGACTCCGGCGAGCGCGGTGGGGGATGCGGAGACGCCGACGTGGATGCTGGGCGGGCCGCTGGAGTATGCGTGGGCGCCGGACTCGAAGGAGATCGCGTATGTGACGAATCTCGACAAGGTTCCGGCGGCTTCCACGAACAACGACGTATTTACCCTGCGGCTGGACGAGCCGGGTGCGAAGGCGGTGAAGGTTTCGACTTCGCCGGGGAGTGATGATGAGCCAGAGTACTCGCCGGATGGGAAGTGGCTGGCGTTTCGGTCGCAGGCGCGGGCGGGGTTTGAGTCGGACCGCTTTCGGCTGATGCTCTACGACCGGGAGAAGAAGACGATCAAGGATGCGATAAAGAAGTGGGATTTGTGGGTTGACGAATTTGTCTGGTCACCCGACTCTGCACGTCTCTACTTCGCAAGCGCGAATCGGGGAGATGAGCCAGTCTACGAAACGGATGTGAGTGGTCTCATAGCTGGCCAGGTTGCTGGGATTATTCAATCGGGAGAGTTCGGAGACCTCAGAATTTCTCCGGACGGAAAACAACTTGTAATGTCAGGCATGCGATTGGATATGCCATCGACTATCGTCTCTATGCCTGTAGACGTTCCGGTTGACAGCCTGTCTATTCTGTCACATCTAAATGACCCATTGCTTAGCAAACTCGAGATTGCACCCATGGAGTCGTTCTGGTTTGCAGGGGCGGAGGGGACAAAGGTGCAGGGATTTATCTTGCGGCCGCCGGGGTTTGATGCGGCGAAGAAGTATCCGGTGAAGTTTGTGATGCATGGGGGGCCGCAGACGGCGTTGGGGGATTCGTGGAGCTATCGGTGGAACTGGGAGCTGCTGGCGACGGATGGATATGTGGTGGTGGGGATCAATCGGCGCGGGTCTACGGGGTATGGGCAGAAGTTTGTGGATGAGGTGAGCGGCGACTGGGGCGGGCGGGCCTACGAGGACCTGATGAAGGGGCTGGACTATGCCGAGGCGGCGTATCCCTTCATCGACAAGACGCGGGAGTGCGCGCTGGGCGCGAGCTATGGCGGGTTCATGGCCGACTGGGTGCTGACCCATACCAACCGCTTTAAGTGCATTGTGACCCACGACGGGATGTTCAATCCGGTGAGCGCGTATGGCTCGACCGAAGAGCTGTGGTTCAACGAGTGGGAGTTCAGAAGGCCGGAGGACTTTCCGAAGGGGTGGGATGGATTCACAGACCCCACCCACGCGCAAAGTGCGCGCGTGGACGGGGCACCCGGATCTGTGGAAGGACATGCGGCCGAACCGTGGCGATACCAGAACCTGCCGGCGGAGCAGGACCCGTTCCGCAGGTGGTCGCCGATGCGGTTTATCGAGAATGCCAAGACGCCGACGCTGGTGATCCATTCGCAGAAGGACTACCGGCTGGATGTGTCGCAGGGCTTTGAGCTGTACACGGCGCTCGAGCGGCGGGGCGTGCCTGCAAAGTTTCTCTACTTCCCCGACGAGGGACACTGGGTGCTGAAGCCGCAGAACAGCCAGCTTTGGTACCAGGCGGTGGGGGATTGGTGTGACCGGTGGACCAAGAGCGGGAAAGACAGGGAACAGGGAACAGGGAACAGGTAGGCGGATGGCGTTCAAGCGGGCGAAGCGACGGGAGCCGTTGGGCGAGGCTGGACTGATGGAGTATGCCGTGCGCATGCTGGCGTCGCAGATGCGGACGGAGCGCGAGCTGCGGCGGCTGATGAAGCGGCGCGCCATGGAGGGCGACGAGGGCGAGCGAGCGATGGACACGGTGGTCGCGAAGCTGAAGGAGCTGAATTATTTGAGCGACACGCGCTTTGCGGCGGAGTATACGCGGCTGCGCAAGGAGGGCGAGAAGTTCGGGCGGCGGAGGGTACAGCAGGACCTGGCGGCCAAGGGCGTGGCGTCGGAGACGGTGGGCGCGGCGGTCAGCTCGGCGTATGAAGGCGTGGACGAGGCGGCGCTGGCTCGGGAGTACATCGCGCGCAAGCGGATGAAGCAGCCAGCGGGCCAGAAAGCCGAGCAGGAGGCGGCGCGGGTGATGGGGCGGCTGCTGCGCGCTGGATTTTCGGCGGGGACGGTCTTCAAAGTGCTACACGAGTGGGGCGTCGCGGTGGAGGAGGTGGATGTCGTCGGCGATGAGGAGTAGCGGGGTGGGGCGGAGGGTGATTGCCGAGCGGGTGGTTGCGGTGGACTGGTCGGGCGACCGCAGCGACGCCGGGCAGCGGAGGAAGATCTGGGCTGGGGTGTGGACGATGAATCCCACTCACGGCGATAAGGCCGCCGTGAATGGGGCACCCGGCGTCTGCGGAGGGTCAGTCCGGCTGGAGGGTGGGCGGACGCGGGCGGAGCTCGGCGAGTGGCTGATCGGGTTGGCGCGGGAGACGCCGCGCATGGTGGTGGGACTGGACTTCTGCTTCAGCTTTCCCGCGTGGTTCGTGCGCGGCGAGATGGGCTGCGTGGATGGGCCGGCGTTCTGGGATTTGGTGGCCGGCGGGCAGGGCGAGCAGTGGCTCGCTCGGGGAAATCCAGACCGGCGGTTCTGGGGGAAGCATCCCAAGCCTGCGGAGTTCACGGGCGACGGGCTGCACCGGATGCTGCGAGCGACGGACATCGACTGCAAGCTGGCGGCGCGGATTCCCGAGGCCGAGCGCGCGGAGAGAGTACGCGGGATTGGGCCGAAGAGCGTCTTCCAGATCGGCGGCGCGGGCAGCGTGGGAACGGCGTCGCTGCGCGGGATGCCGGTGCTGAAGCGGCTACGCGATGCGGGCTTCGCGGTGTGGCCCTTCGACCGGGCTGAACTGCCGATGGTGGTGGAGATGTACACGCGGCTGAATACGGGGCCGGTGCGGAAGTCGAATGCGGCGGCGCGGGCGGAGTATCTGCGGGCGAAACGCAGTGAAGACGCGGCCTATGCGGCGCTCTCGCGCGGCGTGATGGAGAGGGCGCGGGGGAGCGAGGACGCCTTCGACGCACTGGTGAGTTGCATGGCGATGACGGCGCGGCGCGGGGAGCTTGCGGGGCTGGCGATGCCGTTGGACCCGGTGTATAAGGTGGAGGGTTGGACGTGGGCTCCGGGAGTGCAGGAGATTTTTCAGCTTTCAGCAGCGAGGTGAAAGGCGGAGAACGATGAAGGCGAACGTGATTACGCTTGTGGTCATTGTGGGGATGACGGTATGGCTGGCGGCGCATGTGGGGAGTGTTGCCTGGACGCCGGTAAAGGCCGTGGGCGGAGTGATGGCGGCGGCGGGTGTGGCGCTGCTGATTGTGGCGCGGCTGCAGTTGGGGGCTGCGTTTTCGGTGCGCGCGAAGGCCAAGAAGTTGGTGACGACGGGGCTGTACTCGCGGATTCGCAATCCGATCTATGTGTTCAGCGCGATGTTCCTGGTTGGGCTGGTGATCGTGTCGGAGCACTGGCTGCTGCTGTTGCCGATTGCGTTGCTGATCCCGATGCAGATCGCTCGCGCGCGGAAGGAAGAGCGGGTGCTGGCTGCGGCGTTTGGGGAGGAGTACGAGCGGTACAAGGCGGGGACGTGGTTTTAGAAGAGATCGGTTGTGTTGCCAATGGGTCAGTTTGTCGAGAAGCATTCCCTCAGGGGCTAAAGCCCCATTCTTTCGGTTTGCTTACGGACGGGCTAAAGCCCGTCCCTTTCAAAACAGATACAAACTGAGCCACCACGGTCACGCTGTTTGCGGCAAGCTTCGCGGTATTTCTCAGCCATCGGTGGTTTCGCCGATATACTAACGCTATCAGTGGCAATGGGTCGATGGGACCGGCATGAGAGAGATGGCGAAGACGAAGGTGAGTTTCTCGCGGCGATTGCGGGCGCATCTGGCGATTGCGCGGCTGGACCACTCGATCAAGAACCTGTTTGTGCTGCCGGGGATTATTGTTCCGCTAAGCATATATCCACAGCTGATGAGCTGGCGTCTGGTGGGGACGCTGGTGTGGGCGTTTGTGGCGATCACGCTGGTTGCATGCAGCAACTATGTGCTGAACGAGGTGCTGGATGCGCCGTTCGACCGGCTGCATCCGGCCAAGAAGAGCCGGCCGGCGGCGCTTGGGCTGGTGAACATTCCGCTGGCAACCGCGCAGTGGATTTTGATGATGGTGGCGGGCGTGGCGATTGGCTGGACGATCTCGCGACCGTTTGCGGCGACGGCGCTGGCTCTGTGGTTGATGGGCTGCGTGTACAACATCAAGCCGCTGCGCACCAAGGACGTGCCGTATCTGGATGTGCTGACCGAGAGCGTGAACAATCCGCTGCGCATGCTGCTGGGGTGGACCGCAGTGGCGGCGTGGCTGGTGCCGCCGCTGAGTTTGCTGATGTCCTACTGGATGATCGGCTGCTACTTCATGGCGCTGAAGCGCTTCAGCGAGTTGCGCGAGATCGGCGACCACGGCTTGGCGGGGGCCTACCGGGCGAGTTTCAAGCGGTATACGCAGGAGTCGCTGCTGGTGAGCGTGATCTTCTATGCGTCGGCGGCCATGATGTTCTTCGGGGCATTTGTGATTCGTTACCGAATCGAACTGCTGCTGGCATTTCCGCTGGTGGCACTGGTGATGGCGATCTACTTCAAGCTCGCATTCAAGGAGCACAGCGCGGTGCAGAACCCCGAGAAGCTGTATCGCGAGCCGGGGTTGATGCTGTGGTTTATTGCGACCGTGGTGGTGATGGTGCTGCTGCTGTTTGTGCGCCTGCCGTGGCTTGAGAATCTTTTTATGCCTACGATTCCGGTGGTGCAGCCGTCCAGTGGCACGGCGGTTTCCTCGGTGGTCCCCCCACTCACGACGGTGAGGCTGTCGTGAATGGGGCACCCAGAGTTGTGAGGGGGGCGTGGTTTTGAGGTGCAGGCTAGCACGGGCGATGGTGGTGGTGTTTGTGCTGGTGACGGCGGCCCTGTCGCTGGCGTGGTCGCACAGCAAGCTGATGTCGCAGGATGAGATGTACGCCTTCCAGACGTACAGCATGCGGTCGGTGGCGGAGTTGGTGCAGGTGCAGCGGACGGAACCGATCTCGCTGGACCCGCTGCTCTATCCGTTGCTGTCGCATGGTGCGATGAAGGCGTTTGGGGATGGCGCGTTTGCGCTGCGCCTGCCGGCGCTGCTTGGATTTCTGCTGATGCAGGTTTGCCTGTTCTTCTTCGTGCGGAGGCTGGCGGGGGAGCGCGCTGGGGTGGTGGCGGCCGCGTTTCCGGCGCTGACAGCTACGCTTTTCTACTCGGCCGAGGGACGGCCGTATGGGTTGATGCTGGGGCTGTATGCGCTGGCGCTGCTGAGTTGGCAGATCGCTGCGCGACCCACATCTCAGAGTCGAGATGTGGGGCACCCAAATTTCGGGCGGGGATGGGCGCTGATGGGGCTGGCTGCGGCGATCGCGCTCACGATCAACGCGCACTACTTCGGAATTCTGCTGCTGGTTCCGTTGTGCGCGGCGGAGGGAGTTCGCAGCTTGCAGCGGCGGCGGACGGATTGGCCGGTGGTGGCGGCGATCTACGTGGGGATGGCGGGGTTCGCGGCGACGTGGCCGTTCCTGAAAGCGGCGGGCGAGTTCCGCAAGAACTACTACAACGCGGGATCGGTGGGGCTGCACGATATTACGCGTGCCTACCGGTCGATCTTTGTGGACTACACGCAGATGTCGATGCCGGCGCAGCATCTGTGGATGGTTGTGCTGGTGGCGTTTGCGGCGGCGCTGGTGTGGGGGTGCGCGCGGCAGATCTTTGGGCGCGGCGGGCACGAGCTGCGGATTCCGGTGGCGGAGTGGGTCCTGATGCTCGTGCTGGCGGCGCTTCCCTTCTGCGGCTATCTGCTGGCGCGGTTTGTGACCCACTCGATTGAGGTGCGCTATGTGCTGGGCGCGGCGGTGGCAATCAGCGCGATGGTCGGTGTCGCGATCGGTCCGTGGTTGCGGCGCGATGGGGTCTTTGCGGCGGTGATGGTCGCGCTGGGCGTGGCGATTGTGGGCGCGGGAGCGGCGCGGATTCATGCTGAGCAGCGCAAGTCGGCCGAGAGGCTGGCATCGCTGCTGCTGCCAGCGGAGGTGAAGTCGGCACTCGACGCAAACCCGGATGGGCGGCTGTACATGCAGGACATGGGCGCCTTCGAGGAGGACCGCACCTACGAACCAGATGCGGATGTGCGCGCGCGCATGACGCTGGTCTACTCGCGCGCGGAGGAGATGCGCTGGAACCGGCACGACACCATGGCGCTGACGGCGATGCACATCGCGAGCTTCACGGGGCTGCCGGTGGTGTCCTACGAAGACCTGCGCGCGCGGCCGGGCGAGCATCTGTTTGTGCTCTATCACACGGGCTGGGACTGGACGGACCAGGCGTTCGCCGCGGATGGCGCGAGGGTACGGCCGGTGGGCCATGCGATGGCGGGCGATGTGGCGGCGGTGCGATTTCGATAGGGGCCGCGCCTTCCGCTGATAGACTTAAAGCCTATGGAAACCAGGTCGGGAAGCCAGATTCGCGAAGATTATCTGCGGTTTTTTGAGGGCAAGGTCTCGCCTGTGACGGGGCAGGGACACAGGCGCGTTCACTCGTCGTCGCTGGTGCCGGCGAACGACCCGACGCTGCTCTTCACCAACGCGGGGATGAACCAGTTCAAGGACGTATTTCTGGGCGCGGAGCGGCGGGAGTACACGCGGGCGACGACCAGCCAGAAGTGCGTAAGAGCTGGCGGAAAGCACAACGATCTCGAAAATGTCGGCTTCACGCGCCGCCACCACACCTTCTTCGAGATGCTGGGGAATTTTTCTTTTGGGGATTATTTCAAGAAGGACGCGATTGCCTACGCGTGGGAGCTGCTGACCAGCAAGGAGTGGTTCGGGATCGATCCGGCAAAGCTGTACATCACCATCTTCAAAGGCGAGAAAGGCGTGCCGCGCGACGAAGAAGCATACAACCTATGGCTGGGCCAGGGAGTGCCCGCGGAACGAATCTTCGAGTTTGGGATGAAGGACAACTTCTGGCAGATGGGCGAAACCGGGCCGTGCGGCCCATGCTCGGAGATCTTTTACGACTTTGGCGTGGAGGCGAGCGAGACGGGTGAGGACAAGCCCTTCGGCGAAGACGAGCAGAGATACGTTGAGATATGGAACCTGGTCTTCATGCAGTTCGACCGCGCCAGCGACGGTGTACTGACTCCGCTGCCCAAGCCCTCCATCGACACGGGCATGGGGCTGGAGCGAGTGGCGGCAGCGCTACAGGGCGTGCTGTCGAACTTCGAGACTGATTTGTTTGTGCCGCTGATCAAGAATGCAAGTCAGCTAGTTAGCGACTCAGCAAGGCAGCGAGTCGGCGAGTCGGGAATCAGCGATGAGAAGGGTGCGGCGAGTCTGCGGATTATTGCGGACCATGCGCGGGCGGCGACGTTCCTGATTAGTGACGGCGTGGTTCCGGCGAACGAGGGACGCGGGTATGTGCTGCGCAAGATTCTGCGGCGTGGGATTCGCCATGGGCGGCTGTTGGGGCAGGAGAAGCCCTTCATGCACCAGATGGTCTTCGCCGTGCGCGACGAGATGCAGGTGGCTTATCCCGAACTGAAAGAGACTGCCGAGCGGGTTTCTAAAGTTGTGCTCGCGGAAGAGTTGCAGTTTGCGCGGGTAATGGAAGTGGGTTCTAAAGAATTAGAGAAGGAAATTGATGAGATTCATGCGCTTCACGAAGAGGCTGAAGAAATACTGCTTGGGGTGGAGAGCGGCAATTTGCAGGAATTTTTGCAAGAAGGCGGCGGACTGAGAGACTACTTCCTTGAAGGAAGGAATCCTGCCGATGTCGCGCGCGAATTATTGCGACAAGGGAAGAAATTTCGAGGCAAAGCTGCATTCCGCTTGTACGAGACCTTTGGAATGCCGTTGGATTTCATGGTGGATGCGGCGCGGGACGCCGGAATTGCGTTCGACATGGAGGGATTTGAGAAGGCGAAGGAGGAGGAGCAGGCGCGGGCGCGGGCGAGTTGGAAGGGCGGGTCGCAGAAGACGGCATCGCCGGTGTATCGCGAGCTGGCCAAGACGGAGTTTGCGGGCTACTCGGCGCTGAGGGTGGATGGGGCGCGGGTGCTGGCTCTAGTGAAAGACGGCGTGGGCGTGGCGGAGTTGCGCGCGGGCGACGCGGGCGAGGTGGTGCTGGACGCCACCAGCTTCTATGCCGACTCCGGCGGACAGGTGGGCGATGTGGGCTGGCTGATGGGTGCGGGCCACTCGACCGTGGTGGCCGATGTCAGCGGCGCGTCGAAGCCGGTGCAGGGCGTGTGGGCGCATCGCGTGGTGGCGCGCGAGCGGATCGCGGTGGGCGATGTGGTGGACACGGTCGTCGATGGCGAGGTGCGCGCTGCCGTGACGCGCAACCATACCGGGACGCACCTGCTGCACGCGGCTCTGCGCGAGGTTCTGGGGCGGCATGTGAAGCAGGCGGGATCGTTGGTGGACCGCGCCAGATTGCGCTTCGACTTCTCCCACTTCGCGGGCGTGGCCGACGAGGAGCTGGCGCAGATTGAGGAGATTGTGAACCGGCAGGTGCTGGCCAACACGACGGTGGAGACGATGGTGGATGTGCCGATCGACGTGGCCGTGCAGGAGCTGGGCGCGATGGCTCTCTTCGGCGAGAAGTACGGCGACAAGGTTCGCGTGGTTAAGATTGGCGATTTTTCGACGGAGCTTTGCGGCGGCACTCACACGCGGGCAACGGGCGAGATCGGGCTGGTGAAGCTGGTGGGCGAAGGCAGTGTCTCGTCCGGCGTGCGGCGCGTGGAGGCGGTGAGCGGGATGGGCGCGCTGGGCGAGTTCCAACGGGACTACGATGTGGCGAAGGTGGTTGGGCAGATCGTCGGAGGCGCGGAGACGACGACCCCGGCGGATGCGTTGCGCGCGCGCATTGCAGCTCAGGAAGAGGAGATGAAGAAGCTGCGGCGCGAGTTGGATGCTGCGCGCATGAAGTCTGCCTCGGCTGCGGCGGGAGAGGCTACAGCGGTCGAGGTCAAAGGAGTGAAGCTGCTGGTGCAGCGCGTCGATGGGCTGGAGCGCGGGCCTATGCGCGATCTGGTGGACCAGATGCGGAGCAGGCTGGGCAGTGGCGTGGTTGTACTGGGCGCGGCGTCGGAGGATGGCAAGGTCGCGCTTATTTGCGGCGTGACCAAGGACCTGACGGGCAAGGTCCACGCAGGGAAGGTCGTGGGCGCGCTGGCGGCGCTGGTGGGCGGCAAGGGCGGCGGGCGGCCGGACCTGGCCGAGGCTGGCGGGAGCGATGCGGCTGCGCTCGACGGCGCGCTGGCCAAGGCGGCGGAGGTGGTGGGGGGATTGCTGGGGTAGAATTGCTGCGAATCGCATGGGCCGAGTTATTAGAACCGGGCGGGCGACGTTTGCCGGCCTGAGTCAGATCCGGAGGCAACTATGGAAGTTCATGCACCGCATTATCCGATTATGAGCAAGAAGGAATTCCTGGTGCATCTGCTGGCGATTACGATAGGCCTGCTGATTGCGGTGGGAATCGAGGGCTGCGTGGAGCTGTACCGGGAGCACAGCCTGGTCAAGGAGGCACGGCGAACGCTGCGCGATGAGATCCAGTACAACTCCGACAAGATGGCCGGTGCGCTGCCTGAGATTGAAAAGGAGAAGCAGTCGGTTGCCGACAGCATCAAGTTCCTGACGCGGATCATGGAGAACCCGAAGGACAAGGCAGCACAGCATGGTTCGATCCAGGCGGGATTTTCGATGGTGGGCCTGCATGACACGGCGTGGAAGACGGCCCAGGCGACCAACGCGCTGGCATATATGCCGTACGCGGAGGCGCAGCGCTACTCGGACATCTACGGGTCGCAGAAGGACTTTACGGCGCAGGAGGACAAGCTGGTTGAGGACGAGGCGCAGCTTTTTGGGGTCTTCGCCAAGACGGACTTCGGCCACGGCGATGTGACGCCGGAGCAGGCAAGCCTGGCGCTGGAACGATACGGAGTGTGGCGCGGGCACCTGATCTTTGTGGACGTGATGGCGAAGGTAACGGCCGCAAGCGACAAAGCCTTCCTGGAGGGGAAAGAAGGGCCGATCGTTATGGGAGAGCATATCTCGCAGTAGCGGGGGACGGCTGCAATCGCATCGGGAGACGGCGGGGGTATCGCAGGGAGTACCGGGTGGTTTTTGCGTGGGGCGGTGGTGCGGCGCGACTTAAACTGACAGGGAGATGTCTCTCGGGAAACAGTTGCGGTGGGTGCGGTGTGCGGCGTGCGTAATTGCGCTGGGCTGTGTTGCGGCGATGTGCTGCGGCGCGGCGCGGGAGAAAACCGCAGGTCCTTCGACTTCCCCTTCGACTCCCCTTCGGCTAGCTCAGGGTCGCTCAGGGTCCGCTCAGGATGACAAATCGGTTGGGGGCCGGCGGGCGTCGAAGAAGAGTGTTCCGCTTACTCCGTGGGAGCAGGCGGAGCGCGGGCGAGAGACGCTGGAGGCAATTCCTGAAGAGACGCGCACGCGGGCGGACTACACGCGGGCGATGGACGCGTATCGCGCGATCTACCATGCGGACCCGGCAGACGTTCATGCCCCGGCGGCGGTGAATGCGGTGGCCGAGCTGCTGGCTGAGCAGGGACGCGTGCTGCACGATGAGAAGAGCTTGCGCGCGGCGGTGGGGCAGTATGAGTTTTTGCGCACGCAGTATCCGGCGAGCTCGCTGGGGGTGCAGGCGCTGCTGGCCGAGGGGCAGATTGCGCAGAACGACCTGAAGGATGCGGCGGCGGCGCGCGAGCGGTACAAGCTGTTGCTGAAGGAGCACCCGAAGAGCGAGCAGGCAGAGGAGGCGAGGGCGGGGCTCGCGTCGCTGGATCAGCAGAAGGGGAACAGAAAACAGGGAGGGTCGTTGTCCGTTGTTCGTTCTCCGTCGTCCGTAAAGACGCTACCCAAGCCTGTCGTGGCTCCCACCCATCGCGATACGGCTGCGATGAATGGGGTACCCACTGTGGTGGCGGGGCCTTCGTCGCTGCCGGCGATGGCGCAAACGGCGGGAACGAGGGCGCAGACTCCCGTCTCCGATTCGAGACCCGACGGCAAGCTCAGGACAGGCAGTGGGGCGCCTGTTGCGCTGGCGAACCAACCCGATTTAGTGACGGGCGACGAGGCACGGAGCGGAACTCCGGCGCTGGTGACGGGGATTCGGCACTGGTCGACGGCGACGTATACGCGGGTGGCGATCGACCTGGGCGACAACGTAACGTATGAGGCGGCGCGCGTGCCGAACCCCGACCGGATTTATTTCGACCTGCATGGAACGCGGCTGGCGCCGGAGCTGGTGGGCAAGAGCTTTGCGGTGACCGACGATGGGTTCCTGAAGAAGGTGCGCGCGGCGCAGTACTCGGACGATGTGACGCGGGTGGTGCTGGATGTGAACGATGTGACGGAGTACTCGGCGTTCCTGCTGCCCAACCCGTACCGGCTGATCATCGACATCCATGGGGGGAAGGAACAGGGATCAGGGAATGATGAGACTCCTGTTGCCACCGAGTCCCCTGCTCCGCGTGCGGCGGTACCGGTGAAGCCGACGGCGGCGCGGCCTGTTCCAAACAGCGTAGCGACGAAGAACACGACCAGCGAAGTTGCGGAGTTGAGCGATTCTCCGGGGAAGGTGGAGGCGACGCGCAGGCCTACCTCGAAGCCGATCTCGGCGGTGGTGGCGACAGGGACAGGTTCGAGGTTCGAGGTTCAAGGTTCGAGGGACGATACGGTGGGCACGAATGCCGCAGATGGGACGCCGGTGGATGCGGATGCTTCGGCGAGTCCCGTCAAGAAGACGCGCAGAAGCAAGGCGAAGGCGGCGGGCAGTTCGACCGCGACTGTAGCGGATGCGACGCCGGCGCGGGCAGCGGTTCCGACGGCCGATGGCGAGACCTCGCTGGTGCGCGCGCTGGGGTTGAAGATCGGGCGCATCGTGATCGACCCGGGCCACGGCGGGCATGACTCGGGAACGATCGGCGTGGACGGGATCGAGGAGAAGGACGTGGTGCTGGACGTAGCGCTGCGCCTGGGCAGGCTGCTGCACGACCGGCTGGGCGCGGAGATTATCTACACGCGGTCGGACGATACATTTATTCCGCTGGAGACGCGGACGGCGATCGCCAACAAGGCTCAGGCGGACCTGTTTCTGTCGATCCACGCCAACTCGTCGCCGGATGAGAGCGCGCGCGGAGTGGAGACGTACTACCTGAACTTCACCAGCGACCCGACAGCGCTGGATGTGGCGGCGCGGGAGAACGCCGTGAGCGACCAGTCGATCCACCAGCTGAGCGACCTGGTGAAGAAGATCGCGCTGAAGGACAAGATCGCCGAGAGCCGTGAGTTTGCCGGCGACGTGGAAGGCTCGCTGTACGCGGGATTGCAGAAGGGCAATGCGGGGCTGAAGGACCGCGGAGTGAAGAAGGCGCCGTTCGTGGTGCTGATTGGGGCGAATATGCCGTCGATTCTGGCGGAGATCTCGTTTGTGACCAATCCCAGGGACGCGGCGGAACTGCAGCAGCCGGAGTATCGCGAGCGCGTGGCGGAGAGCCTGTACAAGGGCATCGCGCGCTACGAGAGCGGACTGAGCGGCGCGCGCGTGGCGACCGAGCGGGCTGCGGTGGGGCAGTAGACATTGGCTGATAAGTGGTGGCCCGGGGCAGAGTCCAACTGCCGACCTTCGCGTTAGGAGTGCGCTGCTCTATGCAACTGAGCTACCGGGCCTTCTGCTAGTGTAACTGGTAAACTTGGGGCGGAGTGTCTATGGCCCGGATCGAGCGTCGGCGAGCGGTTTCGGTGAAGATTGGCCCGGTGGTGGTTGGCCCGGACGCGCCCGTGGTGGTGCAGTCGATGACCAACACCGACACGGCGGACCTGGAATCCACCGTGCAGCAGATTGCCGCGCTGGCGCGGGCCGGCTCCGAGCTGGTGCGGGTGACGGTGAACAACGATGCAGCGGCGAAAGCCGTGCCGTATATCGTCGACGGGGTCCGCACCAAGGGCTGGGAGACGCCCATCATCGGCGACTTCCACTACAACGGGCATCAGTTGCTGAAGAAGTATCCCGCAACAGCGGAGGCACTCGCCAAGTACAGGATCAATCCCGGCAATTGCTCCATCGGACGCAAGGACGACGACAACTTCCGCACCATGGTTGAGGTTGCGGTGGAACACCAGAGGCCGGTTCGCATCGGGGTGAACTGGGGCTCACTGGACCAGGCTCTGCTGACACGGATGATGGACCAGAACTCGAAGAGCGCCGATCCGCGGCCAGCACGCGACGTGATGATGGAGGCGATGGTGGTCTCCGCGCTGGACAATGCGGCGGCGGCGGAGCGCTACGGCCTGCGCCGCGACCAGATCATTCTGAGCGCGAAGGTCTCCGGTGTGCGCGATCTGATCGATGTCTACACGGAACTGGCTTCGCGCTGCGACTACGCACTGCATCTCGGGCTGACCGAGGCCGGCATGGGGATGAAGGGCGTGGTGGCCTCGACCGCCGGGCTTGCGCCCTTGCTGCTGGCGGGCATTGGCGACACGATTCGCGTGAGCCTGACGCCGACGCCGGGCGGCGACCGCAGCGAAGAGGTCCGCTGCGCGCAGCAGGTCTTGCAGTCGCTCGGAATTCGCAGCTTCATGCCGCAGGTGACAAGCTGTCCCGGCTGCGGGCGCACCACCTCGACCTACTTCCAGGAGCTGGCCGAGCGGATTCAGGGTTATCTCGTCGAGCAGATGCCGGAGTGGAAGAAGCGGTACGCGGGCGTCGAGGAGCTGAAGCTGGCCGTGATGGGATGCATCGTCAACGGGCCGGGCGAGTCGAAGCACGCCAACATCGGCATCTCGCTGCCGGGGACCTTCGAGGAGCCAAAGGCCCCGGTGTATGTGGACGGACAACTCTTCACCACGCTGAAGGGCGACCGGATCGTCGAAGAGTTCCAGGTGATTCTGGACGAGTACGTAGAGAAGCGGTACGGGCGCGCCTGAAACAGACTGCGAAAAAGGCCCTGTTCCGATAGTCGTCTCCAATCCATCTTCGTCTGCAACCAAAAAGAGAAACGCCGCGACGGACTGTCGCGGCGCTTCGTTGTCGAGAGACAGCGATGATCAGGCGCTTTCCTTGGTGTCAATCCTCATTCCATAGAATGACCGATGCACGAAGAACGCCGACACCAGGAAGAATGCGACTGCCAGAACATGGGTGAGCAGCGCATTGCTCGAATGGAGCGTCACGGCAAGCTCGACGGCAAGCAATCCGAACAAGGTGGTGAACTTGATGATCGGGTTCATGGCCACCGACGAGGTGTCTTTGAACGGATCGCCGACGGTGTCTCCGATGACGGTTGCGTCGTGCAGAGGCGTCCCCTTCTGTTTCATGTCGACCTCCACGATCTTCTTGGCGTTGTCCCATGCGGCGCCGGCATTTGCCATGAAGATGGCCTCGTAGAGGCCGAAGATCGCAATGGAGAAGAGATAGCCGATGAACAGGAACGGCTCCATGAATGCGAACGCAAGGGTAGCGAAGAAGACGGCGAGAAAGATGTTGAACATTCCCTTCTGCGCGTACTTGGTGCAGATTTCCACCACCTTCTTGCTGTCGCCGACCGAGGCCTTCTCCGCGCCTTCCAGGTGGATGTTCCTCTTGATGAACTCGACCGCGCGGTATGCTCCGGTGGAGACCGCCTGCGTGGAAGCGCCAGCAAACCAGAAGATGATTGCACCGCCGCAGATCAACCCGAGCATGAATGGCGCATGCAGCAGAGAGAGGTTGCCCACATACAGGGGGTCCAATCCGTGGGTCACGGCCAAGATGATGGAGAAGGTCATGGTGGTTGCGCCGACGACGGCGGTGCCGATGAGCACCGGCTTGGCCGTGGCCTTGAATGTATTGCCGGCCCCATCATTGGCTTCCAGCATGTGTTTTGCGCGTTCGAACTTCACGTCGAAGTTGAAGTCCTTCTTCAACTCCGCTGCGATGCCGGGGACCTCTTCGATCAACGACAACTCGAAGACGGACTGCGCATTGTCGGTTACGGGCCCGTAGGAATCCACGGCAATGGTGACCGGCCCCATGCCCAGGAAGCCGAAGGCTACGAGGCCAAAGGCGAAGACGGCAGGAGCGAGCATCTGGTCCGCCATGGACGCGCCCGTACTGAAGAAATAGCCCATTGCCATGAGCGCGACCATGCACAATCCCAGCCAGTAGGCCGAAAAATTGCCGGCCACGAAGCCTGACAGGATGCCCAGGGAGGCTCCGCCCTCCTGCGCCGACTTGACGACTTCCTTGACATGGGTCGATTTGGTTGAAGTGAAGACCTTGACCAATTCGGGGATGAGCGCGCCCGCCAGGGTGCCGCAGGAGATGATGGAAGCCAGCTTCCACCAGAGCGTTCCGTCGCCGAGAGTGGGGATCATCAGGCGCGAGACGATGAAGGTCAGGATGATGGAAACGATGGACGTGATCCATACCAGCGAGGTCAATGGCGCCTCGAAGTCCATCTCGTCGGCGTTGGCGTATTTGGCGCGAGCGATTGCGCCATTGAGGAAGTACGCGCCCGAGCTGGAGAGCAGCATGGCCACGCGCATGACGAAGATCCAGACCAGCAGTTGCGCTTGCGTCGAGGGTTCCTTGACTGCCAGCAGGATGAATGTGATCAGGGCCACGCCGGTGACGCCGTAGGTCTCGAAGCCGTCGGCGCTGGGGCCGACCGAGTCGCCTGCGTTGTCGCCCGTGCAGTCGGCGATGACGCCGGGGTTGCGCGCATCGTCTTCCTTGATCTTGAAGACGATCTTCATGAGGTCGGCGCCAATGTCGGCGATCTTGGTGAAGATTCCGCCGGCGATGCGCAGGGCCGCGGCGCCGAGGGATTCGCCGATGGCGAAGCCGATGAAGCATGGGCCGGCGTAGTCGCGCGGGATGAAGAGAAGGATGAAGAGCATGATGAGCAGCTCGACCGAGATCAGCAACATGCCGATGCTCATGCCGGCCTTCAGCGGAATATCGGAGATGGGATACGGTTTGCCGCGCAATCCGGCGAATGCCGTTCTTGAATTGGCGAAAGTGTTGACGCGAATACCGAACCACGCCACCCCGTAGCTGCCCGCGATGCCGACCAGGCTAAACAACAAGATGATCGGCAACGTGACCGCAATCGGATGACCCTGCACCGGCGCCAGAACTCCAAAGTACAGCGAGATGATGACCGCGATGAAGGCCCAGAGCAGAAGAATGAACTTGCCCTGCGTCACCAGATACGTCTTGCAGGTCTCATAGATCAGATCGGAGATCTCCAGCATCGAGCGATGGACCGGCAGGTTCTTCAAGTGCACATAGATGGCCAGGCCGAACAACAGGCCGCCGGCGCAGAAGAGCAACCCGATCATCAGAAGAGCATGTCCGTTCAGGCCGCCAAAGTTCGCGAACTTGACGGTTGTCAGGTCCGGCAGTACCAGGTTGGCTTCGCCACCGCTGCCGGTGTGTTCCGTCTGCGCGTAGGCGAATGTGGGACACAGCAGGCATAGGAGGGCCGCCACGGTCTTGTACCGGCGCTTCAGGAAGGCTTCGGCGCCCTCCTTGATTGCGGCAGCGATCTGCTGCATCGCGGGAGTTCCGGTGTCCGAGCCGATGATCTCACGCGTGAACCACAATGCCACGATGAGCGACAACACGCTCACGGCAAGAAAAAAATAGACCCAGGCAGTAACAGACACAGTCCCTCCCTCTCAACAATGCTTGATTTTTGGATTACAGCGATTGGCGTTCTGAACGCTCCTAGAACGCCTATTTCCCGACATTAACAGATGATAGCAGCTAGCCAAGCCAGGCGGTGTGACGACGAACACACACGGCAAATCGGCGCGGCGGAATGAGTTGAATGGAAGGCGCGGACGGCGAGGGAAGGCTATGAAGCCGCCGGGTGGCCGGGAACTTTTTGGGCAGGGAGGGACTTCCAGGGCAGAACAAAGCTGTGGTGCATCACATGGAGCGGAGCGTGGCGTTGCGGGCCGGCGGTGGGAGGCCCTGAGGGAGCGGGAAACGGGATGACCTTCGCCGAGCGCGGGGTTAGAACGACGAGCGGAGCGGCTGTTGGCTGGCGCCTGGAAGGATGCGGCTGGACCAAAGGCTGGTAGAGTGAAGTTCGGGCGCGACGGAGGAACGAAGCCAGAGCCCCGAGGAGAGTGTGTCTCGCATGATCTTGCCTGGTCATTTTCTGTTCGCTCCGTCGCACCGTATCCACTTCATCGGCATCGGCGGCATCGGCATGAGCGGGATCGCGGAGATTCTGCTGACCATGGGCTATGCGGTATCGGGCTCCGACCTGCGGCGGTCGGCGGTGACTGACCGGCTGGCCGGGCTGGGAGCGGTGATCTACCAGGGCCACGCGGCGGCCAACGCGGCGGACTGCGACGTGGTGGTGACCAGCTCGGCGGTGCCGGCGGGCAATCCCGAGGTGCTGGAGGCGCGGGCGAGGAAGATTCCCGTCATCCAGCGCGCGGAGATGCTGGCTGAGCTGATGCGGCTCAAATACGGCATTGCCGTGGCCGGAATGCACGGCAAGACGACGACGACCTCGATGATCGCGGCGGTGCTGGGCGCGGGCGGCGGCGAGGAAAATCTGGACCCGACGGTGGTGGTGGGCGGGCGCGTCGATGCGCTGGGCTCCAATGCGCGCCTCGGCAGCTCGCAGTATCTCGTCGCCGAGGCCGACGAGAGCGACCGCTCGTTCCTGAAGCTCTCACCGGTGCTGGCCGTGGTCACCAACCTCGACCGCGAGCACATGGACTGTTATCGCGATATTGCCGATGTGGAGGACGCGTTCGTCGAGTTCATGGACCGCGTTCCGTTCTATGGCGCGACCACGGCCTGCGTGGACAATGCCCTGCTGCGCGGCGTTCTGGAGCGCGTGCGGCGGAGGGTCTTCACCTACGGCGAATCGGCGGGGGCGGACTTCCGGCTGCAGGGGCTCAGGCAGGCGGGCGGGTACTGGCAGTTTGAGGTGAACTGCCGCGGGATGCTGCTGGGGCCGTTCACGCTGCACGTTCCCGGGCGGCACAACGTGCTGAATGCCACGGCGGCGATTGCGATTGGGGTGCAGCTTGGCCTCTCGCCGGAGGGGATCAGGGCTGGGCTGGCGAGCTTCCGCGGGGTCGACCGGAGATTTCAGATCAAGGGCGTGGCGCGCGGCGTGACCGTGGTGGACGACTACGGACATCACCCGACGGAGATTCTGGCCACGCTGCGGGCTGCGCGCGATGCGGGCTACACGCGCGTGCATGTGCTCTTCCAGCCGCACCGCTACACCCGCACGCGCGACCTGGAGCCGGAGTTCGCGCGGGCCTTTGCGGACGCGGACACGGTGCAGGTCCTCGATATCTACGCCGCCAGCGAGCAGCCGATCCCCGGCGTCGATGCGCGCGGGCTGGTCGAAGCCATCCGGCGCACGGGAACGGTGGGCGAGGGCGGAGTGGAGTACGCGGAGTCGATGGCCGCTGGCGTGGCTGCGCTGGTGCAGGCCGCGCGCGAGGGAGATGTAATTCTGACGCTGGGAGCAGGGAGCGTCTCCCAGGCCGGCGCGATGCTGCTGGCTGCGCTGTAAGCCGGTTGCTGGTTGTTGGTTGAATCGAGCCGCCCTGAGGGTTGAGGGTCTTCGTTCGTGGGCGGGTTGCTGAGTGGGTACGCGGGTGAGTTAAATGTGTGGGTGGGGACGCGGGTGGGGGATATGATGGGGCTGGCGATTCCTCGCGACCCTTGCTCAAGGTTTGCGATCAGGCAATCTGTTTACGAGGGGTGACACGGCGGCGCTGGATGCGCCGGTGCAGGGTCGCGCCTTCCCAGAGACCGGTTCCGCAGAGGGAAGACGGCAGACCGGCCCCGCATGGGAAAGGCGGCGAGCGGCGGTGACCGAGATGCCTTTGCGACGCGACTCCTCCTACGCAAACGACACCACCGACATCGATCCGGACGACGAGTTCGAGCGGCAACCGCGGCGGCCGCGAGTTCGCCTCAGCTTCCACGGCGGCCTGCTGCCCAAGTCGCTGTGGGGACGGATTGCCATGGGCTGCGGCCTGCTGCTGCTGGCCGGGATGGGCGTTGCGGCGGCGCTGGCGGTGCATAGTTTCCTGCTGCACGACGAGCACTTCACGGTGGCAAGCTCGCAGTCGATCCAGATCGCCGGAAACAGCCGGTTGACGCGCGCGCAACTGCTCAGCATCTTCGGCGAGGACGTGGAGCGCAACATCTTCAACATTCCGCTGGCCCAGCGGCGCGCCGAGCTGGAGAGCCTGCCCTGGGTAGAGCACGCGACCGTGATGCGCCTGCTGCCCAACCGCGTGCGCGCCGCCATCGTGGAGCGGGCGCCGGTGGCGTTCGTTCGTCAGGGAACGGAGATCGGGCTGGTGGACGCCAATGGCGTGCTGCTCAACCTGCCCGGCGCGGGCCTGGAAGACGCAGGCGGCCAACCGGAAGCGCGCACGGCCCCGCACTACTCGTTTCCCGTGCTGACGGGAATCTCAGCCGAGGACCCGCTGTCGACGCGCGCGGCGCGGATGAAGATCTACATGGGCTTTGTGGCGGCGCTGGACGCATCGGGCGAGAACATCTCGCACCGGCTGAGCGAGGTGGATGTGTCGAATCCGGAGGACGTGAAGGCGATCCTTCCCGATCCTGCGTCCAGTAGCGCGGAAACGGCGTCCGGCGGGGCGAACGCTGCCTCCGGCGGCGCGGACGTTCTGGTTCACTTCGGCGACGGCAGGTTCCTGGAGCGCTATCGCGAGTACGAGCAGCATCTGGCGGAGTGGCGCGCGCAGTATCCCCGGCTGGCGTCGGTGGACCTGCGCTATGAGCGGCAGGTGGTGCTGGAGATGCAGCCCGGCACGGCAGCCCCGGCTGT
>Ga0187848_10000106_pt1 | contig 74763 bp, 72 predicted proteins | sample June2016WEW_4_40_FD_132424 | JGI IMG/M metagenome (GOLD analysis project Ga0187848, IMG submission 132424) | Peatland microbial communities from SPRUCE experiment site at the Marcell Experimental Forest, Minnesota, USA - June2016WEW_4_40 | ecosystem: Environmental > Terrestrial > Soil >... | reverse complement strand
TGTCGCTCATTACGTCGCCGTCATAGTTCTTGCATGCCCAGAGCATGCCGCCCTCGGTCTTCATTATTCTGGCGACCGCGTCATCGATCAGTGTGAAGAAGTAGTCAAGTCCGGCTTCCTCATATTTCGCTTTCCAGTTTTTCTGGTATTCCTCCTCGAATATCTTGCGGAATTGGGCGTCGTAGATTTTGGAAATTGTGTCTTTGGCGCCCAGCCAAAGGTGAAGTTTCTGGTCGTAGGCATAGGTGAAGCAGGCTTTGGCGAAGCTGGAAATGGATTTGTCAGTGTTATGAATGCCTTGGATGATGCCTGGACCTTTGAAGTCCTGAATGGTTCCGCGAAACAGTTCTTTGCCAGTGGTGTTCGTGAACGTTATCTCGGCTTTTCCGGCTTCTGGGACCCTATACTCGCAGTTCTTATATATATCACCGTAAGCATGCCTTCCGATGTGGATTGGTTTCTTCCAGGACCTGACTGCTGGTAGAATATTCTTCACCAGGATGGGTGCCCTGAAGACCGTTCCATCAAGCGCGGCTCTAATTGTCCCGTTAGGACTACTCCACTCCTGCTTCAGGTTGTATTCCTTAACCCGGTCCTTGTTCGGCGTGATGGTGGCGCATTTTACGGCGACACCGTATTTTTTTATGGCCTCTGCTGCTTCGAGGGTTATTTTGTCGTCAGTCTCGTCTCTCTTCTGTAACTGGAGGTCGTAGTATGCGAGGTTCATGTCCAAGTAGGGCAAAAGGAGCTTGTCCTTAACCATTTGCCACATTATTCGGGTCATTTCGTCTCCGTCTATTTCGACGATTGTCGTCTTTACCTTTATTTTGTTCAATGAAGTTCCTCTTTTTTCTCATTTGACTGTGTATGGGAGCAGACCGCCTTCGTAAAGAATGGCTTTCTGTCTCTGGGAAAGGTTGTATCCAAGCTCGATTTGAAGGTTCTTAGTCTTGTTCTCTAAGATAACTGGCTCGTTGTTCTGCAATTTCTTTCTTATGTCTGGTATTTCAATCTCGTCGCCCTGCTTTATCTTGTCATAGTCAGTCATGTTTTTGAAAGAAAGTGGGATTATGCCGAAATTTACAAGGTTGGCCGCGTGGATTCTTTCCACTGACTTGGCTATGATTGCCTTGACGCCGAGGTACATTGGGCACAGCGCAGCGTGCTCCCTGGAACTTCCTTGGCCGTAGGACTCGCCGGCGACCACGATTGTATGCAGGCCTTTCTTCTTGACCTCCAGGGCCCTCTTGGGGAATGCTGGGTCAATAGGTTCGAAGACAAATTCCGAATACTTGGGCACGTTGGACCTGTACTTGAGCCTAGCACCAGCAGGCATTATGTGATCCGTTGTTATTTTGTCGCCGACCTTTATCCCAACAATGCCTTTTATTTGCTCAGGCATTTTGTCGTTGACTGGTGGCATGCCGATGTTCGGTCCCCTGAAAATTTCAACGTTTCTGTCTGCATTCTTTGGGAAGATAAACATGGAGTCATCTATGAGGAATTTCGGTGGCATGCTGACCTTCGGGTACTCGATGCCGGACTTTCGGGGGTCAGTGAACTTTCCTGTGATTGCTGCCACAGCTGCAACTTCTGGGCTCACAAGGTAGACCTGTGCATCCGCGGTGCCGCTCCTTCCCTCAAAGTTTCTGTTGCTTGTCCTGAGGGACACGGCTGACGTCATGGGACTCTGGCTGTTTCCGATGCAGAATCCGCATGTAGCTTCCAACAGTCTAGCGCCAGAATATAGCAGGTCAACAAGGTAACCGTCTCTTGCCGCCATTTGTAGGACCTGTCTTGAGCCTGGTGCAACTCCGAATGACACATCTGGATGAACCTTTTTGCCTTTCATAATTTTGGCTACAGTGGCTATTTCTTTGTAGGAAGAATTGGTGCAGGAGCCGAGCATCACCTGATCAACCTTCATATCCTTCATGTCACTCACTCGGACTATGTTTCCCGGGCTATGTGGCGCCGCAGCAAGAGGCTCTAACTCGCCGAGGTCAAGGTCTGTAACCCTGTCATACTCCGCATTATCGTCAGCCTTTAGCTCGACCCAATCGGTTTCCCTCTCCTGTGCCTTGAGGAACTTCCGTGTCTCCTCATCCGAGGGAAATATGGAAGTTGTGACACCCATCTCCGCACCCATGTTGGTGATTGTTGCTCTCTCTGGAACAGAGAGGTTCTTTACACCGGGTCCAGCATATTCAATAATAACGTTGACATTGCCCTTCACCGTGAACATCTCTAGCATTTTCAGAACCACGTCTTTGGCGCTGACCCAAGGCTGAAGACTACCCTTCAGGTCTATCTTGTAAACCTTTGGGCATGTTATGTAGAACTCTCCCCCACCCATAGCTACAGCAACATCCAATCCGCCGGCTCCAATGGCTATCATGCCGATTCCGCCTCCGGTCGGAGTGTGGCTGTCTGAACCGAGAAGGGTCTTTCCGGGCTTGCCGAACCTTTCCAAATGGACTTGATGGCATATTCCGTTTCCGGCCTTTGAGCAAACAATACCATATTTGGCGGCCACCGTTTGAAGGTACATGTGATCGTCGGCGTTCTCGAAACCCACCTGGATGGTATTGTGGTCTACGTAGCTAACGGAAAGCTCGGTCTTCACCTGTTTCAGACCCATGGCCTCGAACTGCAGGTATGCCATCGTCCCTGTAGCGTCCTGAGTCAGGGTTTGATCAATCTTTATGCTTATCTCGTTGCCTGGTACGTATTCACCTGCTACTAGATGTTTTTCTATTATTTTTCGTGTAAGGGACTTTCCCATAATGTCTCATCCTTTGGAAAGCTTTGTGTTTCTTATCTGCATATAAAGGTTGTCAATTTATACCCACAATCGTAGGCTGCATTTACTTAAATAAAGTTAGTTAATTTTTCAATCTTAATGCAAAATATAACGTTAAAAAAATGAGAAAAAGGCAAATAGTACCCCGCCTTATTGGAAACGATACGATAATTAATAGATTCCTACAAACGCAAATGCAAATAACCTTAACTATTGTGATGGGGGTCGAACCCCTTTCCCTTGCGCAATCAGTCGCTCAGGATTTAATATGGCAGGATAAAACATGGATTTCCACAACGTTTTTCTTCTTGCAGGCATGGAAGCTTGTTGCGCATAATCCCATTAAACGGGCATTGAATGGTGGAAAATATAGTAAAGAATACTAATCCGATCTGGATAAGCCGAGAATTCGCAAAATGCAGTGGCTGCCGCAAATGTGAAATCGCCTGCTCTCTCCATCATGAAAATAAAATTTGGCCTGAAGCTTCCAGAGTTCGCGTTTTTATGCTTGTTCCAGGGGCAGAATTTCCACACTTATGCACGCAGTGCGAGGATTATCCATGCGTTGAGGCATGTCCATTCAAAGCTCTTTCCGTAAACAAGGAAACCAGCGCCGTTACCGTTAACGTGGACAAGTGCACGGGCTGTGGCAAATGCAATGATGCCTGCCCTGGGAAAGTTCCGCATGTTCATCCCAAGAGTAAGAAGATTTTGATCTGCGACCTATGTGGCGGCGACCCCCAATGCACGAAAGTCTGCCAAGAAGGCGGCTGGAACTGCTTAAAAGCCGTTGACCGAGAAGATCATGCGTTCAAGCTTTACGCACGCACTCCAGAGGAGACTGCTAGAAACCTTGCCATTAAGTTGTATGGCGAGAAAGCGGAGGAGTTCCTCTAATGCTTGGTTACGCTGGAAAATTCTTGGAAGTAGACCTTTCAAAATCAAGCTTCAAAAACACAACGCTTCCAGATGAGTGGCTTAAAGACTATGTGGGAGGGAGAGCGCTAGCCGCAAAAATCCTAGGCGAAAGGCTTATCCAGAATTGGGAGAATGTTGACCCGCTTGGACCCGAAAACATCCTGCTCTTTATGCCCGGACCCTTCACGGGATATTTCCCAGGGGGCAGAACTTGTGTAACAGGCAAATCGCCCCAAAGCAACGGTATAGTAGGCTCCACTGTTGGCGGCGAATTCGGAGTGGAACTTCGATGCGCAGGTTACGATGGCATAATCGTTTTAGGCAAATCTGAGAAGCCAGTTTACTTGTTTATTAAGGATTCTGATGTGGAGCTCAGGGATGCAAGTGGCATCTGGGGCAAAGATGGTAAACAAACTGACGCTTTGTTAAACCATGAATGCCGACGCTTGTTGGCTGAGCGTTATCCGCATGTGGGTGTTTGGAAGGAGCCAGCTAAACTCTACATTGGACCTGCAGGTGAACGGAAAGTTCGCACATCGGTGGTTGTCGCTAAGTGGACTCATGCGGCAGGTTACGGTGGCTACGGTGCTGTTATGGGGTCAAAAAACCTCAAAGCAGTGGCGGTTAAAGGCACAGGACCGTTACCTGAAGTCGCTGACTTGGAGAAAATTAAGCAGATGATTGATGATGTCTGCAAAGGCTCTTACGCTAACGTGTTGTGGCGCAGGTGGGGAACCGGTGGAGGTGGCTATAGCTTCGGCGCAGAAACCAGTTCTGAGCCTGTTCGAAATTGGCAGGAAGAGTGGCATGACCAGAGAAGTTACGGCGTGGATCAGTTTGAGAGCAAGGTTTGGATCAAACCTGCATGGAGCGATTTCGGTTGCCCAACAAATTGTTTGAAAATCAGTTGCATCCGCGCAGGCAAATACAAAGGCTCCATAACGGATAATCCTGATTATGAGCTACAGGCTTTTTTGGGTCCAAACTTGGGTTTGTTTACGCCTGAAGAAAACGTGTACTTGTCCTCGCTTATTGAAGATTTAGGCATGTGCGGCATCCAAGCAGGCAGCGTAATTGGTTTTGCTGCTGAAATGTTCCAACGCGGTATCCTAACCAAGGCTGACCTCGATGGTTTAGAGTTGAAATGGGGAGATGTTGACGCTTTTGCCACTTTGGCAAAGAAAATCGCGTATAGAGAAGGCATCGGCGACTTACTGGCTGAAGGCACATACCGCGCAGCACTTAAGCTTGGAAAATTGAAAGGCAAAAATCTCCTGCCTTACACTGTAACTAGCAAAGGCATCAGTATCGGCGCCCACGGCATCCGAAGCGGAAGAGACTTCTCACGAGAAATAGGCTACGCCTGTAGCGTACAGGGTGGCGACCACTCATCCATGACGGATTTACCCATTGACGGATGGGGTAGCGAGATTTGGCAGATATTTAACGATTCAGCAGTAATGTGCATTTTCACTTCATTCAGTATATCGCCAAACTTTAGATATGAATTCTACAATGCAGTCACAGGCCAAAGCTTAAGTCGCAAAGGATGGCTAAACGGCGGAGGAATGAAAACGCTACAAATACAACGCGCTCTTCTGCTTCTCGGCGGACCTGATTTAAAATGGAACCCAAAAGTTGACGACGACAATCCAGAGAGGTTCTACGAGCCTCTTCCTTCAGGACCCTGCAAGGGACAAGCCGCTGACAAGGCAAGCGTGAAACAGAAAGTTCAACAATACTACGAGCAAGCAGGATGGGACCAAAACGGTGTACCTACGTCAGAGACACTGTGTAAGCTAAAAATTGAATATGTTGATAAAAGCTTAGGCAGAATAAGGAGCTAAATCTCCAAAAGAACGTAAAATTTTCGGAAAATTCTGCACTCTAACCCATAAATGTTGGGTGTGCATCTTCTTCATTAATGTGATGCATAACATGGATCGCTAACCCTGTAGCGGCGCCTGCAGAAAGCCCTAAAAGCAAACTATTAAGAAGCGCAGACTGCCCAACCAACCCTAAAACTACAAGCGCATCAAAAACTAACGCAACTACCAAGTAACCAACACACCACATTTTAACGCTCATGCCTCTAGGCTTATTTATGCCAATGCCGCCTAACAAGCCAAACATGATCAAGAAGCCTATTAGAGTATAGATCCAGTCGAAAGTCAAACATTTTCACCTGTCAGGCTGGCTATGTTCATTTAGAGCTTAATTAGCTTATCGAATACAAGTTCAGATAAAGAAGTATTATTATTAAACCAGCATACATACCGTTAGGTTTTATAACCTTCATATGAGAATCTTAACTACCTTAAGGATGTGGACGGGTTAACAAAATTCGACGCAAGACAATGCCATAAATGGGGTCAACTTTTGCTTGCAAGGCAACAAAAACTCAATCAAGCCTTAACTGCAATAACAGAAGAAGACTTTGATTTAGCAAAACTGTTGTTTTCTCAAATTTTTATCGGAGTAAACGGCGGCAAACAAGCTGATCCGGGCATGGCTGGTTCACTCTTGTATCACATGGCTATGGTTACAAAGATGGAATCGGAAACACGGGTGCTTATTGATGAGTTAAATGTAGACTTGCCTGATATATCCCTTAAACTTAGCAAGATTTACAGTGATTTTGAATCTGACGTGAAAGAGCTGACCAAGGAAGTCACGCCTATTACCTTAGACTTTCAGGAAATAGCCTCAACCCCACATCTTGGAACAGCAGAAAAAATCAACCTTTTTACAAGCTTAACCAAAGAAAACAAAGCAGTCGAAAGCCTGCTAAACAACAAGAACCCCGAGGCGTCTGCGGCACTAAAAAAGCTGTTCAGTTCCTGGACCGGACAGATTATACGGATGCGTTTAATCCAAGAGTACGAAACAATAAAGGGTTTACTAGTTACAGCTGAACTGGCAAAAAGTATCGGCGTGTCAGTGCTTGAGAATGCAATGGAAAAGGTGCAGGACAAGTTCGGTCAAGAAACCGTTGACATAGCTCTAGATGTGACGCTTAAAGTTGGCATGAAAAGAGAAAAACTGCAATCAATCATGTTAAGCGACCACTTCATAAATTACACCATGAACATAGATACATTGGACGGGCACATGGAGTTTTTGAATTGCCCGATTTTTGGAAGCCACAAATATGCCGAAGAAAAATACGGCATAACCCCCCAGGCGGCTGCTCTTTTTTGTACCCATTTCTGTTTTGCTCACGCCAAAGCAATGCTGGACACGGTTCTTCCTTTCCCATTTACGCTTTGGCAACCTAAACGGATAGCGACACATGGCAACTGCGAGTTTTATCTAAAACTTTCATACTCCCCTGTGGCAAAGGCGTCTGAACGGTTTATTCCGCTTGTTATGTCATGGAACATCACGCGCGAATGCAACATGAAATGCTCCCATTGCTACATTAACGCTACAGAGAAAAAACTTAACAATGAATTAACCACCCAAGAAGCCAAAAATCTCATGGATCAAATCTACCAAGTTAGCGCGCCACTGTTAATACTGAGTGGCGGTGAACCTCTCTTGCGCAAAGACATCTTTGAACTCATTAGCTACGGCTCAAGGAAAGGTTTGAAGATGGGACTGGGAAGCAACGGAAGCCTCATTGATGAGAAAGTCGCGAGAAAACTTAAGGAGACTGGAATAGCAACTGTTTCAATAAGCTTGGATTCCAATATTCCGGCGCAGCATGACGAGTTTAGAGGAGTTGCTGGCGCGTGGGAGAAAGCGGTCGAAGCCTGCAAAGCTTTGAGGAAAAACAATGTGCTTGTTCAAGTCAACACAACATTAACCCAGCAGAATTACAATCAGATAAACGACATAATGTCATTGGCTGAAAACATAGGCGTTGAAAACTTCCACTTGTTCTTCCTTGTTCCAACTGGTCGAGGCACAAAATTAACCGATATTTCCCCAGAAAAATATGAGGAAATGATCACAAAAACCTTCGCAAAAACGGCAAATCACAAACTAAACGTGAGACCTTCCTGTGCACCGCAGTTTATGCGAATCGCCAAAGACATGGGTTTAGATATGCGACAGTGGATTCGCGGTTGTATCGCCGGATTATACTATTGCCGCATTTACCCCAACGGAGACGTAACACCCTGCCCATACTTACCAATTAAACTGGGAAATGTACGGGAAAAGAGCTTTAAAGAAATATGGTTCAACTCAAAAATCTTCAACGATTTGAGGGATCCTAATTCGCTGAAGGGCAAATGCGGGATCTGTGAATACCGCTCCTTATGTGGCGGCTGCCGAGCACGTGCCTACGGTCTCTCTAATGATTTTATAGATTTCTGCGGAGACCTCCATGAACCTACAGAGTTAAAAAACGATTATCTAACTGAAGACCCATGGTGCGTCTACCAGCCAAAAAACAACTCGCAAAGCCACAAACAAGCAAAGCCAGTAACAGAAAACCGCTCTAGCTAAAAATTGCTCGCGACCGAAACTTAAGACACCATTGTCTTTCAAAAACTCTAATCGGCAGTTAAAATTGCTTTGGCAGAACCACCAACCAAAAAATCGTGATGGCGAAGAAAGTATGAGTCCACAAATCAACAAATACGAAATATTCCCCTATTGCAACCGCTTCAACTCAAAAAACAAAGTAGGCGACGTACTAGTTGCTTCAGTATACGCTGAAAGCGCTGATGACTTAAAGAAGCCCGCTTCCCAGCCCAAACGTGTAGTGTTGAATAGTCAGCATCTTTATTTCAGATTCATTAAAACTATAAACCAGTAAGCACCATTCAGGATGAAGACAAAGTTATAGTTGTAAAAGAGAAGCGAGGGAAAAGAACGTTCACCTGTCCGAATCCTGCATGTAGGAAAACCTTCATTATGCCACTTAAAACCTTAAATTTACAGCAGGATTCAACGCAGACATATGCCGCCTGCCCATTCTGTTTAACAAAAATAACTGAAGCACAAATAGAAGATAGTAATAAACCAGAAAAAAAACAAGTTGAAACAACTCTCCCTAAAGAAAAGCCAAATAGAAGCAAAGAAAAACCATCCGCCTGCCAATATCACTTGGGCTACTTAAGTGAACGAGAAAAAAATCAGCAAATCCCTGATGAATGCATTATTTGCCAAGATATTGTTGAATGCATGCTTAGAAAAATGAGAACCTAATTAAAAATAATATTAGACCTTAGTCGTTATTATTTTTAGTTCTTTGTTGTAGGTTTTATCGCTTTTTTGGGTTTTTTCAGATAAGCAATGTTCCCGTTATTCGAAAGTTAACCAGTCCACACACTATGTCTGTGGCTTTATCGTAATGTTTAAGGCGATTCCTAAACTCATCAGCCCATATGTGAAACTTCTTCAGCCTAGAAAACGTATGCTCAACCACAACCCTCTCCTTTGAAAGCTCCTTATTGAAAGCTTTCTGCTCAGGCGAAAGCTCAGGACCCTTCATGCCCCGTTTGCCTCGTCCAGGATTCTTCCTTTTGAAAGGCAACACGCAGTTTAGCTTTGGATAATCAGTCTCTATGCCCTTATAGCCCAAATCTAAACTTAACCGGACGTTATCCGGCAAGTCTGGATGACTATGCTTATACAAGGCGTAGTCATGAGTACTTTCCCTAACATGAGCTGTCTTATGGACGATAAACCCGTTTTGATTCACTGTTATCTGAGTTTTCACGGTATGTTTCTTTTTCTTGCCGCTGTAGTGAGTCTTTTGTTTACGCTTGGCTTTTGGTCTTGGGATCTCCTGCTCGGTTGCGTCAAGGAAGGCCTTGAAGCCTGGAAACAATGCTTCAATTTCATCAACTGTCTCTAGCCGCCTGACCTTGTCATGCTCCTTTCTGGGTAACGGTAGAACCTCGCTTACTATTGGCTCGATTTTTCTGATGTCTTTTAGGATATTGGTTTGGCTTAGATCAAAGAGGTATGCCATCAAATTTGATGAAGGATACAGGTGGTAGTATACTAGCAGCATGAGGAACCTGTCTGTTAGGGAGAGGTTGAAGGGGTGGCCTGCGCCGATTGCTCTTTTCTGTTTTCTCTGGAGAGCCTTTTCTGCTCGTAAGCAGGATATTTCTCTTTTATCTTTGAGTTTAAGGCGTCAAACTCTTGAACTTCAAGACCTGAAAAATTCCTGAAAACTGAAGGCTTTTTCGACAATACGTTGTAATTAAGCATGAAAATAACCCAAAAGCCAAATATTACGCTTATAAACTAATAAAACCTTCGTTTTAGCGCTAAAACCTTAATTAAAACTAAGGTCTATTTGATTTTTTTCGAGAGAAAGATCTTAGAATTAAAAAAAATTAAAGAATAAAGATAGGAAAAATGATGTAATTTATTTCTTTTTCTTGGTCGTTGTTGTGTCGGTGGCAGGTGCTTCGTCCTGTTTAGCTGGCTCTTCTGATTTTGGTTCTTCTTTTTTCTCTTCAATTTCGGTTGTTATTTCTTCAATTGGTTTTGGAGGCGGTGTTGTTGCCATTGTCCAGCCTATCCACGCGCCGATCGCCAGAATAGCGATAAATGCTACGGAAACAAGAACCAATACCGCATCTAGCCTGACATCGGTCCCATTAAGTCCGAACAATTGTTGAGGAACACTTACTAGAAGGACGTAGACTATAGCGACTATAACGCAGACAGCAAGTATTGCTCCACCTATTCCTTGATCTTTGCTAACCATTTAAGTCACCACTTTATAGCCATGTATCATGTCAAGCAATTTAAAGTTTGTCATGGTTTTAAACAGACTTTCGTTTATGTTGTTCCCATTTCCCAAGTTGAAAGGTACTTTTTCTGTTCAGCCGTAAGCTCGTCAATATTTACGCCCATTGTTTTCAGTTTTAGCTCGGCAACTGTTTCATCAATTTCTTTTGGAACAGTGAACACTTTAGGCGTCAACTTCGCTGTTTTAGCTATATATTCTGCGCACAAAGCTTGGTCAGCAAATGACATATCCATAACTTCAGAGGGGTGCCCTTCTGCCGCTGCCAAGTTTACTAGTCTGCCTTCGGCTAAGAGGTAGAGTTTTCTGCCGTCTTTTAGTGTGTACTCTTCTAGGTTGGGGCGCATGGTTCTTTTAGCGGTTGATAGTGATTCTAAATCTTTTATGTTTACTTCCACGTTGAAGTGCCCGCTGTTAGCCATGATGGCGCCGTCCTTCATTTTTTGCATATGCTCTTTTCGTAATACACTGATGTCTCCTGTGGCTGTTACAAATATGTCACCTATAGCCGCTGCTTCAGCTATTGGCATGACACGCAAGCCGTTCATTACTGCTTCTAATGCGCGAGTAGGTTGGACTTCTGTTACTATAACGTTGGCGCCTAATCCTTGAGCTCGCATGGCTATGCCTCTTGAGCACCAACCGTAACCGCAGACTACAAAGTTTTTGCCTGCTATCAATATGTTTGTAGCTCTTAGGATGCCGTCAATTGTGCTCTGTCCTGTTCCATATCGGTTGTCAAAGAGGTATTTCGTGTACGCATCGTTTACGGCTACGATGGGGTACTTAAGACTACAGTCTCTTTCCATTGCTCTCAGGCGGATTACGCCTGTCGTGGTTTCTTCTGTTCCACCTTTAACATTTTTCAGTTGTGCTTGGCGTTTGCTATGTAAGGTGCCGACTAAATCCGCACCGTCATCAAGAGTTATGGATGGCTGGTAATCTAACACTTTGTCTATGCACTTGTAGTATTCTTCAGTGTTTTGTCCTCTCCAAGCAAAAACGTGAATACCTTTATCCGCTAAAGCTGCAGCTACGTCATCTTGGGTTGAGAGCGGGTTGGAACCGCAAAGTGCAATTTTGGCGCCTGCGGCAGTTAATGCTTGCACTAGAACAGCTGTTTCTTTTGTTACGTGGAGGCATGCGCCTAAGGTTAAGCCTTTTAATGGTTTTTCTTTTTCAAACCTGCTTTTAATCAGGTTTAGAACAGGCATATGGCGTGATGCCCATTCAATCTGCAAATGACCTTGCGGTGCTAAATTTTTATCTTTAACTTGGAATTCTTCCATGAATATTCCTTCTTTTAGAAAGAGTGTGTCTTCTTCCTATTTAGAATTTACTTTCAAGTTAAGGGCAGTTAAAATCAAGCGAACGGCACATAACTCGGTTTATGTGCTGGAAAAAGTTTAATTACAACTCGTCGAAAGCTAGCAGTAAGAAGGTTGTATGATTGAAGGAACCTTTTGCAAAATTTATCAAAGCCAATTTATGCACCGAAATGTTACTGATTACAACCGGATTACCTGGAACTTGGAAGACAGAAACATCAGAGGAAGTCTCAAAAATCAAAGACTACATCATTCTCCGAAGTGATATAATCCGCTTAGAGGTACTCAAGAACGAGGATGTTTTTGACGCAAAAGTTGCAGGAAACATGAATAAACGCCTGTCTGTCTACGATGAAGTTTTTCGAAGGGCAGACGATTTAGCTCAGAAAGATGTTCCAGGCATTATTTTGGATGCCACCTTTGTTACTCAAGATTTAAGGCGGCGAGCGGCAGAAATCGCAGCAAAAAACGACATGACCTTTGTTATTTTACAAACAAGCTGTCCTGAAGAAGTGTCGATTGCTAGGATTGAGAGGCGCACTAAAGAGAAGTATGAGTCAAACGCTTTGACAGTCGAAGCGTACCTTGCTAACAAGAAAAAGTTTGAACCGGTAGACATTGATGACATAAAGAAAAGGTATCCGACACTTAAGATACTGCATTTAACAGTTGACACTTGCCATGATAGCTCTGAGGAATGGTACGTTATAGGAATGGAAAAAAGGTAACGAGGACACAGTCAATAATGATAATCGACTTGCATATTCACTCCAACGCTTCGGATGGAAAGTTAACTATTCAAGATATTTTTAAGGAAGCAAAAAACCGAAACATTGGTTTCATGTCGATTACGGATCACGATTCTATTGGCTGTCAAACTCAAGCCATCGGAGTTGCAAAAAATGAGGGAATTCGATATGTTACTGGAGTCGAGCTAAACATAACCTTTGTCCACCCAAAGTATCATGAAGGCAAAGCTGTTTCTCTGGATTTCTTAGGCTACCAATTTGATGCCAACAATAAGGCTCTGGAAAGCAAACTTGAAACAATGGCAAAATATCGAGAAGAAAGAGCGGCAAAAATCCTTGACAACCTAAATGTGGAATTTAAAAAAGAACACATTGCAGCCTTAACTAAGGATGATTTAAGGCAGATTGAAGAATCAGTTGATGGAGTGCTCGGCAGACCCCACATTGCAGATTATTTGGTGAAGAAGAATATCGTTAAAACGAGGCAAGAAGCCTTCGACAAATACCTTGTAAAGTGTGATGTCGCCAAGTATCCGCTTTACTTGGAAGAAGCATCAAAACTTGTCAGGGGGGCTGGGGGAAAATTGGTTTTAGCTCATCCTAATGATCCGCATGGAACTTCGCTAGTTGCATTAACTAAGTCGTTAGTTGAGCAAACGGAAATTATTCAAGAAAAAATGTTACCCTACGTTGTCGGCATTGAATGTTGGCACTCGAGAAACACGGCTGAAACAACAAGCCACTATGTAGAGTTCGCAAAGGAACGTGGGTTAATTATGACTGGCGGAAGTGATTGCCACCAAAAACCAATTATTATGGGTTCAGTTCAAGTTCCCGATTGGGTAGCTAACCAATTTGCATAATTGAATGATTGCTTACAGGTTTTTCGCGTAGTCGGCGGCAAGTTTGAAGTAGGCTTGTGCTTCTTTTGTTGCGGCTATCTTTTCCTCGCTACTAACGTGGGGGTCGTCAAGTTTGAAGCCGATTACTTTACCACGGACATACGCTCTATAGCACTTGTAGAACGAGAGTAGCTTTGTTAATTGTTGGTCTTTAGAGTACAGTATGTATCTTTCTATGAAATAAGCTGACAGATCAGGTCGCTGTTGAAAATCTAGATCCATGTCTAAAAAGGCCACATCTGAGGCTACGTCAGAGTATCTGAAGCGATCGTTGAATTCTATGGCGTCAAAAATGCAGATTTTGTCCGTAATAAAGATGTTTCCTGAATGCAAATCGCCATGGCAGTCTCTAATTTTGCCGTTTTTTATTCTGTTTTCAAAAAGCGACGTATTCTTCTCCATAAAGTTGTTGACGCTGCTTTGAATAAATTGGTACTCAGCGACCGAAATTGTTTGGTTGACGTATTTTTGGGTTTGCGAAAAATTTTCGTCCCAGTTAGTCTTTATGATTTTAAGGGAACCGTACTGGTTTATTTCAGTGTTTGTTTGTGCTTTCGAATGAAATTGCGCGATTATTTTTGCTATCTCGTCAATCGTTTTATTTTCCACTTTCTTCTTTTTAAGAAGAACTGTCATGATTTTCTCTTGAGGCAGGCGCTTCATCTTTAATGCATATTCAACAGTTTCGCCGCTACCGTTTATCTTGACAATATTTGATTTGTTGATGGGCACGACTTCAAGATATATGGCGGGACAAAGTCGCCTATTGAGCTCTAACTCTTTTTCACAAAAGAAACGCCGTTTTTCAAGTGTCGAAAAGTCTAGAAAACCAAAGTTTACGGCTTTTTTGACCTTGTAAGCAAAATTTTTGGTTAAGAAAACAAATGATATGTGTGTTTGGATTAATTCGATCTTGTCTAAGTCTTCCGGGTAAGCATCCGGACTTAGAAGAGCTTCGACCACTGGTTTTTGGGCTTGCATTGGTTATGTTTCTTCCCTTGAATCGTATACTCTTGTGAAAGCCATCCAATAAATATAGGGTATATCGATTTTAAGCGATCACTTGATTGAGATATAACGATATGGTGTAGAAGTGGAAAGCGACAAGCTAAAGGGACATTAAGCAGGCACTCGTAAAAAGCGGTTATTCTAGTGACACAATAGAGGAAATAGTTAGATGGCATTGTTAGCCTCTTGAAATTGTTTTACAAAATCTAATACGTTATTAGTCTGCTCTTTCGAAATATGCTTATTGACATACAATGAATCAGCGATCTCAGAGATTTTAGCTAAAGCATGAACTCTAAAGCCTAGCTTTTCCAAGTTTTCTTTTCCCCCTTGCTCCCGGTTAACAACTACCAACAAGTGCTTAACATTACCGCCTAGCGCTTGCAGAGACCTAATTCCTTCAACTTTGGATAAGCCTTCGCTTATGACGTCATCGAAGAAAAGGACATTATCGCCTTTGACTAAATCTGCACCGGCGATTCTGCCTGTTACACCGTAGGTTTTTTCTTCTTTCCTAACAACAATACAGGGCAGGTTTACTTTACACGCGATACTTGGCACTATTAGCGCGCCTTTAAGCTCAATAGAGGCCAATTTGTCTATTCTCTCAGAAGCCATTATCTGCCTAACCTGCTCAGCAGCCAAATCGGCTATAAAACATATTTGTTTTGGTGAAGAAAGCAAACGTGCAAGGTCAATATAATATGGGCTGATTACGCCAGACTTAATTTTAAAGCTTCCAAACTTTAAGCACCCAGAAGAGTAGAGAGCGTTAGCCACTTTCTCGGTAATACTTGACAGACCAGTCATCCCTGAATTGAATACAAAACCAGCAAATTTAACCCTTTACCACGAAGAAGGATCAAGTAAAAGTAAGTTAAACGACTAAGTCTGCCATGTCTACACTGCGTTCATAAATCTGCCTAAGGAAAGATACAGATGCCAGGACTTGAGGCATCAAATCTACAGAGGAATCTTTTGCAACACGTTCAATATTTGAGTAAGTGGAATCCATTTTTCCTCGGAGGTTGCGTACACTCTCAGCCAAAGAGATGTCTTTGGTCACAAACGATTTTAATGCTTGCTCATGAGCTTCAAAACAGACAGCTTGCAAATCAACAAGTAATTTCTGCATTTCCCCAGAAAGCTTCACTCCATCGAGTGCTATGGTTTTTGTAGCCACCTGAACACATGCGTCACCTATGCCTTCAATTAAACTTGCAGCCAAACGATAATCCAAACAGTCTATTGGAGTGATTCTTAGCTTCTCACTTAAGCGTGGATTTTGAATTATTGTTCGCAGGATTCTAACTAATAAAAAATATAACCTGTTACTTTCGTCATCTCTGGCTATAACACTTTTAGCTAACTGCAAATCACCACTAACAAAGGAATTAACAACGTCACGAATCATCCCAGCGACAATAGCATAGTTGCGTCGCAAAATTTTTTCAGGCAAAAATCCAGATGGTTCCAGTAAGCACTGTAAAACTATCGCTGAAGACGTTTCTTCCACAATTTCTAATCCAATCAGTGATGTAACCGTTGACTTCACCGTATTTCTAACATCGTAAGCTATACGGTCCTTTGCCTCAATACGAATCACGTCATAACCAAGCAGATAACGACCAACAATCTCCCGACCCAAGAAAGGGCCAACGTTTAAAGAAGCAAGTTTAGGCTGCTGCTCAACATTATATTCAGAATCAACAGTAAGCTTGCCATCACTTGTTACCTCCACACTTACTAAAGCGCCCTTTTTTAAACCACTCTGTTGAGCCCAAGCTCTAGGCACACAAACAAAAAAAGTGCCGGTTGGTGTTTGTTGAACTTTCCGTAATTCACCCATAACGGTACCTCAAGCGAGATATAACATATCTAAACTATAGATCGTTTATATAAACTAAGTTGATTTTGAATAATTAACGATTAATATGTAATCAACGCTACAACAAACGGCAGTATACTTCACCAATAGAATTAACAGATTCCTTAAACATCAAAAATTTAGTCTGCAAACAAAAAACAGTAAATAACGCAAAAGCATAAGAGCCTAAACGTTAAGCTTGCACTCACCACACTAGCCAACAAAAACACGATCAAAATGAGCGAAAAAGAAAAACTACAAAAAGCAATCGAAGCAACAATCGTGGCGGGATACCAATTAAACAGCGAAGCCTTTGAATTCTTAAGCCAAAACTCAGACACAACCGATCCAGTTGGCATTGTAAACTTGGCACTTAAAAGGATAGCAGACTTGCAAGAAAAACCATTCTTCATAGACAAAGTATTCTTAGAAACCTTAGTGAAGCAGCTAACAGAACCCGCCATAGAAACACAGCCTCAGCAAAACGTCATAGAGCCACCCCTACCACAGCAAATAAGGACAGTTGACAGCACTTTTTATGCATACGCCAAGGACATAAAGGCAAACTTTGAAATTCTGGAAGATTCCACAGGCAAGCTTAGCTCCAACGGCACCCTTGAAGAATATCTAGAATATTTCCAGGACAGGTTTAAACGAATTGAACGCTTGCTTAGACAAAGAATCGACGTTAAAGCTGCAACACCAATACTAGAAGCACTCAAATCACCGGCAAAAACAAAACTCAAAATAATCTGTATGATAACAGAAAAAAGAGAATCAAAAAACCAAATGATACTATCAGTTGAAGACTTGTTGGGAAGCACAACTGTCTTAGTGCCGCAAAAAGCACCAGAAGAAGTCCGCAAAAAAGCGCTTCTTCTTTTGCAGGACCAAGTAGTATGCTTGGCAGTGATAAAGACACGAAGTAACCTTTTTCTAGCTGAGGATATAATTTTCCCTGAAATAGGCAGAAAAACCCAACAAAGAGCGCAAGAACCGGTTTACGCGGTCTTAACATCAGATCTTCACATTGGCAGCACCAAATTCCAAAAAGAAGCATTCAAACGGTTCATACTCTGGCTTAAGGGCAAATATGGAAACGAGCAAATGAGGGAAATAGCAAGCAGAGTAAAGTACTTACTAATCGCAGGCGACATTGTTGATGGAGTTGGAGTTTACCCCAACCAAGCAAAAGAACTCTCCATACGAGACGTTCACAAACAATACAATTTTGCTGCCAAATATCTGGAAAAAATCCCTGAATACATTGAAATATTTATTTCCCCAGGTAATCATGATGCGTCGCGCAAAGCTTTACCCCAGCCTGCCATACCAGAAGGTTATTTGACTGGAATGCAAGGTAAAAAGAATATTCACTCTGTTGGAAGCCCATGCCTGTTAAGTTTACACGGTGTAGAAGTTTTAATGTATCATGGCCGCAGTTTGGATGATATTATCGCGGTTCTACCTGGAATGGATCATGATCACCCAGAAAAGGCAATGAGGCTACTTATGCAAAGCCGTCACTTAGCTCCAGTATACGGTGGAAAAACTATGCTATCCCCAGAAAACCGTGATTACCTAGTCATCGATAGGGTTCCAGACATCTTTCATGCTGGGCATATTCACGTTTTAGGTTACTGTAATTATCGCGGAGTACTCGTTGTGAATTCAGGTGGCTGGCAAGAACAGACTGATTACATGGAGAAATTAGGGTTGGTTCCTACACCGGGAAAAGTTCCAGTGGTAAACTTGCAAACCTTGGAGACTACTATTCTCTCATTTAACTAAGTTCCTTAGCGGTTTTTAGCTAGTATCACTTGAGCTTTTATGTGAGGATTGCAGAGAATAATCGAGTAAGCTGCCAAATCTGTTATCACTGCCAAATACATCCTTTATGAGACTTCTTGAAATTTCAAGTCTGATTTTTTTGGTTCTTCCATACCGCCCCATACTCACAACCTTAGCGTTCACAAGTCCCATGGAATCAAGCTCATTAATTAGCGTGCCTAATCGACGTTGTGTTAGAAGACCAGCACCCATTTCGCCGCAAAGTTCATTGTAAACGTCGTATATTTCACCTGTAGTGGCACTTGGCTTGTTCAAGTGATAAACGCTAAGAAGCACCAGTTTTGAGTGCAATGTTAAATTTTTAAGCGCTTCAACCACTCGGTTGTGTTCAATATGCTTCTCTGCCTGGCGCACATGCTCTTCTGTAATCAACTTAGCACCTTGTCGTTCAGCAACTTCTCCAGCAACACGCAACAAATCCAAAGCTCGCCGCGCATCGCCATGCTCCGCAGCAGCCAAAGCTGAGCAAATACTTAATGCTGAATCAGACAAAACGCCATCTTGAAAAGATAATTTTGAACGTTCAAGAAGAATGTTACGAAGTTCAGCTGCGTCATATGGCCTGAAAACTAGTTCCTCCTCACTAAGAGAACTAAAAACCCTAGGATCCAAAAATTCCTTCAAACGCAAGTCGTTTGATATGCCGATTATCGAAACTTTGCTTTTACTTAGAGTTTCATTTATCCTTGTTAACTCATACATAAACGCGTCTCCGCGGTCCTTGATCAAGGCATCAATTTCATCAAGAATTATTATGAAAATTATTCTCGAAGAATCTAAACCCGCTCTGAACCTATCAAATACTTCACCAACAGATAACCCTGTAAACGGTATGGCCATACCCAGGTTTTGGCTTAGACTTGCGAAAACGCGGTATTCTGAACCAGTCATTCGGCAGTTTATGTAACAAAATTTTACAGGCGCACCATATTCCTTTGCCTTAGACTCTAGATGGCTTAAGACGTATTTTGTTACAGCTGTTTTTCCGGTCCCAGTTTTTCCATAAATAAAAATGTTAGAGCATCTTGCATTCTTTAGGACTGGCGCGACAGTTTGCCCCAATAATCTTATCTGGTCTTCTCTGTGTGGTAATTTTTCTGGAAGATAATCGTGTCTGAGAACTTCTCTGTCTCTAAACAACCGAACCCCATTAACGAAGCTTTCGAACACATCATCTAATATGCTTGGATTTCCCATTACCCTATCCCCTCAATTTCAGAGGCGCAACCCTTATTTCGTGTGGAACAGATAAAGTATGCAGTACAAAAAACTGGTTTTAAAGCACAATAATCCTAAAGAACAATGAAAACATCAGATAATAACTAGGTAAATTAAGAGCAAGGCACACCCCAAAGTTTCGACTGGAAAAAATTTTTGATCTAATGTAAAACTAACTATTTACTATAATTAGTTCATATACTCTAATAGGTAAGTAATAATTTTGTATATTAATAGTTGTTATCCAAGATTTTAGATAAGTTTACCACAAATATTTTTCCAGTGTTTCCTCGCCTTCTTTTTGCCTGAAAACCTCGAGAGGAAACATAGGGGTGCCTGTGTAAAGATTTTTAACATGATAAATCATCGCAATTAAAATGGAAACTAAGATTTATTGACAATAATTTCATAATATTCTAAGTTAAGTAACTTTGAGGATTTTATCTCATAGTGGTTCTAAATTTTCGTTCACAATATTGTGAATACATGTGAAATCGCATTGAATTTGCCGCTTAATCTATTTGCTTTTGCTTCATATTACATTTTTATTGTCTCTTTACTGTGAATAAGCCACCCCTACGCTTCTACTGGAAAAGCAGAATCAAACAATAACTTTAACTTTCCAGCAATTCTGATTTACAGTGAATCTCGTTATGCTGAATAGAATGAAAATTATGGGGATTTCGTAAGAATAAGCTGGCTATTGCCTTTTCTGCTTTTCAACCTTCACCATAACAGCTATAAGCTGTGAAGTGTAAAGTTGTGAACAACCCTTGTGGTGTACACCAAATGCCAGCTCGTAAAATACGCGTTGAGCTGTTCGATAGCGATGGTAATCGATACACTATTGCTTTCGAGGGTCAAGTAACCCGCGATAAAGCTCTACGCCTCTTAGATCTTGTTGAATTGCTGGGCGGTGCACCAGGTGAGGGTCCAACTATAGGTGCAGGGGCTTCTTCACCAAATCACATGCTTTCACGATTTGAAAAAGTTCAGTTAGTAATTCAGAAAAGTTTTCCGTTAATTTGGTTTTCTTCAAAGGATATTCAGTCAGTTTATGAGCAGGAGCTTAAGGAGCCAGTTGGCCTTAGTACCGTTTCAACCTACCTTTCAAGGATGACGAGTAAAGGTATACTTTTAAGGACTGGTGGAGCAAATAATTTGAAGTATAAAACTGTCTCAAATATTCCTCAAGCGACAATCAAGCAACGTATAAAGTAGTTTCAACTGTTAAGTGGCGCAATCCGTAAGCTGTATAAGCTAAGATTTAGTCTGGCAGGAAGGCTTATGTTGGTTGACTGTTTTCAGTTTTCTTTAGCAGTTTTTCCATCTCTTTTTTGATGCTGTATCTGAAAGGTATTTTGTTTACTTCCCTTTCTAGATATCCTTCTTCGTAGAGTTTCTTCATCAGTCTTGCTGTGTGTTCTCTGCTAAGTTTAACTCTGTCTTTGATTTCCGGTGCTGTCTTGGACCCTTCTGAAGATAACATTTCCAGTACTGCGATTTCTGTATCTGTTAATGCCGCCATTGCTTTATCACGTTTAATGGGTATGACGGACTCACTAATTTCTGGAGCAACATTAAACTTTTGAATTTGCTCTTCAAAACTTGTTATCTTGATCTTTAATGTCTCTTGTGATGCTTCAATATCTTTGATTTTCGATTCTAAACCTGTTAAGCCTGAAAGAATGCTGTTGCTACTTTGTAAAACTGTCTGTGAAATAATGTCAATTTGGTTTTCTATAGGCACCATCTTTTTTTCTAATGTGTCTACTTTTTTTAGGCTTGTATCCGCTTTAGCTAAGTTTCCTTCTATTTTGAAAGCGATTATATCTAATTTGTCGGCTTCACGCTTGAGCTCTCGGTTAAAACTAAGAACTATGTCTTCGACAATAGCCTTGGCTTTCTCATACTCTTTTTGTGCCTTACGTATTTGCCTATAATACTCAACTGAAGCTACGACTGTTGTCGTCAGCAAAACGCCTAAGAGTAACGTTACAAAGTCAACCGTGGTTTTCATCCCTGTGATTTATGCGTGATTTTATCGGTTGCATCACACATCACAGTTATCCATGGACTTTTTAAGGTTTTTGGTGACGTCGGCGGATGTTTACTATGATATCACACGTCACAGTTGTGCTCTATGCAGTAGCTCCTTGTAAATATCTTGCAACGATATCCTTAATTTGAGGTTATCCTGTACTTTAAGGCTTAATAAATGCACTTATAATTCGGCTTTTGTTACTCCCATTTGCTGGTTAAAATTTTTAGTTTTGCCTGTGATTTGTGACGTCACAAGAACTATTCTGATGGACTAGACAGCCGTTTTAGGCTCGTTTCAAGCTCTTCCCTTATGATTTCTATGACTTTTAGATGGTTTTTTAGCTCCTCGTCCTTGTCGGGAATCTCTTGGTGCGCCTCCACATATTCGTGCAGTTTATTGGCTATTTCGAGATACGGGTCAAGAGTTGTGCTGTCAAAAACCCCTAGATATCCTAAGAGTAGTATAGTGTAGATCGATTTTATCACGTTTTCTTTAGACTGTTTTAACGTTCTGTTAAAGGATCCGCGACTTATTTTAGCCTTAGTTAGCCTTAAATTGGCTTTTTCATCGTATTTTAACTGTTTCCCTGATATATTTTCGGCTAAAATGTCGATTAGGAGTGTTTCAAGCTGAGTTTTGGTTAATTGACTGTTTTTAGCCAATATTTTCACAATGGGGTCGTTTAATGCTCCATTTAACCAGGCTTGAACGCCGTCTTTTAGCTTCAAACTCCTTGTCTCCTCAACCATCTGAATGGATACGCTTTTGTATACTGAGTCGACTTTTTAAGTCTTATCCTATTGAAAATGCATGTGTTTTTCGTAAATAATACTGCTTAAAATGGCTTAAACATAAAAAGAAAGCAAACACGCCCTCTTTTTTCAGCTTAAAGCGACAAGAAGTGTAGTTAACAGATATAAAGCAAAATTATCGTTTGTTTTGCGCGAACTTTAAAGTAAATTTTAAACAAAAAATGTAGTTTTACAAACGCTTTATCGCTTGGTATTCATTCTTTTAGTCGGTGATTTCATGTTCTTTTATTATCGTTGTGTACTTTTTTTGTAATTCTTTACCACCGTAACTTTTTTGCCTGCGTTACGCGTGTGACGTGAAATAAGGGTAGCGTGACGTCATCTATCACGTTGAAATTACTGTGATTAACCGTTAAATCACTTGATATCACAGCATTGTAATGAGCTTGTGATGTCTTTGTGATTTACCTTGCCGCCATCTTTCTCAGTGGTTGCCTTTTATAGGCCTCTTAAAGAAGTTCTGAGCACTCTTTTAATTTATCAAAAAGTTCAGGCCGCAAATCCTTTAAGGTGGGAATAAAAGTCTCTGCCATTCTTAGGTCATTGTAATCCACTTCACAGGTGACAAAGTCCTCCTCATCGTACTTTGCCTTTGCCAGAACATCTCCTGTTGGGCTGACCAGTCTGCTTCCTCCCCAAAATTGCAAGCCATCTTGAACGCCGGCAAGGTTCACATAGGCGAGGTAAACGGTGTTTTCTATTGCCCTTGCACAAGTTAAAGTTTCAAAGTAACTTCTTCGCAGCGCAGGGGATGCAGATATACAGACGATTAATTGTGCACCCTTCAAACGTGTAAGCCTAAGTACTTCAGGAAAGAAAATGTCGTAGCAAATGCATAAACCAATGTTGCCCAACTCCGTTTGAAACGCGGCTGTTTGATAACCTGGACGGAAATACCTTTTCTCTTCAAACACACTGTGCGTTGGCAAATACATTTTACGGTATTTACCGATTAAACCCTTGGGACCAACAAATACAGCAGTGTTAAAGACTGTTGCTCGGGTTTTTTCGCTTAACTCAGGCATCCCAAAAATAACGTGTATTCCTGTCTTCTTCGCTAACGCCTCCACCTTCTCAACTGTTGGTCCAGGGATTGTTTCAGCCAACTCGTAGAATTGATCCCTAACCACGTAGCCAGTTAATGTCATCTCAGGAAAAATAGCTAGATCTGCCCCTTGTTCTTTGGCTTTGAGGGTTAATGTTTCTATTTTCTGCAGATTGGCTTCTTTGTTTTCGCGTTTACTGCTTATTTGGGCAAGGGCAAGTTTTATCTTATCTTTCATGTCGTTTCCACTCAATATGTATGTCTTGGAAGCCTAAAATCATTTCCCACAGTTCTATACCCAATTTTGGGGGCTATTGGCATTCTCCTTTTATGTTCATTTGCGAGCCATCGGACCTTAACTTTTTCTACAATTGAGTTATGAATACTTAATTGATTAGCAATCTCTTCAGTAGCCATAAACCGCTCAAGCCCACAAAGAATTAGGTCTAAAGTTTCATATTTGATTCCAAGTTCATTTTCTGCAGTTTGGTTTGGCCAAAGCGCTGGGGTGGAGGGTTTCAATGCAAGCTCCTCTGGGATTCCTAAATGAACTGCGAGTTTGCGGACTTGCGTTTTGTATAAATCCATAATTGGCATTATGTCAGCTGCGGCGTCTCCCCACTTAGTAAAGTAGCCCATCATTGTTTCTGATTTATCAGAACTTCCGCAAACGATTCTGTTAAGCTTGTTACCGTAATAGTAAAGGTTAATCATTCTAGTTCTTGCTTTAATGTTACCTTTACAAAGCCTGTCTGATGGGTCAAAAACTGGAATAGCTTTATAGAAGTCTTCTAAAACACTTGATATGTCACAGATTTGTGTTTTCAATTTAAATTTGTCTGCAACAACTTTTGCGTCGTCAATGTCTTTTTGATTAAAGTTTTCTTTTTCCGGTAGCATAAGAGCTAACACATTGTCTCCGCCTATTGCAAGACTTGAAAGTGATGCTATTGTTGCGCTGTCGATTCCTCCTGATAGGCCAAGCACTATGCCTTTTGTTCCAGCGTTTTCCACGTACTCTTTAATAAAGCGGCAAATTCTTTGTTGAGCTTCCGAGAAGTCCATTTCTAAGATAGAAGGCGTTAATTTCACTTGGCTTCACGCAGTCTCATATTCTTGGTTTCTAGGCAAGTATTTAAGGACAAGCATAAATATTACTCACATTACCATCGCTTTAGAAGGCTGTTATATTTGGGGCGAAGAAGGAAAAAAGTAGTTCATATTCCTAGGAAACGTTTACCTAAATTCTTCTCTTGCCCAAGATGCGGAAAAGAGACGGTTAAAGTTGAAATATCCAGAGAAGAAGGCGGTCATGCCATTGCACAATGCAGTGGCTGCGGTCTTAAAGAAGAATTCCCAGTTAAACCTGCTCAAGGTGAAGTTGACGTTTACTGTATGCTAACAGACCGAGTTTATGGTTCTACAAAAAGAACACCTGTGACAAACATAAAAAAAGAGTAATCGAAGGATTATCACTTTGCTAGGGCCTACTGAAAAGTACTTACTCCAGAAAATAAAAACCGAAGGTTCAATCCACATAACCCTTATCGACCCAGAAAAAGTGTCAGCTCGACAGGCTTCGCGTATTGCTGAAAACTCTGAAAACAGCGGAACCGCTGCCATAATGATTGGAGGCTCAACATTTGCTTCCCAAGCCCATCTTGACGACGTCGTAAAAGGCATAAAGTCTTCTGTAAAAATTCCAACAATACTGTTCCCAAACAACATAACTGGAATTAGTAGCTATGCAGACGCCATATGGTTTATGTCGCTTCTAAATTCGGTTGACCCTTACTTTCTCATGGGTGCCCAGATTCTTGGCGCTCCACTTGTCAAAAAGTACGGTTTGGAACCTATTTCTATGGGTTACATAATCGTTGGGGAAGGCGGTACTGCCGGCATAGTAGGAAAAGCTATCTCCGTACCGTATACTAAGCCTGAACTTGCAGCCGCTCATGCGCTAGCAGGTCAATACCTTGGCATGCGCTTCATTTATTTGGAAGGCGGTTCTGGAGCAGCAAATCCTGTACCTCCAGCAATGATTTACACAGTCAAGCACTTGCTTGACATTCCCCTCATAGTAGGCGGGGGAATAAGAACTAAAGAGCAAGCGATAGCTGCTGTCTCTGCAGGAGCAGACATAATCGTCACCGGCAACGTCACTGAGACAAGTGATGCTAAACAAAGGATCTCTGAAATCATCGAGGCAGTTAAAGGTATTACAGTTTAATGCTCAAAGTCTCTCTTGCCTTTTGTATTTTATTTTTTAAGAAAGCCAAAATAACCCATTACTCTATATGTTGCTACAGGGAGTTGCGCTTTGAATATCAGCAAGGGCTATCAGAACTACGTTGACGCAATGGAAAATGAGGTAAAGCGATTGTATGCAATAAGCGACAGCGCTAGATCAGAAGGCCTTGATCCCGCATTAAAAACTGAGTGTATCATTGCCCAAGATATTGCTGACTTAGTAGAAGGGCTAGTAGGGCCCAAAGAAGTTGCGCTTAGCATCAGAGAATTAGCCACTAAAATGCAAAGAGAAGAAATCGCATTTAAAGTTGCTGAAGAAATTGTTCTGGGCAAATTCGGTCACATGGAACCTGAAAAAGCGGCTGAACAGGCGATTCGAACTGCTCTTGCAATTTTCACTGAAGGCTTAACTGCAGCGCCAATACAAGGCATAACTCAAGTTAAAATAAAAACTAATGCCGATAGGACACGCTATCTGGCTATTTACTTTGCAGGGCCAATCAGGTCAGCAGGCGGAACAGACCAAGCGTTAACTTTGGTCGTAGGCGATTTCGTGCGCCGCCAGTTAGGCTTGGATAAATATAAGCCTACGGATGAAGAGGTCTCACGCTTTATAGAAGAGTTAAGATTATATGAACGGTCAGTAGGTCGTTTCCAGTATCACATTCCTGATGACGAATTAAAGAAAGCACTTAATCTAATTCCAGTTGAAGTCACAGGCACTGAATCAGATCCAGTAGAAGTCTCTTCGTACCGAAACCTTCCACGGATAGAAACTAACCGCGTAAGGGGCGGAGCCCTGCGAGTAGTAAACGACGGTATCGTTGGACGTGCCCAAAAAGTATTGGTAATTATCGAAAAGCTTGGTTTTCAAGGCTGGGACTGGCTAAGAGAACTCAAAAAGAAATCCGAAAAGAAATCAGGCGGTTTTATGGATGATGTAATTGCTGGACGACCAATTTTCGCTTTTCCTTCAAGGCGTGGTGGCTTTAGATTAAGGTATGGCAGATCAAGAAACACCGGTCTTTCAGCTGTGGGCATTCACCCCGCCACTATGCTTGTTGTAGAGAACTTTCTTGCTGCAGGCACCCAAATGCGTTTAGAGCTTCCAGGAAAAGGCTGCGTTACACTTCCCGTGGATACTATTGAGCCTCCCATTGTTTTGCTAAAGGATAACTCTGTTGTCCGAGTAACCTTGGAAAATTTTGCAGAAGTTAAAGGAAAGGTCCAAAAAATCATGTTTTTAGGGGATATCCTGATTAGTTTTGGCGATTTTCTCTATACTAGCAAGGGACTTCCTCCCTCAGGGTATGTTGAGGAATGGTGGATTAAAGACCTGCAGGGGGCTCTTACGGAAAAATTTAGCTTAGATTATGAGAAAGCAGCAGAAGCCACTCAGGTTTCTGTAGGAAGGCTCAATAGTTTTCTCGATGACCCGTTTAGGAATAAACCTACGGCTAAAGAGGCAATACTTCTCAGCTTGCGCATGGGTATACCTTTGCACCCAGCTCGTACATTCTTTTGGTCAAGCTTATCTGGTGTTCAAGAGGTTGAGTTGCTGAAAAAGTGGTTGGCTTCTTGTGAAGTTGCCTTTGAAGATGGAGTCGTTTGCAAAATTTCCGGCGAAGCCAACGAAGATGCCGTAAGGTTACTTAGGCGGATCTTTGCTCCACATAAACTCATAAGCAATAAGATCTTGCTGGAAGGCGAAGATGCTGCCGCTTTAGCGTTCTGTCTTGGTTACGGTACCACAAACATGGTTGACAGCACCCAAACTGCTTCAGTGTTTGGGGCAATTAGTCTGCTTTCTGGAGTGGAAGTTAAGGATAAATCACCTACGTTTGTAGGTGCCCGCATGGGAAGGCCTGAGAAGGCTAAGAGGCGGGAGATGAAGCCTCTTGTCCACGTTCTTTTTCCGGTAAGCTTAGCTGGTGGTTCACATAGAGACCTTTTGGAAGCGGCGAAGCAGGGCCCTGTGTTTGTCGAGATGGTTAAGAGAAAGTGTCCTGACTGTAAATCTTACACTTTAAGGGTAAAATGCTCAAGCTGCGGATGCGCCACTATAGCAGAGAATAGTTGTCCTCGTTGTGGTAGAGCTTTAAAGGATAAAAGTTGCCCCACCTGTAAAACGGCTGCTATCCAGTACCAGCGGCAGCCTGTTAACTTTAAAGAGATGGTTGATTCAGCATGCAAGTTACTTAATTATCCAGTTCCAAAAATGCTCCGTGGTGTTAAAGGATTAATTAACCAGGATAAAACACCTGAAATTATCGAAAAAGGAGTGTTGCGGGCAAGGTACGAATTATCAGTTTACAAAGATGGAACAATCCGCTTTGATGCCACAAATGCTCCTTTAACACATTTTACGCCTACCGAAGTTGGAGTCCCTCTTGAAAAAATCAGGCAGTTAGGATACTGCTATGATACGCACGGCGCATCTTTGACTGATCCTGATCAGGTTTGTGAGCTTAAGGTTCAGGATATTGTAATTCCTTGGAAAGCGGGGGAATATTTTATCCAGATCGCAGCTTTCATTGACGATCTGCTGACAAGGGTCTACAAGCTTCCAGCTTACTATAACGTTAAGAAGCCTGAAGACCTTGTAGGGCATTTGGTTTTTGGCTTAGCTCCTCACACATGTGCTTGCATTTTAGGTCGCATAGTTGGTTACACAGATCGTAACGTGATTTACGCTCATCCAATTTGGCACTCAGCCAAACGCCGTGACTGCGATGGTGATGAAGACGCGATTATGCTGGCATTGGACACGCTTCTGAACTTTTCTCGCGTCTATTTGCCTGCTCAGATAGGCGGAATTATGGATGCTCCTATACTCTTAATTCCGTTTGTTAACACAAAGGAAGTGCAGAGGCAAGCGCATGATTTTGACGTTGATGCTTCTTATCCGCTTGAATTTTATCAAAAAACTCTCGAGAAAGCTGAAGTTAGAGCGGTGAGCTCAATTATGGATGTTATCAGTCATAGGCTTGGGACTGAAGCGCAGTTTGAAGGCTTTCAATACACCACTCCCGTTACAAACATAAACCTTGGCAACGCTAACAGTGCCTATAAAGAATTCAAGTCTATGATTGAAAAACTTAATATGCAGCTAGAGTTAGGCGAAAAAATTGACGCTGTAGATGTCAGGCGTGTTGCCTTAAAAGTTTTAACGACTCATTTTATCAGAGATATAGCTGGTAATTTGCGTGCTTTCTCAACGCAAGCGTTTAGGTGCAAATCATGCAACAAAAAGTTCCGTCGACTACCTCTCAAAGGGAAATGCCCCTTCTGTGGTGGAAAGTTAACTCTTACCGTTTACCGTGGCGGCATAGAGAAGTATCTTGTAGCGGCTCAGCAACTTGTTGACACATACGGTTTACCAAGCTATTACACCCAGCGCATGGATCTCATAAAAGAAGAGATAGCTTCCATGTTCGATAACAAAAAGCCAAAGCAGGCTAAACTTTTTGATTTTAATTAACCTAAAGCTTTTCAATGTAAATCGTCTGTTTATCTATAGGTGAACTAGCATAAAGGAAAGCTTGCATCCGAACGCTTACTTGAAAAACATAAGAAACGTAGGTAGCGGTCTTAAAGCCAGAACCAAAATACTCGAGGCTCTTGAAAACAAGCCATGTGATGGGGTAAGGATAGCAAATGAAAGGTCTTTGTCTTATAGCGTTGTCATGCATCACTTACGCCTTCTTGAAAACGAAGGCATAGTTCACCGTAAAGGACGCAGACCGTATTATTGGGTATCTACGGGTTTAGGGCAGAAACGCTTAGTTAGTTAGAATGTGCATTGGCATGGTGATTGTTGGCATTTTGGGCATTTGTGATTATATTTGTTGATGGCTGCTTTTTCAAGGTCGATTCCCATTATGTTAGCCAGAGACGCAAGCCACGCAATTACGTCTGCAAATTCTTTCTCAGTGGCTTCTTTATCTGTTCCTTTTTTCAATTCTTCCCCTAACTCTGCAACCTCATCAACAAGCCACTTGTAGGTTCCCCCTACTCCGCGTTCATTGTCTCTTTTGAAATATAGTTGCCGCATCATTTTTTGAAATTCATGTATGTGCATAGACCCACCGGGTTTAGTGGTTACTCTTAACTCTGGGCGAATTAAATATTATCAGCATCCTACAAAAATTTTTAATCTGCGTAAGATTAATTAATGCAGATAGTACATTGAAGAGGCAGGGATATTTAGTGGGTGTCAGAAAGAAAAAGAAAGATACAGGTCCGATGCCTGCGGCAAGTGCAGGTTTGCTGCGGTTCTTTGAGGAAGAGACTGAAGGAATCAAAATTCGACCTGAACTGCTTGTGGTTTTTGCAGTTTCATTGATAGTTCTTTCTGTTTTTCTAAAAGTGCTCTAGGCAGGTTAAACGCTGACTTTACCGCCTCGGCGTAGTGGCGTGTAAAACTTCTATTCTTTGAACCGAATTTAAATGAAGAAATAGCTCGCTTCTTTCTTCTCGACTTGTAACTTGTGGGATAGGCTGTGCAATAGTTGATCTTAAAACGATAGCTTCTGCGTCTGAAAGCCAGATTCCTGATGGTTCATGCGTTACGGCGGATAAGGTGCCTTCAAAACCATAAGCTGGATCTATAATAACCCTGATTTTCTTGCCCACGTTTCTCTCCAGCATGTGAAATATTGAGAGGGGCAAATCTTGATCTGCCATAGACTTCGCAAACTAATACAATTGTTATTCTAAAGATAAAACAGTTCCCTCTCAAAAGGCATGTTAACTTCCTGCTAAAAACCTCAAAGCGGCGTTTTGCCCTATGGAGCTTTAACTTGTTTATGCTAAATTGCTAATCGCTGCTTTTTGGGTTGCAAAAAAATTTGTGTTTTCTTGCGCTAAAACGAGACATGCAGCTTTCGTGTAGGCTAAATTTTAATAAGCCTCTCTAATCCCATAAGGAAGCTTAACCGAGTTGGAAATATGGAGAACCAGAATAAACTTAACCGCTCAATAGACAGCGCATCAAAACATTACTCCTCCATGTTTTCCCTTCCATCATTCAAAAAAGCCATCTTACTTCTTGCCGCAGTATGCATCATAGCTGGCCTCTCCACGTTCTTTGTTTCCTCAACGTATGGATTGATCGGCGCCTTGGCCTTTGGCATTTCACTCTTCGCTTTAACAATAGCAGCCGACATGATAATCACCCAGCTGCTCCTAAGACGGGACCTGATTTTTTCGCTGCGGCGAACTTTGGTGCTTTCATTCGTAGGCTGGGTCTTCTGGCTCATTTTTATCCTCATAGGACTTGTCTTTAGTTTTCCTTTTGGCTCTCTGATTTGGGTCAAACTTTGCTTTGTTGGCTACGCCGCCGTTGTTACTCTAAGAGCCGTTGTGTTCATTGCAACCTCATCAGCGACCACTTGGAAAAACCTGACAGCGGTTTTGGTTAACCCAATCCTTTGCATAGTGGCGTTTGTTGTTTTCTGGACTACCATTCCAGCACTAAATCTGATTCAGATTTCACCTCTCTTAATCATTTTTCCAGTAGTCGCCTGTGGAACTGTCTTTGTTTTTATGTCCTCACTAGATCGTCTGGGCAAAACCTATTCAATACATTCTTTGCCGCTGTTTAGAGCCTTCATGCTTAACTGGGTAGCCGCACTAAACAAGCCTCTTGAAGACCTTTTTGAAAAAACAGGCGAAAATGCTGACATCGAAGTTAATTTTCTCAAGTTCGATGCATCCAAGCCTAAAGCAGCCATAATAGTTCCGCAGGTGCATCCTGGTCCATTCAAAAACATCGGCAGCAGCCTCTTGCCTTCGCTTATGAAGCAGGATTTCGAGAAGGAGTTCGAGTGTAACGCCTGCGTTACCTTGGGTATTCTTGGGCACGAGCTTGACTTAGCCTCCCAAGCGCAAAACCACAAAATAACCTCACAGGTTATTGCTTCAGCCAAGTTTGCGGCAACAGCAGACTTAGCTTCGCCCTGCGTTAAAGCCGCCGAGGGCGTCGCCACTGCCTCTTGCCAAATTTTCGGTGACACTGCCTTTGTTTCTTTCTCGCTTGCCCCCAAAACCACTGAAGACTTGCCCCAAGAGTTAGGTCGCATGGTTAATGAGGAGGCATCCAAGTATGGGCTTAAGTCGGCGATAGTGACTAACACCCATAACAGCATCACTGAAGTGGTTGAGGTTGAGAAGTACGTGGGTGCCTTGCAAACCGCTGCTTCCAGAAGCCTGCAGAAAGCCGTTGCGTTGCCGACTGAACGGTTCATGGTGGGAGCAGCCACGGTTTACCCCCAAGAGTTTACCCTAAAAGAGGGTATGGGCGCAGGCGGCATAACAGCGACAGTTGTTCAAGTTGGTAAACAGAAAACCGCCTACGTGGTAATCGACGGCAACAACATGATTTCGGGCTTGAGAGAGAAAATCCTTGCCGCCTTAACCTCGGTAGGGTTCGATGAAGGTGAGGTGTTTACCACGGACACTCATTCAGTAAGCGCTCTATCGTCTGGGCGCAGTGTTCGGCGTGGTTACCATCCTATCGGTGAAGTGATGAGCCATGAAGTGCTTATTGGATATATTTGTGGTGTCGCCAAAAAGGCAGTGTCCAACTTGGAGCCGTCCAAAGTGGGAGCCGCTCATCTTGTTGTTCCACAGGTTAGAGTTATCGGAGAAACCCATCTGCAGGCGATGTCTACTTTAGTCGACAAATCGATTCAAAAGGCAAAGCAAATGCTGCTTCCAATCTTCGGTTTAGAAGGGCTAATTTTAATTTTGCTTCTGCTGTTCCTTTAGCCAGCCGCTCATTCTATGTGCGTAAAGGTTAATATTGCTTCTTAACTAGTTTTTTGTTGGAGTTATTTAAAAAATGGCTACTTATCCAAAGATTGTTGTTTCCCCGCCTGGCCCTAAAGCTAGAACACTTATGCAGAAGGATGAACAGTTTGTTTCCCCATCATACACGCGGTATTACCCCCTTGTTGTTGATTCAGCAAACGATTGCATAGTTAAGGATGTTGATGGAAACGAGTACATTGACCTTAACTCTGGCATAGCCTGTATGAACGTTGGCCATAATCACCCCCGCGTGGTTGAGGCCATAAAAGGTCAATGCGATCGTTTTCTGCATTATTCTAATACTGACTTCTACTACAAAGAAGTAATCAACCTGGCAGAAAAGTTAGTAAAAATTGCTCCTGGCGAATTTGAGAAAAAGGTTTATTTTGGCAACAGCGGTACTGAAGCGGTTGAAGCAGCAGTAAAGCTTGCTAGATGGCACACTCGTAAACCATTATTTATTGGCTTTATCAACGCTTTCCATGGGAGAACGATGGGTTCGTTAGCTTTTACCAGCAGCAAACCGACGCAAAGGAGACATTTTTCACCCTTCATGCCTGGTGTATCTCATGTTCCTTATCCCTATTGTTACCGTTGCCCATTCAAATTGGAACAGCCAAGCTGTAACTACTGGTGCGCAGACTTTATCGAAGAGCAAGTACTGCAAAAGTACATGCCTCCTGAAGATGTGGCAGCAATTCTTTTTGAACCAATCCAAGGAGAAGGTGGCTATGTGGTTCCTCCGCCAGAGTTTTTCCAAAAGCTAAAGAAAATCGCTGACAAGAATGGTTTACTACTCATCGACGATGAAGTGCAATCTGGCATAGGTAGAACAGGAAAATGGTTCGCCATTGAACACTGGAGCATTGAATCCGACATAATCTGCACTTCAAAGGCTTTAGCTTCAGGCTTGCCCATCGGCGCAACAATTGCAAAAGCGAAAATTATGGATTGGACTACCGGTTCGCACGCAAGCACTTTCGGCGGAAATCCACTATCATGCGTTGCCGCAAACGCAGTTTTAGACATCATTAAGGAGCAGCAGTTACTCGATAACGCAAACAAGCAAGGAGCTTATGCGATGAAAAGGTTGGAGGAATTAAAAGAGACTAGCAGTATAGTTGGAGATGTACGCGGTAAAGGTCTAATGATCGGTATCGAGCTTGTGGAAGACAAAGAAACAAGAAAGCATGCACCGCAGAAGGCTTCTCAGGTTATGTTGCGTTCCTGGAAGCATGGCGTAGCAGTTGTTACCTGTGGTTCTTCAACGCTCAGGATAGCTCCGCCGCTTACCATACAAAGTGAACTGCTAGGCTCAGCCCTAGATATCATTGAAGATACGATTAATGAGGTAGCAAAGGAAACGTAAACTATCTTGCCTTCAAACTTTTCACTGTTCTACGAGGCTTTCGCTTCAGTTCTGTACCACAAACTTGGCACTCCTTAGTTGAGCAGTTGGCAGGGTATTCTCGGTAACACGCTGGACAATACCTTATCCACTCTAAAAGCCGCCTAATACCAAAAGTGGCGAGCGCTAAAAAATCTATTCCTGACTGAGTGGCCACATTTTGAATTGAATAGTCATCAGTTACAATTTGAGGTGTGAAACCTTCTGCTTTCAACTCTAAAGCTAAAGACAAAAGCTGAATGTCAGTTTCCGATAATTTGAAAGAGTCACCAACTTTACTTGCAGACGCCTTGGCAATATTCAAGAATTTTTCTGTAGGCGCTTTAACCTTCAACTTTCCATTCTCGATTGCTGTGTTAAATCGTACCCGAATCATGGAGTTTTTTCTTATTTCTTCTTCAACCTTGGGAACAGTTACTTGCTCTTCACTTAAAGAGAAAGGGTCAAAACCAGCCAAAAGAGCAGATGTGTCTAGAATTATGACTCGTTTGCACTGGTTGTTGGCTTGAGTTGTCATTCCGTTCCCTTAAAAAGTAGCCGACTTCTTAATCGTTCATAAAAGTCGGTTTCGAAGCGGATAAAAGAAGTTACATTTTTTGATACAGTGACTTCTAACATTGGCTCTTTACAGTTTACAAGTTTACGGTATTTTCCATCAATTATAACAAGCGTTTCCTTTGGCGTGATCACGTTGAAGGTAATGGTGGAATCGGATGGAAAAACAAGTGAATGGAACACAGTCAACGAACAGATCGGCGTAATAACGAAAGCATCTACTGCTGGGTCTAAAACTGGTCCTCCTGCTGAAAGGGAATATCCCGTAGAACCTGTTTGGGTAGCTAAGATTAGTCCGTCTGCTTGGCATTTAAGAATTGGCTTTCCATCCTTACATATTTGCGTGTAAAGTATTTTTGATGGTTCGCCACCAGAAATAACAACATCATTTAAAGCATCTGGCATTGCTTCTTCGCCCGCTTTTACGGATAGTTTAGCGCATTTTTTAATCTTGTATTCGCCTTTCAATATTTTCTCTAATGCTTCACAGGCGTTTTTAGGTTCGACTTCTGTTAGAAATCCTCTGACTCCCATGTTAATTGCTAAAATTGGTGGTTCAGGTTTAGGCACGCTTATGCATGTACGAAATATTGTTCCGTCCCCGCCGATTGTTATTATGAAGTCAGTTTTCATTTTTGATAGGGGAACCATTTCTTCTTTGGTGGCTACTTTTCCTGTTAGGGTATCTTCTACGTAAACCCTCAATCCTTTATTTGTAAGATAATCCGCTAAATCCTCCGTAAGCTTTAAAGCTGGTTTTTTATCGTAGCGAGCGACTATGCCCACGGTTTTGAACATTAATTACACCGCTTAGTAAAATAGCGTGACCTTAATCTATATTAACCCTTTCAGTGGCGAAGTCTTCATTCCTGCATCTTCATTCTTTTTTTTGTTAAAATAAACTAAAGCATCCTTGCCTCCTAGTATGCCTTAATGCCGGGGATTTTATGCAAAACAATATTGTTGCGCCTAGGACGGGATTCGAACCTTGGTGAAAGAGGGGATATCAACTCTCGGTACGTTTCTCCGCAGCTGCTTTCCTTTTTTTTAGTGATGTTAAAACATGAGTTCGGTAAAATCTTAGATAGTCTTTCATGAAATTTGTCCGTAAGATGCTTGACTACGAGACTTGTTGCGAGTTCTATCAGCAAAAGTCGAACATGATTTTGGTTCTTTTACCGTCCTACCGTGATGCATACTCCGCGGGATTCCGAAAGGGAGAAAAAACGACGGAGTGGTTTCTGAGCAATCAAACGCAATCAAACTCGAAAGGGTGCGCGTGCGTGAGTGCCCATTAAATACTAACCGAAAAAATCGACGCGAACAAACCCTGATTCCAAGTAAACACACGGTTTCTCTTATGTTATTAACTATATGCGAGAACCATTGTTATCGTTAGGAAACTAAGCTGATTTGAAGAACTATTCCCTTTTAGCTCTTTGGGAGACTCAGGCGTATGATGAAGGTAGTTCCTTTGCCTTCTTGGCTCTCGAAACTTACGGTGCCGCCTAACGCTTCAGTCATACGCTTAATAACAGCTAAGCCGAAACCTTGACCCTTAGCTTTAGTTGTAAACATTGGCGTAAACAATTTTCCTTTTACGGCTTCAGGAATGCCAACTCCTGTGTCCTTGACGGTTATGATGACGTCGCTTGCTTCTTTGTAAGCGTGTATAGTTAGTTTTCCGCCTTTGGGCATAGCTTGAGCCGCATTAGTAACTAAATTGTACATGATGCGATTTATGAAAGTGGAGTCAGCGACAACTTTCCTTGCATCGCTGTCAACTTTAACGCTTGCCTTAACGTTCTCTGGCAAACCGTTCTTTTTCAACAAATCTTCAATTATGAGTTTTAGGTCGCTTTCTTCTGCATTTGGTTTAAGCGGTCTGGCAAAGTCTTGCAGGTCCGCCACAATCTTGTTAATGTAATCTGTGTTCTTTTCAATTTCTTGCAGGCTTTCCAACGCATTCTTTTTCTCTTCGCTTTCAGGAGTCGAGGCCAATTCTGTTTTAGCTAAGTAGACATCGCCAGTGATTGCCTGTAGCGGATTGCGAATATCATGACCAACCATGCCCGCCGTTTCTCCGATGGCTATCAATCGCTCAGCCTCTTTGAGTTTTTCAGTTCGTTCTCTGACAAGATCTTCCAAATGTCTGGCATATTCTTCGAGTTCAACTTGCATTTTTTTGCGTTCGGTGATGTCCTTAAGTAATATCCCAAGCTGGTTTTTTGTTGGACTAAAAGCGATCGCTTCATAGTGTCTCCTTGTATTATGATTGTAGCTTTCAAATCGAACTGACGTTCCCCTAATAGCAATGTCGCCCACGCTTTCTATCCAGAGCGGCTCAAAATCGAAGAATACCTGCTTTATCGTGTTGCCTAAAACGTCGGCTCTTTTCAACCCAGTTTCCTTCTCGAACGCGTCATTGACCTCAACGAAGCGATAGTCAAATGGAACTTGATTTTCGTTCAAAATGACCTCGCATAACGCGAAACCTTCATCCATAGAGTTGAAAAGTTTGCGGTAACGCTCTTCGCTCAATTGCAAAACTTCTTCAGCCTTTTTTCGTTCGGTGAGGATTGCGAGTTGAACCGCTTTCTCCATCACTTGATCAGCCAAAACTTGGCTTAGGTGGTTAGCTCTTTTTTTGTCGACCTTCTCCAATCTTTTGTGCTTGGTAACATGTGCTTCGATAGCACGGTTCATAACATTCAACGAGGGCGTTAGCAGTATTTTGGCTCCGCATTCGCATTCGATAAAAAGTTGCTGCTCCTCAACACCTTGCTTCGAAATTGCAGTTTTGGTTTCGAGACCTTGCTTTGCCTGTTCCAGTATTTACAATTCGCTCCTCTTGCAAAGATTTTCTTAAAAGTTGATTCTTACGATTCTTCAAACAAGAAAGTAGAGTGGGCAGATATATCCATTTGTTGTTGCACTTAAACAGCAACATGTCAATACTGAAGAATAACCTGTTCTGTTTACTGAAATTAAAAGTCCATGTGGAGACTTACGAGAAAATGAATGAAAAGCGCGCGTTTCAGTGACGGTGGCAATGGTAGTTGTGACCTTGTGTGCGGTTGCCTTTGGAAGAAAAAAGTCGAAAATTCTCCGAATGTAACATAGACGAAACTGCGAGAAAAATGAAAAATCTGAGACTTTTCCCTTTCTTTTTTGTTTTTAGAGAATTAGCAATACATAGACTCCTTGAGAGCTGAAAAAGAAGAAAATAAAAAAGCGCCAAGTCATAGGTGTAATGAGGCTTTCAAGCGTAACTTTTTACGTGGCATTATTCAATTTTGAATAATTTTGGGGGGATACCCTTTAGAAAGGCAATGTGCAAACAGACGAAGAATTGCCTTTTGGGGGAAATTTAATGCTTTTTTGGGGAAAAAACGTGTACTATTGAGGAGCAAGTGCAACCTCATTTCTAAACTACATTTCAATAGTTAATCCGTTAGATTCTTTAAATTAAACTTAAAGATAGTGAATAGTATGAGCGAGAAATCCCTTGAATTTAAGCTCTGTCCGAGCTGTGGTTCAACCGAATACATAGAAAACTATCCAGCCCCAGGTGTTTCAATCTGTGAAGAATGCGGTCACGAAGTAACTTCTAATCAAAACGGTAACAGGTTATAAGTTACCAATAAAGGTGAGGAAAACTTTTGGATCTTAAAGTCTTAAAGCGCCGGGCAGAGATGCTAGATACAGTTTGCAAAGGTTTCCATCCCGCGGTTGTGATAAGCCAGCTTGCTGAGAAATACCATGTTTCTGAGAGATGCTTGTGGAGCGATTGGGTCCGACGCGAAAAATGGGTTCCTATACTTTTGGGTTTGGAAAAGTACAGTGGGTTTGCCGAAGTCATAGAGTCTAAGCTTAATGCTGTCCAGAAAGCCGCTTGGAGTATCTATCTTCGTTCAGGAAATGACAACGCGCGTGTGGGAGCATTAAAGGTTGTTCTAGATAGCTTGGAGGTTCACAGTAATACTGTTTTGTCTAGGGAAATTGTTTCGCGGCTTGAGCATGTTGAAGAATTAGCGGAAAAGAAAGTAGTGGAGGATAGGAAGCGTTGAAAGTGAACAGAGGAGTTATGAGACGTTTAGAGGTTGCTGAAAAAAAGTTGGGGTCAACTGTACAGACTAAGTATGTGGTATTGGATTTTGATGGGCGTTTTTTTGGAGAGTGCGGTTTTGACCTTTCGCAAGAGCAGTTTGATGCTTGGGTTAAGCAGAAAGGAATGGACGTTGAGGTTATGATCATAAAATATGCTATCGATGGTGAGGGAAATCCGTTGGGTAATGCTGTTTTAAATCATGCAGATGCACAAAAAGAACCTGCCCGAGAACCTCAGGATAAAAGATAATTGATGGAGGTGTTATGTTGGCTGAAAAGAAAACAACAATTAAGGTTCCTGACGCTTATATGCCGCTGGTTGAAGATCTTCGGCTTTTGAGAAGCGATCAAAACAATCCTAATAAGATGACGATCAAGCAGAAGAATCAGGTTTGGCGTAGCCTTCAGAAGTACGGTTGGACTTACCCTATCATAACTAACAAGGAGGGGGTTTTTGCTGATGGCGAGCAACGGGCGGAAGTTTGCAAGGGTCACGGCGAGTTTTTTGCTCCTGTTCTTCGGTTGCCTGTTTCTGACGTTGATCGCAGAGTGCTTCGGCAAATTCTGAACAAGCTTAAGGGCAAGCATAGCAAGGAGCTTGATGGCGCTGAGTACATGCGCATTATTGAGGCTGGCGAGAAAGATTGTCTGAAAGCCTTGTTAGAGTCTGTTGGGGAGAAGCTCCCTGAGGCTCTTGGTGGAGAGCGAGAAGGCTCGAATATTATACCTAGTAGCTATGAGCTTATTATAGAATGCAAGGATGAGACAGAACAACAGTGTTTCTTTTACAAACTGAAGGCTGAACGTTACAGGGTTCGGGTTTTGAATCTTTAGGAGGCTTGGCAGTTTGGATTTTGATTTTGTCAACAGCTGGACTGAACCAGATAGTTTCCGGGCTCAAAGTGTAGTTGGCAGCTTCACGCTAAACGATGTTAAGTTGCAGAAGCGTTTCAAGGGTTCGTTGCCAATAGAAGGAGAGGACTGGCAGATCGGTGTTATCGTAGGGCGCAGTGGCTCAGGCAAATCAAGTATAGCTAAACGGCTCTTCCCAGATGCTTACGTCACAGGCTTCGAATACACGCATCAATGCATCCTGGATGATTTTCCTGAAGGCTTAGCAACCGGTGAGATAACGCGTCTTCTTTGCAGCGTTGGCTTCGCGTCGCCTCCAGACTGGCTTAAAGCTTACTGTTGTCTTAGCCAAGGGGAGAAGATGCGTGTTGATATAGCTCGTGCGCTGTGTCTTCCTCAGAAAGTTATCTTGTTTGATGAGTTCACTTCGGTTGTTGACCGCGAGGTTGCAAAGATCGCTTCATATGCAATTAGCAAGGCGATTCGGCGTGAGAAGGATAAGAAATTCATGGCTGTAACTTGTCACTATGATGTAGTCGATTGGTTGGATCCAGATTGGGTTTTCTGTACTGACACGATGGTATTTGACCGAAAAAAAGAAGTCGGCCGCCCGTTGAGCTCAAGGTTTATCGGTGCGGCGCTTCCATGTGGCAAATGTTTCGGCAGTATCATTATCTGAATGGGCAGCTTGGTGCAGGTGTCAGATGCTACGTTGCCCTCTACCAAGAAAAGCCTGTAGCCTTTATCGCGGTTGCACACGTGCGTATGGGGGGACACTTTTTCCGAGTTAGCCGTCTAGTGGTCTTGCCTGATTACCAAGGTATAGGGATTGGAAAGCGACTGCTTAATTTTATTGCCGAGCTCTACACTTCTCAGATTAGTTTACCCTTCTACCTGGTTACCAGCAATCCTCAGCTGGTTCGGGGAACTTGGACTGGAAAGTGAAGCGTGTTGGGCATGGCAGCCATGGAAAAGAAAATACTCGGATTAACTTGGAACTTGCGAAATCCATCAGTAGTCGCCGTCTCACCGTTTCCTTTGAATATGTTCCTCGGACTAAATAGCAAAAGTCGACCGCGCCACAAGAGACTGAAATCAAATGGGAGGACCATGAAGTATGCAAAAAGCAATACTGATACGCTACATGCCTCATCCTGGGCAGCTTGAGTTCCACATGTGCCCTGCAAGGTTTAGGGTGCTTAACTGTGGACGACGCTGGGGCAAAACTGTTGCAGGTGCCAATGAATTCATAAGGCAAATCTGGAAACTAGGTCCAAACATAGTAGGCTTTGCAGTGGCGCCTACCTATTGGCATACTCAGCGGCAATGGAGCGAATTCTTCAATTTTTGCCCACCTGAACTGATAGATAAGGTCCAGCGCGCTGACCGGCATGTGATCCTCAAGGGCAACCGCAACGTTTGGTTTAAGGGTGCGGATAATCCTGATTCACTTCGCAGTCAAGGCGTGAAGGTTCTCTGGGTGGATGAGGGTGCTCAGATTGCCGAGGAAGCTTGGACTCTTGCCTTAAGGCCCTCGTTGATGGATATGAAGGGAATAGCTTTCTTCACGGGCACGCCACGTGGGCATAACTGGTATTTTCGGCTGTGGACACGTGGGCAGAATCCCTCGCAGACGGATTATAAGAGCTGGAGTTTTCCTAGCGTAAGTAACCCTTATTTGGATCCAGCGGAGATTGCCTCTTTCGCTCGGGATATGCCTGAGTTGGCTTATCGGCAGGAAGTTTTAGGTCAGTTTCTTGAGGATGTGGGTTCTGTTTTCCGAGGCGTAGACCGCATAGTTCAAGGTAGCTTTCAACCGTTTGAGCAGCATAAGCAGTATATTATGGGCGTCGACGTTGCGAAGCTTGAAGATTTTACGGTGCTTTGCGTTTTGGATATGGATGGGCACCTGTGCGCGTTCGACCGGTTCAGCCAGTTAGATTGGGTTTTTCAGCGTAAACGCATAGTTCAACTCGCGCAACAGTATAATGCTCGCTTGCTTATCGACAGCACAGGAGTCGGTGATCCAATTTGCGATGAACTCTCCCGCGAAAAAGTGCACATTGACCGCTACAAGTTCACGAACGCAACGAAAAAGGACCTTATCGAGAATTTGAGTATAATGATTGAGAATGGTCAGCTTACGACACCGCAGGTTCCCGAATTGATCAATGAGCTTAAGCTGTATGGTTACAAGACTACGCCAAGTGGAAATGTGCAGTATGGGGCGCCCGAAGGCTATCATGATGACTGCGTTGTCGCCTTGGCATTGGCTGCTTGGCAACTAAAGCACACACCCCCTCCAGGCATAGGCGTCGGTGTCGCAGTGATTAAGAAAAAAATAATTAATAATGATGACGATGATTAGCCTGAAGAAACAGGGTTTGACCAGGTATATCAGGCTTCATATGATGTGAAAGTCTTGGGCTTAGCAAAATAAGTCTAATTCGGGCTTTTTTATTCCTAATTTACGGATGTGTTTCATTCACCTTTGGAACCATTGCCAAGCTGGCTTAATTTTAATAGTTTTTCCTGATATTTCTAGCTCATCCGCTTGGTCATAGGTCAATACCAATCCTTCGGGTAAATCAAATTTTTCCATTGCTTCAATTAAACCTTCAATTTCTCTTTTTTTGTTATCTTCATTCAACTCGTAACAAACTTGGATAGCATTCACAATTGCGTTTTTTTCTTTGACAAGAAAATCGCATTCTTTATTTTCTCTGAAATAAAATACTTCTTTTCCAGCTCTACGAAGCTCCAAAAACACCGAGTTTTCAAGCATTCTTCCCATGTTTGATGAGAATGAAATCGAATTTACATCAGCCAATCCATTATCTATCAAATATATTTTTTTCGGGTTAACTGCCTGTTTCTTTAAAGAATAATCAAACTTAGAAACCGTAAACAATAGATAGCTATCTTCCAAGTATGAAACAAAAGCTATTGCACTGTTGGTGGAACCAAGGCTAAACGCTTTTGCCAAGTTGTTGTACGAAAACTCTACGCCAATATTGGAGATCAGAAAAAGCGCCATTTCCTTTATGGCTTTTGGGCTTCGGAGTTTATGTCGAACAACAATATCACGCATAATTATATCATTAAAAAGTTCTTGAAGAATATCGCTCCTGCCATATTTTAGGTACTCTGGAAATCCACCCTTCCGCATGTATTCTCCAAAAGAATCAGCCCCTTTCTTTCTCGAAGTAAAATTGAGAAATTCACAATAGGAAAAAGGAAAAAGCTCCTGCTTCAAATGTCTTCCCGTAAGCCTTGTTCCAAGCTCTTTGCTCATCAGCGACGCGTTTGAACCAGTAATAAAGAAATGTTTTTTCTTATCCAGCATTGTTCTTACAAAAAGTTCCCATTTTTCGACGTTCTGAATTTCATCAAAAAAATAATTGTCGCTTTCGTCGTACTCCTCGCTAAAGATTTCATCTAACTTCTGGAAATCGTTAAGTTCAAAACTGGTTGCTCTTGGATCCTCAAAATTGAAGTAGTATGAGCTATTGGTTGCTGCCATAACTTGCCTTAGCAAAGTGCTTTTCCCACAACGCCGTATTCCAGATAAGATTACGGCAAAGGGAAGCAGGAGGTCTATTTTTTGAGCCATTGCTCTCTCTATGCCCTGTTCTGAGGACTTAAGTTCTCTTTGTTGCGCTTTGACTATGCTTCTTAACGTTTCTTTGAGCATCATTATTTAGAAGTTGTGCATTATTAAAATATAAATCTATGCATTAGTATCGCATGATTTCGGATTCGATTTCCAGTTTTGGCGCTGTTGTTTGCGTTAATAAAGCTTCGACTCGTTGCATGAAGAGCACACACTTTCTGTTACTCGCAACCACCAGTGTATGCGCACTTTCCGACTCTGGGGGAGTTAACCACGGGTAACAGCATTTCTTCCTCGCATTTGTGGCTTTTTGCACACTAATCGCACAGCCAACCTTTGCCACCGTAAATGCAATCGGAGTCACATCTTGAACTGATGCGGCTTGTCGTCAAGCTCATGCATGATCCTGTGCAGTTGTGACTTGCTTATACTCGTCTTCTCGGCCAACACGCGTACTGTCCAACGTGCCTTAAGCGATGGAGGCTGGTATGCAACGTCGATAAGCTTGAGTCTTTGAGCGTGGACGTACGTGGGTGGCTTTCCTGAACGAGGCAGATCTTTTAACCAGTCTATGCCGTACTTGGCAAATCTGTTGCGCCAATGGGAAACTGCGACAACGGACAGGCCTACTTTTCGGGCTATTTGTTTGTTGTTTTTTCCTTCTGCGGCAAGAAGGATCGTGTTGATTCTGTGAACAAACCTGTACTGTGTCGTGGGCTTGAGATTGTCGTGAAGCTGCTTTTTCTGCTCCTTGCTAAGAACTATTTGTGTGGATGGGCATCTGTGCGCTTTTGACCGCTTCAGCGAGTTAGATTTGGTTTTTCAGCGTAAACGCATAGTTCAACTTGCCCAGGGGTATGATGCACGCTTGCTTATTGACAGTACAGGTGTTGGCGACCCCGTTTGTGATGAACTCTACCGCGAAAACGTGCGCATTGACCGTTACAAGTTCACGAACGCAACGAAAAAAGACCTTATCGAGAACTTGAGCATAATTATTGAAAATGGGCAGCTCACGATACCGCAGATTCCAGAATTGATTAATGACCTTAAGCTGTACGGTTACAAAACTACGCCAAGTGGAAATGTGCAGTATGGATCATCAGAAGGCTACCACGATGACTGCGTTGTCGCTTTGGCCCTGGCTGCTTGGCAACTAAAACATTCGGCTCCAGTCATAGGCGTCGGTGTCGCAGTAATCAAGAAAAAAATAATTAATTAAGATGATGATTAGTCTGAAGAGCTTTAAGGTATTTGTTAATGGTTGCCTTTGCATATTTGCCATTTATTGTATCTTCTTTCTTTCGCAATAGAGCCTTCGGGAAATCACTGAATCTGTAAAGAAGATACGGAATAGGCAATAAAACAATTTAAACAGTAAGTTGGCGCCGAGAGGGGGATACTAGCACCAACTTACTATTAAAAGTAATTTCTTGGCTACTAAGTGTGGACTGGACTGGTTTTATTTCCTAAGCGATACTAGCCCAAGCCTTCGTTAGTCAATTCTGCTTCTAACCAATGAACTTTCGGTGTAGCTCGATAATCTCAAAACATACTGAGGAAATGTTTTTGAGAACAAACACATCTCTGGTTTTAGATTCAGAGTTAAAAATGTAAGCTAAAATGAGAATTTTAATGCAGTGAGTATAATAAAATCTACGTTACGAAAGCTCGATTTTCTAAACCTCCTGTTTGAATACTATCATGATTTATATTGATATTTAACAGTCTCAACAGGGGCAAAAGATTAAACGCATCCACTGAGCTATAAGTGAATTCAGCGCGAGATCGAATCGAGGAAAGTTAGTTGATTAGAAGAATAAAAAGGACTCCCCAGGAAAAAATGTCGTTAGTAGGAAATTGCACGCTGGGATCATTAAACAAGCCCGTTGCAAGGATATCGCCTGGTGAAACGGTTGAAGTGGAAACATGGGATGCTAGGGGCAATATTGTGAGGCATGGTCAAACTCTTTCAGATGCGGTTCAGAAAGGCATTCAGCGCTATACAAATCCCATTACTGGTCCTATCTTCGTTGAAGGCGCCGAGCCAGGAGATGCTCTTAAGATCGAGATAATTGACATCAGTGTTTCGGACGTTGGTTGGACCGCTGTTATTCCTGGGTTTGGCGGGCTTGAAGGTTGGCTTCAATTGTCTCCGCCTGTCACAAAGTTTTCAAAAATCAATGCCGGAAAGATAATTTACGCGCTAAACGACGGGAGAACAATTGAAATTCGGGCCAAACCCTTCATTGGAACGATTGGCGTTTCACCAGAATTTGAGGTTGTCTCAACAGTTGTTCCAGGAAAACACGGTGGAAATATGGATGTTCCCGATATCTGCGTTGGCAGCACGTTATACCTTCCGGTATCAGTTGATGGAGCGCTTCTTGGGTTAGGTGATGTTCACGCGGTTCAAGGAGACGGAGAAATATGTGGAACAGCGATGGAAGTTTCCTCAAAGGTTACGCTGAAGGTTGAGTTGGAAAAAAACAAAAAATTAAGTTGGCCACGTATCGAATCAAAGGACGAAATCATGACTATCTGCAGTGCCAAACCACTAGAGGATGCAGTTAGATTAGCTTTTCTGGAACTGATAAAGTGGTTAGAGACAGACTACGGTTTTGAACGCTACGATGCCTACCTGTTTCTAAGCTTAGCGGCAACAGCGAGAATCGCCCAAATCGTCGATCCTCTGTTTACGGTTGTCGCAAAGTTACCTAAGAATATACTGCCAAAAAAGAAAGAGCCCTGAATGAAATAGCGCCACGCGCTGACTGCATTCCAGTCTATTCAGGTAGTTCTTGCAGTAATTACCTTTCGCCTCGGGAACAACTCTTTCGCAGTTCGAGCTCTCCCGTCGTCGAACACTGTTTCAGGATACCACGTAGCACCAAACGAGATGAAACTCATCAATATAGGAATCGTGTCCCTTCCCATCTCGGTCAGGGTCCACCGCACCAACTTCGGCCTCTGCTGAATAACAATTGGTTTGATCAGACCACTCCCTTCAAGCTCTTTGAGCCTGAGGATGAGCACCCTTGGGGTAAGCCCAGGAAGCGAGCGTAGGATCTCATTGAACCTGCCTATCTTGAGAAATCCGACGTCTCTGAGAATAAGCAGTGTCCATTTCTTCCCGAGGACCCCCAGACACGTCCTAATCGGACAGCTTTTTAATGCAACCGTAGGGAGGAGCGGTTTCTCCCCGATCTCGAACTTCATAGCTTGTCACTATGCTTTTGGTTTCTGCCCTATTTATATAGTATTTTTTGTATAGCATCTTTCCATGAGCAACCGAATGTCTTTCGACAATGAAGGGGTCTACGCGCATATCTTTGTGTACCGTATATCGAAGAAAAAACATGACGCGCTGCTGGGAGTTTTGGAGAAGCTCGACGCCCTCTACAAGAAGCACGGAATGCTCGGCTCGCGGCTCTATCAGCTGGGTCCAACCAGCGTCTTCGAAGGTTTCGAAGGCTTCGAAAAGCCACTCGGTACTAGCGGAGACGTGGAGGTTTGGGTGGAAGTGGACACGTACCCCAGTGCTGCAGAATTCAAGAAGATCTTGGCGAAGATAGGGGAAGACGAGAACGCCGGCCCTCTGTGGGGAGAGCTGGCGCAAGTAGCCTCAGGGTGCCCTGTCATCATGGGTGAGTTCGCTCGGCTGGTCACGGAGAAAAAGGTGGGTCATTTGACGAACAGAGTAATGAATAAGTCGATTCTCGTTGACGCGACGCTCGATGAAGTTTGGAGGGCATGGACGACCTTAGAGGGAATCAAAAAGTTCTTTGCGCCTGATGCCAGGTTGGATATCAGACCGCGTGGAAAGTACGAAATCCTATTCGACCCAGATCAACCCGAGGGAGAAAAGGGAGCGGAAGGGTGCACCGTTCTGAGCTATGTGCCTCTGAAGATGCTCTCCTTCAGCTGGGGAGCCCCGCCCGAGTTTCCGAATGCGCGCAAGGAGATTGCGCAGTGGGTAGTCCTGTTCTTTAATGAAGTGGGCCCGAACCAAACGCTCGTGAGTTTTCAGGAGTTCGGTTGGAAGGACGACAAGGAGGGCGAGCAGGTCTATGAGTACTTCGACCGCGCTTGGGCGGTGGTCCTGGCGAGACTTGCTCACAGCTTCACTCATGGACCTATGGATTGGGAGCACCCATGGCGTCCGGTTTGAAAAACCCGAAGACAAGGTGAGCAACGAGGGCCTCGAACTGGTACCTTAACTTGCCGAGATTTTGTCAGTCGCAACCGTCATTACGTGAAGGAAGTCGCGCGCTGCCTTGTCCCTAAAATGGTTAAAAATGGTTATAAGTCCGTTTTTGCTTATCTAAGACTGAAATGGACTTCTTTGACGAACGCGTTTTAAGAAACTGAAATGGATGCTCTAAACAGAAAGTGTCTGAACCTTAAGGTTGAAGTAACTGAAACAATCCACAAACAGCGAATACCTCTACCATTGCATAAAGCACATAATTGGTCACTAAAAATACTTTTAGCCACCTGCACAGAAACATCGAATCCACGTTAATTCGGTAAGTAAGCGCATGTTTACAGCTTAGTTCCTTCATAATTTCCTAGGGCTCTAACCATTTTCCATCGTGCATAAACGCTTCTAACTATTTTTCCAGCCTCTTCTTACACACAATTTTGAGCTTTTTGAAGAATTCACTTCACATAAGGTCTAAAATGCTTAATTCCTTTAGCCAACCCGTTAACTTTACCCGCCCTCAGAAGTTGATTGATGGACATAAGCTTTTTAGAGAGCGAAAATGATGATGGAAATTCTAAAAGTTTACCTAGACATTGAAAACTTAATAAATATCTATATATGGCTGTTATTCTGAATGTTTTGAGTAGAACTAGTACTGTTGGTGAAGTGTATGAGCAGACCAGTTGATGTCGGAGAATTACGGGTTGGCGGCTACATGATGATTGAAGGCGAACCCTGCCGCATCGTGGACATTGCAAAGTCAAAGCCTGGAAAACACGGTTCCGCTAAAGCAAGAATAGTTGCCATCGGCATATTTGACGGCCAAAAAAGACAGTTCGTTAAACCCGTTGATTTAGGCGCTGAAATCCCATTAATTGATAAGAGACCCGGACAAGTTTTCGCCATTAACCCCACCGGAGTCCAAATAATGGATCTGGAAACCTACGAGTACTTAGATGCACCGTTCCCTGACGAGCCAGAACTTAAAGCCAAGCTTGTCGCCGGCGCAGAAATTGAATACTGGAAAATACTCGGCAGAGTAAAAATCGTCAGAGTAAAATAACCAATTAACAAGCTGCTAATCTTTCCTCTTCTGCTTATTTGAGAATTTCTTTGATTTTTTTAACTCCACCATTCCCAACCAAGCTTTTTAAAGATAAGATATAGTGCCAACAGAATGACACCCCAGCTCAACATGACACCTGCGAATACAAGTATGAAATTATAATGCAGGTAAGTGTAGCTTATCCATGCACTTAGAACCGTTAAGCCTACCAACAACAAAAAAAATATGGATGTGTGAATTACGCGTTCAGCACTCAACTTATCCACCAGTCTGTAATGGAAACAATTTCTCGCTACTCCAGCCGCCAGCAAAGTAAGCGCAATCATGCGGGATTGCTAGATGGCGTTTTCTATTTTTTGTGTACTTTAGGCCGAATCCCGCGAGCATCTGCCGGGGTTTTCCCCTTCAGCCCAGCACGATTGTGAGCCACGGCAGCATGGATGAGATCTTTCAGAGCGCGCTCGTTAATTCTGTCACCCTCGTGGAAGTCGATCGCTCGCCATCTATTCCCTTCAAGGCCGGCGTTGAAGAGCTTGTCCGGGTCTGGAAGGCTTGCCCCTTGAGAAAAGGTAAGTTTTACCTTATCCTTGTGGGCGTTGGCCACCGAGATTAGTCCATCGTGAGACCACACTGGGGAGCCCATCCATTTCCATTCCTCGATTATCTCGGGGTCAGCATCATGAATGATCTTGCGAAGATTGGCAAGCATTTTGCCGCGCCAGTCCGCAAGGTCTGCGATATATTTGTCAATAAGTTCGGATGGGTTCATTGACGGTGCACACCACACTGAGGCGTCCTATACTTAAATAGATATTGAAGTATTATACTGTCATGGGCAGTTCCTGGCCTGATTGTTCCTGTATTGATAAAAGATTTTCCATCAAAGTTTATGTTCTAGCTCAGAACATTTTGAAGATGAAGCCAATGATGCATGAAGAGCCGTCTGAATTGTGAAGAAGATAGTTTAATGGGGAACTGAGGCTTCATCGCTCAACAATAGGTTCTGAAGCAAAAATGGCTCATCCCACCGAATAATTGAATGAATTAGGTGATTCCTTTGCTTTTTAGCTGTAATCTTTATTTAAAAGAATTACAGAATGATAAGGCTGGAGACTCTGATGGCACTAGACAAGTTAGGTTCTTCTCTAACCGACGCAATAAAAAAACTGTTTAAGGCTGGCGTAGTGGACGAAGCCACAGTGAAAGAACTTGTCCGTGACATACAAAGAGCTCTACTTCAAGCAGATGTTAATGTCCAACTTGTCCTTGAAATATCTAAGCGCATAGAAGAGCGTGCATTAAAAGAAAAAGTTCCTCCGGGCATTTCAAGACGAGAGCACGTTATCAAAGTTGTTTATGATGAGTTAACCCGCTTCGTCGGCGACAAACCCGTACCAATCAATATGGAGCCTGGAAAAAGAAAAATTATAATGCTTGTTGGAATCCAGGGCTCAGGAAAAACCACTCAAGCAGCAAAACTTGCGCGGTATTTCCAGAAAAGAGGGTTAAAGCCTGCGTTGATTTGTGCTGACACTTTTCGTCCAGGCGCGTTTGCTCAGCTTCAGCAATTGGCCGCTAGAATAAATATTCCAATTTACGGCGACGTGAAAGCTAAAGACCCGATTAAAGTCGTCAAAGAAGGGTTAAAACAGTTCAACGACAAAGACCTACTAATCGTTGACACATCAGGTAGGCACAAAGAAGAGAAAGACTTAATTAAAGAAATGAAGGATCTTGAAAAACACGTCAAACCTGACGAAGTCATAATGGTTATCGACGGCACCATCGGTCAGCAAGCACTTATCCAAGCAAAAACGTTCCATGAAGCAACACCCATCGGCGCAATTATAGTGACAAAACTTGACGGTTCCTCGCGTGGAGGAGGCGCGCTTTCAGCAGTTGCAGCAACGGGTGCTCCCATAAAGTTTATCGGCACAGGCGAAAAAATCGAAGACATCGAGGCCTTTATTCCCTCACGTTTTGTCGGTCGACTCCTCGGCATGGGCGATTTAGAAACGCTCTTGGAAAAAGTTCATGATGCTGAAATCAAAGTTCCGCCGAAAAAAGCCAAAGAAATACTCAGCGGTAATTTCACCCTAACAGACATGTACGAGCAGTTCCAAGCCGTCAAAAAAATGGGTCCCTTCAGTAAAGTGCTAAAGATGATCCCTGGGCTGTCTTCTTCCGATATTCCACAAGACATGCTCAATACAGCTGAAGGCCGCTTGGAAAAATGGGGAGTAATAATTCAATCCATGACACCTAAAGAAAGGGAAAACCCCAAAGTATTGAACTCTTCTCGGGCAAGACGTGTGGCACGCGGTTCAGGAACAACTGAAAAAGACGTTAAAGAACTCCTCAAGCAGTACATTGCGATGCGTAAAATGCTAAAAACGTTTAAGCGTAAAAAGAAACTGCCCTTCGGACTAGGCGGACCAGGAATGCCCTCGACTTTCGGCAGGTAGGCTTCATGAAATGGATGTACTCGAAAAAGCGCTTGAACTTCTCAGCAAATATCCCCTCTGCGACCACTGCCTTGGCAGACAATTTGCTTCGCTCGGATACAGCATGGAAAATAACGTTCGAGGCTCAGCACTAAAAATCAGCTTAACCTTACAAGCCAACGACCTTGCCAAAGAAAAAAACCTCGACGGCGTTAAACAACTTAAAATTTTAGCGATCAATGGCTTTTCAAAAGAAGCACAAGAAACCCTAAAACACCTCAAAAAACGCGTTCCCAAACAAGCCTCAGACGCCAAGTGTTTTCTTTGCGAAGGCAAGTTTGCGCTTCTTGACAGCCTAACCGAGAAATCCTTAAGCGCCCTCGAAGGTTACGAGTTTACTACATTTCTGGTAGGCATTGAATTGCCAGTTAAGGTTGAGGAACGCGAAGACGAGTTTAAGGCTACCTTGAACCTCAGCTATGGCGAAAGTATTAAGCATGAATTTGGACGGTTGTTTGGCAAAGCCCTTGCTGAACGCACAAGTAAAGAAGTGGATTACTTAGTGCCTGATATGGTCATAGTAATCAACCCTTTCCAACAAAAAGTGCGACTTCAAGTTAACCCCCTTTTCGTCGGCGGCAGGTATCGCAAACTGGTGCGAGATATTCCACAGTCGAAATGGTTCTGTTCAAACTGCCGTGGAAGAGGCTGTGAAAAATGCGGCGGAACCGGCAAACTATATCCAGAATCAGTCGAGGAGCTATCCTCAAAGCCACTTTTGGAAGCAACTCAGGGTGAAAAAACAGCTTTTCACGCTTCAGGCCGCGAAGACATTGATGCCCGAATGCTGGGGACAGGTCGACCTTTTGTTATTGAAGTTTCTAAGCCTAAAAAGCGGTTTGTTGATTTGAAGAAAATTGAAGCCAAAATCAACACTGAAGCTGTCGGCAAGGTCAAGGTTTCCAAGCTGCGTTTTACCACTAAAGATGTGGTTAGGCGGCTCAAAAAAGGTGAAGGCGCCCAGAAAGAGTATCGGTTACTAGCTGAATTTGAGAAAGAAGTTTCCGATGAGAGTTTGCACATGTTAGAAGAAACGCTAAGTGGAGCTTCAATAAAGCAGCAAACGCCACTTCGTGTTTTGCATAGAAGGGCAGATTTGACCCGAGAAAGGTACATATATAAGCTTAAAGTTAAGAAGGTGTCGCTTAAGAGGGCTCTGATGGAAATTCGTTGCCAAGGCGGCCTCTACGTTAAAGAATTGGTGTCTGGAGATGAAGGAAGAACAATACCGAACGTTTCGGATCTGCTTGGAAACAGAGCGAAGACGCTTAAGCTTGATGTTTTAAAAGTTATAATGGATGATTAAGGAAAAGGTGAAAATTGGATGAGAGGTTCAAAAGGATATTATGGCGGAACTCGCAGTCTACTGAGAAAGCCAACCCGAGAAAAAGGTAAGCCAAACATTGGCAAAATACTTCAAGAGTATCAGCCTGGGGCTCAAGTGATAATAAGGATGGATTCTAGCGTACAAAAGAGCATGCCTCATAAACGGTTCCACGGTAAGATAGGCACCATAATTAAAAAACAAGGTCGAGGGTACGTAATTTCCGTGCCTCAAGGTAATTCAATTAAACAAATCATTACTCGCTCTGAACATATTGAGTCGTACATGGGCAGTGGCGAAAAATGAGCAAGAGGGAAATAAGCGAAAGTCGCTTGACATTACCGCAGGTTAAAAAGTTATTAGAAGGTTTAGGCGAGGAAAATCTAGATCAGTTCCAGCGTCGAACATTAGATTATGTAAGCAAGTTTTCCAAAGTTGATCCTGAGAAGGCTGAAGAGCTCTTGCAAACTCTTGTTAAAGAATACGAAATTGATGAAGCTGAAGCAGTTCAAATTATAAATTGTATGCCTGAAACGGTTGATGAACTGAGGGTTTTCTTAGCTGGCGGTCGCAAGATTATCGAGACTGCAAAATTACACTCTATAGTTGCGCTTTTGAATGAGAATAGAACTTTGAAGTAGCGGAAAACGGCTAAGTATTTTTAAGTAGTAAGCGTAATAGACTAGAGGGCTTAGTGACTGTTATGGAAAAGCGGTATGAAGAATACGCTTACGTGTTAGATTTCCTAACGCATGGCAAGCCAGGGTTCCGTCCGAGCGGGCGGGCAGGTTACAGAGCGGGAGCTTTAATTCAGTGTGTGGGTGAAGAGTTTTTTACGCTGCTGGAGGCTTTGGTGAAAGAGGGTTTAATGCTTAAGCCAAGCGACCGCGTGTATGTGGGAAAGGATTCTCGTGAAGAGGTAACCTACATTATTGGACGCGTTGGTTTTGAAGAGTTAACTGCATCTGCTAAAGCGGAGCTTCCAAGTGTGGTAAGTCTTATAGTGAAGAATCGTGAACAATGGTTTGTGAATTTTTTCAACACCGCTCGAGCAATTACCCCCCGTATGCATGCTTTAGAGCTTGTTCCAGGCATCGGCAAGAAGTATATGTGGCAAGTCATCAACGAACGTGCTCGAAAGCCGTTTGAAAGTTTTGAGGATTTGCAGAAGCGAACAGAGTTGCCTAACCCTGTAAAGTTGATAACAAAGCGAGTTATGGAAGAACTTGACAGCGACAGCAAATACCGATTGTTCACCAGGGCGCAGTAAGGCATAAAGCGATGAGCCTTAAGGAAACGAAGCAGCTGCTTCGAACTTATCGAATTACCCCGAATAAGCTTTCGGGGCAGAATTTCATGGTTGAACCTTCACTTTACGGTAAACTGTGCACTTATGCCACACTTGACTCTTCAGACGTGGTGTTGGATGCTGGCGCAGGCTTCGGTTTTCTAAGTCTTTTTCTGGCTGATAAGTGTAAGGCTGTAATTGCAGTTGAGAAGGACCCGCAGGTTGCAAAAGCGCTTCGTGAACAAGTCAAAAGCACAGGCAATGTGATTGTAATAGAAGGCGATGTGTTAAAGGCAGCTTTGCCTAAGTTTAACAAGGTCACAGCGATTCCCCCTTATTATTTGTCTTCTCATCTCATTACCTGGCTTATTGAACATAGAATCGATTGTGCAGTGATGATTTTACAGAAAGAATTTGCCAGTCGACTTACAGCGGCGGTAGGCAGTGAGGATTATGGTTGGCTAACAGTATTGACTTATCTACATGTAGAGGTTGAGCTTTTGGATGCGGTTCCTAAAGAGATGTTTTATCCTCAACCGGAAGTAGATTCGGTAATCGTTCGGATAAAGCCTTGGATTAAAAGTTCGTTTGAAATAAAGGATGAAATGTTTTTCAAGCAAATGGTTAAGTGGCTTTTTACTCAGCGCAACAAGAAAGTAGGCAAAGCACTTGCGCCATTCATTAAGAGTACCTTGAAAGTAAACAAACAAGACGCCGAAAAACTAGCTCTAATCCTGCCATTTCACGATAGGCGCGCAAGAGAGCTATCCCCTAAAGACTTCGGAGTATTAGCAAATGCCCTTACAAGTTAAGAGAGTACATTTTGGCAATTACATTTTTAATGTTTGGGAAAATGTTTACGAGCCTGCAGAAGACTCCTTTCTTTTCGCTGAAAACCTTGACGTAGAAAAACGCGCACAGGTATTGGATGTTGGTGCTGGCTGCGGTATGCTTGCCATATTAGCAGCAGAAAAAGCTGGCAACGTAGTTACGGTTGACTTAAATCCCTATGCTGTTTGCTGCGCAAGGGAGAATGCGGCGCTTAATAATCTGCGTGATAAAATGGCTTTCATTCAAACTGACCTATTAACCGCTTTAAACGAAAGCGCAAGATTTGATTTAATCCTCTTTAATGCGCCGTACCTCCCTGTTGCTGAGTCTGAAGCGGAATCTTGGATTGGACGCTCATGGGCGGGAGGCATTAATGGACGGAAAGTTATCGACCGCTTCATCGCCGACGCTCCACTGCACTTGAAACCCAACGGTAGGATTCTCTTAATGCAGTCTACACTTTCAAATGTTGAAGAAACTATTAGCAAATTTGTGGAGCACAATCTCAAAGCAAGCATTAAGGCTGAACGTAAACTGCCTTTCTTTGAGACTTTAACACTTATAGAAGCTAAAACCTGCTAAGCAAGCGCTGGTTGGTTGTAATGAAAAGCAAATAAAGGTATAGTGTATTGTTTATTGTCGGTGATTGCAAAATGACGATTTGGTTTTACGTTAAAACAACAGACGATCCAAAGACTGTTGGAGATGTTGTTTGCAGTTTCAATTTTACACAAGGCAAGCATCCTGAGGATCAGTATTCTTGGATAATGGAAGTTGGGCGAGATGAGCCTGGCTACTGGGTAATCAAAGGCAAATACGCTGCCCTAAAAAGCCTCTCAGAAATAGGCGACGTTTACAGGATAGGTGACACCGTGGTTTTTTCAGAGATAGATGATGACTTAGCCCCAGACTTCCTTGATCCATTACTTACAAAGTATGGGTTTGATAACGTTAAATGGATAGTTGTTTCCAAAACAAGATAAAAAGAATCAATTAAGCCAGATAGACAGAGAAAGACCCTGCCCTCCCTCATTTTACTGCCAAAAAAATAAGGTAAATCGCAGTTGTTCATTGTTTGTCGTATTTTTCGACTTCATCATTCATTATGGCTAATTCAACACATGATTGCTTGAACAACTCAATAGTGTCAGCGTCAGCATGATAACGTTTTTCGCAAACTACTCGTTTTATGCCGGCGTTAATTATCATCATGGCACAAGTTCGGCATGGGGTCATTTTGCAGAAAAGTGTTGCTCCCTCAAGTGGTATGCCGAATCTAGCTGCTTGAATGATGGCGTTTTGTTCAGCATGAAGAGTCCGTACGCAATGCTGGGTTATGTTGCCGTTGCTATCAAACACTTTGCGGAAGTCATGTCCAACCTCGTCGCAGTGTGGCAAACCAGCAGGAGCACCAACATACCCAGTGGTCATAATTCTTTTGTTTTTTACAATTACACATCCGCTTCTCCCGCGGTCGCAGGTAGCGCGCTTAGCCACAGCTTCACATAGGTCTAAGAAGTATCTATCCCAATCAGGCCTTGAATTACTGTCCAACGATCTCTCGCCTCAACCCGTTAGTTCCTTAAAACAAATTAATAATCATATCTGAAAACACATGGTTATTTTTGGTAAATGTGAATTTCTCTACAAATCTTGTGCCGCTCATCAATCTCAGCCAAAGAAGAAACGCTAACCAATTCTTCAAGCCCTCTCCCATCTTTAGAAAACATTTCTTTTGAGAAAGGCTGAATTCTTCTAAAGCCTAAATTCTCAAGTTTTTCACCAATGGGCATAGTTACCGATTGTCCTGAACGTGTTATGATGTAAGGTGTCACAAGAACCAATCGTCCACCCTTTTGCAGCACTCTGTGTGCTTCTTCAACAAAAGTAAAATACAAGGGCTCAAGCTTCTGGATAATCTTTAATGCGTATGGTCCGGTAGGCACTTGGCGTAAGGCTGGACCCAAATCAGGTTCCGTCACGACGCAATCTACTGTTTCTTGTCCAATTTTCTCTGCCAATCTGCCAACGTTTCCTTGCACAACCCTAAACTCAGTATCTTCAAGGTTATATTCTCTTTTGATCCATTCAAGGTTTTCATTGGCTGCTTTAACACACCAAGGATTAACATCTATTCCAACAACTTTTGCCCTCGCAAGGAGTGCTTCTTGAAGAATTGTGCCAACACCACAGAAGGGGTCAAGCAAAACCTTCCCGGGCGTACAAGCGGATAAATTAACCATTATCCTCGCTAACCTTGGAGGTATAGCAAAAATTTTGCGTTGATTAGGCTTGTACATGTCTCTTTTTTGAAATTCAAACGGGTTATGCACGGCAACAGTGGTAGCAACCCAAGTTTCTTCCTTGCCAATACACAGCAGCACTTCCGCTTTGTTTTCAACCAAATTCTTCTTTAAAACTTCCACATGGCTTAGCTGAGCAAATCTTCTATCTTTAGAAAAACCCATAAATTTTGATTTCTTGTCAATATCTGCCAACTGACCCTTTACCGCGCTTCCGGCAAACCGCTGAATTACCCCTGATAATGAACGCAATGTTTTTTCAGCGCAGTAGACGCTTACCCCAAAAAGCACTTTCTCAGCAGACTTGGACATATCCTCTACTATATCACTTGATGCTAACGACGCAGCTATTCGTAACTGAGCTTGCTTACTTCTTTCAAGAAACGCCTCCTTAGCAATTAGCGTAGGAAACTTTACTTTTGCCTCACCAATTTTTATTGTTCCACCTAAATCCTTAATAACAGAAACGCCAAAGCCTTCTTCAACGCTAACCGCAAAGAATTCTTTAGAAAAAAATTGCATTTCAAATTTGATTTCTCTTGCTTTCAAGTAAGAAATAAGCTCCGCTAACGAAAGCTTCCAGTTTTTCCCTGAAATAAACAACTCTATTGGCATCTGAAAAAGAAAAGCTAAACTAAGTATATAAGAAATAACGCCGCCATTAAACTGAACAAATGGTTAAGTAGACAATTAGAAATTAAAAAATTCACGCGAAGCTTCACAGTGAAGTTACAAATCGTTTAAATACCGCTGGATGAGTAAAGTAAAAAAGGGACGTTGTATGCACGCAAAAAATTACAGGCACGTGAAAAATCGAGCCTACACAAGAAAAGAATACGCTAGAGGTTTTCCGCCACCAAAAATAGTGAAGTTCACTATGGGTGATACAAAGGGCACCTTTGATTGCGAAGCTAAATTAATAGCTTTAGAACGAGCTCAAATACGCCATAGTGCCTTAGAAGCAGCACGTGTGGCTACAAACCGTGTCTTAATAGATAAACTCATAAATGATTATCTTATGGTTGTTAATCTATACCCTCACATTATTCTAAGAGAAAATAAAATGATCTTCGGCGCTCACGCTGACCGGCTTCAACAGGGAATGAGACGTTCCTTCGGAACAGCAATCGGCACTGCAGCAAAAGTAGAAGTAGGACAAACCATCATAACGGTCAAAGTAAAAGCATCAGCTGCCGAAACAGCCAAAGAATCTCTCAAAAGAGGAAGCGCAAAACTTCCTATACCTTGCAAAATAGTTATCTCCAAGATTCCACCTTCTCCAGATGAAACAGAGACGGCTGAACCGGAGACGGAGACACTTGAGAGTTAAAGAGAAAGAACTGGTTTTATGGTTTAATGATGTAAGAAAAGAAGATATTCCTGTTGTTGGCGGCAAAAACGCCAGTCTCGGCGAAATGATTAATGCAGAATTACCTGTTCCACCAGGTTTTGCGGTAACGGCTTATTCTTATGAAAAATATATTCAAGAAAAACGAATAGCCGAGCAAATCTATGAAATAATTAAGGAAACAGTCACAAATCCAAACGACCCCAAACAGTACGATACTGCGTCAAAGAAGATACGTGCACTTATCGAAAAAACTCCGATGCCTAAAGAAATTGAAACCGCTATAAGAACGGCTTACAAAGACTTAAACAAACGGCTGGAGTTAAAGGACATTTTCGTTGCTGTACGGTCAAGCGCTACAGCCGAAGACTTACCTGACGCGTCCTTTGCAGGTCAACAAGAAACTTTCTTAAACATTAAAGGCGCGGATGACCTTATCGATAAAGTAAGAAAATGCTGGTCAAGCTTGTTTACGCCACGTGCAATCTTTTACCGAACTGAAAAAGGCTTTGCACATGAAAAAGTCTTCATAAGTGTTGGAGTCCAAAAAATGGTGAACTCCCGATGTGCTGGAGTCATGTTCACCATTAACCCTGTAACTGGTAATCCGGATGAAATTGTAATCGAAGGTAACTACGGCTTAGGAGAAACAGTCGTTTCAGGCGCTGTTAACCCTGACGATTTTGTCGTGGACAAGAACACAGACAAGATTACGGAAAGAAGAATTTCACGTAAAACAATAATGTATCTTCGTGACCCCAAAACAGGCAAAACAGTGCATTTGGAAGTACCTGAGGATAAGCAGAAAGTAACCTGCATAAGCGATCAGGAAATCATGACGCTTGCAGAATTTGCCAAGCGAATTGAAAAGCATTATGGCAAACCCATGGATATTGAATGGGCAATTGACCAAGACCTATCTTACCCAGAAAACATGTTTATAGTTCAAGCTCGCCCAGAAACCGTTTGGAGCACAAAAAACATGGAAACACCCTTAAGAACTGAAGAAAATAAAGCTGAAGAAACATTAAAAGTTGTAGTGAGAGGCATTTCGGCTGGAAGAAAAGGTTATGGCGTAGGCAAAGCAACAGTTGTCCTAAATCCTGACGACGCAAACAGAAACATGCACAAAGGCGATATTCTCGTAACAGGTATGACTGACCCTGACTTTGTGCCATTCATGAAAATGGCAAGTGCTATAGTCACCGACAAAGGCGGAGTCACGTCGCACGCAGCAATTGTAAGCCGCGAACTTAGCATTCCCTGTGTGGTGGGTACAGAAACAGCTACGCAAGTAATGAAAACAGGCAAAGAATATACTGTGGATTCAAGAAACGGCATAGTTTACGAAGGCATAATGGCCCAAGCCGTTCAACCAGCAGTAACATCAAATGGACCAGCTATGGTTATGCAAGCAGCAAGTGACGCTCCAGTAACAGCTACAAAAATCTACATGAACTTGGGTGTTCCAGAAAAAATTGAAGATTACAAAAACCTGCCCTTCGAAGGCATCGGATTAATGCGCATTGAATTCATACTAGCCAGCGCCATAGGTCAGCACCCAATGATGTTTGTCGAAACAGGTGAAAGCCAAAAATTCGTAGACAAACTTGCCGAAGGCATTGCAACCGTTGCTCGAGCAATCCAGCCCCGACCAGTTGTAGTACGCTTAAGCGACTTCAAAACCAACGAATACCGAGGCTTGAAAGGTGGAGAAAAATACGAAATAGTCGAAGAAAACCCAATGCTCGGTTGGAGAGGCTGCAGCCGCTACATAAGCAAATGGTATATCCAAGCCTTCCGACTTGAATGCCAAGCCATCCAAAAATGCCGCATAGAATGGGGCCTAAAAAACATCTATGTCATGATTCCAATGGTTCGCACTCTTTGGGAAGCCAAGAAAGCTCTCGAAATTATGAAGGAAGAAGGTCTAGAGCGCTCTCGCGACTTTAAAATTTGGTTTATGGCTGAAACGCCATCCATAGCAATAATGGCTGACGAATTCTCCAAGCTCGTCGACGCCTTCTCAATAGGCTCAAATGACATGACTCAAGGCGTACTAATGATTGACCGCGACTCTGAACGTTTAGCCCAAATGGGTTACTTCGACGAAAGAGACCCAGCAGTAAAAAGAATAATTGCACACCTCATCAAAGTCGCTCACGAAAACGGGTGCACTGTCTCAATCTGCGGCGAAGGACCATCAAACCTTCCAGACTTCGCAGAATTCCTTGTTAGAGCAGGAATTGATAGCATATCCGTAAACAACGACGCTGTAATAGCTACAAGAAAAAATGTTGCCAGCTTAGAACAAAAAATAATTCTTGAACGGCTCGCGGAACAAGCTGCTTTAGCTCGTGGGCAACCTCTTAAAAAACCACCTCAAGACTGGGAATGGCCACGCTAGCATCAAGAGTCCCTATGCAACAGTGTAGCCCTTTGCTTTTCTTTTCTATTTAGTTTCTTTTTTACCCGTCGGTGGTCGGATCAAAGTATGAAAGGGTTTGATTTTGAAGAAGAAAGAATAAAGCAAGAGATAACCAAACTTGGTGCCAAACGTGTTCTACTGCAACTGCCAGAAGGATTAAAACCTGAAGGTCCACGCTTAGCTAAAATTATCGAAAAGAGCGGTGCGCTTCCAATAATTTCCGCTGACCCCTGCTACGGCGCCTGCGATATAGCAGTTAATGAAGCAGAAAGTTTAGGGGTAGATTTGATAGTGCATTTTGGGCACTCAAAACTTGTAAAGCATGAGCAGATTCCAACAATCTATGTTGAAGCAAGAGCAACAGTAACGGTTGACGAGGCTATCGGGCAATCTTTACTGCTCTTGAGTAATTATACTAAGATTGGTTTAGCCACTTCAGTGCAGCATTTACAGGCGCTAAATCAGGCAAGAGAAATTTTAATCAGGGCTGGAAAGACAATAATAATTGGCGACAGTGGGCAAATGGGTTATGCTGGACAAGTCAGCGGCTGCAATTACAGCAACGTGAAATCAATAGCTGACGAAGTAGAAGCTTTCCTTTTTGTTGGCGGCGGAATGTTCCACGCTTTAGGCATAGCTTTAAGCACTTCTAAACCAACCTTCATAGCTGACCCATACGATAATAGGGCTTTCGCAATTAATGATGAAGCTCAAAAAATCCTCAAGAAACGCTGGGCATGCATTGAAGAAGCGCAAGGCGCTAAAACTTTCGGAGTTCTTGTTGGTTTGAAACCGGGACAAAAACGGTTTGACCAAGCCTTAAGCGTCAAAGCGTTAGCAGAGAAACATGGGAAAGCAGCTTATCTGTTAGCTGTTAGAGAAATTATTCCTGAAGCACTCCTAGAGTTTCCATCTATCGATGCATATGTTAACACGGCATGCCCTCGCATTTCTCTTGATGCTTCAGGAAAATTTTCAAAGCCTGTGCTAACTTTTAACGAGTTCATAGTAGCTTCTGGCGAATCTTCATGGGAGAACATGCTCAAAAAAGGATTATTCGAAAATTAGATTTAGAGTTTTTTCTCTCAAAAATTGCTCTTCAGCCTTCTCCTCAAGCGCAACTTGAACAGTACACTATTTCCCCATCGATTGCATCAACCATCCTGTACATCGCCACTTATGCGAACAACGACATTATTGGAAAAACAGTGCTGGATTTAGGCTGCGGAACAGGTAGGCTCGCTTTAGGAGCGTCTTACCTTGGCGCTGACAGCGTTGTGGGAGTTGACATTGATAGGTTAGCCATTAAAACTGCCGTTGAAAACTCTTTGAAAGTTGGTTTAGCTGGTAGCGTTCAGTGGGTTATTGGCGACATAAGTGCTATCAGGGGCGGGTTTGATACTGTTTTGCAGAATCCACCTTTTGGGGTGCAAGCACGGGAGGCTGACAGAGCCTTTTTAGTAAAGGCGTTGGAAGTGGGGAATTGCGTTTACTCTCTTCATAACCATCCAGAAACGGATAAGCAATTAATCAAGCAGCTTAAAGCAAGCAATGGGTTTTTGCAGGTTTCGCCTTCTCCCTTTTTAGAAAAGTTAGTGACGCAGCATAATGGCGTTGTTAAAGCAGTTTATGCTATGCTCATGACTATTCCCAGAATGTTTGATTTTCACACAAAAATTAAGCATGACTTTGTCGTTGACATATATGCTATCAAAAGTAAACGTTGAATAAAATTTTTAGGCCTGTCGATCTGGGATTAATTTTGTTTATTAATCAAAAGGTTTATTGATGCGAATGGAAACTAAGGATATGCATTTATCGTTTATTTAACATAAAACGGGAAACTATCATGAGTTTAAAATCACCTGAACAAAAAAGCGGTCATTTAGTGGTGCCTGGAGAACGCTTAGGTGTTATTGAAGAGTTTATTCCAGACTCTGGCACATACGTTAAAGACGGCGTTATCTACTCCAAAGTTGTTGGTCGTGCATTGGTCGACTTACTAAACAAACGTGTCTCTGTTTACCCACTAGTTAATGGTGAGCTAGTTCCGAAAGTTTCAACCACTGTTGTGGGGCAAATTGGTAATGCCCAGTCTGATAATGTTTTGGTAAGAATCTTTAAAGTCGAAAACAAAAGGCTCTCAGGCGAATTTAGCGGCATCTTGCACATTTCCGATGTTTCAGACCGGTATATCGATTCAATGAATGATGTATGCAAGCCCGGTGACATTGTCAGAGCTAAAGTAATCAGCGGAAAAAACCGCATCTTCCATCTATCAACCAACGACAAGAACTTAGGCATAGTGTATGCTTTCTGTTCTCGATGTGGCAATTTGCTTGAACCTCAAAGGTATGAACTGCATTGTCCAAAATGTGGCAATACAGAAAATCGTAAAATCGCACCCGATTATGGAAAAGAACCGATATAGCAAAAAGGGGAACTGCCAAGTGAAAATTAATGTTCTAAAAAAATCAGGGAATGAGCTTAAAATAGAAATTGAAGGCGGCACTCACGGCTTATGTAACTTGTTACAAAAGAGGCTTTTAGAGGATAAAACGGTGGATTTTGCAGGGTACGATGTTCCGCATCCTTTGGCATCAAACCCCATTATTTACGTTAGAATGAAAGGGAACGCTAAGCCTGAAGATGCTCTGATTAAGGCTGTTGAGAAAGTTCGAGAATCAAATGACGCTTTTAGCAAAGCGTTAGATCATGTTTTAAAAGCTTAGTTCTCTTTTGTTTTAATGTTTTTTAGCTTTAGTTTTAATATTGTTCATAAAGTTCAAGAAGTAGCTTACTGAGATTTCATTTAAAAGCTAAAGTGCGCCTATAGCTTTTCAGGGAAAGGTTTTGGAAGTTAAAGGCTTTCGAGTGATAAAATCTGAAATTCGCGTGCTTGGTGTGGACGACGGAAAATTTGTTCCGCACACCGAAGGCGTTGTGATTGTTGTTGGTGTTGTTTTCAGGGGAGGTTGCTGGCTTGATGGAGTAATGCATACTCGAATTGCAATTGACGGCTTTGATGCTACTGAACGGATAGTTTCCATGATTAACAATTCGCCTCATTGTAAACAGTTGCGTTTGGTAATGTTAAACGGGATAACGTTTGCTGGTTTTAACGTGGTGGATATCAAAAGGCTAAATTTGGCAACAAAGCTTCCAGTTATTGCGTTAACGCGTGATAAACCTGATTTAGAAGCCATTCGCAAGGCGCTTAATAATTTGCCTAAAAGTGAAGAGCGTTGGAAAATGATTCTCGAGGCTGGAGAGATCCATGAAGTCTGTTGCAACGGTAAGCAGATTTACATGGAGCTATCTGGAATTTCATTGGTTGATGCCCGAGAAATTGTTGACTTGACGTCGATAAGAAGCAGTTTTCCCGAGCCTTTGCGCGTTGCACATCTCATTGCCTCTGGAATCACTCCTTGATTTGGCTCGAGTTGGAAAAGGTTTAAAAGTCACAATGCTAAGGGAATCAAAAACGGATAGTGGATAACGGACTATGGAATTTTGCCCTAAATGTGGTTCGCGTCTTGAGCCAAAGAAATCCAAGGCTGGCAAAGATGCTTCTTTAGTTCTTGTGTGCCCAAAATGCGGGTATAAAAAGCCGGAGGCTGGCGAAAAAGTTGAGCCAAAAGTTGCGCCGAAAGTTATTCAGCATAATCCTCAGCAGTTTGTAGCAGTTATTGGTAAAGAAGAGCAGAAATTGAATACATTGCCAACTGTGCGGATTGAGTGCCCTAGATGCGGGAACAACACGGCTTATGTTTGGCAAGTGCAAACACGTGGAGCCGATGAATCTTCAACCCAGTTTCTTCGCTGCACCAAATGCAATTACACGTTCAGAGAATACAGCTAAGACGCTGTTTTCTACTTGTGATTCTCTGTCATAACTCTCTTGTTTGGTTAAGCAATAGCTCATCTATTGTGAAGCGCGCTTGGTTCTAAATTTATCCAATCTCATACAATTTATTTTCAAGTGGATGTTTTTTGGTTTGGATAGGACAATTTATTTATTAGCTAAAAGTGTAATCATAAGCTATATAACTTCACAGTATTATGCATTAGCGAGGAAGAGAATAACATGTTCAAGCTCAAAGTGTCTGACGCTAAACTCCTAAGAGACATGGCCACAGCCATCTCAATCCTAGTGGATGAAGCAACATTCAAAATCGACCCTGAAGGCTTAAAACTCCGAGCCATGGACCCCTCCCGGGTTGCCATGATTGATTTTGAATGGCCAAAATCCATTTTTCAAGAGTACGTCTCAACAGATCCAACGAAAATATGCATTAACATAAGTGAACTGTTAAAATTACTTAAACGTGCTGGAAGAGACGAGGCCGTTGAGCTATCCCTAGATGATAAAACTGGACGATTACAGATAATAATAACTGGAAAGTATAGCCGTAACTTTACGATGCCAACCCTTGAAGCCTCAGAAGAAGAAGTGCCCACTCCAAAAATAACCTTCAACGTAAAAGCTAAAACCACAACTGAAGGTTTAAGCCAAGCAATCGAAGACGCCCAACTAGTAAGCGACCACGTACGAATTGAAGCTGAACCAGAAAAACTAACCCTGAGTGCTTCAGGAGACTTAATGGGAGCAATCATAACTCTCCAGAAAGGCAGCGATGCGTTGCTTGATTTGGAAGTAAAAGAAAATGCCAAGGCAACATTTAGCTTAAGCTACTTATCTGAAATTATAAAGGCGGCGTCAGCTACGTCGGACATTGCGACGCTTGAATTCTCAACCGATATGCCTGTGAAAATAGACTTCCAACAAACAAAAGAGGGAAAGTTAACCTTCTTCTTGGCACCGAGAATCGAAACTGAATAACGTGACTTAGATTGCAAATGGAATCGGCAGGATTTACAAAGAACGATTTAGCAAAATATCCCTTTTTAAAACAGACTGCCGAGTACATCAAAACCTTAGACCTGCAAATAGACAATTTGGCAAGCATGGGCGCTGATCAAATTTTAAAACGTGCCGAAGAAAGGGTAAATATTGCGATAACAGACGTTCGGGTACCTAAATCCCTAAAAAATCTTGACGATGAAATTACGTCCTTTCCACTCGCTCTGCTTATAGTAATAGCTACTGAAAACTCTTTTATTAAAAAAAGATATGCCCTGGCGGAAGCAAAACAAGCAACCTGCGACTTCGTTGATGAACCTGAGGAAAAAATCCTTAAAATCGCCAAAGATTTTGATTGGAAAATAATTCTCACGTCTAAAGCTAACAACGAACCACCTTTGGGATTTACCCTCAATTTCACTGATTACTTACGAAATAGCGCTCATTTTCATGACAAAAAATGGAAATTAACGAACAGCATTCTATCCCATGGTAACATTTACCTAAACAAAAAAGACGTTGAAAGATTACTGCAAGAAGAAATCCGTAGGCGTATAGAAAAAAGACTTGACGTAAAACTGCCAAAATATCCCTCTGAACTTGTCGCCATTGCTGAAAGGGTAAAAAAACTTGCTACCGAGTTAATTGGACAAATGGAGACTGAGGAGCTTCCCAAGGTTGTTGTTCAAGCCGCTTTTCCACCATGCATAAACGCTCTTTATGAAGCGGCATCTTCTAGTCATCAGCTTTCTCATATTGGTCGGTTTACTTTAACTTCTTTTTTAGTTAACATTGGAATGTCACCGGAAAGTTTGAATGAATTGTTCAAAACCTTCTCAGATTACAATGAAAGGTTAACTCGCTACCAAATCGAGCATATTGCAGGCGAAAGAGGCTCTGGAACGCATTATATTCCTCCTCAATGCTCTGTATTGCAAACGCATGGTGTATGTAAAAACAAAGATGATTTGTGCCGCCATATTTATCATCCGCTTGGTTATTATAAGCGGAAACAAAAACTTGCTTAAAACTGTTTTATTAGCTAAGATTTATTAGGTCACTACCGTAAAATAGGTTAGAGTCCTATGAATTATCAATTAATTGGAAATAATAACGTGGTTAACTCTGAAATTGGGATAATTCTTCCCACTTATCGAGAGGCAGATAACATTTCTAACTTAATTGAGGACATTGAAGATTTAAAATTAAATGCTTCGATTCTTGTTATTGATGATTCAAGTCCGGATGAAACAGCAAAAATTGTGCAAGAAAAACAGAACAAATATAGTAATATTCATTTAAGCATTAGACCTAAAAAAAGCGGGTTAGGCACAGCTATAACCGACGGGTTCAAATTTTTTTTGTCATTAAAACAGGCACCAAAATATGTTGTTACTATGGATGCTGACTATTCCCACAACCCTAAAGCTATCCCGCAACTCATATCAAGCATGTACGAGTCTGATTACGGAATAGTAATAGGTAGCAGATACATCAAGGGCGGCAACGTGAAAGGCTGGCCTTTCACTAGAAAAGTAATTAGTCGAATTGCTAACTTAATCGCCAAGTTATCCCTTGGCTTAAAACCTCACGATTGCACCAGCGGCTTTCGTTGCTACTCCACCAAGTTTCTGAGAGCAGCCATTAGCAACTTGCACAGCCACACTTATGAGATTCAAATAGAAACCATAAGACAAGCCGTTTTAAGGAATTTTAACGTAAAAGAAACGCCGATTTTATTTGTTAACCGAAAACGAGGAAAATCCAAACTCTCTTTGACTGAAATCAGAAGCTACCTAACATATACATTAAACGCAATCTCGCGTTCATAAACTTGGTTAGCCAACATTTATTTTAGTTAATAGCAAAATTAATACCCATTGGTTGCTATTTCGACTAAAGGATGGCGCATTTGACGAAACACTTTGGCACAGCCAAAATTCTTCTTTTTGCCACCCTTTTGTTAATAACACTAAGTATAGTTCTCGCTGTCGTTAGCTTATTCCCTATAAACTCAGGCAGCACCCAATCAACTGTTCTGCTTAACAGCACTTTCAATTTGAGCCCAAATGAAACATACAGACAAGGCTTGGGCTCTTTTCGCACTGGAGAAAACATTTCCCTTTTAGTACAATCCCCAATAGCGTTCAAAAAAAATTTTTCGATCGTAACCTCTGACGGTTCAACCTATTCTATTTCTACACAATCAAACATTAACTATTCGTTTAGCGCAGGGTTTTACTATTACGACGCAGTTTTTTTTACTAACTCATATAATACCGGCACAGTTCACTTCCAAGCATCTTTTCAAGAGCAAAAAACCCTTTTTCCATATTCCTGGCTTAACGAAGCATCCAAAATTATGTTCTTGCTCGGTTTGGGTCTAGCAATGCTTGTAACGTTAAAAATTCTATTCTCCAGTTCCTCAAACTTCAAGCTACCCAAGTTCAGCCTGCCATCTCTCAGCATGAAAAACCGCCGTTTCATCTTAATCTTACTTTTGATTTCGCTGACGGTTTGGCTTTTCCTTCTCGCGATAAACTCTAATCAACTGGCCACATTTGAAAATTGGTACACAGATAACGCCAGAGACTCTTATGCCTCCAGTTTGTTTCTTAAAGATGGCTTTTCTATTTTTTCTCAATCCTTAGGCAAACTATCAAGCCTAGACAATTCATACTACAAGTATGTAACATGGCCTGAAATGCCCCACTTGTACCCATTAGGCAGCGTTTTCCTGTTCTTGCCTTTTGGTGTTCTTCTCCAAAAAGGTGTTGACCCCTCATTGATTTATAAAATTGAGATCACCGTATTTCTGGTATTTGCCACTGTTTGCCTTTATTTTTTTCTTAAGAGTTTCTTACAAAAGGACATGACTTTGCTGCTTAAGCTTGTGGGAGTTTACATTATTTACGTTAGTTTGGTAGTTTACGCCGCTGATGGCATGTTTGATTCAGTTGCTTTCCTGTTTTCTTTATTTGCCCTGTACATGTTTTTGACGGAGCGTTATGATTACTTCTTTTTGCTTGTTGCTGTTTCTGTATTTTTTAAATATCAAGCAGGCATTTTTCTTTTGCCTTTAATTATTGTTGGTTTAATCAAGTTGTTCCAGACAAATGGTTTAAGCAGTTTACTGAGAAATAAAGCTGTAATTGGTGGTTTCATTTTCGGGTTTGTTAGCCTCTTCACTGCTTATTTAAGCGCGCCTTACTTTATGGCAACTGGACCCCAATTAATAATGAATGGCATCAACGCTTTTTCTTCCAACACACAAGCCTCTGGGGCTATTCAATCCTTCTCAGTTTTGCTTATGCTGGTGGTCACTCTTGCTTATGCAGTTTACATGTTAAACAAGAACAGTTTGCTTTCTCTTTCAGCGCTGTTTCTGCTCTTGCCCAGTTTTATGCTACCTTACTTCCAAAATTGGTACATACCTTTCATTTTCGTGTACGCGTTGATTCCTCAGCAGAAAAAGGAGTTAGATGTCACCATGGTCTGGTTAATCTTTATGATTTTCATGCTTTCTTTCGGTGCAATCTCCTTTAATCCATTGCAGATTTTAAATGGTTTGGAACATCTTTAGACTCTGAAATAATATACAATTGACTATTCTGGCGGTATATAGATAAATTTAGGAAGATGACTCTTTATAATACATCAAAGGGGCAGGGAGACATGGAGGCTTCTCGAGACTTCGTTTATCAAAAATTCTGCGAATACTATCGAGACCCCTCCACGATTATTCCTGCGCCGATTCTTCTTGGCCAAAGAGAATTTGGCTATTTGCTCTTCAAGGAACGGTTTATGGTTAGGCACAAAAGGTTTGAAGGAATCAGTAGCCTGAGATCGGTGCTGAATCAGACTGTTCCATCAGATGTTTATCATTCTTGCGCTTACTATGAAAACCCAGACTTTGACATGGACAAAAAAGGCTGGTTAGGCGCTGACTTAGTCTTCGACATAGACGCCGATCATATTCCAACTTCCTGCAATAAAATCCACGATGAATTCACATGCACTAAATGCGGCTTCAGCGGCAGAGGCATAACTCCCGAAATCTGCCCAGCCTGTGAAGCAACAAAATTTGAAACCAAAACTTGGCCATGCGAGCTTTGCATTAAATCAGCTCGAGAAGAAGCCGCCAAGCTAATTGATATGTTAGAGAACGATTTTGGTTTTTCTTTAGATGAGTTGCATGTGTTTTTTTCTGGTCACCGAGGATACCACGTGCATGTTGAGAATGAAGCAGTACTTTCGTTAGATGCTATGGCAAGAAAGGAAATCGTTGATTACGTTACCGGATTAGGCCTAGCAATACTCGATAAAGACTCTAAAGAAAAACGAGGAAAGCGGGCGACTAAAAAATTTAATCTACATAACTTTGGCTGGAACAAGCGATTAAAATTGGGGATGCAAAATTTTCTGCTAAGCGCAACTCAGGAAGATTTGAAAGACATTGGTTTAAAGAATAATGCACTTTTGAAAAACAAGGAAGTTATCATTAAACGTTGCATAAACGATGGTCGATGGGAGAGTATTAACGGTGTCAGTGTTCAAACTTGGCTAAAACTTGCTGAGCATGTGAAAGATTTGCAGTCGTCCAAGATTGATACGGTTGTCACCACTGATATTCACCGTTTAATCAGAATGAACAGCACTTTGCATGGTAAAACAGGACTAAAAAAAGTCGAGTTTCCAGCTAAAAACCTGCAGGATTTTGATCCGTTCACTGGAGCGGTAGCTTTTAAAAAGGGCGAGGTAAAAGTGTTGGTCGCTGATGCGCCAGAGTTTAAGTTGGGTGGAGAAACGTTGGGTCCATACAAGAATGAGACGAAAGAGTTGCCTGTTGCGGCGGCAGTTATGCTTATCTGTAAGGGAAGAGCTAAGGTGGCGAACTAAATGTACAATGAACTTTATGCAGCGTGGCTAAGAGAAATTGAAGATGCTTCGCTTGGAGGTTTGCCGCCTGACTTCTACGCTAGAATAGCAGATTACTTGAGGCGCATAAGAGAAGAGAGCAGGATGCTTGACAAAAAATCAGTTAAAGTAAACCTGCTTGAACGTGAGGCGCAGAACGTTAAGCGGATGCTTGAGGAACTGCTTTGGGTAAGATACAAAAAACTAGTAAAAACAATCACCCAAAACCAAACGTTGCCTTCAGAGTTGTTAACGGTTGAAGAAGCCAAGATGTGCGAGAGTTTTGTCACTTTCAGTGGCGCGTATCGGAAGTTTGCTGAAGGTCTCATTCAAGGTCAAACTGCTAAAGTGGAGGCTGAAGTGAGTCATAAACGAATGACTTTAAGATTTGCAAAAAGTACTCCAGCCATTATTGGTTTAGACATGAAAACTTATGGACCATTTATGGTTGAGGATGTTGCTTCTTTGCCTGTTGAGAATGCGAAGATTTTGGTTAAACAGGGCTTAGCTGTGTTGGTTGAGGTTTCCTAAGGTTTCTGTAGTTGAAGCTGGTTTTCCACCTTTAATTTTTCGCCATAAACCTTGGCTTACAAGAATGATCAGTGGATAAGAAACGATCCATGCTATCGCGTACAGTGGGCCGTAATAGAAGTGAAACGTTTGCACTTGGTTTGAGTTTACGCCATACTGCATGCCAATAGTGAAGATGGTAACTATCCGCATAACATTTATGAAATATGTGACGGTGGCACCAACGATGAAGTATCCTGTTTTAGCTTTCCAAGAGATTGGCATCTGCTGCAAAAACACCAAAACAACAGCCGTGAAAATAAGAAAGCTTTCAATACCTGCACAAGGCCAAGCTATAGCGAATTTAGCTGTTCCCAGTGGTCCTGTAGCTTGCAGGGTTGGCATGCCATTTTGTGTTACAAGCGAAGTTGTGCATCCCATTAAGCCTAGGACTCGAGCGGCAAGCGTTGCGGTTGTTGGAACCAATATTTGGAATGGAGTAAACTCCCCGTAGGGAAAAACGTTATCGATAGTGTACAGAACTCCGACTAAAGCGACAAACAAAGCGGGTAAAGCAAAACCTGCTAAACCCTTTTTCCCAAAAGAAAGGAAAATAGTTAAGCAAAAAAGAACTGAAAAAACGAGGTATTCAATTGCAAGAGGCATTGAATCGAAGAAAGCAACGCCGTTTTGCAGAGATAAGTTTGCAATTGAGGCGTTTAACCCAAAATAATACTCTGAAATCACGTATAACGTTGGAAGTAACAAGGCAATGGAAACAGCGGCGAGCTTTGCTTTGTTTTGCTTGCTTATTTTTGACTTGAAGATCTCCCAATTGAGAATAAACTCCAGCGCTATCAACCAAATAAAAAATAACTCGAAGGTTCTGCCCTTCCACATTAACTGAAAAGAATCTTGAGCGCTAAGATTAAGGTATGGATCGGCTGGGTTCAGCCCAAACAGCAGAGCCAACGGAGCGACGAAAGCAAACAATGGCAACAGCTTAACTATGGTATCTGAGTGATCCTTGACTTTCGAAAGAATTTGCATCAACGCATTACCTGCAAACTGGGTATAAAGTTAAAATTGCTTTCCATTTAAAAAGGAATGCGCCTTTCTGCCAGTTGTCAGCTTGCAAAATAGATCAGCAATAAATTATAAAACTTTCCGTTTCCTTGGGTTTAGGCTGAAGAAGAACGAGGTTCTTGTTTAATTCTCGTAATTGTGTGTATTTAGCTGTTTCTGTTTTCGGGTTGAGTCAATAACAGTAAATAAAAGTCATGTTTTATTGAACTGCAAGGTTCAAAACCAAATTATTGACGGCAAACCGAATTGATGCTAAATACGTGCTCGTAATTAATTACTTATAAAGCGGTTGCCGGCGATAGTGTAGGCGTTATTTGTTCGTGAATTTTACGCTAAATTGTAGATAAGGTAGTCTTTTTGCTAGGTTATCGGTATAATTAAAAGAGGATAACCATGCTAGTAAGTCAGACTTTCAAACAAGTCTTTGAATCCATAGAAGCATTAGGCATTTTATTTTATGCTCAAATAAGAATGCTATAGAATTCTCTATAGGTGCTACTTCGATTGGCTGAAAGTCCTCATTTTTTGGTGGATAGGTGAAAAAGTATAAGAATGCGTATGTTTCTTTTATGCAAAGTTGGTAGTGAACAAGGTGCACGTTCCTAAAGAAGTTAAAACTTACTGTCCGAAATGTAAAACTCATCAAATTCACAGTGTAACCCTCTACAAGGCTGGAAAGCGTAGAGCCTTAGCTCATGGTGAACGCCACCACGAAAGAGAAAAGCAGGGTTATGGTGGACAAAAATATCCACTTCAAAGAGAATTCGCGAAAACAACCAAAAAACAAACTCTGCGATTAAAATGTAAGGTTTGCAATTACATGAGGCATAAAGACGGTATTCGCCTTAGAAAACTAGAAATACAATAATAATGGAGGAAAAAGTCATGTCTGAATGGAGCAAACTTATCCCAAAACCAAGAAGCGTTTTCCTTAGAGTCAAATGCTCAAAATGCGGCAACGAACAACTAATCTTCAGCAACGCTGTTAACAAGATAACCTGCAATGTATGCGGAGAAACACTAGCTGAACCATCCGGCGGAAGAGCAAAAATCAAAGGCGAAGTACAAGCGGTTCTTGAATAAGGGATGACGTAATGAATGGCTGAGCGTAAGTCCGAATGGCCAGAAGCCGGCGACCTAGGAATTGCCACCATAGAAACCGTCACGGATTACGGCGCTTATGCTTCAAACGTTATAGAATCAGGCGGGCAAAGTAATTTTAGAAGGGAAAAATAGTTGGTTTGGCAATTACGCAAATGCGTAAACTGCGAAAAATACACATTGAACAAAAAAAGTTGCCCTTACTGTGGTGGACCCATCAGGATTCCGCATCCACCCAAATTCTCGCCAGATGATAAATACTTAAAATACCGAATGGCAATGAAAAGGAGCTGCGCAACATGAAAGAAACATACATCAAAGAATTCGCTCAAATCGAACCAAACAATCCAGTTCTCATCGAAGGTCTTCCAGGTTTAGGACTTGTTGGTAAAATCGCCCTACGCTACGCTATTAAACAGTTAAAAGCCAAAAAAATTGCCTACCTCTACTCACCTCACTTTCCATACTTTGTTCTAGTAAACAAAAAAGGAAACGTTCGCCTCTTAAGAGGAGCGTTTTACTACTACAAAAACCCAAACGGGCCAAACGACCTGATTCTATTTACCGGTGACAGCCAATCGCAAACAATCGAAGGGCAATACGAAATCGCCGATCAAATTCTTGTATTCTCAGAAAAGCACAACATTAAAACAATCGCGACGATCGGCGGCTACCGAATGGAGCCAAAAGAAAAACCTAAAGTTTTCATAGCAGCAACTTCACGGGAAATCTTAGATAAAGCACTGCAAGCAGGAGCAACGCTGAGCGCTTCAGGAAGCCCAATTGTTGGAACGGCAGGATTGATACTTGGTCTAGCGAGGTTCAAAAAGATAAGCGCTCTCTGTCTGCTTGGTGAAACACGCGGTTACCTTCCTGACCCGCTTGCTGCGAAAAGCGTTTTGGAAGTTTTAAAATCTACTTTCAATTTTGACTTAGATCTGGCTGGATTGGATGAGGAAATTGCCCGGGCAGAAACAATGGTGACTCGCCTGCAACAAATTGAGGAAAAACGAGCCTTGCAAGCTGAACAAACACGTAAAGAAGAAGATAAAAAGACTACTTACATTTCTTAAACAAATCTTTTCTTTAATATCGGCAGTCTTTTAGGCTGGTTGGGTCCTCGCTGAAAGGTGAAGCTTAGAGCAACTCGCGTTCATTTTAACCAGTTCATTCATGTTGCCCTAAGATATTTTTCCCGTGGGTTTCAGCTACTTTAGAGAACCCTTCTTTCACCGCTCTGACCTTTCAGTTAACAAACGAATTACCAGTACCGACTTTCTATGCTTGGGGCAGTCGTTGGTTTTGCTTTAGAGTCTGCTTATTGGAGCCATATTGATTGTTTCAGGTCTTGTTCCAGAGCAACTATTACTGGCTTCATCGTTTGTCTCGGTTTTTAGGTTTTCTTTAGGCATCCTTCTCTGGGTTCATAAATTGTTCCTTCACGCAGCAATTGGCTTATCATGCGTTCAATTTCGCCTCTGGGTATCTTATGCGTTGTTTCCAGTTCGTTGACAAGTGCGTCTTTCTCTACTATGCCTGTTACTTTTTCCATGTCCATCAGTACTGAAAGGATAACGTGCAATCTATCCCGGATGCTTTTGGATCTTCCAGTCATTATCAAGTCAATATCCACTTTGTACGAGGACAAGTCGATTCCCACTTCTTCCAGAGACCTCTTCATAATGACTATGGCCGCCTCTGCATCTTCACCTGTAACTTCCTTTCGTAATGCAACGCGTGCTCTGGCTTCTGAGATACGAACAAGCGATTCCAGCTGGCGTGCGGTTATTGCCACTGGTGAACCTTCAGTTTCGCTTGCCGCGCGCATGGCTAAGTAAAAGTCGCTTAACCGCTTTAACGCTTCAGTACCAAGTACAGGCTTAATCCCTTTAGCAAAACCAACATATTTCCGCAGCAATTCCGCATCTACCGGTGCTTCTACAGGGCTTACTCCTCTACGATGAATTTCCAAGATGTGATGAGACATTTTTTCATCCGCTTCCTTGTTGGGCACATCACGTAGCACGAAAATTAAGTCAAAACGCGAAAGAATAGTAACTGGCAGTGAAATGTTTTCGGCAACTGTTCTGTTTGGTTCATACCTGCCTAAAGACGGGTT
>Ga0187848_10000102_pt1 | contig 76556 bp, 80 predicted proteins | sample June2016WEW_4_40_FD_132424 | JGI IMG/M metagenome (GOLD analysis project Ga0187848, IMG submission 132424) | Peatland microbial communities from SPRUCE experiment site at the Marcell Experimental Forest, Minnesota, USA - June2016WEW_4_40 | ecosystem: Environmental > Terrestrial > Soil >... | reverse complement strand
TGAAGCACCAACGCAAGACGCTCTTCGTTGCATGACCTTGTGGCGAGCGGCATCTGCGCCATGCATCAATGGCGGGAAGCCGGCCCATAGAACGGCTCATTCGAGTACGTGACGGGGACCTGCCGAGACCGGTGCATAGGGACCACGGTTAGCTGTTGAGTCCTTCGCCCGGGTAAGCACGAATCAGGCACTTTTGGGATAGTCATCCGATTGCGCGCCGGTTGCGCCGAACGCGCCATGTTCGACAATTCGACCATGCACGGGAGGGTTGGCGCGGTCATCTTTGTGCACACCATGGCGCATGAAGGATTGAATGTGCGCGTGATCCGAGAAGCATGCCCGATCCCAAACTGCGCTAAGTGGGCGGAAAGCTGAGTGATTGCCTCTCCGTAGGTGGCGACGGTCTTGGGGGACTTATTCTCCGCCCGTAAATGGCGCTCGAAGGACCTCGCCAGCCGGTCGAGGTCGCCTATCCTGTCCATGGTTCTCCTTCAGTGCGGCACACGCTCGAAATATGTGCGCTCGTAGCGCTGTACTGGGGGAGATTTTCGGGCCAGGAGAGAGAAATACCAGGTCAGGCCCCAGAAAAAACCCGGGGAGTAGCGCAGTGGTAGCGCACCTGCTTTGGGAGCAGGAGGTCGGGGGTTCGAGTCCCCCCTCCCCGACTTTCTAAAACTGACGGACATCGTTTACAGAATGGGGTCTCCAATCGAGGGATTGGAGACCAGGTGACAGAGCGACAGCTGGCCAAAGGGGCCGCCTACCGGTTGGCGGTCCTCCGCCACGCCGGCACTCGAAGGGCCTCGACCCCCTCTGCCCGGCTGGCGAGGTGCTGGCTAGAAGGCGGTTCTCTGATCGCGCTCAAGAACGCGTGGACTTCAAATCGCGCTCAAGAACACACGAAGTCGGCGATCAGACGGGCGAGCTCCAGTGGGGCGTCCCCCTGCACACTGTGCCCAGCGTTCGTCACATGCTCCACACGTGCGTTAGGTTGACGCCGAAGGAACTCTGCCTCGTCCGCATCGTCGACGACGGACTGCGGAAGCATCCCGCGCACCAACATGACAGGCACGGTTAGCACGGACAGATGTTCCCAAGAGACAGGATAGTTCACTGAACCGTACTCGGTGGCAGACGGGAACCGACGGTATCGCCAAACCCACGTGCCGTCGGACTGCTGAACAGCATTGTGCAGAACGCCACGCCTCAACGACGACTCACTCCGGGTCGGGTTGAACTTTATGGTCCGTGCCAGGATCTCCTCGAAGCTCGGGAAGCTGGCAGGCCCCTGGACGAATGCAGTGATGGGCGCCGATTTCTCGGCGTTTACACCCGGGGTGATGTCGACGAGGACGAGGCGGCGCACGAGATCGGGGTGCTGTCGGCCGAGCGCGATGGCGATCAGGCCACCGAGCGACATGCCGATCACCGCCCCTGCGCATGGGGCGAGAGAGCGAATCACCACCGCCACATCGGCTGCGCTGTCGGCCGGCAACAACGAACCGGCGTGACCATCATCTGAGTGGCCGTGACCGGGCAGGTCCACCGCCACCAACGGGCGATTCAGGGCCAAGGCGACCGTGTCCCAGGTGTGCGCGTTCTGAGCTCCACCATGCAGCAGGACCAGTTCGGGCTCGGCTTGTCCCCACACCAGGCTGCTCAGCGACCGACCCGGTTCGACCTCGACGGCCTCGCGCCGAACGACGGGAGGCCGGTCGAAGGGCAGACCGAATTCCTGCGCGTTCTCGTGGAAGAGACCGAACTCGTCGTAGTCGACGCTGCTCATTTCCGATCATCTCCGATCATTTCCGAGACGCTAATCGAGGTGCCAAGTGCGTCGGTACGTCCGAACAGACGATTTTCGCGGCCCTGAAAGCGGGATGGCGAGGAACGGCTCGCACGCCAGACGCTCCCAATACGACCTTGATACGACCTCGCACCACGGCACCGCGTCGGGAACCAGCGAGCTTAGAGTTCCCTGCCCACAGGTACTAACGTCGTCTCGACGCGCGGGCGTAGCTCAATGGCAGAGTCCCAGCCTTCCAAGCTGGTAATGCGGGTTCGATTCCCGTCGCCCGCTCTTCGGATGACTGCTCATTGATGCTGGCCGGTCCAGGACGTCGACGACACCTGCCCGGTCGAACGACGGACATAGGAGCGAGCAAGGCATATGAACGCCACCGACACCGCCTGGGTCCTCGTCTCTGCTGCGCTCGTGCTCTTCATGACCCCAGGCCTCGCCATCTTCTACGGCGGCTTGGTCCGTTCGAAGAACGTGCTGGCCATCATGATGAACAACTACATCACGATAGGAGCGGTCAGCGTGCTCTGGGCCGTGGTCGCGGCCAGCCTCGCCTTCGGCCACGACGCGGGCTACGGCCTGATCGGGAACCTTTCGCTGGCAGGTCTGGGGGGTATGGCACACGGGCTCCCGGGCTTCGCGCACTCAGGAGCATCGCCGCTTGCCATCGTCACCTTCCAGATGATGTTCGCCATCATCACCGCAGCCCTGATCACCGGTGGGACGGCGGACCGGATCAAGTTCACCGCATTCGTGGTGTTCATCTGCCTGTGGCTCATCCTCGTGTACGCGCCTCTCGCTCATTGGGTGTTCAGCCCTGAAGGCTGGTTGGCCCGACGCGGCGTGCTCGACTTCGCCGGTGGCACGGTCGTCGAGATCAACTCCGGCTTCTCCACGTTGGCCATCGTGCTGGTCCTGGGCCGACGCCGAGGGTGGCCTCACGAGGGGATGGCCCCGCACTCGGTTCCGTTGAGCTTGCTCGGAGTGGGAATCCTGTGGTTCGGATGGTTCGGGTTCAACGCCGGCTCAGCTCTCGGGATGAACGGCGTGACGGTATATGCCTTCGTCAACACCCAACTGGCCGCTGCGGCAGCGCTGCTCGGCTGGGTGTGCTTCGAGCGTTTCAGGGCGTCGTACCCGACGACACTCGGCGCCGCCTCTGGTGCGATTGCCGGCATGGTTGCCATCACGCCGTGCGCAGGATTCGTGTCGCCGATGGCTTCCATCCTGATCGGTGCCGTCGCCGGCGTGTTCTGCGCGATGGCCGCGCGTGCGAAGTTCAGGCTCGGTTACGACGACTCTCTCGACGTGCTCGCCGTCCACGGGGTCGGTGGGCTCGTCGGCATGGTGCTCCTAGGGCTGTTCGCCACCCGGAGTGTCAATCCGGGCGGGGCAAACGGCCTCTTCACCGGCGGCGGGGCCCACCTGTTCGGCGTGGAGCTCCTCGCCGCCGCCGTCGCCGTCGCCTTCTCGTTCACGGTGACCTGGCTGCTCGCGAAGGCCGTCGATCTCACCATCGGCCTGCGGGTGAGTCCCGAGGACGAGTTCACCGGCCTGGACGTCACCCAGCACGCCGAGAGCGCCTACTCGCTGGGGAGCTGACCGAGGAAAGGGGCGGTGACGATCGCATTCGGCGACTCCGGCGGATCTCTCTTCCACCGAGATCTGTCCGGCCTCTCGCGCGTGCCCAGGCACCAGCTCGTCCCTGAAACATCGCTCGCCGAGCGAGACCTCCAGGCCCCGGGTCGTGCCGCGCCACGGCTTTTCGGATAGACAACGACGGAGGAACCTGGCGATGCCGAGTCGTCGTGAACGTGGGAACATGCCTGTTCGTCTTCTTCCCGATGGGCCCGATCGGTGGCGCATCGAACGCGCCGGGGCGATGCGCGTGCCGGGGGTCGTCTTCGCGTCCGAAACCCTCCTCCCCCAGGTCGCCGAGGAAAAGGCGCTGCGGCAGGTGGTGAACGTAGCCGGCTTGCCCGGTATCGTCGAAGCCTCCTACGCCATGCCCGACTTGCACCAGGGCTACGGCTTTCCCATCGGGGGTGTCGCTGCAACCGATGTGGAGGACGGAGGGGTCGTCTGTCCTGGTGGGATCGGGTTCGACATCTCCTGTGGAGTGCGGTTGCTCTTGTCGCCCTTGGAGGCCTCCGGCATCCAACCCCGGATCGGCACTCTCATGGACGAGTTGGACGCCTGTGTTCCCAGGCGGCTCGGCGCGGGAGGCATGTGGCACCTCGAGAGTGAGCGTGACCTGACTGCGGTGTTGCTCGGCGGAGCGCGTCAGGCGGTGGCGGAGGGTCTAGGCACAGAGGCCGACCTCGAGAGGTGCGAAGACGGCGGTGCGGTGTCAGACGCCACGCCCTGGTCGGTGAGCAAGCGTGCCCGGGCCCGTGGGTTGCACCAGGTGGGAAGCCTGGGATCGGGCAACCACTTCCTGGAGGTCCAAGTGGTCGACCAGGTCCTAGATCACGCTGTCGCTGCTGCGTTCGGGCTTCACGAGGACCGGGTGTGCGTGATGATCCACTGCGGCTCTCGCGGGCTGGGGCACCAGATCTGCTCCGATCACGTTCGTGCCATGCTCGCGGCGATGAGCCGATTCGATATCGAGATCCCCGACCCGCAGCTCGCCTGCGCACCGGTCGACTCTGACGAGGGACGTGCGTACTTAGGAGCGATGGCGGCCGCTGTCAACTACGGGCGAGCAAACCGTCAGGCGCTGTCGGCCGCCGTGCGAGAGGCTTTTGCCAAGGCTGTTGGAACAGCGAAGCTCGACCTGCTCTACGACATCTCGCACAACTTGACAAAGCTCGAGCATCACGATCTGGCCGGTGAGCGCCGCCTGCTGTGCGTTCACCGCAAAGGGGCGACCCGCGCTCTCGCGCCGGGACACCCCGAGCTCCCCGAGGACCTGCGCCCAGTTGGCCAGCCCGTGCTCGTCACGGGATCCGTGGGCACCGCCTCGCACGTGCTCGTTGGCGTCTCACCCGGAGGTGCGTTCTCCTCCGCCTGCGTCGGCGCGGGGCGGACGATGAGCCGTCAGGCGGCAGCACGCCAGGTGAAGGGCTCGGTACTACGACAACAGCTCGAGGACCAAGGAATAGCGGTGCGCGCGACATCGGACCGGGGGCTGGCCGAAGAGGCACCTTTCGCCTACAGCGACATCGACGAGGTGGTGGCCACATGCGAAAGGGTGGGACTCGCGAGGCGGGTGGCGCGCCTACGTCCACTGGGCGTGGTCAAGGGTTGACCGTGCCATTCGTCGATCGCGCCGATGCCGGACGGCAGCTCGCAGCACGCCTCGAGCATCTCCGAGGTGCACACCCCGTGGTCCTCGCCCTTCCGCGTGGTGGAGTTCCCGTCGCGTTCGAGGTGGCGCGAGCGCTCGAGGCGCCTTTGGATGTCATCGTGGTCCGCAAGCTCGGCGTGCCACTCCAACCCGAGCTTGGGATGGGGGCGATCGGCGAGGGCGGTGCCCGGGTCCTGAACGCCGTCGTGGTGCGCGATGCGGGAGTCTCGAGCGAGCAAATCGCCGCCATCGAACGGACGGAGCGTGCTGAGCTCGCGCGGCGGGTGCGACGCTTTCGCGGTGCGAGGGAGCGCCTGAGCGTAGCTGGACGAACCGCGATCATCGTCGACGACGGGATCGCCACCGGGTCTACGGCGAGAGCCGCGTGCCGGGTGGCGCGGGCCCAAGGAGCGTCGCACGTCGTGCTCGCAGTGCCGGTGGCACCACCTGAGTCGCTCGAGAGCCTCCGGCACGACGCTGACGAGGTGGTCTGCGTCGAGACCCCGGAGTACTTCTTCGCAATCGGACAGTGGTACGCCGACTTCTCCCAGACTCCCGACGACGAGGTCGTGGCCCTGCTCGAAAGCACAGGAGCAGGAGAGAAACCGGCGGTAGAGGACCTGGGACACGAGGCGCGAGATGTGATGGACGAGGAGGTCGAGGTCCACGCCGGGACGGTCTTGCTCTCCGGCCACCTGACCCTGCCCGGAGGGGCTCGATCGGTGGTCATGTTTGCGCACGGCAGTGGCAGCAGTCGTCACAGCCCCCGCAACCAGTTCGTGGCATCGGTGTTAAACAGAGACCGGCTCGGCACACTGCTCTTCGACCTGCTCACCGCAGAGGAGGAGCTCGACAGGGCGAACGTGTTCGACATCACGCTTCTCGCCAGACGTCTTGCCGAAGTGACCCTCTGGCTTCGAAGTGAGCTGAAAATGAGACACACGCGTGTCGGCTACTTCGGTGCGAGTACGGGTGCAGGCGCGGCCTTGCTCGCTGCTGCCGAGCCCCACGCGCAGATCGGTGCCGTCGTGTCGCGTGGGGGACGCCCCGACCTAGCTGCTTCGAGGCTCGGCGAGGTTCGTGCTCCGACCTTGCTCATCGTGGGTGGCCGCGACGAGCTCGTGCTCGAGCTGAACCGAAAGGCAAAGGCTCAGCTGCGATGCGAGAACAGGCTGGCGATCGTTCCGGAGGCGACGCATCTCTTCGAAGAGCCCGGTGCCCTGGAGATCGTTGCCGACATGGCGAGCAGCTGGTTCACGCGTCATCTCCTCGAGTCACCGAGCTGAGAGTCCCTTCGACGCGCTCTCCCACGGTTCAAGGCCGCGCACCCGTCGTGACCGCGTCAGGCTCCCCGGCGACCCGCAGACCCCGAGCCGCCGCGCTTGGTAGCACCCTTGGAAGACCCCGAGCCGCTGCGCTTGGTCGCACTCTTGGAAGACCCCGAGCCGCTGCGCTTGGTCGCACTCTTGGGCCTGTGTTCGACGATCGTGTCTGACCCGGGGAAGAACATGCCTTCGTGCCCGTCGTCCCACCGCACCAGGTACGGAGGCTGACCGTCTTTACCGTGAACCTCGAGGACCTCGGCCACCAACGAACGGTCGCCGACCCGGCGACCCTCGACACGGAGGTGGTCTCCAGCGCTCGCTTGCATATGGTTACCTCCTTCACGCTCTCATGCTCGGCTGGCTCGTTTCCTCAAAGCTTGTAGCCGATGGACCTCAGTAGCGTCCTACGCTCGGCGACGTCCTCCTCGCCCTCCACCCCCACGGGGACCGCGCCGTCGATCACTCCCAGGATGCCCCGTCCGAGCTCGGTCTCGGCGACCACCACCTCAACAGGATTGGCCGTTGCGCAGAAGATGCTGCAGACCTCGGGCACCAGTTTCAGCTGGTTCAACACGTTCACTGGGTAGCCTTCGCGAAGCAAGGCGACGAAACAATGGCCGGCGCCGACGGCCTGAGCGTTTCGAACGGCGAGATCGACCAACTCTTGGTCGTTACCCGACCGCCGTACGAGGCACTTGCCGGAAGCTTCGCAGAACGCAAGCCCGAAACGCAGGTGCGGGCTCGTACCCACCAGTGCCTCGTGAAGATCCTCGACCGTCTTCACGAAGTGAGCTTGTCCGAGGACGACATTCAGGTCCTCGGGCTTCTCGATCGGTACGACGTGAAGGTCCATGCCGGTAAGCCTCTCACTCGACCAGTCGGCTCGCCGCCGGTCTCGTCCTCCTGGCGTGGAACATGAAGTTCGTGCCTGGGCCGTTCTCATTCCTGCACGCGGTCGCTAAGGTGATCGTTTAGGACCTGGCCATACGTTTATCGAGGAGGAACACCTCATGCCTGCCGTGAAGCCGATCCCCGGTGGCTATCCCCGCGTCAGCGCGCACCTGACGATCGATGGCACCGCTGGCGCTATCCGTTTCTACCGGGAGGTGCTCGGGACACAGGAGCGGTTCCTCAGGACCGGCCCCGACGGCAAGGTCGGCCATGCCGAACTGCAGATCGGCGACTCCGTGGTCATGCTCTGCGACGGGTACCCAGACGTGGGTGGTGTGATGCCCAAGGCGCTAGGTGGGACACCAGCCGTGGCGAGCACCACGACCGGGGCCTAGACGCATCTCGCGATGGAGAGCCCATGAGCGTCTCGATGGAGAACCCGTGAGCGTCCAGCTCAACCACACGATCGTCCATTGCCGAGACCAACGGCTCTCGGCAACGTTCCTCGCCGACATGATGGGTCTGCGACCCCCCACCCGTTTCGGGCCGTTTCTCGTGGTCGAAGCCGCGAACGGCGTCTCACTCGATTTCCGCGAGACCGACGGAGAGATCGCCTCTCAGCACTACGCGTTCCTCGTCACCGAGGATGACTTCGACGAGATCTTCGGTCGCATCACCGAGCAGAGGGTGGATTACTGGGCCGACCCAGGGACGAACCAGGCCGGCAAGATCAACCGTAACGACGGCGGACGGGGCGTGTACTTCAAGGATCCCGATGGTCACCTGCTCGAGATCCTGACCCGTCCGTACGGGAGCGGCGCTGTCTAGCGTCCGAACCGCCCAAGAAGCTCGAGGGCAGGTGCACGATCCAGTGAGAGGGCGACTCGGTGCTGGCCCGCGCGACCGTGCCGACCGCGCTCGTACACGTGCGTCACGAGGTGTCTAGACCAACCATCCCCGTTGGAGCGATGAGCCTCCAACGGCCTGGACCACCTACGAGCTCGAATCCCTCGTACGTGATCAGGTGATGGTGTCTTCGACACACCCTGGCCAGGCCATCGAGGCTCGTCGATTTGCAACTCGCGTAGTCCTCCTTCCAATGATGGTTCTCGAGGCCGAACGCCGTGTCACATTCGGGCACCACGCAAGCAGGATCGCGCTCTTCGAGGGCGCTCTGTACGTGAGCGGGGACGGACCGTCCGACGTGGCAGACGCTCACGACGTCCACGCCGTCTTTCACGAGGATCTTCACGAACGCCGTTCCCAGGATCCTCTCGGCTGTCGCCACCGGGACCGGGCCCACGCCTGGGATCGCACACGTCTCTTTGCCCTTGACGAATCCTCTGCGAAGCGCTCGTGCATCGACACGGATCACTACCGCGTCTGTACGAATGCGAGGTGAGCGATCCTCCTTCGTAGAAGCTGCTCGGCGCTCACCGGTGGCGAGTGAGACCAGTGCATCCGCCATGTAAGCGTGCGCAGGTTCGCGCGCCCCGGCGACCCTCGCCTCTTCGAAAATTGCATCTGCCTTTGATTGCAACGAAGCAACCACGCGCGCACCACAGTCGGGCGTGAGTCTCGCATCAAGGCGAAGAGCACCCTCCGCGTCGTTCCAGTAGCGCAGGTAGCGCCGCCGGTGGATGGCGCGATAGCGCGCCAGCTCTCCTTCTTTGGACGCGGACCGGGCTCTCACCTGTCGGGCCCGCTCTTTCAGGTTCTTCACAGTCCCTTTGGCTGCGACCTGGAGCAGCTCGGCCTCGGCGCTTGGGTGAAGGAGGCGACCTGGGTCACCTCCTTCACCTGTGAGCGCGACAGCTTCCCGTCCTTCAGTGCCTCTGTGGTGTGGGGAAGCGAAACGAGCTGCTCGGCGGTCTCCAGGACCGAAATCGCCTCCCCGTAGGAGCTCTTCGACTTCTGGGCCACCCAGCTCGCAGCCGAACGGTGGCCCTCTTTCGCCCACGTGCGAGATTCCGCCGCGCGCCTCGCGGCGAGAAGCTTGAGCGACCCCGCCAGGAGCTCCATCTCTGCCGCGGCTTCGAAAACCGAGGCAGCCTGGTCGGTCGTCACACGTTCAGGCTCGAAACGAGAAAGGTCTCGTCGCAGCTCACCGCTCATACGTTTCAGGTCCTGGAACACAAAGGTGTCTCCGTGCGGATATCTTTGCGAGTACATCACTGGCCAGCCTGACACGAGGGTGTATCACTGAGCTCCAAAGAGGAGCCGTGGAGCATCCTCCCGCCGGGATACTCTTGCGTGGATCGACTAAGGACGGAAGGATCGCCCAGGTGAACGTGCGAACCCCTTCCAAAGCGCCGGAAAACGAGGCCAGAGCCGTGCTCCACGGGGCGCTGATCCGGTACCGGGTGATGGCCTACACGACGGCGGTGCTGCTCATCGTCCTCGTATTCGTAGGTGTCCCCCTGCAGCTGGCCGCAGGGCGCCCCCGAGTCGTGAACGTTGTGGGCACCGTGCATGGCTTCTGTTACATCGTCTACCTCTTCACGGCGTTCGATCTCACGAGAAAGCTGCACCTCACGTTCGGGAAGATGGTTCTCGTCTTGCTTGCCGGGACTGTGCCGTTCTGCGCGATCGTCGCCGAACGTCTGCTCACCAGGTTCTACGAGCGTTCGACCGCTGACCTCTCACTTGCGCCGCTCGAGCCCGGCATCCACGCAGGCTGAGAACCGTAAGGAACGCCAAGGACAAGGAATACGACGGGTACGACGGGCATTAGGGATACGACTGGTGCCGGCCACGACCCGACATCAGGTCGAGGCCGACATCAGGGCCGCGACGGAAACGACTGAGACGAGGGACAGGACGGACACAGAGACATCGCAAGCCCGGAGCCAGCCGTCCCAACGTGAAGGGATGTGGACCAGCAGACGCGCGCTCGTCGCCCACGCAGCGATCGCCGTGTGGGTACCCGGCTGTGTCGTTGCCTGCTGGTGGCAGGTTGAGGTGGCGTTGTCGGGCGACAGCCTCGGCTGGGTCTACTCGGTCATGTGGCCCTGCTTCGCCGTCTTCGGGGTCGTCTTCTGGTGGCATCTGGTGCACGACGATCCTGAGACTCTCGGTTCCAGGGGTCTTCGCGGGCTTCAGCAAACACCAAACGACGTTTCGGACGTCGAGAGACGGATGCTCTTGGAGGAGACGATCACCCTCGCAGAGGAAGAGGATCCCGAGCTTGCGGCCTACAACGCCTATCTTGCCGACCTGGCCCGAGGTGACCGCCCCCGGACCCGAAGAAGGCACTGAGGCTCCATGCCGCCACTGGTCTCATGCCCACCCGTCGCGGACCTACTCGTCAGAGGTGACGAAGCCGATCGCAAAACCGTCGTATCCCTTGGTTCCCACCGTCTGTAGGGCGGTGGCCGTGACGCGCGGATCGGACGCGAGCAGCTCGTTGGCACGTCGCATCCCCTGCACGCTCGCGTCATCGCTGGCTGCATCGGCCACGGTGCCGTCACGCACGACGTTGTCGATGACGATCAAGCTCCCCGGCCGCGAGAGCCGCAACGCCCAGGACACGTACTCGGGGGTGCTCGGCTTGTCCGCGTCGATGAACACGAGGTCGAACGGCCCGGCAGCTTCGGTTGCGAGCTCGGGCAATGTGTCGAGCGCCGCTCCGAGACGGATCTCCACCAACTCCGCCAGGCCTGCACGGTCTATGTTCGCCTGGGCGACCTCCGCATGCTTCGGATCGGCCTCGAGCGTGACGAGGCGCCCGTTGGAAGGTAGTGCTCTGGCAAGCCATATAGCGCTGTAGCCACCGAGAGTCCCGATCTCGAGGATGTTCCTCGTCCGAGACGCGCGAGCGAGTAGATACAGAAGCTTGCCCTGGTTCGGAGCCACAGCGATCGGTGGCAGGCCGGCGTCCGCACTCGCCGCAAGCGCCGCGTCCAACGCCGGGTCGGACCCGACCAGCGTGTCGGTGATGTACCTGTCGACGGCATTCCAGACGTCTTCTGTCACCTCACCGGTTTACCAGCCAACCACCATCAGTCGAGCTCTCAGAGGAGCTCGGTGAGACCCGAAGACACAGAAGATGGGCCGAGCGACAGCCCGGTGGAACGCCACCGGTCGGACGCGTCAAGAGTCGTCGTCGACTGCGCTCGCCCTGGGCACCACGAGCACCAGGCCAGCCGCTTGCCGATGTCTAGGCGCTGGGCTCGGTCTGGTCCACTCCGAGTGCGGCCGCGGCCTCCTCTGCGCGGGCGGTGCCGGGGGCGTCGGCGGCGCGTTCGACGTGCACATGACACCACCGGTGGAAGACGAACCCGGCGATCGCCAGCACAGCCAGAATGACGAGCACGTAACCCGCCACGCTGAACCCGTGGGTAAACCTGTGCCACTGCCCCCCGAGGCTGTAGGAGGCGCCCGCCAGGGCGCCGATCCAGACGAGGCTTCCTGTAGAGGTGAGGATCCCAAAGCGAGCCGGCTGCATCTTCGCCACTCCGGCCGGCAGCGCGACGAAGGTGCGCACCACCGGCACGACGCGGCCGATCAGCACGCTCCACTCCCCTCGATGGTCGAACCAGCGCTCTGCACGGTCGAGATCGGCATGGCTGAGCAGCACGAAACGACCGAAGTGCTCCACGAGCGGGCGCCCACCCAGGCGCCCGATCCCGTACCCGATGAAGGCGCCCACGGTCTCCCCTGCCGTGCCAAGCACGATCACAGCGACCAAGTCCAACCGTCCAGTGGACGCGAGGTATCCCGCAAAGCCCACTGTGATCTCGGACGGGAACGGTACGCAGGCAGCCTCCGCCACTGTGAGCAGGATCAGTGCCAGGTATCCCCACGAGGACAGGAAGTGTTCCACGGGTCCTCATTTCTATACGATCTCCCATATCCCCATCTACGCGCACCGCGTAGGCAGGTAGCGTGCCTTGGATGCCAGCATCGTCCGCCCCACCTGACGCATGTGGTAACGAATGGATCCCGCCTTCGGCCCTCGAGCCGTCTGGGACTGTCACGACCTCCGATGGCGTCGATGTCTGCTTCTACGACCTCGGAGGCGACGGACCTGATCTCGTGCTCGCCCACGCCACAGGCTTCTGCGCAGCGGTGCTTTCACCCATGGCGACTGCGCTTCATGATCGGTTCCGTTGCGTCGCGCTGGACCTAAGGGCGCACGGTCGAAGCGCAAGGCCCGTGGACGGAGGCTTCGACTGGCACCACTTTGCGGCCGACGTGCTGGCCGTCGTGGACTGCCTGGATCTCGATTCCCCGGTCGCGTTCGGACACTCGTGTGGGGGCGCGACCCTGTTGCTCGCGGAGCAGGCACGCCCGGGGACCTTCGCCTCCCTCTACTGCTACGAGCCGGTCGTCCGTCCCACTAACGCTCCCCTTGCGCCCAACCGCAAGGACAACTCCCTCGCACGCGGTGCGTTGCGCCGGCGCAGCACGTTCATCTCACGCGAAGAGGCTCTTGCCAACTTCAAATCGAAGGCCCCCTTCGACCGGTTCCGTCCCGACGTCCTCGCGGCCTATGTCGACAACGGGTTCGTACCCGGGCCCAACGGGGAAATCACCCTGCGCTGCCGGCGCGAGGACGAGGCGTCGATGTACGCGCACGGCTTCTCGCACGACGCTTTCGCACGGCTCCCGACCGTCAGGTGCTCGGTGACCCTCGCCTGCGGCGCCGAGACCGACAGCTTCGGACCGGACTTCCTGGCCATTCTGGCCGGACGCCTCGCGGGCTCAACGACGCTGGCGCTGGCCGGTCTGGGGCATTTCGGGCCACTCGAGGACCCCGACGCGGTGGCCAGGTCCGTGACCGCTTCCCTCGCCGATCGCGACCCGGACGAAGCTCGGACGTTCCGCCGAGATGGCCAATGAGAAACTGATAAGAAACCAAGGAGAACCCGACCGCAACGATTCGAACCAGCGCATCGGTCCACTATCCCGACACACTCCCGGCGTACCCTCGTGGGGTGCCGTTGCCGTTGCCCGGGTCCCTGTCCCCCTCGAAGGTGAGCAAGTTCACCGATTGCGCCCTCGCGTTCCGGTTCAGCGCAATCGACCGGATCCCCGAACCGCCCTCACCTCACATTCTCAAAGGAACCCTGGTCCACGGCGCACTCGAGCGGCTGTTCTGGGAGCTTCCTCGCGGAAGACGAAGCGCGACCGCCGCCCGGCAGGCCCTCAATGCCGCTTGGGAGACGTTGGCGAACGGTCCCGAGGCCGACAGCCTCGACCTCTCGAGCGACGAGCGTGAGGCGTTCGTCCGTGACGCGTGGACACTCGTCGAGGGGTACTTGAAGCTCGAGGACCCCGACACCGTCGACGCCGCGGGAGTCGAGCTGCTCCTGGAGGCAGAGGTGGGTGGGGTGATGCTGCGCGGGATCATCGACCGTCTGGACGTGACGCCGAAAGGGGATCTGGTGGTCGTCGACTACAAGACCGGCCGGGTGCCCTCCGAGATCCAAGAACGCCACCGCTTGGGCGGCGTGCACTTCTACGCCCTGTTGTGCGAGGAGGTCCTGGGCTTGCGGCCGGCACTCGTGCGCCTGATGTACCTTCGCAAACCTCTTGTGATCGAAAGCGCTCCCTCCGACCAAGCCTTACGTGGACTCAGGCAGCGCACCGCCGCGGTGTGGGCAGCCATCGAGCGCTCCTGCGCCACGGAAGACTTCCGACCCAAGCCCGGTCCACTCTGTGACTGGTGCTCGTTCCGCTCGATCTGTCCGGCCTTCGGTGGGGATCCTTCGCTTGCCGGTGACCTCGCTGCGGCTGGCGCCAGTAGGTGAGAATGCCTCATGTGGTGCGCCCGTCGGAGGCGCCCTCCAGCCTCCCTTCGACTCCGTCTGAGACGTTCGACGGCCCGCGCCACTCGAACGGCCCGCGCCACCCGGCCAGCTCGTTCGACTGGCTCGACAAGAGGGTCGACACCGCTTTCGCCCCGCTCAGAGGCCGCCCCGCCCCGGACGCGATTGCTTCGGTGGCCTCAGCCCTAGGGGACCACGGGCTCGTCTGGTTCCTCTTGGCTCTGGCACGCGCCCGGCGACCCGGCCGGCGCAGAACCGTGGCGATGCGGGCACTTCTGTTCACGGGAGCTCTCACCCCGATGGTCAACGCCGGACTGAAAGCCGCCGTGGGACGCGTACGGCCCGAGGACCAGCCTGATCGGTCATTGCCTGTCCGTATCCCCCGCACCACGAGCTTCCCATCGGGTCACGCCCTCGCCGCCTGGTGCGCGGCGACACTCCTCGACGACGACGACCCATGGTCGCCCGCGTACTACGCCATGGCGACGATCATCTCGGTGAGCCGCGTCCACGTCCGTCTGCACCACACCACCGACGTCGTGGCCGGATCACTCCTCGGTATCATGCTCGGCCGCATCGGGCGCATGCTGTTCCCCGTGAAAGCCCCGTGAAGGGAGCGGCCTGTTCCCATCACGAGGTGCCGGTGCTTCGAGCAAGGAACGAGCACCTGAAGGCGGTGTTCGGAAGGGCGCGCTTCCTGGCGGGGTCTCCCGATCCGATCGCGTCAAGAGGAGCCGAGCTCGCCAAGAAGTGCCTGAGTTCGTGAGAGCTCGTCCGAGGTCCCAAATGCGGCGCCGCAGAAATCGGTGGCCCCCGCCTCGGCAAAGCGCCCTATCGCGGCGGCAACCTCTTCTTCGCCCCCGACGATCGCAACGTCGGGTGGTCCGGTCGCACCTTCACGGTCGAGCATCGCCCGGTACGAAGGGAGCTGGCCGTAGACAGTGAAGATCCGTCCGGCCCGCTGCAGAGCAGCGTCAGGATCCGTGGTCACGCACACCGGGAGCGTCACCACGACTCTCGGAGCGGGTCGACGGGCGTCTGCCGCCGCGGCGGCGATCGTCGGGACGATGTGGCCGGCCACGGTGTTGAGACCGACCATCCATGTCACCGTTCCCTGGGCTTGACGGCCGGCGATGCCGAGCATCGTCGCGCCGAGAGCGGCGACGAGAACAGGAGGCGGAGACGTTAAAGGAGTCTCGAGCGGACCTAGCGTGTGTGTCCGAAGGGCCTCGCCGTCGAACTCCACCCGTTCACCGCCCAGCAGAGGCACGAGGATCGCCAGGTACTCCTTCATGTAGCGCGCCGGACGGTCGAAAGACAGACCCCATACGCCCTCGACGACCACTTGGTGCGACAATCCGACGCCCAGCACCAGCCGGCCCCCGGTGGCCGCCTGCACGGTCATCGCCTGAGCGGCGAGGATCGCCGGGTGACGGGGATGGATGGGCACCACTGCAGTACCCAGCTCGACCTCGGCCACCTCACGACCGACGATCGCCATCGCCGTCAGGGTGTCCCAACCGAAGATCTGTGTCGCCCACAACGACGACGTCCCCGTGGTTACCAGCCCGCGTGCGCGATCGACCACCTCGTCAATGCTGCCGTTCGTATCCAGGATGATCCCTATGCGCACGTCTCCTCCTCGTACTCGGCTCTCGGCCCCACGCCGGGGACCCGGCCGTCACCTCCGTCGCGCGGTCACGTCCCGCTTGTCGACGCGTCCCAGGCAGTCTGGCAGTACGGTGCACCTCGTGCCTAAGACCGTCGCGTCGTCGTTGCACGTCGACCTCATCCCTCTCGCCTTCCTCCTGGGGAGATGGGCAGGGGAAGGTGAGGGCGAGTATCCCACGATCGAGCCGTTTCGCTACGGGGAGGAGGTCACGTTCTCCCACGTGGGAAGGGCCTTCCTTGCATACGCCCAGCGCTCTTGGAGCCTGGAGGACGGGCGGCCTCTTCACGCGGAGATGGGTTACTGGCGCTGTCCTTCGCCGGAGAGTGTGGAGGTGGTGGTCGCGCACCCGACAGGACACGTGGAGCTGACAGAAGGCTCCATCACGGGAACGACGGTGATGCTCTCGTCGTCGACCGTCGCTGGGACGCGAAGCGCCAAAGAAGTGGACGAGCTGGTTCGCCACGTCGATGTCGCGGGTGCCCAGCTGAACTACGAGCTGCGCATGGCCGCGGTCGGCCAACCCCTCGCGGTCCACCTGCGCGGGTCGCTCCGCCGGGTGGCCGGTCCCTGAGACGTTGACGCCCGCTGAACGTCGATCGTAGAGTCGAGGATCTGGTTCGCGTAGACGGTGGTGGGTTCCGGCGGTGCCTGATCATGTTCATGGTTCAGGCCATCGAACATCGGGATGCCGAACTGCGGCATTGCTGGCCGGTAGCGGGAACCGGAGCGAGACGCACGGAACCCGGTCGATCGGGCCGGGTGGTGCCGAGAGCGCGGCGAGCGCAAGAACTCGACAGAACACAGCGTGACAGAACGAACACGGGGGAGGTCCTTATGAGGCGGCGAATAGGGTTCTTCGCGTTTGTGATTGCGGTATCGCTCGGAGTCTCGTCCTTCTCCTTCGCCGCGGAGAGCTCTGCGACCTCTGGTGCTCCCCGCCTGTCGCTCGGTCACACCTCCACGTTCAGCGTCCAAGGGGTGTCGGTCCCGGGTACTCCCGCCAAGTACGACCGGGTGATGGTCAGGCGGTTCGGATCACCCTCAGCCACCAACGTGCTCGTCCTCGTACCCGGGACCCTCGCGGGGGCCGGCGATTTCGACATAGTCGGGCCCTACCTCGCCGCGCACGTCCCGAACCTGCAGGTGTGGGCCGAGATGAGAAGGGAAGGCGCGCTGGAGGACAACTCGATGCTCCTACGGGTCCTCCATGGCAAGGCGACGGTCCAGCAAGCCTTCGACTACTACCTCGGATGGATCGTAGACAAAAGCATCACGAATCACTATCAGCCGCTCGAGGACTCCCAGTATCAGTTCGCGGACCAGTGGGGTCTCGCCGTGGCCATGGGCGACCTGCACAACGTGGTCGAGCTCGCTCGCGACGGTGGTCGACGAACGGTCATCCTGGGCGGACATTCGCTCGGAGGAGCCGAGGCCTCTGTCTACGGTGTTTGGGACTTCGACGGGCGCCCCGGCTACAAGGACCTCGGCGGCATCATCGGCATCGACGGGGACACGGGCCCTACGACCACCGGGTTCTTCGGACAGCCGCCTGTCACCACCGCTTCTCAGGCACAAGCCGCGCTGTCGAAGCTCGCTTCGGGAAGCCCCTGGCTCGATCTGCTCGGATTCGGCCTTCCGTGGATCACCGGCCCGTTCGCAGAGGTCGGCGCCCTCGGCACGCTGAAGCAGCCCGACGCGCCTTCGATAGCGCAGATGTCCAGCATCCTGCCGGCAGAGCTGAAACCTCCGGTCCAGACCACGAACAAGGCCCAGTTCGGATACGCCTTCGACGCCTCGACCTCACCGGCGGGCTTGGCATTGATCCAAGTGCACAGCGGGCACCTGGCTTCCAGCGGCACGCCGCGTGGCTGGATCGACGCCGGTCCCACACCGATCGAGGACGTCGCGTTCGACTTCGCACAGGAACCGCTCGGGCCGGTCGACTGGTATTACCCGGAACGCCTCACGATCGACGTCGAGGCCGCCAGCTCTCTCGCCCAGACGCCGGCGGCAACTGTCCTCGGGCTCCGCCTCTATCACCTGAGCCAGGTCGACGTGCCGATGTACGTGATCCAGACCTCGCTCGGAGGAACCGACAACTTCGTCGCCGCAGCGGCCATTGGATACCAACGCGCCTCGCAGATCCCAAGCGTCACGATCATCAACCGAGCCTCCACCTACAGTCATCTCGACCCCCTGCTAGCAACACCGTCCCACAACGCGTTCCTTCAAAGCGTCGTGCCGTGGATAAAGCAACTTCCGTCTTACAAGCGTTAGTGTCCATCACGGCCCGAGCTTGATCGGGGCATTCCCTCATGACGGGTCGGCGTTCAACAGGAGGACGAGAGATGTCGGTTGCGGTGGTGATGGGGAGTGCGTCGGACGCGCTGGTGATGGACGACGCTGTCGAGGTACTTCGCGAGTTCTCGGTGCCTGTCGAGGTGCGGGTGCTTTCTGCCCATCGCACCCCCGACGACACGATGGAGTTCGCCCGGAACGCGGCGTCTCGGGGGATTCGTGTGCTCATCGCCGGTGCGGGAGGAGCCGCTCACCTGGCAGGAGCGCTGGCAGCAGCATCTTCGCTGCCGGTGATAGGCGTGCCCATCGCGACCGGTGAGCTCAGGGGCCTCGACGCCCTTCTGGCTACGGTGCAGATGCCAAGGGGAGTGCCGGTGGCCACCGTGGCAATCAACGGCGCCAGAAACGCCGGCCTGCTGGCTGTGAGGATCCTCGCGCTCGAGGACGAACGTCTCGCAGAGGCCCTGACACGTCACCTCGAAACAGCAGCGGCGCAGGTGCGCGCCGACGACGAGCAGCTGAGGAAACGCTAGGCAGATCCCTCAGGATTTGCCTCCCAGACCTCGGATGGCACGAGAGACGGGGATGTCCGAGGCGATCGTTCGTCTCCGTCGCGACCCGCAGCGCCGTCGAAACGAAGGATGTCCCGCGACCTCTCGCTCACGATCCGCGACTGCGATGGCAACCCATCTGCGAGAATCTTCCCACTACCGAGCGGCGAACTGAGGGGTGTCGCATGCGAGTCGTTGTAGCCGGATCCAGCGGATTGATCGGCAAAGCGGTGCTGGCGCGGCTCCACCGCGAGGGTCACCAAGTCGTGCCCCTGGTTCGCAAGTCCCCCGACGCAGGTGAGGCCCGCTGGGACCCGGCGGCCCGCGTCATCGACGCCGGGGCCCTCGAAGGTGCTGACGCCGTCGTCAACCTGGCAGGCGTAGGGATCGGGGACCGCCCATGGTCGGTCGCGCGAAAAGAGGAGATCCTGAGCAGCCGCGTCGGCTCGACCACGTTGCTCTGCGAGACCCTCGCCCAGCTGACCAGACCACCGCAGGTGCTCGTGAACGCATCCGCGATCGGCTTCTACGGGCACCGCGGCGACGAGTTGCTCACAGAAGACAGCGCCGCAGGGACGGGCTTCGTTGCCGATGTCTGCCGGGCGTGGGAAGCGGCCACCTCCCCGGCGAAACAGGCGGGCACTCGGGTCGTTCACCTGCGAACCGCCGTTGTGCTGGCACGCCACGGAGGGGCGCTCGCGCGCCAGCTCCCGCTCTTCAGGCTGGGGCTCGGGGGACGGCTGGGACGAGGCGACCAGTGGCTCAGCTGGATCTCCTTGCGCGACGAGGTGAGGGCCATCCTTCACATCCTCGGTGAGGGGTCGATCGTGGGAGCGGCGAACTGCTCCTCACCCGTGCCCGTCACGAACGCGCAGTTCACACGTGCCCTGGGCCGAGCCATGCACCGGCCCGCCGTCCTGGTGGTGCCACGCCCAGCGCTGCGACTCGCGCTCGGACGCGAGCTTGCCGACGAGCTGGTTCTCGCCAGCCAGCGCGTCGTGCCGACACGCCTGGAGACGAGCAGGTTCTCGTTCGAGGACCCGTCGATCGACGAAGCGCTCGCCGCCGTGCTTGCCTCCTGAGCCAGCAACCTTCTTCGCCGAAGCTGTTACAGCCATATGAGACCCTGCAGGCGTGCAACGACAACTGCAGCTGCCGCTCGCAAAGCTGGACGTCGCCACCCGGGGCGGCGGCCGGCAACGCGCCAAGCCGGGCACCTCCAGGTCAGGTCGACCCCATCGGGTCCACGCGCATCCCTCGAGGGGTGGCTCGAGGGGCCCGTTCGCCCCCCGCCCCCGCCATTCTCGCCCCGACCATGGGGACCTCGAAGACTGGCGCATCGACCACGACACCCGCGTCACCGGACGCCGAGGACTGGCCGTCGCCCGCGCCGCCCTGGCTGGGACCCGTTCCGGCGGAACCCGCCCGGGCCCTGCAACCCGGGCCGCCTGAGCTTCGCGTTGACACCTTTGGGAACCTGATCGTCTTCCACTGCACTTCCTCGAGCGCCCGAGCGCTACCGTTCTTCCATGCCGTCACTCGCGACACGCCTCGGCTACGCGGAAGACGCCAAGCTGCTCATTTTGAACTGCGACGACCTCGGACTCTGCGACTCGTCCAATGCCGGGGTGTACGAGGCTTTGCGCCAGGGCCTTGCCACGAGCGCCAGCCTCATGGTCCCTTGTCCATGGGCACGCGGTGCGGTCGCCAGGTACCGGGGCGACGACGTTGGCGTGCACCTCACCGTGAACGCCGAGTTCGATCTCTACCGGTGGGGCCCGATCACTCACGCTCCGTCACTGCTAGACGGTGACGGCGGTTTCCCTCGCACTTTGGCCGATGTCTGGGACCACGCCGATCTCGACGAAATCCGCCGGGAGTGCCGCGCTCAAATCGAACGGGCGATCTTGTGGGGCTTCGACGTGAGCCATCTCGACGCCCACCTGGGAACTATGCAGATCAAGGCCGAGTTCTTCGACGTGTACCTCGAGCTGGCCATCGAATTCGGCCTGCCGCTACGCCTGTCGGGCCCCCGCACAGAGACTCTGATCGGCTTTCCGTTCCGCACGCTGGCCGCGCAAGAGGGAGTGGTCTTCCCCGATGACCTCGTGTACGTGAACGGTGTCGGCAGCCGTCAGGCGCTGCTGGAAGCCGTCCCCCGGCTCTCCCCCGGCATCACCGAGGCGTACCTCCACCCCGCCATCGACAGTGCAGAGCTGCAGAACCTGGCTCCTGACGCAGTCGCTCGCGTCGACGACCATCGTCTCTTGGTGTCAGACCCGGATCTGCGCGAAACATTGGAAAAGGCCGGGGTGACGCTCATCGGTTACCGCCCGCTTCGTGAGCTGATGCGCGCAGGAGGCTGAGGAACCTCCGCTCACTCGCTGCGCCCTCGCGAAAACACGACCACGCCTCGGGCGCGTGTCTGAGGGCACATCGAACGATCAGTACTCGGTCATCCTTGCGATTTCCGCCTGCATCTGCTTGTACTCAGGTGAGTTCGTGATCGGCAGCAGTGACATCACCTTGGCCATGTTGCCGGTCACCTTCACCTTGCCTTGCATGAAGGCAGCGTTCGCGTCGAGTTCTCCCTTTTGGATCTTGACTGCATCCGAATAGGACGTCGTCAACGTCACCTCGGAGTCGTCGAGGTGACCGAGCTTGCTCTCGACGAGTTTGCCGTTCTCGAGCACCCAGTAGTACTCGATGTCTCCTTCGGGAGCGCCTGTCACCACGTACTGCATCCTGGCAGAGGCCCCGGGCCGCTCCGGCTGGTCTTCGGCCATCTTCCTCGTCTCGTCGAGCCACTCCTGGGTGAGCCACTTCGACATCGGTTTTCCCTCCCTGGTCGTTATTGCCGAGCCCGGTGGCTGCCGAACCACCTCGAGGACCGCCCGTGACTGCGGCGCTCATGCTACCGAGACGCGAGATCACGCACACCGGCAAAGAGATCGTCCTCCAGCGGGCCGCCTTCCGAAGAGTCACCGGTCCCTGGGCCCGCCGCCTTTCGATCTCGCGCCCCCGAACCCCGCGTCCCTGGACCTCTCGCCCCGGCTTGTGCACCCGGTTCCCGCGCCCTTCGGGCGTCGTGCACGAGATTGCGGGCGAGGACGTACTCATCGAAAGGGTGGACGGTACGTGACACCTCGGGAGGGAGGCCGAACCAGAAGGGCGATGCAGGGTCGACTTGGGTGGCATGTGCCAACAGCGCTTGGCGCTGGACGTCGGCATGCTCCGACACGTCCACGACAGTCGTGAAGCTCCGGATCTGGGAAGCGGCACGTGCGAGCCAACGGTCGTCGAACGGAGAGGAAAGGCCCAGTTCGAGGAACTTCTCGTGCATCGCGATGACGCGCTCACCGGACCAACCGACGTAGTAGAGCTTGAGCGGCTGCCACGGTTGACCGGTTTCAGGGAAGGCTCGGGGATCGCCCGCGGCGTCGAAAGCAGCGACCGAGACCTCGTTGACGCGCAAATGATCCGGGTGCGGGTAACCGCTTTGGTCCTCGTCATAGGTCACGACGACCTGAGGGCGCTCCCGGCGGATGACCGCCACCAGGCGCTCGGTCGCTTCGGGCAACGGGGCGCGAGCAAAGCAGTCGGCTCGCTCGTTGGCGGGGGTCCCCGGCATGCCCGAGTCCCGGTATCCGAGCATGACGATCTCGTCGTAACCGATCAGGGCGCAGGCCGCCTCGAGCTCCCGGCGGCGGATCTCCGGCAGCTCCGCGCGGACCTCGGGCAAGTCCATCGCGGGGTTCAAGATGTCGCCTTCCTCGCCGCCGGTGCAGCACACGAGCACGGTGCGCACGCCCTGGGCGTGATACAGCGCCACCGTTCCGGCCCCCTTCGACGCCTCGTCGTCGGGATGGGCATGGACGGTGAGCAGGCACAACCGCGACGACATCGTGCCCACGGTACCGTCCTGCCGACCGAGCCCCGCCGCCTCCGGCAGGCCGAGGCAGGTGCGGTGTCATGGCAGGTGCGGTGTCATGGCAGGTGCGGTGTCATGGCAGGTGCGGTGTCATGGCAGGTGCGGTGTCATGGCAGGTGCGGTGACCGGGTGGTGGCGCTCCCGTAGACTCGGGTTCGCGCCGGAACCTCGTATCGCCGGTGCTCACTGGAGGACGACCGCGCGATGGGCTTGTTCCAGCGCTTTTTGAACATCTTTCGTGCTAAGGCGAACCGAGTCCTAGATCGCGTCGAGGATCCTCGCGACACCCTCGACCTTTCCTACGAGAAACAGCTCGAGAACCTTCAGAAAGTCCGCCGCAGCGTGGCTGAGGTCGCCACGGCCCGTAAGCGCATCGAGATCCAGGCCGCTCAGCTCCAACAGCAAGGGTCCAAGCTCCAGGACCAGGCCCGCCAGGCCCTGGGGCAGAACCGAGAGGACCTGGCTCGCGAGGCCCTCACGCGCCGCGCCGCCATCGGCCAGGAGCTCACCGATCTCCAAGGTCAGCACGAACAGATCGCCGGTCAGGAACAGAAGCTGATCGCCACTGCCCAGCACCTCCAAGCCCAGGTGGAGACGTTCCGCACCCGCAAGGAGACACTGAAGGCGAGCTACACGGCCGCTGAGGCCCAGACCAGGATCGGCGAGGCGACCGCCGGCATCTCCTCTTCGATGAGCGATGCCGGAATGACCATGCAGCGTGCCCAGGACAAGATCGCAGAGATGCAGGCGCGCGCCGGAGCAGTTGACGAGCTGCTCGCTTCCGGAGCGCTCACAGACCTGACCTCGAGCACCGATGACATCCAGGCACAGCTGGACAAGGTCGCCGCCACCTCCCAGGTGGACAATGAGCTCGCAATTCTCAAAGGTGAGCTCACGGCGACGGGTGCACCAGCCAGCCTGCCCTCCGCGCCGGAAAACGCCAACTCGACCGCGCCCCCGAGTCCGGCGCCAGAGGCTCCCGATACACATAGCAACGACTTGAGCAACGACCAAGAGGTGAGAAAATAATGGCGATCTCCCGCCGTATTCCTGCCGACCGCGGGCTGACGGCCCGAATGTTCCTCACGGGGTTCTTCATCGTCATCCTCTACGCGGCAGTCGTGGGATTGCTGTTCGCCTTGCGCCTTCAGATCGGTTTCATCGTCTTCATCGCGCTGGCACTGGCGTTCTGCCAGTACTGGTTCTCGGACAAGATCGCCCTATGGGGGATGCATGGTCATGTCGTCACCCCCGAGGATGAACCGGAGCTTCACGGAGTCGTCGACCGCCTCTGTGCTCTCGCCGACATGAAGAAGCCCCGGGTGGCAATCGCCGAGGTGGACATGCCCAACGCCTTCGCCACCGGCCGCAATCCCTCCAATGCCGTGGTGTGCGCGACACGTGGAATTCTTCGCAGGCTCGACGAGCCCGAGCTCGAGGCGGTGCTCTCTCACGAGCTCTCCCACGTCGCCCACCGCGACGTGGCCGTGATGACCATCGCCAGCTTCTTGGGCATGATCGCCGGGCTCTTGACCAGGGTCATGCTCTACGCCGGACTCTTCGGGGGGTTCGGTGGCGGTGGAGGGGGCCGGAACAGCCAGAGCGGTGGCCAGATCGCGTTGATGGAGATGGCCGTGCTGGTCGTCTCCGCCCTTGTCTACGCGATCAGCTTCCTTCTCACCATGGCCCTCTCGCGCTACCGGGAACTCGCGGCGGACCGCTCGGGTGCGATCTTGATCGGCCGTCCATCGCTTCTCGCCTCCGCCCTGATCAAGGTGACAGGCGAGATGAGCCGAATCCCCACCCGCGACCTGCGCTCGGCCGAGCACTTCAACGCCTTCTACTTCACGCCCGCCATCGCCAACGGTGCAAGCCTGTCCTCGCTGTTCTCCACCCACCCATCACTCGAGAAGCGCCTCGCCCAACTGGCCAAGCTCGAGGCGGAGATGAACCAGGCTTGACCCTCCGGATCTGTGAGCGTCTGGATCCCGCCAAGCGGACGGGCTCGTGATGGGCCTGCTCGACACGTTGCTAGGCCGGACCAAGCCCGTTCGGGCCAACCTGGACAACCTCTTCGCCCTTCCCGGCGCCGCCGTCACCCTTCAGGTCTCCGCGGGTCTGGTGTCGACGCGCAAGGCCGGCGTCTGCTTCAAGCCTCCAGCAGGACAGCCCTTCGCCGAGATGCAGGCTCAGATCGAGGAGCTGCTCGAAACACCGGACCCCCAACACGCGGGCCCTGTGGCCACCTCCGGCGACGCTGCCGCTCCGGAAACGGCGAAGCTCACCGTTCGCCACGTCGGTGACAGCTTCGGGTACCGCTGGATCCTGGTGGAGGGAGGCGAGATCGACGACCTCGTGACCAGGGTGCACATGGTGCACTCCTCCCTCGAGGACGGCGGATGGAGCAGCCAGCTTCTGTGCTCAGTGTTCGGGTTCGCTCCGGGGGGCGACTCGCATGCCGGCACGGGCGCCATTGACGAGATCTCGCCCGCTGATCCGGGTGCGTACAGCGGGGCAACCGACGCCGTGAACCGGCCCGTCTACCTCGTCTACCTGGCAAAGCGAGGCAAGTTCTACCCGTTCGCGCCGAGCGGCAAGGAGCAACGTGACACTGAGCTCGAGCTGCGCCTGCGCAGCATCCTCGGCAGCGACCTGCCTGTGGAAACCGACCTCTCGAATTGGTTTCCGATCTGGGACCTGCCGATCGCCTGAAGAGCTCTCACGTACCGGTAGAGCGCGACCGGTCACGAGGCTGCTCCGAGACCGTTGCCGGTGAGAACTTCCATTCTGGTGTGAACTTCCGTCCTGGTGTGAACTTCCGTCCTGGTGAGAACTTCCATTCTGGTGTGAACTTCCATTCTGGTGTGAACTTCCGTCCTGGTGTGAACTTCCGTCCTGGTGTGAACTTCCGTCCTGGTGTGGTCATGCCGACAACGCGTCTATTCGCCGGGCCAGGTCCAGATCGACCCCTGTGATCCCCCCCTGCCGAATGCGTCGACAGCCTCAGAGTGACCTTGTTCCAGGAGATCAGCACGTCAGGATGATGGTTCATATCCTCCGCAAGGGCCCCCACCGCGTTCACGTAGGACAATGAGTCTGCGAAGTCCTTGCCCGAGCGGACCTTCACCAGCTCGGACCCCTCGCGCTCCCATTGCAGGCCTGCGAGCGCCGCATCCACCTCGGCCAGACCCAGCACATCCATTGGATACCGAGGCTAGCGGCATAAGGCCTGGAGCCCGACCGCGACCTCAGGCCCCGCGCAGGCTCCACGGCCGAACCACCTCTCTTGGACGCGTTTCAGGGATGGGTCATTTCCTCGGGGCGAACGGCCCGGTCGAACTCGTCGCCGGACAGGTATCCCAGGGCTACGACGGCCTCCCTCAATGTGCTGCGTTCCGCATGGGCCTTCTTGGCGACCTCGGCCGCCTTGTCGTATCCAATCAGAGGATTGAGTGCCGTCACCAGCATGAGCGAGTCGACGAGGTGCCGGTGGATGCGTTCGCGGTCGGGCTCGAGCCCTTCGATGCAGAACTCCCGGAACGTCCCACAGGCGTCGGCGAGAAGCCGTGTCGAATGAAGCACGTTGTGGATCATGACGGGTTTGCACACGTTCAGCTCGAGGTTTCCCCGGCTGCCTGCCACGGCCACGGCGGCGTCGTTTCCCATGACCTGGATGCACACCATGATCATCGCCTCACACTGTGTGGGGTTGACTTTCCCAGGCATGATCGAGGAACCAGGCTCGTTGGACGGCAGGACGAGCTCGCCGAGGCCGCTCCGTGGACCCGAACCGAGCCAGCGGACGTCGTCGGCGATCTTCGTGAGCGACACCGCGAGTGTTCGCAGTGCCCCGCTCGCGTGCACGAGCGCGTCGTGAGCGCCGAGCGCGGCGAACTTGTTCGGCGCCGAGACGAAGGGCAGACCCGTCAGCTGTGCTATGTGGGCCGCGGCACGAGCGCCGAAGTCGGGATGAGTGTTGAGCCCCGTTCCGACCGCCGTTCCTCCGAGTGCCAGCTCGTAAAGGCCGGGCAGGCTCGCCTCGACACGTTCGACGTCGGCCTCGAGCTGCGCGACGTAGCCCGAGATCTCCTGACCGAGCGTCAGCGGGACGGCGTCCATCAAATGTGTGCGTCCGATCTTCACCACGTCCGAGAACGCCACCGCCTTCTCCTCGAGCGCTTTGTGCAGGGCGCGCACCGCCGGAAGGAGTTGACGCGTGAGCTGCTCGGCCGCTGCGATGTGCATCGCGGTGGGAAAGGTGTCGTTGGAGGACTGGGACATGTTCACGTGGTCGTTCGGATGAACGGGCGACTTCGACCCCAGCTCGCCGCCCGCCAGTTCGATGGCGCGGTTGGCGATGACCTCGTTGGCGTTCATGTTCGTCTGCGTTCCGCTCCCCGTCTGCCAGATGCGCAACGGGAAATGCTGATCGAGAGTGCCGTCGGTCACCTCACGGGCTGCTTGCACGATCAGATCGGCGAGCCGCTGGTCCAGCTTCCCGAGCTCGGCGTTGGTCAGCGCAGACGCTTCTTTCAAGATGCCGATCGCCCGCAGGAGCGGTCTGGGCATCGTGTCTTCGCCTATCGGGAAATGGACCAGCGACCTCTCCGTCTGGGCACCCCAGTAGCGGTCGGCGGGGACCTCGATCGGCCCCATGGAATCGGTCTCGACACGTGCCGCGCTCACCACATCACTCCTTGTTCCGCTAGTTCCGCCAGCCCCCCTCGTGGCCCACGGTAGTAGGGACGAGCAGGACCTCGCCTCTCGCGCTTCGGGAAGCATCTGGGCTCGTACGACGTTCAACGACCTCGGAGGTAACCGCAGATGGGCGATCAATTCACGGAACAGGCGCTAGCGTTGATCGACGAGCCGGTTGTGGGGAACGTCGCAACTGTCGGCCCCGACGGGCGCCCGCACCTGACCCCTGTGTGGGTCGACCACGACCGAGGTGACTTGCTGTTCAACACCGCCGGTGATCGCGTGAAGGCCCGCGACATCAAGGGCGACCCACACGTCGCCGTGTCGATCGTCGACCCGGACGATCCCTATCGTGTGGTGGCCTTCCGGGGGACGGTCACCGAGATCACCACCGAAGGTGCCGACGATCACATCGACCGATTGTCGAAGAAGTACCTGGGCAAGGACACGTTCCCGTCCCGTCGGCCCGGCGAGGTGCGGATCAAGGTCCGGGTCCGCCCGGACCGGGTCGTCGCCCAGCCAGGTGAGGTGGTCTGATCCCTTCCGGGTCCGCCACGACCAACCGGATCGTCAGGTCGTGTTATCCACCGTCCCGAACGTACCGGTGAGCGTAGAACCCGCGAGCGCGACAGCATCGAGGTCGTGCGCGTCGGGCATGTTGAAGACCAGGCCGTCGAGTCCTGCATCGAAGAAGGCGGCGACCTGCTCGACCACGCGGTCGGGACTTCCCGCGGTGACCATGGAGCGCAACGCGGCAACGTCCTGGTCACGTCGGGAGGCAAGATCTTCGACGCGACGGTCGGCCTCCTCTTGGGTCTCTGCGATCACGAGTGTGCCCAGGCGGGTCTTGGTCACCGTGGAGGGGTCACGCCCGGCCGCCTCACAGTGGCGGTCGAGCACCCCGAGCTTCTGCCGGACGGTGTCCACATCGCCGAAGATGTTGCAAGCATCCGCGTGCTCTGCAACGAGTCGTAGCGTCCGGCGCTCGCCGCTGCCGCCGACGAGGATCGGCGGCCCACCGGGCTGGATCGGGCGTGGACGGTTCACGGCGTTGTGAATGCTGTAATAGCGGCCTTCGAAGCTGGGCGCGTCCTGCGTGAACATCGCCCGGCAGATGCGAAGTGCCTCGTCGAGCCGTCCAAAGCGCTCCGTCAGGGGCGGGAAATCGAAACCCAGCCCCTCGTGCTCGTCGTCGAACCAGGCAGCGCCTATCCCGAGCACCGCACGCCCACCCGAGAGCACATCGATCGCCGTGACCTGCTTGGCAAGGAGAGCGGGATTGCGGTAGGTGACGCCGCTCACCATGGTTCCCAGCCGTGCCTTTTTCGTACGCGCTGCGAGGCCACCGAGCAGGGTGTACGCCTCGAACATAGGCTCCTCGCGCCGACCGACATAGGGGATCTGGAAGAAGTGGTCCATCACCCACAACGAGTCGAATCCCGCTGTCTCGGCCGTGGTCGCTATCGCCACAACCCGCTCGAAGAGGTCGCGTCGGATGTCGTCGGGGTACGAGAAGCTCGGGATCTGGAGTCCGAAGCGCGTCAGGTGGGCCACGATTCGAAATTACTTCCCGTCGCGTGTCTCAGGAAGCAACAAGTGTCTCCTGCCCATGTTGCCAGCCGCACGCCGTGAGACCACCCGTCTGCAAGGCTTCGACCGTTCGAAGCACCTCCTCGACGCTGCGCCCGGTGTCGAGGTCGTAGACCGACACGAAGCGGATCAGACCCTCGGGGTCGACGACAAACGTCGCGCGCAGTGCTACGCCTTCGTCCTTGTCCAAGATGCCGAGCGCACTGGCCAGCTCCCTCTTCAGGTCGGATGCCATCGGGAAGGGAAGCGACCGCAGGTCCGGGTGCCGCTCGCGCCACGCCAAATGGACATACTCGTTGTCGACGCTGACGCCGAGGAGCGAAGCACCTAGCTCGGCAAAGCGCTCCTCTGCGTTCCCGAAACCGGCGATCTCCGTCGGGCAGACGAAGGTGAAATCCTTTGGCCAGAAGAACACCACGAGCCAATTCCCGTCGTAGTCGTGACCCCTTACGCGCTCGATGTGCGGGACGTCCCTACCGACGACTGCGGCAAGGTCGAAGTCGGGGAACCTGTCTCCGACAGTAAGCATCAGTTGCTGATCCTCCTTGGTTTCTCGATTCTCGATGGTCTTTCGCCCCTCGATGGTCTTTCGCCCCTCGTCGGTCTTTCGTCCGTCATCGGCCTTGTGCCCGTCATCGGTCTTTCGCCCGTCGTCGGCCTTGCGCTCTGCCGTCTGTGTACCCGGCTCATGCAACGCCAGCACACACCTCGGAAGATGATCTGGGCCTCGTCCACATGCCCCCAGTCCCCCGGAGCCTCCAGGCACGGCTTTGCGCCCACCACACATTCGACGTCACTTACTTCGCCGCATTCCCGGCACACCGCGTGGTGATGCCACACGCCACCTGCCTCGTAGAGCGCACGACCTGGACCCGCGTCGGCGGCCATCGCCATCCCGTTGCGCGTGAGCACCTCGAGGGCGCTATAGACGCTGGTTCGCGAGAAGCGGTCACCTCGGGTGATCAGAGCGTCGTGGACCTGGTCGGCGCTTCGGTGACCTCCCAGCGAAACCAGGGCGTCGTACACAGCAAGTCGCCCTCGGGTTGCGCGGACCCCAGCTTCACGTAATCGATTGATCACGCCCGCTGGGCTGCCAGCATCCACCGGTGCTTCTCCAGACCAGCAGCGACCGCGACGAGGAGATCCTGGCTCGTCCGGTCGATGCTCTCGAGGCGTTCGATCCGTTCACGCGTCCGATCGATCACCAGGTCCAGACGCTCCAAGATGGCGGAGAGCACCTTCTCGTCGGCTACGAAACCCGCTTCGAACGTCGAAAACGGCGTGTTGCGCGCCACGGTTTCTACCCGCCCGTCTGCAGGGACGCCGAGCGTCACCAGCCGTTCGGCCACCTGATCCGCCCATCCGCGTACGTCGTCGGTCACCTCGTCGAGTTGCAGATGCAAAGGCCGGAAGAGCGGCCCTGTCATGTTCCAGTGCGCCTGCTTGGCGATCAGCGCCAGGTCGGTGAGCTCCACCAATAGCGGCTGCAGCTGCTCAGAAACTCCCTCACGTTCCATCTGTTGCCTCCTTCTTGGCACTGCCTTCTTGTCGGCACTGTCTCTCGCTCATTCGTTCGATCGCCGCCTTCGTACACTGAACACTGTCCAAAGAAGCGTTTATTCCCGACCGAGCTCGAGCCAGGCACCCAGACCTTCCTGACGGCGCGAGGACGACGAATCCCGACTACCTGATCCGTTCAACATGCCGCGTGACGCCGATTCGCGGGGCCCCTTGCGTTCGGCTAGCGACGCGGCCTTGACCACCATCCACCTTCGCTCGCTGCCAGTGAGGACGCGGCCAGCTGCTCCAGCGCGAGCGCCACCTCACCGAGCGAAAGCCCGCAACGGCGCACCACGGTGTCGAGAGGGGCAGGGTCGTGGTCGAGCGCTCGTAGAACTGTGGCCGCGACCGGGTTCGGTGCCCCGCTGGATCTGCCAGCAGGGTGGTCCTTGGGGCTCGCCGGCCGCCGACGGGGTCTCGAGATGTCGGATTGGCCAGCGATGGCCAGTTCGAGCGCAGCGATCACATCGTCGACGTCGCGAACCGGAGACGCACCGTCGACCAGAAGCGCGTTCGTCCCGACAGACGCAGCGCTCCGTACGGATCCAGGCACCGCGGTTACCAGGATCCCGCGCTCGGTCGCGGCTTTGACCGTGTGCAGTGCACCCCCACGCGCGTGGCACTCCACCACCACTACTACATGCGACAACGCCGCCATCACCCTGTTGCGGACCACGAACCACCAAGCGGGAGCGCCGCGGGATCCGGGGGGAAGCTCCGACACCACCGCACCGCTCCCGGCTACGCCGTCGACGAGCGTCGCCTGCCAACGAGAACGGGGTGCGTCAGGAGCGGTCCCCAGCACACCGAGCGCTGGTACACCCCGAACGGAAAGGGCCCCGCCGTGAGCGGCTGCGTCGATCCCCTTGGCAAGGCCAGACACCACCACGACCCCAGCCTCGGCGAGGCCTCTACCGAGCTCGGAGGCGACACCGAGCCCGTAGGGGGTGGCAGAGCGGGTCCCGACCACGCTCACACGGGGGAGGTGGTCGCAGATCCTCGGATCGCCGATGGCGAAGAGCACTGCAGGTGCCTCGTGGTCCTGTGCCAATCCAGCCGGGTACCGGGAGTGCCCGAGCACGATCACCGAAGCACGGCTGCGCTCGCACGCTGCTGTCACCTCGTCGAGCAGCTCGCTTCGCACCTTGTCCCGGTATGTGGACTCGGGGTCGGCAGGGTGGCGCCCACACGCGAGCGCCTCCCAGGCTTCCGTCGGGGCGAAACCATCGAGGAACCGCCGAAGCCGCCGCGGACCTGCTCCGAGACACGCCAGGCCAGCGGCGTGCCGCTCGTCGTCGGTCAGCCACACGACGTCGCTCATGCATAACCATGGATCGTCACGCCAGGATTATGAGCGCCCACCTTGCAAGATCCCTTGCTCGGCTCCTCGCATCCAAACGTATGATCCAGAACTCGGTCGACGACCTGCTGGCGGACGAAGCTTGCGCTCGGCCACACCAGGCCAAACCCGGCCGCAGCCGCCAGACTGGACCACACTGGACCTGGCCATCGCGAGACGAGGAATGCCCATGATCGGCGGAGCAAACAGGAATCTGCACAGATCGAACGTGCCCACGCTCGTTGCAGCTGTGGTCGTGTCGGTCGCACTCGTTCTGGACCCCGTCGCCGGCGTTGGCGCCTCGCCCCGGCCTCACGTGCTCACCGTCTCGGTCAGCTACACCCCCGCCTTCGACGCCGACGCGCCAGACCCAGATGTCGTGCTCGACGCGGGGACGTTCTACGCGTTCACGACTGGCACCGTCCTGGGCAACCACATCCAGGCGCTGGTGGACACATCGGGAAATCCGGCCAGTGGCTACGGCTCCTACACCGGTCAGCCCTACGGCTCGAGCGCTCTGCCGGTGACTCCGAGCTGGCAGACCGAGAACACCCAGACCTCGCCGGGCGTCTTCTACTGGGGCGGGCAGTGGCTCATGTACTACGACGCCTCGACCGGCGGCTACCAGACCGGCACCAGCCACGACTGCCTGTCGGTTGCGACAGCGAACCAGCTCATGCCAAGCGACCCGGTCTTCGTCGACAACTCCTCCGCACCACTTCTATGCCAGGCTCAGCTCGGGGGTTCGATCGACCCGAGCCCGTTCGTCGACCCGGCGACCGGCCAGGCCTACCTGGTCTGGAAGTCCAACGACGGCGGGTCTCCCCAGCCCGCCGAGATCTGGTCCGCCCAGCTCGACAGCAGCGGGCTGGGCTTCGCGTCGGCGCCCGTCGAGCTCATGACCAACGACACGGTGGACTACCCGTGGGAGACGACGGTCGAGGACCCCGACCTCGTCGAATCGTCAGGCTCCTATTACCTGTTGTTCTCAGGCGGCGAGTACGACTCTTCGAGCTACGCCGAGGGCTACGCCATCTGCGACGGGCCGCTTGGCCCGTGCCACCAGCCCCAGGCGGGTCCGATCCTCAGCTCCTACGGCTCGGTGGCGGGTCCCGGCGGCGGGTCCCTCCTCCAAGACGGCGCGGGCAACTGGTGGATCGACTACGCCGCCTGGACCGCTGGCTGCACCAGCTACTCCTGCGGGGGAAGCCGCAAGCTCTATGTGGCACCCATCAACCTGCCTCCGTCGCCACCCCCTGCGCCGGTACTACCAGTGCGGCGCATCTACGGAAACGACGCCATCGGCACGTCGCTCGCGATCTCCCAGATGGAATTTCCCCAGAACGGTTCGGCCTCGGCGGTCGTGCTCGCACGTTCCGACTACTTTTCGGATGCGCTTGCGGGTGGGCCTCTGGCAGCCCACGTCGGCGGCCCACTTCTCATCACTCCTGGGACTCCACTCAGCTCGAGCCTCGACCCCCGTGTGCTGAGCGAGATCGAACGAGTCCTTTCCCCGAGGCGTACCGTGTACATACTCGGTGGGCCACTTGCCTTGTCGCCCGCGATCGACACGACGCTCTCGCTCGTCGGCTACACCGTGGTCCGCGATCAAGGCACAGATGAGTTTGCGACCGCCGTCGCCATCGCAGACCAACTTGGTGACCCGGCTACGGTTTTCGAAGCCACCGGGACCGACTTTGCCGACGCGCTCTCCGCCGTGCCTGCTGCGATTCAGGCTCACGGTGCCATCGTCCTGACCAACGGGTCTGAACAGGATCCTGAGACCGCCGCATACCTCGCAACTCGCTCCCCTTCGACACGCTATGCAATCGGAGGCCCGCTTGCCGCCGCGGGAGCCGACCCGTCCGCCATCGCGGTCTGGGGACAGGATCTGTTCGGGACGTCCGCAGCGGTAGCAAGTCAATTCTTCCCTACGGCTAAGACGTTCGGTGCCGCAACCGGCTCATACTTCGCAGACGCACTCTCAGGTGGAGTGTTCATGGGCATGCCCGGGCACTCCGGCCCCATGCTGCTCGTCGCACCCTCTCTACCTCTGCCCTCGAGCGTCATCGATTACCTGGAGACGGACAAGCAGGCCTCCAGCGGCTACCTCTTCGGCGGTCCGCTTGCAGTTGGCGATGACGTCCTGGGGGCCCTCTAAGTTCGCTCCATGAGCAACGCTGAATGGCCCTCGCGCAAGGAAAGTGCCTCTGCGACTTGGCGCTCCCCCACGAGTGGTCCGGCATGATCGAGATCCGCGATCGTGCGCGCAACGCGCCGTACGCGATGCAGTCCACGCGCCGAGAGGCTGCCCGTGCGAAGTCGTCGTTCCAGAAGGGCAGCCGCCTCCGGGGTCAACGGGATCATCTCTTCCAACGAAGACATCGGCAGCTCGGAGTTGCACCGCACTCCCCTGGCAGCAGCCTCCAGGCGGGCAAAGCGCACCCGTTCGGCCACCTGAGTCGACGTCTCCCCGGGGGGACCGCCCACGAGGTCCTCGACATCCGGACGTGACAGCGAGATGGCGAGATCGAACCTGTCGAGGAGCGGTCCCGACAACCTGCGCGTGTAGCGAACTCGATCACGGTCACCACACCTGCACGCTCCACGTAGCGACCCTTCGCCGCACGGACAGGGGTTCATGGCACCAACGAGAAGGAAACGGGCCGGAAGGTCAGCCGTGGCGCGCGCCCGAGCGACGTGGACCACCCCCTCCTCGAGAGGTTGCCTCAGCATGTCGAGCACCACCGCGGGGAACTCCCCGAGCTCGTCCAAGAAAAGGACCCCGCAGTGCGCCAAGCTGACTTCGCCCGGCCTCAGCCATGCCGTGCCACCACCCACGAGAGCGACCTCTGTCGCGCTGTGGTGCGGTGCCCGAAACGGAGGGCGCTCGGGAAGACTCCCTCCTGGCACACGAACTCCGGCGGCTGACCACACGCGCATGACCTCCAGCGCTTCGTCTCTTCCCAAGGGAGGCAGTATCCCCACGAGCCTGGTCGCGAGCATGGTCTTGCCTGATCCCGGCGGCCCGACCAGAAGCAGGTGGTGCCCGCCGGACGCCGCCACCTCCAGAGCTCGCCTGCCAGCCAGCTGTCCTCGCACGTCGCGCAAGTCGGGCTCCGCAGCAGGCGGCATCGGTGAGCCCACCACCACCTCGTCCCAACGCCTGTCCTCGCGAAGCGCACGGAACAGGTCCCTGACGCTGCTTGTGGCACGCACCCTCCTGCCCGCCACAAGCGCAGCTTCCGAAGCGCACGAGCTCGGCACCACGACCCGCCGAGCCGAGAGTGAAGCAGCCAACGGCACGATCCCGGGAACCGACCGCAACGAGCCGTCCAGTCCCAGTTCACCCACGAACGCGAAGTCCTCGACGCACTCTGAAGCGAGCTGACCGGAAGCGACGGCAACGCCTATGGCGATCGGCAAGTCAAGCCACACCCCGCCTTTTTTGACCCCCGACGGGGCTAGGTTGACGGTCATCCGGCGGTTCGGCCACTCCAACCCACTCGTCACGAGCGCGGCACGCACACGATCGCGCGATTCACGCACCGCGGCGTCAGGAAGGCCCACGATGCTGAACCCGGGCAACGCGCTGTCGGCGACGTGGACCTCCACGGCAACCGGGCTCCCCTCGGCTCCGTGGAGGATGGCAGATGAGATACAGGCAAGCATGGAGGCCTCAGATCACGACGTCCGGGCAGATGACCGAGATGTGACTGAACGTGGAGGGCCGCATCGGGCGCCGGCCTCTCGAGGCGCCAGCGCGAGACAGTACAGAAGAGGTGTGACGCGGCTTGGACCACCAGTTCGAGCACGTCGTCGGCCGCTTCTGCGCCACGAGCACGCCTCCAGCCGCTCGTGCACCGGCCTAGCAGACAGAGCGCTGGGCTAGAGACCCGTCTTCGCCGTCAGTGTCCCGTGAAATGCGGCTCGCGCTTCTCGGCGAACGCGCGCAGCGCTTCGGCGGTGTCATCGGTGAACGAGTTCACCACCTGACAACGCGCCTCGTCCTCGAGTGCCTGGGCCATTGTCACGTTCAAGCCGTTGTTCAGGAGCTTCTTCGTCATCGACAACGCCATCGTCGGGGCCTGTGCCAGCCGACGAGCCCAGTCGTCCACGAAAGCGTCGAGCTCGGACTCCGGTACGACGCGGTTCACGAGACCGACGGACGCGGCCTGTTCTGCAGAGAGCATCTCCGCGAAGTAGACGAGCTCCTTCGCCTTGTGGAGCCCGACGAGACGCGGCAAGAGCCACGAGGCCCCCCCGTCGACCGAAAGCCCGCGTCGGAGGAATATCCCGGAGAGCCGTGCACCGTCGGCCGCCACCGTCAGATCACAGCCGAGCGCCAGGCTCAGCCCCGCCCCGGTCGCGACTCCACGTATCTTGGCGATGGCGGGCTTGGGCAAGTCGTGCAGGGCGAGCATCACCTTGCCAAGGAATTGCATACGCACAATGCCCGGGTCCTCGGGGTCACCACTCAGCCCGTTGGGGTCCACGATGTCGGCCCCCGAGCAGAAGTCACCTCCGGCACCGGTCAGCACGAGCACTCGATCACCTCGCTGACGGGCTACTTCAACGAAGACGTCGTAAAGCTCTTGCCACATGAGGCCGTTACCGGCGTTCTTCCGCTCGGGGCGGTTGAGAGTGACGCTCACCACGCCTTCTTCGCGCTTGACCAGGATCGTCCGAGTGCTCACGAGGTCAACCCTAGGAGCATCGGAGACCGCGCCCCAAGTCCCACCGTCTGAAGACGCCGGGGTCTGTCTGCCTGCGGTCCGTCAACCTGCGAGACACACGAGCGCTTCCGGCTCAGAACGCGCCCTCGAGAACCTCGACCCTCATGCCACCGCCTTGCTCGGGGATCACCGCGGCCACGTCGAAGCGAACCTCCCGGGTCCCTCGCCACTTCGGGGCAGTCGAGCGCCTCTCTGCGAGCCAACGCGCGGCTAAGCGACGAAGCCGGCGCTGTTTGGCGACCGTGACCGCGTCGAACCCGGTTCCGAAGCGCGAGCTCGTGCGCGACTTCACCTCGCAGAAGACCACCAGGTCTCCGACCGGGCTCTCGAGCACGAGGTCGATCTCCCCTTCTGAGCAGCGCCAATTCGCCGCCAAGAGCTCGTATCCGGCGTCGCGGTACCACACTGCCACCGCCTGCTCTCCGCGTGCGCCCAACGCCCGCCGACGATCCGTTGCCACCAACTCAGCCCCGAACCGACCGAGTCGGCCGAACTGACCGAACCGACCGAACCCGCCCTGCCCGCCACGGACGTCTTCTGTTCATCAGAAGAGGTGACAAGCGGTTCTTCGACAGACCTTGCGCGGTCCGCGTTCTCACGGAATCGCAGTGTCATGTTCGGGAAGCCGTTCCACGTTCACGTCGCGAAAGGTAATCACCCGGACGTCCGGCACGAAACGAGCGGGCCGGTACATGTCCCACACCCAGGCGTCGTTCAACTCCAGCTCGACGCAGGTGGGCGACGACGACTCGCGCACCGTCACCTTGACGTCGTTGGCCAGGTAGAACCGACGGTCGGTTTCCACCACGTAGCGGAAGAGCGAGAGCACTGTGCGGTACTCCTGCACGAGCGCAAGCTCGATCTCGGATTCATATCGTTCGAGATCCTCTTCGCTCATCGGTGCCGCCTCAGTGGCACTTTGCCGTGTGCCTCGTGCCTAGTCGCTGTGCCCGCCAGGTCTGCGCTGTGCCCGGGCGTGAGCGCTTCCCTGACCTGTCCCGACCCGTCACCATCGCGGCGGAGCGTCGCCCCACCCTCGCGCTCGCCTCGCAGGTCGAACCATGGCTTCGCTGCCGGTCCACCGTGCTAACTACGTGCGGCTCGCTTCTCCTTGATCTTCGCGGCCTTACCGACGCGGCCGCGCAGGTAATAGAGCTTCGCACGACGCACGTCCCCCCGAATCACGACCTCGATCCTGGAAAGCACCGGGGAGTGTACCGGGAATGTCCGCTCTACCCCGACCCCGAAGCTGAGCTTGCGAACCGTGAAGGTCTCGCGGGCCCCCGAGCCCTGGCGACGGATGACGGCTCCCTGGAAGACCTGGTCACGCTGGCGATTTCCCTCGACCACGCGCACGTGCACCTTCAGAGTGTCACCCGGGGCGAAATCGGGGACGTCCTCCCGCAGACTCTCCCTGTCGACGATGTCTGTGGGGTTCATGGCGCGCGTCCCTTCAGGGTCGATCCTCCAAGGCCGACGGCACGCGCCGGGACCGCAACCTAGGGCGGCCCGACCCAACGCCGGAAGCCGCCAGAATACTCCGCGTCCGACGAGGCCAGGTACTCCCCTACAGCTCGTCGAGCAGGCGTCGTTCCTCGGTGCTCAACCCGCCCCGAGCCTCGATGAGGTCCGGACGCCTCTCAAGGGTACGGCGCAGCGCCATCACGAACCGCCACCTGGCTATGCGACCGTGGTCGCCGCTTCGCAGCACCTCGGGCACCTCCCACCCCCTGAAGACCGCCGGCCGGGTGTACTGGGGGTACTCGAGGAGCCCCGAACCAAAGCTCTCTTCCAGCCCCGAGGCCTCGTTTCCCATGACCCCGGGCACGAGCCGGGCGACCGCCTCCACCACCACGCAGGCGGCTGCTTCGCCACCCGCGAGCACGTAGTCGCCGACCGACAGTTCTCCGTCGACCAGGTGATCGGCCACCCGCTGGTCGACCCCCTCGTACCTGCCGCACAACAACGAGAAGCCTCCCGATCCCGACGACTCCAGGCCGGCGAGTTCCTCGACCAACGCCTGATCTACGCGCCTACCTCCCGGCGCCAAGAGGAACAACGGCCGGGGCGGGGAAATCGCCTCCACCGCAGCGAAGACCGGTCCCGGTGCGAGCACCATTCCCGCCCCCCCACCGAAGGGGGCGTCATCGACCGAACGTCTGGGATCCCCCGCTCCCGTTCGCAGGTCGCACACGTGTACGTCCAGCAAGCCTTCCTGGCGCGCCCGACCAAGGAGAGACGCGGAGAAGAAATGCTCGAGGAGGTCAGGGAAGATCGTGAAGACGGAGACGCGCAACTTCGGCACCCGCCCGTCAGCCCAGCAGCCCGTGCGGTACGTCCACGACCACGCCGTTCGGCCCGTGCTCGACCACGAAGCGCACCGGCACGAGGCCTCCTCCTTCAAGCTCCAACAGGTCGCTCGCAGGATTGGCCAGGACGGAGCTGACCGTGCCCAGCTCGTCACCCGCGACTGAGCGCACGACGGAACCGATGAGCTCGTGCACCCACAGGGCCTCGGGGTCCGATAGCGGCCGGGCGAGAAGCGGCACGCCCCGTAGGCACACTGCTGCCTCGAGGTCATCCACGCCTTCGAAACGGACGAGCCAGCGTCCGGAGAATCGTCGAGCGCTGTGTATGCGAAGCTCACGACCGGAGGCGTAGAGCAGGGAGCCGGGCTCCAACCGTTCGGGCCGGTTGGTCACGAGCGCGACGACAACCTCACCCGACAGCCCGTGCGGGCGTAGCACACTCCCAACCTCGAGCAGCTCTTCGACCCGAGGCAGCGCGTCCTCAGGGACCCCGACCCCACCGGGCGGCGCTTGCGCCCGTCGGCGCATTCAGTCCTCTACGAAATCGACGTTCGTATCGACGCCGTCGCGCGAGCCGGCCACCCGGACCACCGTGCGGATCGCCTGCGCGACGCGTCCCCGGCGTCCGATCATCCGCCCCATGTCTCCAGGCGCGACATGAATACGGAACTTGATCGCTCTCCCCGAGTCATTCGCCTCGACCACGACGGAGTCCGGCTCCGTCGCGATGGCACGCGTCACGTAGTCGAGGACGCTTCGCGCCGTCCCACCCTCGATCCTGTTCCCGGCCATGTCGTCGAATGTCTCGAGATCGCCCGCGGCTTCATTGCCCGAGACGGCGTCCTCGTCATCCAGCCCGTCAACTTCCAGCCCGTCCTCTTCCGGGCTCATTCGGACCCCTCGGGGGCGCGCATGGGTTTGTATTCATCCCACGCGCCTGACGCGCGCAGGAGCTTCTCGACACGCTCAGTGGGCTTGGCACCTTGGCGCAGCCATTTCACCACTTTGGCGTTGTTGAGCTCGACGACAGCCCTGGGGTCGGCGGCCGAGCGCCCGCGGGGCGCGTAGGTGCCTACGATTTCGATGAACCGTCCGTCGCGCGGCGAACGAGTGTCGGCCGCGACCACGCGAAACGTAGGTTGCTTCTTCTTGCCCATCCGCATGAGCCGGAGCTTCACGGACATCGCCTGTCTCCTGCCTTCTGCCTTCCTGGCGCCTTCGGCCCTTCCTGGCGCCTTCGGCCCTTCCTGGCGCCTTCGGCCCTTCCTGGCGCCTTCTGCCCTTCCTGGCGCCTTCTGCCTTCCTGGCGCCTTCTGCCTTCCTGGCGCCTTCTGCCCTTCCTGGCGCCTTCTGCGCCCTAGAACAACCGGCGAAGTCTACCGGCGTCCGGACCCGCCCGATTTGGGGGTGACCCGGCCGCCCTTCTTCTTCTTGTTCCTGCCCTGCTTGTTCACCCGGCCCTTGGCACCGCGCCGCGCCGTATCGTTCGAGGTGATCTCCGGAAAGCGAGCACTCCCCGGCACACCCGGGCCGGGGGTTTCCCTCGCCGCCCCCGGCTGGTCCTGCGCTTCGAGATCCGAGATACCGAGCAGATCCTGTCCGGCCAACTGCTTGTCCAGAACATCGGAAACCGCTCCTGCTCGGCCACCTCCGAGCATGCCCTTCAACAAGCCCGGAGAGCGCATCAGCCTCTGGGCTTCGGAGAACTGCCGCAGGAGCTGGTTGACCTCCTGGGTGGTCGTACCACTTCCTCGCGCGATGCGTCCTCGTCGCGAGCCGTCGACCATTGCGGGCTCGGCACGCTCGGCTGGCGTCATCGAGCGGATGATCGCCTCTACCCGGGATACCTGGTCGTCGTCAACGGCCGCGCTCGCCTGTCTCAACTCCTTTCCCAGCCCCGGCATGAGAGAGAGGATGCCCCCAAGAGGCCCCAATTTCTTCACCTGCTGAAGCTGGGAGAGAAAGTCCTCGAGGGTGAATCGGCCCTCTAAGAGTCGTGCCGCGCTCTTCTCGGCCAGGTCACGGTCGAGTTCGCGTTCGGCCTGCTCGATCAAGCTGAGCACATCACCCATCCCGAGGATGCGACTGGCCATGCGGTCCGGGTGGAACTGGTCAAAATCCGCCAGACGCTCGCCAGTGGAGGCGAAGGCGATCGGCCTACCGACAACCTGTTTCACGCTAAGAGCGGCGCCGCCGCGGGCGTCGCTGTCGAGCTTCGTGAGGATCACTCCGTCCAGCTCCAGCGCGGCGTGGAACGCGCCTGCCGTGGCGACGGCGTCCTGCCCCGTCATGGCATCGATCACGAGGAACGTCAAGTGGGGCGCTACCGCCGAGGACACCCGTCGCACCTCGTCCATGAGCACCTTGTCGATCGCGAGGCGTCCGGCGGTGTCCAGGACCAGAACGTCTCGGCCAGTGCGCCGGGCTTCTTTCAAGCCCGCTGCTGCGACAGCCACCGGCTCAGTGGGCTCGCTGAACACCGGCACCCCCGCCTGGGCACCCAATATGCGCAGCTGCTCCACGGCGGCGGGACGCTGGAGGTCGGCGCCCACGAGCATCGGATTGCGTCCCTGGCGCCGGTACCACCGTGCGAGCTTGGCCGCCGTGGTCGTCTTGCCCGATCCCTGGAGGCCGGCGAGAAGGACGACGGTGGGAGGGGCAGACGCGTACGTGATACGTAAGGTCTCGCCCCCCAGCACCGACACAAGCTCTTCGTGGACGGCCTTCACCACCTGCTGGCCAGGGCTCAAGCTCCTCGAGAGGTCCTGGCCGAGGACCCGGGCGCGCACCGAGTCGACGAACGCCCTCGCCACGCCCACGTCCACGTCGGCTTCGAGAAGAGCCGTGCGGATCTCGCTAAGCGCCTCGTCGACGTCGGCTTCGCCGAGACGTCCACGGCTGCGCAACCGCCCGAGGACACCCTCGAGACGGTCGGAAAGCGCGTCGAACACGGCCTCTGAGGCTACCGGAGGTGCCTGCCCTCAACCGAAAGAGGCGTCGGCGACCAGTCGAAAGAGGGCGTCGACGCGCAGTCGAAGAGGGCGTCGGCGATCAGTCGAAGAGGGCGTCGACGAACTCGTCGGCGTCGAAGGGCACAAGGTCGTCGGCGCCCTCACCGATCCCGACAAGCCTGACCGGCAGTCCGAGCTCGCGCTGGATCGCGACCACGATCCCGCCTTTGGCGGTCCCGTCGAGCTTCGTCAACACCACCCCCGTCACCCCAATGGCTTGTGTGAACTGTCTTGCCTGGGCCAGTCCGTTCTGACCCGTGGTGGCGTCGAGGACGAGGAACACCTCGGTCACACGTCCCGGCGGCCTGTCTGCCACCCTACGGATCTTCTTGAGCTCCTCGACGAGGTTCACCTTCGTGTGAAGACGCCCGGCGGTGTCTGCGAGAACCAGGTCATCTCCCCGTGCAGCCGCCCGCCGCACAGCGTCGTAGACCACGGCGCTCGGATCTCCTCCTTCGGCGCCGCGAACGACCGGTACCCCGATGCGCTCCGCCCATGCTGTGAGCTGCTCGGTAGCCGCAGCACGGAAAGTGTCGCCCGCTGCCAGGACCACCGAGCGGCCTTCGGCCACCTCATGGCGTGCGACCTTGCCGATGGTCGTGGTCTTTCCTACCCCGTTCACGCCCACGAACAGCCACACCTCTGCCTCATGGTCCGCTGTGGGCGCGGTCGTGTCGTCCTGCGAGAAGGTCGCGTCGCCTGCTGGACACGTTCGGGGCGCTCCCTCCACCTGTTCGGCATTGTCAACTCCCAGGGTCGCGCGCAAATCGTCGCGCAGCGCTTCGAGCACCGCGTCCGGCCCTTGTAGCTCCCGACTGTGCACCCGAGCACGTAGGTCCCCGAGCAGCGCGGTCGTGGTCGACACACCAACGTCTGCACGCAAAAGCGCCTCTTCGAGCTCTTCCCAGGTCTGTTCGTCGACCGACGCCCTTGCCCGCAGCGCTCGCACGTAGCCTGAGAGGAGCCCACGTGTCTTTCCCATCCGGTCGCGAAGCACCGGCGGTGCAGCGGTTGCTTCGTCGATCCCCACCGAAGTGTCTCCGACCTTGCCTTCGGAGGGTTTGGCCTCTCGCTCTGTCGGTGCCAGCTGTTTGGGTTCGGATGGTCGGCCCGGCTGCGGAGCCTGCCCGACTCCTACACCAGAGGGACTGCCAGGGGCGCGGCCCGTACCGGCCCGGATCGTGCGGCGTCGGAAGTAGAAGGCGACGGCAGTGACGATCACGGCGATCGCCACCACAGCGAGCACTATCCAGAGGGCGATCATGGCCCGCGAAGCCTACGGGATATCGCTCACGCGCTGATCGGAGCGGCCTTGTCCTCGGGAACCTGGCGGCCCACCTTCTGGCTGACCACCTTCGACGAACCTCCGGGCATCATCGTGACGCCGTAGAGGGCGTCGGCGGCCTCCATGGTCCGCTTCTGGTGACTCACGATTATCAACTGGGCCTCGCCGCGGAACTCATGCAACAAGTCGAGGAACCGGTGCAGGTTGACGTCATCAAGGGAAGCCTCGACCTCGTCGAGAAGATAGAACGGCGACGGGCGGCTACGGAACACGGCAAACAAGAAGGCGAGCGCGACGAGTGAGCGCTCACCGCCCGACAACAGCGACAGCTTGCGCACGTTCTTACCAGCCGGGCGCGCTTCGACGTCCACCCCGGTGTCCAAGAGGTCCGACGGTTCGGTGAGGACCAGACGCCCGGTCGAACCCGGGAAGAGCGTCGACATCAGGACCTGGAAGTGCTCGTTCACGTCGGCGAACGCCTCCGCGAACACTCGCACGATCTCATCGTCGACCGTCCGAACTACTTGGTGCAGCTCGCGGCGGGCACGCCGTACGTCGTCGACCTGCTCTTCGAGGAACCGGTACCGCTCCTCGAGGTTCCCGAGCTCCTCCAGGGCCAGGGGGTTGATCGCGCCGAGCGCGGCCAGCTCGGCCTCGAGCGCCGTGGCGCGCGTGTGGGCGTCGATTCCCTCCGGCAACACCGGGCACGGGACGCCGATGGCCTGCTCGGGCTCGCAGCCCAGCTCCCGACGCAGCGCCTCGGTGGCGGCCTCGTAGCGGACCCCGACCTCGGCGAGCTCGAGCTCCAGACGTTGCAGCCGCTCACGTATTCTCGTCAGACGGTCGTCGGCCTCCGATCGCTCGTGGCGAAGGGTGTCGAGTCTGGCCCCGCCTGCGCGGACCTCATCGAGGTGGCGGGCCCGACGTCCGCGTACTCGCTCGAGCAGGATGGCCAGCCGCGCGGCACAGCCGGCGACCGTGGCCTCGAGCCGCTCCACACCGATAGCGTCCGCCTCGAAACGGCCCCGGCGCTCACCGGCTTGGGCACGTTCCGCACTGTGCCCGGCCAGGCGGCGGTCCGCCTCGGCCAGGCGACCGCCGAGCACCGTACGGCGCTCCGCGAAGGCCGCCGACTTCATCTCGAGGTCGCGCCTCACCGCAGCCACCTGCAACCCTCTCTCCTCCAACCGTCGTCGGGTGGTCTCGGCCAGGGTCTGTGCGGCAGCGAGCGCGCCGTGCGCGCGCTCGACAGCGACAGCACAGTCGACCGCCTGGCGGCGAGCCTTCTCGGCGGCCGCGGCCGTGTCGGGAACAGATCCCGAGATCGCCCACCCTGAGCGGCAGAAGCGGTCACCTGCTGCGTCCACCACGACCATCTCGGGCACTCCGAGTGCCACGTCGAGGGCTTCCTCCCAACCGCCGGCCACGTAGAGCACGTTCTCGAGCAACCGGTCCAAGAGCTCGCCCACGGCGGCAGACCTCGCGTGGACGTGCTCGCGCAACCTCAGCGCCCCGGCAGGCAGGCTCACCGCCCGACCCTCATAACGAGAATCGGGCCCGACGTGCCCCGGCGACCCATCCACAGCGAAGACGATCCCGGCCGCACCGGCCGCCGCCAGACGTCCGACGGCTGCGCGCGCCTGCTCGTCGCCCTGCACCACCACCGCAGCGAGGGCCGCTCCGAGCGCGGCCTCGAAGCCAGGCTCAAAGCCGTCGTCCACATCCACGAGCTCGCCCAAGCCACCGAGCACGCCTGAACGACCCGAGAGCATCTGCGCCGCGGCCGCCCCATGCCTGTCCTCGGCGGCGCGTTCGAGCGCCTCCGCTCGCTCCTCCAGTCGGTGACGCCGAAGCTCGGCTTCTCGCAACGCATCCTCGGCCCTTCGCACCGCGGCCAGGTCGCCCGACTCGGACTGAGATGCGGTCATCTCGTCGGCCAGGTCTCTCTCCGCGCGCTCGACGTCGGAAACCAGGGGCGCGAGAGCCTCCTCTTCCCCTTGCAGGGTCTTGAGCTCGCTCGCCAGCCGCGCCGCGTCGGCCTCCAGCGTCGACACCACGTCGGCCCCGGTGGCGAGGTCGAGCGCCATCGCCACCGAACGGCGCCGCTCGGCGAGAACGCCGGTGAGCCCGCGACAGCGCTCCGAGAGCGCCTCGACCCGAGTCAGGGCGACTACGAGATCCTCCTCTCGACCTGACGCCAGCTCCGAGGCGGCTCGATCAGCCGCAGCATCGATCTCGGCGATGGACGAACGAAGCGCCGCCTCGTCCTCGCAGATCAGCTCACGCTCGGCCGCCGCCGAGCGCCGGCGGTCGTCCAGCAACGCCATCTCGCGGCCCACTAGGTACAGCCGCAGGGCGCGGAGCTCCTCGGTGAGAGCGCCGTGGGAGCGCGCGGCGGCCGCCTGTCTTTCGAGGGGGCGCATCTGTCGCCTCACCTCGCGCAGCAGGTCCGCCAAACGCTCCAGGTTCTCTTCGGTGACCGCCAACCTGCGTTCCGCGCGCTCCCTGCGGCGCCGGTGCTTGAGCACGCCGGCCGCCTCCTCGATGACCGCCCGACGGTCCTCCGGCCGTGCGTTCAAGATCGCGTCGAGCTGGCCTTGGCCTACGATCACGTGCTGCTGGCGGCCGACCCCAGAGTCCGACAACAGCTCCTGGATGTCCAGGAGCCGGCACGGCTGCCCGTTCAGGGCGTACTCGCTATCGCCGGACCGGAAGAGCGTACGCGTGATCGTGACCTCGGCCAGGCCGCCCGGCAGGTTGCCGGAGCGATTGTCGATCGTCAGCGAGACCTCCGTACGGCCGAGCGGTGGCCGGTCCGCGGAGCCGGCGAAGATGACGTCCTCCATCTTCTGGGAGCGCACGGTGCGCGGACCCTGCGCTCCGAGCACCCATGCGACGGCGTCGACCACATTGGACTTGCCGCTCCCGTTCGGGCCCACGACAACCGTGACACCAGGCTCGAGCCGCAACGTCGCGGGATCGGCGAAGGACTTGAAGCCCTTCAGGGTGATCGACTTAAGAAACATCTTTCGCCACCCTATCCGGAGCGGGTTCGCGATCTGGGACATTCGCGCGGCGCCCGACGGCCGTGCGCGGTCGGTTCAGATCTGGCAGCGCTCGCAGAGGAAGGCGGAGCGCCCGTTCAGCTTCACGCGTACGATGGCGCCCCGACAGCGACGGCAGGGCTTTCCCTCACGGTCGTATACCTGGTGCTGACCCTGGTAATCGCCGATCTCACCGAACAAATCGCGGTACTGCTCGTCGGCGAGTGACGACCCGCGATATTTCACCGCCTCCGCGAGCGTCTCCACCATCGCCCGGTAGAGGCGGCGAATCTCCTGGGAGCTCAAGGAGTCCGAGTACCTGTCGTAGCGCAAGCCCGCGGCGAACAGGATCTCGTCCGAGTAGACGTTCCCGATGCCCGCCACGAACTTCTGGTCCATGAGCAGCGTCTTCAACGCAGCACGCCGTTCTGCGAGAAGTTGGCCGAAACGCGTCCAGCTCATCATCTCCTCGAGCGGGTCGAAGCCGAGGTTGGCCAGCTCCGGTACCTGCGCGTCGAGCTCGGCTGCAGAGGTGACGAACATCTCGCCGAAGGTCCGCGGGTCCACGAACCGCAACTGCCCCCCCTGGGTGAAGGTGATGATCACGTGCGTGTGCCGGTCGAGCGGCTCCTTCAGCCCCTTCGCCCTGAGCAGCTGGCCGCTCATTCCCAGGTGGACGAGGAGCACGTCGTCGTCTCCCACTCCGAACAACAGGTACTTCCCGGCGCGGCGGATCGAGGTGACCTTCTGTCCCTCCAGGTGCTTGCGGAACTCGGGTGCACTGCGCTGTCTTCGGATCGACCGCTTGCCTTTGACCTCCACTTGCTTTATCCGCCGCCCGACGACCTCTTTTTCCAGGTCACGCCTAATGGTCTCGACCTCGGGGAGCTCAGGCATCGCCGGCCTCACCGAGGTGCGGGGACGCCCCCAAGACGGCCCAGGCAGCGCGAGCGGCAGCCTGTTCCGCGTCCTTCTTCGAGCGTCCACGACCTTCACCCACCGCTTCGCCTGCGACGAAGACCTGCGCCGTGTAGCTGCGGGCATGGTCGGGCCCCCTGCCGACGACCTCGTATCTCGGCAGCTCGCGGACCTGGCGGGCAACCACCTCCTGCAGGCGCGTCTTGAAGTCCTCGGAGCCCGGGCCGACGGCAGCCTCCGATATACGCGAATCGAGCAGTCGGATCACGAGCCGAAAAGCCGCCCCCAGGCCCCCGTCGAGGTAGACGGCGCCGATCACCGCTTCGGTCGTGTTTGCCAGGATCGACGACTTCTGCCTGCCTCCAGAGGCATCCTCACCTCTCCCCAGCAAGACAACTTCGCCCAACCCGAGCTCGGCTCCCACCTCGGCGAGCACGGCGGTATTGACCACCGCGGCGCGCACTTTCGCCAGGGAGCCTTCGGACATCTCCGGGTAGCTCCGGTAGCAGTGCTCGGCTACCACGAGCCCGAGGACGGCGTCACCCAGGAACTCGAGGCGCTCGTTCGAAGGCTCCTCTCCGGCCTCGGCGCACCAAGAGCGGTGCGACAGGGCCTGCACCATCAGGCTCGTGTCGGAGAACGTCCATCCCAGCCGATCTGTCAGCTGGTCGATCCGACCGGGCACGAGCTGGTCGGCTCGGTTCGCGGAGGTGACGTCGTCGGTCGTCTCAGTCCGTCCCGAGCTTGGCGACGACATAGTCGACCGCGTCACGCACCGTGCGCAGGTCCTCGAGGTCCTCGTCCTCTATGCGGAACCCCACCGTGCGCTCCCCGAGTTCCTCCTCGAGCGCTTCCACGAGCTCTATGAGGGCAAGGGAGTCGGCGCCGAGGTCCTCGGCGAACGAGGAGGACTCGCTGATCGTCGCCGGCTCTATCTCCAAGATGTCGGCGAGCTCGTCACGAACGAGCTCGAACACCTGCTGTCGGCCGAGCGGCGCGCTTTCCACGTGGGTCTCTGCGGGCACCGGGTCTCCTGGTGTTTCGTGAGTCCTTGATGAGGGCTAGAGGCGCCTGGATAGCTCGAGCCCGGCGTGCATCTTACCCACTCGCCGAGCTGCCACGGTCGTTTTCCCTGATAGACGGCCTATTCGGATGAAACGATCGCCCGCGGACCGAGCATGTCGGGCCACGGTCAGTGACCGAACGGGGCCGCTGACAGGCCGGAAGACCCGGGCCTCAGGTGCTGCTAACCGCTTCGGTGAGGCGGGCAACGAGCCCACCGGTCGCGAGGTCGTGTGCGACACGGACGGCCGAGACGATGGCCCGTGCCGAGGACGATCCATGGCTGATCACGCAGACCCCGTCCACGCCGAGCAACATCGCCCCGCCGACGTTGTCGGGGTCGAAGGTCTCGGCAAGCGGCGCCATGTGCGGGAGCAGAACCTCTCCGGCCTGCTTGGTCGCGTCGTCGGCACCGATCACGCCGAGCACCGCCTCCATGAAGAAGGTGAGCGCACCTTCGAGGGTCTTCAGGACCACGTTGCCTGTGAATCCGTCCGTGACAACGACATCCGCCACCGCGTGCAGGAGGTCTCGCCCCTCGACGTTGCCGATGAAGCGCACTCCCGGCGCGGCCGAGAGCGCGCCGTAGGCCTCCTTCACGAGCGGCGATCCCTTCGAGCTCTCCTCGCCGATGGAAAGAAGCGCGACAGATGGATCTGCCACTGCGTATCGCGCCGACGAGTACGCAGCGCCCATCTGGGCGAACTGGACGAGCATCGCCGGATTGCACTCGGCGTTGGCGCCCGCGTCTAGCAGCACGGTCGGGTGCGACACGAGGTTCGGGATCGGGGTGGCGATAGCCGGGCGGACGACTCCCTTCAGGCGACCCATCCGCAGCAGCGCGCTCGCCATGGCCGCCCCGGTGTTCCCAGCGCTCACCATGGCCAGTGCCCGCCGGTCGCGCACTGCCTCAGCGGCACGCACGAGCGACGAGTCCTTCTTCCGGCGCACGGCCCGGGCGGCATCCTCGTCCATCGAGATGACCTCGGAAGCCGGGAGCACCTCCAGCCCTCCGGTGTCGCCCAACTCCTGTCGTGGCCCTACGAGCACCACGGCGATTCCTAGCTCGGTCGCGGCCTGGCGGGCTCCAGCCACGATCTCGGCAGGGGCGCGGTCACCGCCCATCGCGTCGACCGCGACCGGCAAGGCCATTCGATCAGTCGATCTCGATCGCTTGACGGCCCTTGTACCAGCCGCAGGTCGGGCACACTACGTGCGGCAACTTGGCCTGGTGGCACTGCGGGCACACACTGCGTGGCGGCGTGGAGAGGACCCAGTTCGAGGCGCGCCTGCTGCGGCTCTTGGCTTTCGAGGTCTTCTTCTTCGGTACGGCCATCAGCGATCACCAGCTACTGCAGAGAGGAGGGGCCCGACCACGATAGCTGTTGGAGGAAGGACCCGACTCACTTGGTGGTCCTCTAGCCCTCCGAAGGTACCTCGTCGGCGTCGGCGTCGGCGTCGGCGTCGGCGTCGGTGCCGGAGTCGGCTTCCGAGTCGATCCCGGCGTCGGTACCGGGGTCGGCTTCCAAGTCGATCCCGGCGTTCACAAAGCGAAGGACCCCGAGGGCTGCCCATCGAGGATCTTCGCCAGGTGGTTCGCAGCTGCAGCTCTCATGGTTCTGGTTGGCACCGCACACCAGGCAAAGCCCCTTGCAGTCCTCGGAACAAAGTGGCGCTTGGGGAAGCTCCAGGACCACAGCATCGTGGACCATGGGCTCGAGGTCGACGTCCTCACCGATGAACGGGTACGTATCCGAACCGTCGCCCCCTTCGGTGTAGTGCTCGAGCACCTGAACGCGCACCGTACCCGACGCGGGGCTCAAGCAACGGCGACACTCACCGGTCCAACAAGCGCTCACCGACCCGACGACCGACACGGCTCCCGCCACGGACTCGAGCGTCACGTCGGCCTCGACCTCGGAACCCTCGGGGACCGCGCTACCGGAGCACGCGAGACCCTCGATCTTGCCCCGGCGCACTTCGTGCCAACGCGTGCCCGGCACACGCCTGAGCTTTGCGACGTGAACCACGAAAGGTCGCCGCGACATCGGACCCCTCAAACTTGCCGGCACACCGTTGTGACCCTCGTGTGCCTGTGTGCCTGTACGCGAAAAACCTTATCCCTTGTCTTGGTCGAAGAACGCTCCGCCCTCCCCAGGTCCCTCGGCATCCCCGACACCCTCGCCCTCGGGCCCCTGTGCGCTCGGGAATCCGTCAGACCCCGGTCCTCGCCCCGCGCCCTCGGCAAGCGGGACCGGTGTGGCACGCAGTTTCTCGCGCCCCGCGAGAACGGTCTTCAACGTGCGTTCCAGGACTATCTCGAACGACGCAAGCTTCTGGTCGCAGAAGTCATCAGCTTCATGACGAAGGCGACGCGCTTCCTCACGGGCATCTTCCACCAACCGCTCTGCCACCTGGTTCGCCTGGCGCACGATCTCGGTCCGCTGGACCATCCGCTCGGCCTGGACGCGCACCTCCTCCAACAGGTTGTCGGCCTCACGCCTGCGCGACTCCATGAACTCATCACGCTCACGAAGGAGCCATCGAGCCTGTCGCATCTCGTCGGGGAGGCGATCGAGGGCCGCCTGCAGCAGCTCGAGCAGCTCTTCGCGCGAGACGAGAACCGAGGCTGACAATGGCATGGCCCGCGCGCTCTCCACGACGCTGATCGCACGCAGGAGAAGACCCTCGGCATCGGGAGGCTCTACAGCTTCCTCATCCTCGACCACAGGCTCGTCGAAGGAGTCCTCAGCGATCGTGTCGTCGCTCTCGTCGTCGCTCACCGGCCGAATTTCTCCTGGAGACATTTCGCCACGGACTTGGGAACAAAAGCAGAGACGTCGCCGCCATAGCTCGCCACCTCCCGGAGCAGGCGCGAGGACAAGAACGAGACCTTGGAACTGGTGGGGATGAACAGCGTTTCGACGCCAGACAGTTGCCGGTTCATCTGCGCCATTTGCAGCTCGTTCTCGAAGTCGGAGATTGCACGCAGTCCCCTGACTATGGCGCTTGCTTGGACCTCACGCGCCACCTCCACCACCAACTTGGAGACAGAGACGATCTGCACGTTCGTCAGGTGCGCGACGGCCTCGGTGATCATGTCCCCGCGCTCTTCGCTGCTGAAGAGGGCTTCGGCCTTTTGTGGGTTGCGCAGGCATGCCACGACCACCTCGCCGAAGAGCTGCCCCGCGCGCTCGACCACCTCCAAGTGGCCGTTGTGGAACGGGTCGAAGGACCCGGGGAACAATACCGTGGTCACGGCGTGCCTCTCTGGTTCGTCTCCGAGGTGATGTCAAGACCCGCAACGCGACCGCGCTCACCGTCGTCGTCACACGAGCCACCGGACGGTTGCGTGCCCACGGCACGGACCACCGTAAGCAGCGTACCGCCGTGACGCTTGTGCCTGACGACTTTCCAGTTCCCGGGCACCTCGATCGGGCGGTTCGTCTCGAGAACGGCGATACCCGCGTCGAGCAGCCGAAGCAGCTCCCCCCAGGCCACAAAGGCATAAGGGGGGTCGCACAACACCAGGTCGAACCACTTCGGAGACCCAAGGGCCACGCTCGCCGGACGAGCCGGACGAGCCGGACGAGCCGGACGAGCCGGACGAGAGAGCCATGCCAGGACGTCGGCTCGCACAAGACTGACGCGCGCGTCTTGCATCCCTACCGCAACGAGGTTCGACCTCACGGCTCTCAGGGCGGCGGCGGCCCGGTCGACGAAGACGACGGCACCCGCACCCCGAGACAGCGCCTCGATTCCCATCGCCCCGCTGCCTGCGAACAGGTCGGCCACTGTGGCGCCCTTCAAGTCGACGAGACTGCCGAGCATGTCGAAGATCGCCTCGCGTACACGATCGGCGGTCGGCCGGGTGCGGCTGCCCGTGGGAGCCCGCAGGATCCGGCCGCGACTTCTTCCCGCTATGACGCGCACCACGCCACCGTACGCGCCCGAGACGGGTGAGACTCAGCTCTTGAGTAGGTACTCAGCTTCTTCCTCGCCCACGAACAGCCTGATCTCCTCGGCAAGCGGCCCGAGCCGGGCCAGGGACGGGTCCTCCTCGAGCAACGCCTCTGCGACCCGCCTCGCCTCCTCGACGAGCGGCCGGTCCCTTCGTAACGACGCGAGCGTCAGGTCGTTACGGCCCTTCTGCCGGGCGCCGAGAATCGTGCCCTCTCCACGCAGCTCCAGGTCGACCTCGGCGAGCTCGAAACCGTCGGTGGTCCTTTCGAGTGCCTCCAGACGCGCACGTGCACCCGTCGCGCTCTCGTCCGCAAACGCATCGCGCCCGAGCAGCTCCCCTGCGCGCCTGCGTTCCGGTGGGACCCTGCCTAGCAGGTAGCACCACGACGGGATGCAGGAGCGCCCTACACGACCGCGCAGCTGGTGCAGCTGCGCGATCCCGAAGCGCTGGGCATCCTCGATCACCATCACCGTGGCCTCGGGCACGTCGAGACCCACCTCGACGACCGTGGTCGCCACCAACACGTGGATCTCGCCGCGGCGAAACGCCGCCATCACGCCCTCTTTGTCGGAGGCCTTGAGCTGTCCGTGCAGAAGGCCCAAGCGCAGCCCTTCGAGCACACCCGAGGCGAGGCGCTCACGCTCCTCGGTCGCCGAACGCGCCTGGATCCGCTCGGAACCCTCCACGAGCGGGCACACCACGTACGCCCTGTGCCCGCACGCAACCTCCTCGCGCACCCGCTGCCATGCCGCCTCCTCGTCGGCATCGCTACGTGCCCAGATCGTCGTCACCGGCACGCGCCCGGCTGGGAGCTGGTCGAGCTCGGTGAGATCGAGGTCGCCGAAGACGACCATTGCTGCCGTTCGCGGGATCGGTGTGGCAGTCATTACGAGCAGGTCCGGATCGGTCCCCCGGCCGCCTGTCGCCTTGGCGCCCTTCGCGCGAAGAGCGGCGCGCTGGTTGACCCCGAAACGATGCTGCTCGTCGATCACGACGACGCCGAGGCTCCGAAAGCTCACGTCCTTCGTAAGAAGCGCGTGGGTTCCCACGACGATGTCGACAGCGCCGGAGAGGAGCCCCTCGTGCAATCTCTCGCGTTCGCGCGCAGCAGTTCTGTTCGTGAGCAGCATCAGCTGGAGCGGGCGAGACCCGCCCAAGCGGCTCGGGTCAGAGACGGACAGGTCGGCCAACAGCTCGCGCACCGCTAGGTAGTGCTGCTCGGCAAGCACTTCCGTCGGGGCCATGAACGCCCCCTGGTACCCGCCCTGCACTGCAACGAGCAACGCACACACCGCTACCACGGTCTTTCCGGCTCCCACCTCACCCTGAAGCAGCCTGTGCATCGGAATTGGGCCCGCCAGATCGTCTTGGATCTGGTCTATGGCTCGCCTCTGCGCATCTGTGAGCGTGAAAGGGAGCTGGCCCACGAACGCCTCGACCAGTCCGGGTGCCCCGGGAGACCGACCGACCACGTGCCGTATCCCACGCGCGTCGCGTTCAGCTGCCAAGCGGCGCATCACCACCTCCAGCTGGAGCCTGAGCAATTCGTCGAAGGCGAGCCGGTGCCGCGCGCGGCCCAGCTCGGCGAACGACCCGGGTCCATGCACTTGAGAGAAGGCCGTCGTGCGATCGATCAGTCCGAGGGTCTTGCGCCAGAACTCGGGAAGCGTGTCCTCCAGACGGCCCGCGCGCCTCAGGGCCTCGGCGACCCAGTCCCCGAACTCCCACCCGGCGATGCCCGAGCGCTCCGAGGTCGGGTAGACGGGCACGATCCGTCCCGTGCGGTTGCCGACCAGGTCGACCACTGGATTCGCCAGCTGTCGACGTCCTTTGTAGGTGTCGAGCTTCCCGAAGAACAGGGCCTCGGTCCCCACGGGAAGTTGCTTCACCCGCCACGGTTGGTTGAAGAACACGACGTGCAGCGTGCCGGTGCCGTCGTCAACTTCGAGCTCCGTGAGAGGGCGGCCACGGCGCGTGCGACGCGAGCTGACCGACTCCACCGTTGCCAGTACCAGCGACTCCTCCCCGACCTGCATGCCGGCCACGTCGGCTCTGCGCGTGCGGTCGATGTAACGGCGCGGGTAATGGGTAATGAGGTCGAGGACGGTCGTGATCCCCAGCTCGCCGAGGGGACCTGCTCGCCTCTCGCCGACACGGCGCACTTCGCTGACGGGGATCTCGGCCAAGCGCCGGAGTGTTTGCCCGACGCGTGCACCGCTCGGATCGCTGTTCGGCGCTACAGCCCGCTCGAGATCGCTCTGCCGAGCGCGGGACCACTCAGAGCTGCTCTGCCGCGCGCCCGCGCTCACTCGATGCTGACGAGGTAGGGATAAAGAGGCTGGCCGCCGTGATGAACCTCGATGGCCACCGACGGGTGGTGATCGGCCAACCATTCGGTGACCTGACGTGTCTCGCCGCTTGCCGCGCCCTCTCCCTCTATGAGCGTGACGAGCTCGTGCTCGTCTGAGAGAAGCTTGCCCAGCAGACCGCACACGGCATCAGACATGGACTCGCCGATCACCTCGACACCATCGCGCGACATCCCCATCCAATCCCCTGCCCTTATCGGCCCGGAGGGGCCGGTGGCGTCGCGCACGGCTTGGGTGACCTCCCCGGCGACGACTCGACGGGCCGAGGCCACCATGGACGAGACGTTCTCGTCGGCCCCCGCCTCCGGGTCGTACTCCAGCAGCGCGGCAAAGCCCTCGACGATCCCGCTCGTCGGCACCACCCGGACGGTCTTCTTGGAGAGCTCGCGTACCTGCATCGCCACGGGGACGATGTTCTCGTTGTTCGGCAGGATCACCACCTCGTCGGAGGGGACGGCTTCCACCACTTCGAGGATCTGGGCTGTCGACGGGTTCATCGACTGGCCGCCCGAAACCAGGTGGTGCACGCCGAGCGAGTGGAAGATCCGACCCACACCTTCCCCATTGGCCACCGCCACCACGGCGGTGCGTTGAGGTGGACCGGCTGGCAACCCCAGCGGCGCCTTGGCCGCGCCGGTGACTTCACGAACCCAGCGTTCCTCTTCGATCTCCTCCGCGAGGTCCGACACTCTGATGTCGCGAGGGCGCCCGGCGTCCAGCGCCGCCTCGATCGCCGGTCCGACATCGTTCGTGTGGATGTGGCAATTCCACAAGCCGTCCCCGCCGACGACGACGATAGAGTCGCCTATTCCCTCCCACACGTCCTTGAAGGCAGGGATGGTCTCGTCCGACGCCTCTAGTAAGTACATCACCTCGTAACGAAAACCCCCGTGATCGGCGAGCACGGAAGACACCGAGGAGCCGGGAGCCGTGGTGCGCAGCGGTTCGGTGCGTGGCGATCCCCTCCCCCCTTCGCCGGTCTCGGTCCCGCCGGTCGGCTTCATCGCGTCGGCCGTGTCCGTCTCGTCGATCCGCGACCGCACGCCTTGCACGGCCCACGCCGAAACTGGCATGGCACGCGCTGCGACGGGCTGCGGTTCGGGAAGTGCTCGGCCGTCGACCACCTTGAGCAGTGAGTCGAAGAGGAGGAGATAGCCGCACCCACCCGCGTCGACCACCCCGGCTTGGGCGAGCACCGGCAAGAGCTCGGGAGTGTGGGCGAGCGCGTCGTCAGCCGCCGAGCGAGCTGCCTCTAGGACGCCGACGAGAGTGACCGGGCCTGCTTCGACGATCTTCTTCGCGCTTTCTGCTGCGGCATGGGCGACTGTGAGGATCGTTCCCTCCACGGGACGAAGCACCGCCTTGTAGGCGGCTTCACTCGCCGCGTCGAACGCCGAGGCGAGCTCGGCCCCGCTCGGCTCGTCGGTGGTGGCGAGCACCCCGGTCAGACCCCGAAGCAGCTGGCACAGGATCACGCCGGAGTTGCCTCTGGCACCCATGAGCGACCCGTGAGCGATGGCGTGGCAGACCGCAGTCATATCGGGCGTCTTCCCGGAGACGGGATCGACCGGTGACGCCGTCTGTCCGGGTCCGGGTCCGGGTCCGGGTTCTTCACCACCGACCCCGTCGAGGACCTCGAGCCCTTCGACGCGCTCGAGCTCGATCACGACCGATTCCAAGGTGAGCATCATGTTCGTCCCGGTATCGCCGTCGGGCACCGGGTAGACGTTGAGGCGGTTGATCGCCTCCTGGTGCGCCCGCAGAACCTGGTGGTACGCCGTCATGGCCCTGGCGATGTCGACCGCGCTCAGCCGCCCGAGTACCTCCATCTCCCGGATGCTAATCTCGACGTTCGGCCCTGGAGTCCCCCGAAGCCTTACCTAGGAGCGATCGCGTCGTGGCTGCGGTGTGCGAAGTGTGCGGCAAGCATCCGTCGTTCGGCATGAGCCTGAGCCACTCACATCGCCGCACGAAGAGACGTTGGAACCCCAACATCCAGCGCGTCCGAGCGTTGGTCGACGGGGCCCCTCGCCGCATGAGCGTGTGCACGTCGTGCATCCGTGCAGGGAAGATCACGAAGCCGCCACGCCGGGGGGTCGTCGAACAGGCCGGCGCAAGCCCCCAGGGTTCTCCGCTGCTGGCCCATGAGGGTATGAATAGTAGCGAATAGGTGTTCGTGGTAGTAGCTTAGCGATGTGCGGCTGAGCGAATGGGCCCGGGCGCAAGGAGTTCACCCGAAGACCGCGTATCGCTGGTGGCGCCAAGGCGTGCTGCCGGTGCCGGCTCAGCAAGTGAGCGCCCGCATGATCCTCGTCGAGGAACCGACACTCAGCAGCGCAGGTGGGAGCGGGTTGTACGCCCGAGTGTCCTCCCACGACCAGCGATCGGACCTCGACCGGCAGGTGGCGCGTCTCAGCGAGTGGGCGGCACAGGTCGGTGCACAAGTCGTGCGCGTGGAAGCCGAGGTCGGCTCGGGGATGAACGGCGCACGGGCCAAAGTGCGGCGTCTACTCGCAGACCCGAGGGTCAGCGCTGTCGTGGTCGAACACAGAGATCGCCTTGGGCGAATGAACACCGAGCTCGTCGAGGCGGCGCTGTCGGCTGCCGGGCGGCGTCTCGTGGTCCTCGATGAAGGCGAGGTGACCGACGACCTCGTGCGTGACATGGTCGAGGTGCTCACCAGCTTCTGCGCCCGGCTCTACGGACGCAGGTCCGCGCGTAACCGCGCCGAGAAGGCCCTCAGGTGTGCCGAACGTGACGTGGGGCCCGCTGCACTGTCACAGCCTGGTGCCAAGGTGTCGTCATGAGCCGACGCCTGCGCCACCCGGTGAATGGAACGTCCGAGGCGCCAGTAGCCCAGACCATGCGGGTCCGGACGCGCCTTCGCTACTCGATGGCGGACATGACGGTGCTCGTGGCGCTGGCCCGACACTTCGACGAGCTCCAAGGAAAGGACCTCGCTGAGCGCTGCCGGGCAGGGATGGACCACGACAAACACGTCTGGGCAGCCCGCAAGCACACCCTCAGTGCGCAGTCTTCGGCGAGGTGGGCCGGGTTCATCACGAAGTCCTCGAACGACGCGTATGCCACCGCACGGCGCAACCAGCACCGACATGCCGCCGATCTCCACAAAGCCATTGCCACCATCGAGTCCAAGCTCTGTCTCGCGCTGCACACCACGGCCGAGCGAAAGGCGCTGATAGCCGCCGAGGCCCGGTGCGCCAGGGCCGAAGGGCGCACGTCGAGGCGGCTTCGCTTCGGCTACCGATCGGTGAACAAGCACGCCATGAAGCGCCAGAGGCTCGAGCACCTACGCTCTGAGCGAGACCGGCTCGCTGCCGAGCTGAAGACGGGCAAGGTGCACATCACCCGGGGAGGCAAGAACCTCCTTAGAAACCGTCTCCATCTGGAAGAAGCCAGCATCGAAGAAGGCCAATGGAAAGAGCGCTGGGCAGCCGCTCGCTGGTCATTCGGCGCGAACGGCGAAACCGGCAAGAAGTGGGGCAACGAGACAATCCGCGTCTCCCCCGGCGGCGTGTTCGAGGTGGACCTTCCGCCGGCGCTTGAAACGCTGGCGAACGTGAGAGAGCGCTCTGTGACCCGCTATCGCTTCGACGCCAAGGTCGCGTTCTCGTATCGAGAAGCGCAGTGGCTCGTCCAAGTTGAAGCCAGTCGGGCAGTGGCCTACGACGTGGTCTTCGCAGCGTCCGGCAGGGTGTACCTGGACGCCAGCTTCACGCCAGATGCGAGGCCGGTTCTGCGGAGCTTCGCGGAGCTGAAAGCGGATCCTTCGCTGCGCGTGCTCGCTCTTGACCTCAACCACGGTTTCCTCGCCCCGGCGGTGCTGGATAGAGCAGGGAACCCGGTCGCGCGCCTTGCGCACATCGCACTTGTCACCGAGGGCCTCTCGGCGAGCGTCCGCGACGGGCATCTGAGGACAGCGATCAGCGCCACGCTCGCCTTCGCAAGGGCACATGGTTGCCGTGTGATCGCCGTGGAGAACCTCGGCTTCGACGAGATGCGCTCGATCGGGCGCGAGCGCTACGGGAGCCGCAAATGGTTCCGAAAGACAGTCTGCGGAATCCCGACGCGACAGTTCCGGGATCGCCTCTGTGCCATGGCCGCACGCCGAGGTGTCGCAGTCCTGTCCGTGCCGGCCGCCTACTCCTCGATCTTTGGAGCCGCGCACTGGCAGAAGCCGCTCTCGTCGAAAAAGCACAAGGTCTCGCAGCACACCGCAGCCGCGGTCGTACTCGGGAGACGAGCCCTCGGGCATTCTGCCCGGCGCAAGCCACAGGCAAGTCCAGGTGTGACCGCAGGCGACCGGAGGATCGAAGCGGCGGGACAACCCGCTCCTGTGGAGAGCTACCACGTGGCCCAAGCAAGGCGTCCGAGCGGTCGTCACCACGCAACCCGGAGCAGCCAGAGGCGCGAGGGCGACCCCCACGGGGACGTAAGACCCGAAGCGGCGACAGCGATCGACCGGGGCGCGAGGCTTGCGAAGACCGTTCGCGCGGGCCCGAAGTAGCGATGTCCTATTCGGTACTTCGTTGAGGAACGGTGATGTCACCGACCACCTGAGCACCTGGCAGGACTGGGGCCGGCACGACCTTGAGGCCGACACGAGAGGGCCGGACTAGACACCCGAGCTCGTCGTCGGCGGACCACGAGTCGATCTCTCTGGACCGCCACCTCCGAGACGCCTCCCGACGGCGAGGAGCGCGCTCCGAGCGCCACCGCCCACCAATGGCCATGGGACACCGGTTGCCATGGGCCAGCAGTTGCCTCGTAATCTGCGTCTGTCGGGCAAAAGGGTCGCACTACCCGGTTCACCCGGGAAAAAGGACCCACCAGGGACAGGGGCCTTCGGGCCGACCACCGATGACCTTTTGCTCTGCAACCACCCTTCCCCGGTCGGGCACAGTGAGAGCCAACTTCACACGCCGTGGAATGGAGACGCGCACAGAAGCGTTACCTGCCTCAACAACGCCAAAACCCTGCCCGGCGTGCAAGAAGGCTCCAGATCGGGGCAATGAGGCCCTCGAAAGGGGCAGAGAGAGGGAAAAGAAACATGCGACGCAAGACGTTCGACATGATCCTGACAGCGGGCGGCGCGCTCCTCGTCATCGTCCTGATCGCCGCAGGCGCGCTGGGCATGTGGGGCTACAGCTACGCCAACTCGAACGTGCACAACCAGCTGGCCGCCCAGCAAATCTACTTCCCGAAGCTCGGCAGCTCCGAACTCGCCAGCCCGAAGATCGGCCCGTACCTCGACAGGTACGCCGGCCAGCAGCTGCTCACCGGTCCGCAGGCGGAGGTTTGGGCCGACCACTTCATCGCGGTGCACCTCCAAGAGATCGGCGGCGGCAAGACCTACTCGCAGCTGAGTACCGCGGCCCAGGAGCTCGCAAAGGGGAGCCCCGCCTACGTCACCGCAGAGGCCAAGGTCCAGACCGTGTTCCAGGGCACGACGCTTCGCGGCCTGTTGCTAGAGGCGTACGCCTTCTGGACGATCGGCCAGGTCGCCGTGTGGGGGGCCATCATCTCGTTCATCCTCGCCGGCATCATGCTGTTCCTCACGATTCTCGGACTGCTGCACCTGCGCAGGGTTCCCGAGAAGGAGCAGTTCCCCAGGGTTCGGCACGCCGGGACCTAAGGCTCCGGCCGGGCTCGCCCGGTCGGCTGGGCACACATACCCGTGCCCAAAGTCTCCAGACCGACGGGGTGCCTCAGGGCACCCCGTCGGTTCGCGTCCGCCCTGTGACACCGACGTCTGGACGCCCCGGCGTACAGACGCTCAGGTCCTCTGTTTGCGCTCAGCGAGGCGGGCCGCGTATACGGCCGCCTCGGTACGACGCGCGAAGCCCATCTTCGAAAGAAGGTTCGACACGTAGTTCTTCACGGTCTTCTCCGCTAGGAACAGCTCGTCGGCGATCTCGCGGTTCGTCTTCCCGTCGGCGATCAGTTCGAGAATGTTGCGCTCCTGTCCTGTGAGGCGCGCGAGCCGCTCGTCCTCCACCTTCTCGCCGCGTAGGCGGTCCATCACCTGGCGGGTGAGCGCCGGGTCCAACAGCGATCCGCCCGCAGCCACCCGGCGTACCGCAGAGACCAGGTCGGCACCCTTGACCTGCTTGAGCACGTAACCGCTGGCTCCGGCGAGGATGGCCGAGAACAGCGCCTCGTCGTCGGCGAACGAGGTCAGCATCAGGCACTTGAGATCGGGTAGCGCAGAACGCAGGTCGCGGCAGACCTCGACTCCGTCGCCGTCGGGCAGCCGGACGTCGAGCACGGCCACGTCGGGGCGCACCGCGGGAACACGGGTCATCGCCTCTTCGGCGGTCGTCGCCTCTCCCACCACGCTCAGGTCGTTCTCGGCGTCGAACAGCTCCCTCAGCCCGCGCCGCACCACCTCATGGTCATCCAGCAGGAACACCCGCGTGGTCACTGGCACCGTTCCCCATCCTCTGCCACCACTCTCGGCGACCGATGCATTCCTGCGACGTCGCCACGTTGTCGACCTTCATCGTAGGAGCTTGACTCGCCAGATCAGCTCAGTACCGCCCTGTGGCCCGTGACCCACGCCAAAACTTCCCCCGAGCAACTTTGCCCGCTCGGCGAGGTTCGCCAACCCGCGGCCACCGGACGCGGCGACAGTCGAGTCGATGCCCACACCGTCGTCGGTGACACGAAGCACGAGCGAGTCGTCTTCCACCCTCACATCGACCTCCACCATCGAAGCTCGGGCGTGGCGCACGACGTTCGAGATGGCCTCCCGAAGGGTGACCAGGAGGTGCTCCGCCGTCTCGACGTTCACCGACGAGTCGATCGGCCCGTCGAAGTTGACGCGCACGTCCAGACCGAGCCTCCCGGCGGCCTCTTCCGTGAGGTCCAAGATCTCCGAGCGCAGACCCCCGTCCGAGACCCGCCTGGGACGGCTGATGGCGAAGATGGTGGTGCGGATCTGGCGGATCGTCTCGTCCAGGTCGTCGATCGAGCTCTGGAGCCGATCTTGCGCCTCGGGACGACCGAGCAAGCGGGTCGCGCTCTGCAGCGCCAGACCGACGGCGAAGAGGCGCTGGATCACCGTGTCGTGGAGGTTGCGGGCTATCCGTTCGCGCTCTTCGCTCAACGTGAGCTCGCGCATTCGGGCGTGCAGCCGCGCCTTGTCGATGGCCAGACCTGCCGCCACGGCCAGCGCCCCGACCACGTCCTCATCGACCTCTGTGAACGGTTCACCGCCTTGCTTGTCGCAGAGGTAGAGGTTCCCGAACGCCTCACCTCGCACCAGGATCGGCATCCCGAGGAACGAGCGCATCGGTGGGTGGCCCGGAGGGAATCCGGCGCTCGCTTCGTGCTCACCCACGTCGGCCAGCCGCAACGGTCGGGGGTCTTCGATCAGCAGACCGAGGATGCCCTTACCCTCCGGGAAATGGCCGATGGCGGAGACGACCTCGGCATCCACGCCGACCGTCACGAATTCGGCGAGACCCGTACGACCCGGGTCGAGGACCCCGAGAGCCCCGTATCTCGCCCCTGCCAGGTCGACCGCTCTCTGGACGAAGTTGCGCAACACCTCTGGCAGCTCGAGGTCCTGTTCGACCAGGAGAATGGCTTCGATCAGAGCCTGTAGGCGAACGGGGTCCCGGACACGACGGAACGGCACGACCAGAGACTATGTCCCCGGGGACTCACGCCGGAGGGCTGGCCTCGATACCGGATCTCTCCTCGTGCGCTATCCAGGTCTCTCGAGCTTCACCGCTGTTCACTGCTGCACGATCCGCATCAGTCCCAACGATGCTCGAAACCGACACCGGGTAGCGACACACCTCGGAGCGTACGAATCGCCGGGTCGTCCGTGCACACTCCGATGAGTATCGGGACATCGAACCCTGCGTCGACGAATGCGGCAACCAAGCGATCAGGATCTTGCGTCGCGATCACCAGCTCGTAGTCTTCGCCTCCTCCTAGAGCCTCGTCGTCGCGCGCTCCGACCGCTACCGGGACCTTCTCAAGCGCGAAACCCACGCCGGACGCCTCCGCCAGGTGGCCCACGTCCAGAGCCAACCCGTCAGAGATGTCGATCATCGCGCTCGCCCCCGCCTGTCGCGCGGTGACACCTTCTCTCAACCGCGCGCGTGGGCGCAGGTGCGCCGCGACTATCACCGCCTCGGCATCCCCGCCAGCGCGCGCGCGTCCTCGCCTGTGCTCTCGGTGTTCTCGCAGCACGCGCAACCCGGCAGCCGACGCCCCCAGCGCCCTCGTGACGAACAACGAATCACCCGGGCTCGCCCCCGAGCGCAACACCGGCGGCGCAGGGCCTTGGATTCGGCCAGTGACCGCAACGGACACGACCAGCGCCCACGCCGTCGACAGGTCGCCGCCCACCACCGGGCAGTCGTGCGCCTCGGCCGCCGAGCCGATCCCTTCGTACAGGAGGTCCAGGTTCGTCGAAGGGGGCCCTGCCACCCCCACCATCGCGTGGCAGGGCGCTCCGCCCATGGCGGCGATGTCGCTCACGGCGGCCACGAACGCCCTCCACCCGAGATCGTCGAGCCCCATCAAGTCCAGGTCAGCGTGCACCCCGGCCACCGTGAGGTCGGTCGTCAACAACAGGCTGCCTCCCTGTTCGTCCAGGACGGCTGCGTCGTCGCCTATCCACACCTCGCCGGAGGGCGGCCCGCCGAACCGTCCCGCGAGCCCCTGTCGGATCCTCTCGATGGCCGCGAACTCACCGTGTCGCGCTCCCGCGCCATCATCCAGCGCGTCGTCGGAACCGGGACCGGGAATGGCCAATGCCTAGCATCGCAGGAACATCGTTCCCCCACGCCCCCCCGTCGACGCACGTCGCGGAGCCGACGGGCGGCGTTAGGCTTCGCCTCCAAGCTCCTCCATGGGGCGACCACGACAGCAGAGACGACCGGGGCCAACCGGGACATCCGGGGCAACGAGAAGGGGGCGGTGATGACGGTCCATGCGTACGTGCTCATACAGACCGAGGTCGGCAAGTCCGCCAACGTGGCTCAACAGGCCAGCGCGATCGACGGTGTGGTGTCAGCCGAGGACGTGACCGGCCCCTACGACGTGATAGTGCGCGCAAAGGCGGGGTCGGTCGACGAGCTGGGTCGTATGGTCGTGAGCCAGGTCCAGCTCATCGAAGGGATCACCCGCACGGTGACCTGTCCTGTCCTGAACCTCTGATCCCGGCTCAGATGATCGCGCCCACCTCGTGCAGACGTGCTATGCGCACCGGCTCGATCCCCCAGGCGCGTAGAACTTCGTCGGTGTCCTGACCGACGACCGGGGGCGGGCGCTGAATCCGAGAGGGGGTCCGGCTGAAGCGAGGTGCCGGCCCTGGTTGGACGACACCTGCAACCTCCACGAAGGTGTGGCGCTCGGCGTTGTGAGGATGGACGTGCGCCTCCCACGGTGAGAGCACCGGCGCCCCGCACGCGTCGGTGCCCGAGAAGATCTCCGACCATTCGTCGCGGCTTCTCGCACGAAAGACCTCGGCGAAACGCTCCTTCACCTCGGGCCATCGGTCACGGTCCATCTGCGCCGGGAGCTCCTCGCTGTCGAGGCCCATGACCTCGAGCAGCTCCGCGTAGAACTGTGGCTCGATCGCGCCGACTGCGAACCACTTGCCGTCCGATGTCTCGTAGACCTCGTAGAAGGGCGCGCCCGTGTCTATGAAGTTCACGCCACGGTCCTCGCGCCACCAACCGAGTCGGTGAAGGGCGTACGTCATCGTCATGAGCGACGCCGCCCCGTCCACCATCGCCGCGTCCACGACTTGGCCCCTGCCACTGCTTCTCGCCTCCAGTAGCGCAGCCAGGAGACCGAACGCGAGAAGCATCCCACCGCCCCCGAAGTCGCCGACGAGGTTGAGCGGCGGCACGGGGGGCTCTGAGTGGCGGCCGATGGACCACAGGGCTCCACAGAGCGCTATGTAATCGATGTCGTGCCCCGCGCTCTGCGCGAGCGGACCCTGTTGGCCCCACCCGGTCATGCGGCCGTACACGAGCCGCGGATTGCGCTCGAGGCATGTTTCGGGACCGACACCAAGGCGTTCTGCGACCCCTGGGCGCCAGCCTTCGACCAGCGCGTCGGCTTGCACTACCAGGTCGAGCACGAGTGCCACGCCCTCGGGGTTGCGCAGGTCCACCGCTGCCGAACGCCTGCTTCGGTTCAACAGGTCCCAATGCGGCTCTTCGGTCGATCGTGCCGCGGTGCCGCCGGCGCGGTCGACGCGAAGCACATCGGCTCCCGCGTCGGCCAACAACATGCACGCGTAAGGGGCAGGCCCGATGCCCGCCAGCTCCATGACGCGCACCCCTTCGAGTGGACCGCTCATCGGCTACGGTCTCGTCCAAGGACGAGCTGATCGAGGTCGACGACGGCCCGTAGCGGTGCGGCTCTCCTCGGAATCGATCTCGACCTTGGCCCCCGACAGCTCGTTTAGCTGGTCCGCCGATCCTGTCGCGAGCTCGACCGTGGCGAGCACCATGACTTTCGATACTACCGAGGAGGTGTGAAGGACCATGGGCGTGGAGCACCACGAGACCCGCGCCTACAGCCCGGGCCGGGTGAACCTGATCGGGGACCACACCGACTACAACGAGGGCCTGGCTCTGCCGATGGCCGTAGATCTCGGCACGACCGTGGCATTCACTCCGGACGCGAGCCGTCGCGTGGTTCTCTTCTCGGCCGAGGAGCCCGAGCCAGCCGACGTCGACCTTCACGTGCGGTTCGACGTCGAGCTTCTCCAGGCCTTCGAGCCACGTTGGGCTCGCTACGTGGCCGCCATGGTCGCCATGGTGAGACCGAGACGGGGCGGGCGCGGCACCGTGGACACCACGTTGCCGGTGGGCGCGGGGCTCTCTTCGAGCGCGTCGCTCGAGGTGGCCCTGGCGTTGGCGCTCGGGTTCGAGGCGGAGCCGGTCACGATTGCCACGACCTGCCAGCGAGCCGAGCAGGCCGCCACGGGCGTCGCCTCGGGGTTGATGGACCAGCTGGTCGTCTCCCAGGCGACCGAGGGTTGCGCGCTGCTCGTCGACTTCTCCGACCTCTCGGCACGTCACGTCCACGTGCCCGAGCAGCTCGAGGTGGTCGTGGTCCACTGCGGAGAGCGCCGCACGTTGGACCACTCGCCCTACATGGCCCGGCGCGCCGAGTGCGAGGCAGCCGCGTTCGGCTTGGGCCCCCTCGGACACGTGAGCCCCGACGACCTGGTCGGCATCTCCGACGCTCTTCTACGCCGCCGGGCCCGTCACGTGGTCACCGAATGCGACCGCGTCCGCTGGTGCGCTTCGGCACTCGAGAGCGGAGACCTGAAAGAGGCCGGACGGCTCATGACAGCGAGCCACAGAAGCTTGGCGCAGGACTTCGAGGTGTCGACGCGGGCTCTCGACGACCTGGTCGAACATCTCCTCTGTATGCCGGGTGTCTTCGGCGCCAGGCTCACAGGCGCCGGCTTCGGGGGCTGCGTCGTGGCGCTCACCGAGCTCGGCGCAGTCGATCTCACGGCGCTGCGCACCCCTGCCTGGCGGGTACGGCCCTCGACAGGCGCGCACCTGCTGTCCGGTGCCTGAACCTCGCTCTCTGAACCTCCGCGAAGGAGAGAAGGTGCAGGCCTCACAGGTCGCGAAGCAGCTCCTGCTTCTTCGTCTCGTACTCGGCCGCCGAGATGATCCCGCGGCGGCGAAGCTCGTCGAGCTGCACCAGGCGTTCGGCCGCGCTCGGCGCCTCGTTGACGCCGGGGCCACCGAGCGGCACCCCCGTCGGCGGCGTGTCCACGGCCGGGAGGTGGGTGTGGAACAAGGGTGTGCGCGCTTCTCGATGCCAGTTGCTCACCTGCGCGGAAATTACGCTTTGGAGCTCGGCGGGGCGCGGCACGTGGTCGAGGACGACCACACCTTTCTCCCCGCTCACCTCGATCAGCACCTGTCCCTCTCGGAGCAGCCTCCCACCGATCGACTGGTGGCAGGAGAGCTCGTTGATCCGTTCCACACGGATCTCGAGATCCGTGCGCGACAGCACACCCGTGCGGCGCACCACGCGGGCACTGGTCACGACCAGGCTGGTCGCCATCCGGCGCAGCTGGCGCGCGGCGAGCCACAGCACGGCGACGCCCGCCACGGACAGAAAGACGTAGAGGACCTCCACCGGGGCGTGTGGAAAGACGATCACGACGCCAACCGTCACGCCGACGGCAACGAGGACCGACACGAGCGGCCAGCCGAGCGACGACCAATGAGGATGCTGCTCGGCTATCACCTCCTCGCCTTCGGCGAGCAACCGGATGGGAAAAGGCATGACAACTCCCGCCAGCTCCGCCAGGCCCGGTCAGATCGCCCGGGCGGCGGTCATCTTCATCCCGGCCCAGACCATCTCAGCCCAGACCATCTCAGCCCGGACCGTCTCAGCCCAGCTTCGCAGCGATGCCGGAAGCGCTGCGAAGCACGGTTCCGTCGGCGCCGGCTGCGCTGTGGCGCGGGCCTGGACGCTCGAACGCCTCTGCGACCAGAGCGTCCAGGAGCTCTGCGAACGAGAGCGCTGGTTCCACCCACAAATAGCGAGCCAGAGATCCGGGAACGGTGTTGATCTCGTTCACGTACAACGCCTCACCGTCAGAGAGAAAGTCGATCCGCGTGACACCGCGCATCTCGCAGTAGAGCGCGAGCTCGCACGCCGCCTCTCGAACCGACTTGGACAGCGCCTCGGAGATAAGAGCCGGGAGCTCACGCGGCGCGCTCGCCATCCCTTCTCCCCCGACATACTTGTCGGAGTATCCGAGGATCTCAGCCGACGTGTCAGAACGAAGCGGGCGTTCGATCGCGGAGAGCGTGAGCTCGGGCCAGGTGCGAACCGCCACGTTCAGGTCGAAGAGGTCCGGCCGGTATGGCTCGATGACCGCCCCACGTCGCAAGTGCGGATTGGCGCCGAGCCGGGCGGTGGCCGTGGCGAGGTCCTCCACCACTTCCACCCCGATCGAGGAGCCGCCGAACCGGGGCTTCACGATGTAGGGACCGCGAAAACCGACCTCGCGCGTGCCTGCATCCAGAAGTGCTCTCGGGAGTGCCGGGAGCCCTGCCGCCGCCACCATGCCGGCGAAGGCGAGCTTGTCCATCCCGATCGCGGCCCCGGCCATCGAGGGCCCGGTGTAACAGATGCCTGCGAGGTCCAGGGCGCCCTGGAGCGAGCCGTCCTCACCGGGCCCGCCGTGACAGCAGTTGACCACCACGTCGATCCGTAGCGGGCGAGCTCGCCCGAGGCGCGAGGAGCTGGGAACGAAACCGCCACTGGCACACGCCACCAGGCGAAGCTCCTCGGCGCCGCGGGGCACCCCCTCGACGAAGTCAGCTGCCTCGAGCGTCGGCTTCACACGGTAGAAGACCCCGGACTTCGACCAGTACAGACCCGTCACCTGCTTCCCTGCGCGTGCCAGCGCGCGCGCGGCCTGCAGACCGGTCAGGATGCTCACGTCGTGCTCGGACGAGGGCCCGCCGAAGACGACGCCGATCCTCACCGCACTCAGGTCGGTGCCACGTGTGCCATGGCGGTCGGTGCTCACGCGTTCATTCTGCGGCAGATCCATCGTCAAGGGTAATGATCGGGCAGGTCGTTCTCGTAGAGCACCACGTCACCGGGCCCGAGACGCTCGCGAACCCACTCGACGGCCTGCTCGCGCCGGCCGACCCGCACGAGCGACGCCGCAGCTCGCGAGGAAGGCGCGTACCCCGACACGAGAGCACGGCGGTTCGTGCGACCGACGACCACCAGGTCGGCCCCGCATATCGCGACCTCCGCCGCGAAACGCTCGTTCTCATCGGCCTGGCTGCGCCCCAGCTCCACCATTCCAGGCGTAACGACCACCCTGTGCCCGCCGTCACCTGCCGTCCTCTCAAGCGCGGCGAGTGCCGCTCGCGCACCGGCCGGGTTCGCGTTGTAGGTGTCGTCGAGGACTACGAAGCCGCCCGGGGCGACCTGTGCCTCGAGGCGGTGAGCTACGACCGGCAGTGAGCGAAGGCGCTTTGCGATCTCGCCCGCGGGCACACCAAGCTCGAGCGCCACCGCAACCGCGCAAGCGAGGTTGCCCGGATGTGCAGCTACAGACACATCGCTCGCCAGCACCTCGCCACGGACCCGTACCGACAACCCGCCGGGACTCTCGACCACGCTCACCTCGACGGCTGGTGCCGAAGCCCGGGGCTGTGCGACCGCGCAACTGCCGACGTCGACAGAGCCCGACACCCTCCACACGCGCTTTCCGCCTGCTTCACAAGCGTGAGCCAGATCGGCGAGCCGTGAGTCGTCGACGCTGAGCACGCAGCAACCCGCACGGTCGAAGATCTCCGACTTGGCTCGGACGATCTCGTCCTCGCTGCCGAAACGCTCCAGGTGCACCGGCCCGATGGCCGTGATCACCGCGACATCAGGCGTCATCCACGAGCAGAGCTCGGCGATCTCGCCGGGCCCATAGGTGCCCATCTCCGCGACGAAGACGTCGGTGCCCTCCGCCAGGTGCTCGTTCACCGCACGGGTGAGCCCGGCGCGGTTATTGAAGCTGGCGGGACTTGCGACGACAGCCATGGAACCCGAGAGCAGGTGGGCGACGTACCGCTTCGTGCTTGTCTTCCCGTAAGAGCCTGTGATCGCTACCACCTTCGGCTTCACCCGTGCGAGGCGGCCGGTGGCGCGCTTCACGTGCCGATATGCCAGACGTCGCTCCACGGGGCCCGTCACCACGCACGCCAGGTCCACGACCGCAGGGACAGCAAGCGCCCCGGCCGCGCACACCACAGCCGCGAACCCCGTGAGCACGCCGACGACGACGATCGCCGCCTGGAGCAGCGCCCACACGGCAGCGAGGGTACGTAGCCGGCGCGTCCAGGCGAGCGGCGAGGTGCGGCCCCGCAGGTCCAAGCCGAAGGGGCCCAGCGCCACGACCCCGGCCGAGCCGAACGCCGCGCCCGTCCAGCGCGCCGCGAGCACGAGCCCCCCCAGCCCCACGAGCACGCCGAACACGTTCACGGGCGCGGTGCCCCACCATCGCAGCGTGAAGCGCGAAGCCGAGTCGGGCAGATAGTGCTCGCGCTGGGCGACCCGCAGCCAACGCACCCCCCCGAGGGCGGCCGCCACGACGCACGCCCCGGCGGCCGCCCAGCCCAGGGATCCTCCCCGTTGCGCGATCGCGACTACTACGGGCAGCGAGAGCGAGCTCATCTGTCGACCGGAGTGTTCCTGCAACGGATACGACGAGCCCTGCGGAGCTCGGCCTCGGCGGTCACTGGGGGCTCTTTACCGTACGGCCGGCGGCTAGCGCCCTTTCCACGGCCGCCCGAAGATCGACTGGACACTCGATCGGGGTCAGGTGCCCGGCACCCGGGCACGCGGTGAGCACCGCCTGCGGCACGCGCGCACGGATCGCCTCGGCCACCAAGAGCGGCGTCTCGGTGTCGTCCTCGCCCCAGACGAGCTCCACCGGACATCTCAGGGATGCAAGCTCCTCGTCGTAGGTCTCGTTCACCAGGCGCACCAGCACCTCTCGCATGACTCCCTCGGACAGTCGGTAATCGGCCGAGCCGTGACGCCGGCGTGCTCGCTCCATCCTCTGCTCGCTCAACAGGCCCACCCTTGCCAGAGCTCTCATCACCCGGAAGGCGGCCGGCGGGCGCGATCGGACTCCCATGCGCGGAACCAACGGTGCCCCCGTGAGAACGAGGGCCTTTACGAGATCTGGACGTCTCGCGACGAGGGTCACAGCCACCCGCCCCCCGAGCGAGTGCCCGAGGACGACCACGGGGCCACCGGGCCCGTCTGCCCCCTCGATCAGGCGTGCCACCGCGGCCGCGTAGTCGTCCGATCCCCAGGCGGCCGGCGGGGGCGGGGTGGCCCCGAACCCCGGCAGGTCGACCGCGACAGCGGGCAGGGGACCCGCCGGGGACAGCGGTCCGAGCACCCCTGAGAAATCGACATGCGAGCGACGCCAGCCGTGGAGGGCGATCACGTTGGCAGGCCCCGTGCCCCAGATCTCGCCGAACAGTGCCCCGCCGGCGAGTGACCGCAGCATCGGCGAGAGGCTACAGCCGGCCGTCCGGGGGTCCCCACTTGTCGTGCGTGTGCATGCCCGGACGAAGACGCGCGTCTTTCCGCGGAAACGCGGCAATTCCCTGTAAACCGAACGCTGAGAGCACGATGATCATCACTCCGCGCGCTCGACACGGTGCAACGCCCGAGGGCGTACCCGCTCGGCGTCCATGACCCTTGCGCTGCTCCTCCTGTCCACCGTCCTAGATCGCACCGTCGCACCATCCCCGTTCGCGAAACACCCCCCCGGTACGGTCGATCTCGTGACCCGTGCCCTTGGAAAGCAGGCCCCTCTTCCGGCCGTGCGAGACGGTGGCCGGCTCGACCGGCTCCTTCGGGGCCTGACGGACGCCCAGCGCGTCGCTGTCACAGCGGACGACGCTCCACTTTGCCTGCTCGCCGGCGCCGGCTCGGGGAAGACGAGGGTGCTCACGCGGCGCGTGGCGCGCAGGGTATCGGACGGCTCTGCCGAGGCGGAGCACGTGCTCGTCGTGACCTTCACCAGGAAGGCCGCTGCCGAGCTCCGGGAACGCATCGAGCGGCTGGGGGTGCCGGGCCGACTATGGGCGGGCACTTTCCATGCGGCCGCCTACGCGCAGTTGCACCGGCACTGGGCCGACCACGACATCCGCCCTCCCACGATGCTCGAGGACCCCGAAGGGTTGCTCCGAGAGATCTTCGACGACACCGGGACTCCGAAAGGCCCTTCAGCCCGCCACGTCGCCGAAGTGGCGGCCGAGCTGAGCTGGGCTCAAAGTCGACTCGTCTCGCCGGCCGCGTACGCAGACGCCGCCCGCTCGGCGCGACGGAGGGGTCCCATGCCCCCCGAGAAGATCGCCGAGCTGTACCACCGCTACGACGCGGAGAAGCGACGCAGAGGTCTGATCGACCTGGGCGACCTGTTGGATCGTTGCGCCTCGGTGCTGGAGACCGACGAAGAGGCCGCGGCAGCCCAGCGCTGGCGCATCCGTCACCTCTTCGTCGACGAGTTCCAGGACGTGAACCTCGCTCAATGGCGGCTGCTGCGTGCATGGCTCGGCGATCGAACCGACCTGTTCGTCGTGGGCGATGCCCGGCAAGCGGTATATGGCTGGAACGGCGCGGATCCCACCCTGCTCGCGCGGCTCCCCGAGCTGCTTCCTGGCACGAGTGTTCTTCGCCTCGACGAGAACCATCGCTCCACGCCTCAGATCGTCCAAGCCGCGAGCTCCTTGCTGCCCCGACACGTTCGGCCAGCAACCGAGCGCCCCGACGGTCCACCTCCTGTCGTGGCGAGCTTCGACAGCGACGAAGCCGAGAGCGTTTCTGTCGCCCGCTGGCTGCGACAGGCGCACCGGCCCGGGCGGTCATGGTCGCAGCTCGCCGTCCTCGCCCGGACCAACGCGCGACTGGAGCCCGTCGCGGACGCGCTCGGACGCTTCGGCATCCCCCACCGCCTCACCCCCCTCACACCCGCAGACATCGCGCTGCGGCGAGCGATCGGATTGCTCGGCCGGGCACCTGCGCGTCAGCCTCTTCGAAACGCCATGGCCGACGTCATCGTCACCCTGCAGGCCAACGGGACCGACGCCAACTCGGCCCGCGCCGCAGCACCGCCCGAGTTGGCGCGGCTGGTCGACGAGCACGCCGTGGAGGAACCGGGCGCCTGCGTAGGTGACTTCCTGGCGTGGCTGGTCGCCACGGTGGGTGATCCGAGGAGCGAGGGGCAATGCACCCTCGGCGATCGCGACAGGGTCGAGCTCACGACGTTCCACAAGGCAAAGGGTCTCGAGTGGCCGGCAGTGGCGGTCGTCGGCCTCGAGGACGGGATCGTCCCGATCGTCTACGCCACAACCCCAGAAGCCCTCGCCGAGGAACGTCGCCTGTTCTACGTGGCCCTCACTCGTGCGGAGGAGGAGCTGTGGTGCTCGTGGTCGGCCAACAGGGGCACGGGTGAGCGGAACTGGGCGTGCGAGCGCTCCCCGTTCCTCGACGTCGTAGAGGACGCCGCTCGAGACTGCCGACCCGCCGGCGATCTCGAATCGTGCTGCGCTCGAATCTCGGACATGCGATCCCGCCTCCGGCAACCGGTCGAGAAGGACCCACTGTCCGCCGCGCCAGCGTGACGCGGGTCCGGGGTGCCAACCTCACGGGCCGATGTCGACGAAGAGCGGTGCGTGGTCGGAGGGTAGCTTCCCCTTGCGGGCGTTGCGATCTACGAGTGCGTACGTGCTGCGATCCGCGAGCGGGCGGCTGAGCAGCACGAGGTCGATCCGCATCCCGATGTGCTTGTGGAAATTCCCCGCCCTGTAGTCCCACCAGGTGAACAGCTGGGGCTGCGGGTAGTGCAGGCGAAACACGTCGACCAGTCCCCAATCCTCCAAGCTCTCGAGCGCCTCGCGCTCGGGGCGGGTCACGTGCGTAGAGCCTTCGACGGCCGCCGGGTCCCACACGTCACGGTCGTCGGGGGCGATGTTGAAGTCCCCGCACACCGCCACTGAGTCCGAAGGCTCGCAGGTGCGCGCCAGATGCGAACGCAGCTCCTTCAGCCACTCGAGCTTCGCCACGTAGTGCTCGCTGTCTACGCTTCGCCCGTTCGGCACGTAGATGCTGTGGACGCGAACGCCGTCACAGGTGGCCGCCAGCAGCCGGCAGCCCTGCTCGTCGGCTTCGCTGCCGAACCCTCTGCGGACGTCCTCCAGGCCCACCCGGCTCGCCAGGGCGACCCCGTTCCACCTCCCGTCGCCGTGCGAGGCCGACTCGTAGCCGAGCGCGGAGAACGCCATGGCAGGAAAGGCCGAGTCGGCCACCTTGGTCTCCTGCATGCACAAGATGTCCGGGCGCGCGTACTCGAGCCATTCCTCAACTCGTGGAAGTCGCGCGGTGAGCGAATTCACGTTCCATGTCGCGATCCTCACGGGCGCCTCCGGCTCAGGCGTTCACGATCACAAAGAACAGGTCCACCTCACAGGCGAGCCGGCCATTCACTGTCGCGCGCCCGTGCCCGGTGCCTGCCCTCGCCGACAAGCGCCCCAGCGTGACCTCGAGGTCGAGCGTGTCGCCTGGCAGCACCTGTCGATGAAATCGCGCCCGGTTGATCCCGCCGAAGAGCGGCAGGCGCCCCGTGAAGCGCTCGTCGGCCAGAACCGCGACCGCGCCGAGCTGGGCCAGCGACTCGACCATGAGCACCCCCGGGAGCGTGGGACGCCCCGGGAAGTGGCCGCCGAAGAACGCCTCCTCGCCGGTCAGATGCCAGCGACCTCGCGCCGAGCGCCCGGGTTCGACCTCGAGGAGCTCGTCCACGAAGAGGAACGGTGGGCGATGAGGGAGGACGTCCTCTGGTCGCGACACACCCGCCGAGGATAGCGATCAGGGGCCCTGGTTCCGAACCGACGTTCAGAACTGAATCGACTGACCCGCGACCACGGCCGGCATGCCACTGGGTGCCAACCAAGCAGGTCCCCACTCAGCATTGCGGTGCGCCTCCGAGGGCTCGATCCGCAGACCCCGGCTTGCACTCCTCGTAGTTCTTCGGGGTCCAAGTCGCTCCGGCAGGTGGGATGAAGAACGGTGGCCAAAGTGTCTGAAGCGAGCTGTCGTAGAAGTACGCCTTCGAGTAACCCTCGTCCGGGTACCCGTTGGAGTCGAGGTACGCGACGATACCCCGGGTGTTCTGCGCGATCGAACCGAAGACCGTCAGAACCGGACACTTGTGTGGATTGTTCCCCGTCCCTCCACCAGGACAATTGTTTCCCGCAGCGGAGTTCTGGAAGGAGCCCGCGATCGCGACCATGGCCGCGTCGATCTGGGTCGCGGCGTTGTTGTCGCTCACGTTCACGTTGTTCGCGGCGATCAGGCCGAGCGCGTCCTGGGTGTCCGTTCCCTGTCCCGCAGGAGAGGCGCATGTCCCTGCGCTCCAGGTGATGTCCTGGCCCTGGCCCGTGCACGGATAAGTGACGTTGCCGTCGAGCGTGATGTTGCCGGTCGACACGAGAGTCAGAAAGCCGTTCACGGTCCCGTTACCGTTTATCGTGATGTCGCCGTTCACGTAGAAGAGGGCCGATCCCAACGTGGAGAAGGTGACCGTGCCGTGACCGGCTCCACAGCTGGTACTTGAATTCGGATTGGAAGCGTTGTTCTGGACGCTGGCGGTCGAGTAACCGGATGTCGTGGCCCAAGTCAAGGTGTTGCCGTTGAGCGTAACGGTGATACCAGTGGGGCCACCGGGGGTACCAGGACCCGCTATGTAGCAGCCCAGCGTCTGTGCAGGGTTCAGGTCGGGCCCAGTCGACTGCGTGATGATGTTCTCGACCCCCGCGAGTTGCGGGACACCCGCCTGGAACGTTGGGGTGCCGCTGCAGTACTGCTGCCAGTACGGCGTGCCTTCATTCCTGCCATCGGCACTGGAGACGCTCGCTTGGAACGTCGGGCTACCGCAGATGTTGAAATCATCATTCGAGAAAACAGGTCCATAGAGAGTGTCGGCGCTGTCGAAGTTGACATCGCCCTCGGAGCTCGTCCAGTAGATGTTGTCCAGGGTCGCCTGGGGCGCGATCACGTACCTGAACGTACGCACGACCGCTCTGGAACCCGTTCCGGCCTTGCCGCTGACGGTCAGCAGGACGCTGCCGTTGTTGCTGACCGAGTACTCGTACCACTCCGGCGGATAGGTGTTGAGCGACGATGTCGACGTCGGTGACGACGCCCAGTTGCAGAACGCCTCGTTCGTGGGAGGATTGTTCGTGCATCCGGTGTGGTTGACGTTCCACTGCAGGTAGCTGGGATTGGCGTCGACTTGCTGGATGTAATCGTTCAGACCGGCCTGGGCCGCTTCGTAGGCTGCGTTCCAATTCAGGTTGCTGGTGGTGAGCGGGAGCTGATTTACGGTGGTGCTGATCACCACCAGAGGTACAGTGGCCATGAGGGCCAGTGCTCCGAGCACGATGAGCATGGCCTGTCCTGACTGCTCCCCAGCCCGGCCAAGGCGGTGGCACACGCGGGCCAAAGATCTGCTCAGCACGGTGTCCCCTGAGCAGTGCTGCAGGCGTACTCGACGTTCCAGACCTCGACCGTAGAGTCGGCCACGGTCGTCTTCGTCATCTGCGACGCTCCCACCCTAGGACTGTCCATGGTCAAAGTGACGCCGATGGACGTGTAGTAGGTCGTGTTGCCGACCACGGGTAGAGGCGGCGTGGTTTGCGAGGTTGGGATGATGAACGCGCTGGTGGGATCCAGGTTGGACAGCAGCGTCATGGCAGCCCCGTTGTTCTTCTTCATGGTCAGCGAGCCACCGGTGATTTGGAATTCGACAGTAGGAGTTGCTCCGTCCATGTTCGCGGTGAATTTGAGGTCGGTGGCGGACGGGGTCTGGGTGAATGTCGCGCATCCATAGGTGGGATTGGGCACGGGGGTGCACCACGAGTTCGCCGCGTGAACATCTCGGACGATCGTCTGCTCGGCAACCTGGAGCTGGTCGATGGCCTGATTCGACTGCGACATTCCGTTCGCGCGGCCGTTGAGCACGGTTACCGAGGCGTCGACTGAGACGACGACGAGCGCGAAGATCGCCATCGCGATGAGCACCTCGACGAGAGTTATGCCCTCCTCACCACGAGCCATTCTGGTCATGCCACTGGCACCACGATCGAGTAACCGGCCGAGACCTGCACCCAGTTGACGGACCCGTTTACGGAATCGTTGACGAACACACCCGACGCCGTAACCTTGACCACCACGTTGGTCCCTGATTTGTTGGACGCGTAGTGCTGGTTCTGGCTCGAGTTGTTGTAGGTGGCTCCTAACAGGTAGTACCCGTACGGCAGACCGGACAGAACGTAAACGGTGGCTTGGTTTACCACTTGGGAGAGCGCGGGGCTGGATGTCGAGGTCGTGAAGTTGGTGTCACCTGAGTAGGTCGCTGTGATGGGGTGGGTCCCGACTGTGAGCGAAGAGGTGGAGTAGGTGGCGGTACGCGGATTACTGGTGTTCAAGTTGCTCGTACCTAAGCTCGTAGTGCCGTCGTAGAACGTGACCGTCCCCGTCGGGCAGGTGGACCCAATGCAACTGCTAACCGTG
>Ga0187848_10000100_pt1 | contig 77515 bp, 71 predicted proteins | sample June2016WEW_4_40_FD_132424 | JGI IMG/M metagenome (GOLD analysis project Ga0187848, IMG submission 132424) | Peatland microbial communities from SPRUCE experiment site at the Marcell Experimental Forest, Minnesota, USA - June2016WEW_4_40 | ecosystem: Environmental > Terrestrial > Soil >... | reverse complement strand
GGCGGGTGCTGGGATTCGGGCTGGCGCTGACGCTGGGCGTTAGCTTGCTGTTCGGGCTGGCGCCGGCATTGCGGGCCTCCGGAATCAAGCCCATGACGACGCTTCGGGGCGGGTCGGACCCGCACTCGCGGCGGCGCCTGATGCACACCCTGATCGCCGTCCAGGTGGCCTTCTGTTTTCTGGTGCTCTTCGTAGCCGGGCTCTTTGTGGCTACGTTCGATCGCCTTTCCCACCGGCCCACCGGCTTCTCGGCCGAACGGGTGCTCACGCTCGATACCGTGGCGCAACGGCCTGAGCCTCCGGCCTTCTGGGACCAGGTAGCCGAACATCTGCGAACGCTGCCTGGCGTCGAGAAGGTCGGGCTGGCTCGTTGGGCGCTGCTCGGCGGCGGATCGTGGAACAACTGGGTTTCGGTCAATGGCGCGGCGCCAAACGGGGTTCTGGCCTTCTTTCTGAGTGTCTCGCCCGGATGGGCGGAAGCGATGAAGATTCCTTTTATCGGGGGCAGAGACTTCCGCCCCGTCGATACGTATCCGGGCGTGGCAATCGTTAACGAAACCTTCGCGAAGGAGTTCTTCCATGGCGAGGACCCGGTTGGAAAGTCTTTCGACATGGTGATCTTTCAGGGCAAGCGCATTCCCTGTGAGGTGGTGGGGGTGGTCCGCGATGCCGTTTACCGCGACATCCATGATCCGATCGTGCCCCAGGCATATTTCCCCTTTGCTTCGGCCGGCGCTAAGGGCGAACTGCAGCCCGTCGATCAGGGGACGTTCGTGGTGCGCACACGCAGCGCGAATCCGCTCGCGCTCGCGTCCATTTTGCGCCGGGAAATCCCGCGGGCGCGGCCCGAGTTCCGCGTCCGCAACATCCGAACCCAGGCGGAGCTGGTCGAGGCTCAGACTATCCGCGAGCGGCTGCTGGCCATGCTGGCGTTGTTCTTCGCCGCCGTGGCGCTCCTGCTCGCGGGAATCGGATTGTATGGCGTGCTGGACTATTCGGTGGTGGAGCGGCGCCGCGAAATCGGCATCCGCATGGCAATCGGCGCTCAAGCCGGCGACATCGCGCGGCGCATCGCTTTCGAAGCCTTCGCCATGGTGGCGGTGGGAGCGCTCGCGGGACTTGCCGTCGGCATGGCCTCGGTTCGGTACGTCCAGACTCTCCTCTACCAGGTCAACCCCACCGATCCGGGAATGCTGGTGTGGCCGTGGCTGACCATCCTGGCGGCAACCGTTCTGGCCGCTCTGCCGGCGATCTTCCGCGCCGTGCGAATCGACCCGGCCGCGATGCTCCGCGCCGAATAGGGGCACTCCGGGCGGTTGGCCTGGCGAGGGCGTGACAGACCACAGAAAACGATGGTCTGTCCCACCTCTGGGCCGCCGCGGCTGGAAATCCGCCACTCCCCCGCATCCACGCTACACTGCTCTAGGGTGACTACTTGTTCGTTCGCAAAGCTGTGATTACGGCCGCGGCGCGGCGCCAGCGCGCGCTGCCTCTGCAAACTCTCATCGACCGCGACGGCGCCGAAAAATCGGTGCTCTCGATTTTGATCGAACAATCGCTCGCGGCCGGCGCCGAGGAGATCGCCGTGGTGGTCTGGCCGGGCGATGAATCGCGTTATGCGCAGGCCGCCGGGCCGCACGCGTCCGCGGTGCGATTCATTCCGCAGCCCGAGCCTCGCGGCTACGGCCATGCCATCCACTGCGCCAGCTCGTTTACCGGCTCCGACCCGTTTCTGCACATGGTGGGCGACCACCTTTACGTGAGCGCCGCGCCCAAACCTTCGGCCGAGCGGCTGGTGGAGCTCGCCCGCGCGGAACGGTGCTCGGTGAGCGGCGTTCAGGCCACGCGCGAGAGCCTGCTCGCGCGCTACGGGACCGTCGGCGGCCGCCGCTTCGCCCAGCGCAGCGATCTGTATCGCGTCGATACGGTAATCGAAAAACCCACCCCCACCGAAGCCGAACAGCGCCTGCTCGTCCCCGGCATTCGCGCCGGCTATTATCTCTGCTTCTTCGGCATCCACGTGCTCACTCCGGCGGTGATGGAGATCCTCGGCCGCATGCTGGCGGCGGCCTCCGGCACGCCCGTCACACTTACCGACGCCCTGGCCGAACTCGCGCGCCAGGAACAATATCTCGCCGTGGAGGACGACGGCCGGCGTTACGATCTGGGTTCGCCTTACGGCCTGTTCATCGCCCAGCTCGCGCTCGCTCTGAACGGTCCCGACCGCAGCCAGGTGCTCTCGCAGGTGCTCGAACTCCTCGCCGATCGCGAAATCGCCGCGGCCGGCGGAGGCGCGCGTCCGTGAGCCGCCTCACCGGCATCGTCACCGCCAGCGGCGACCGGCGCGATTGCCCGCTCGACGCCGTCTGCCAGGGCGCCGGCATGGAGGCCCTGCTCGAGGAATGCCGCGCGCTCGATAGCTTCCGGCGAAGCTCGGACAACCTCTACGAACGCGTGCGGGCGCTCTTCTTCCTTTACGCCATCCATCGGTTTCACATTCCCCGGCTATCGGCGTCCGCCGCCCCGGCGCTCATCCCCTACGCCGGCTTCGACAACCTCTTGAAGCGCCGTTTCGAAGAGGCCATCGAGATTTTTCTGGCCGAGCAAGCGAGCGGCGGCTCCAGCGCGGCCATTTCCAGCGCGCTCGCGGCCAGCTATCGCGCGCTCGGCTTCCAGACCCTGGCCGACCAGGTCCGCCGCAGCGTGCGTAGCGTGCGCGGCAACCAGTGGATGTTCCGCGCCGGCCACACCGACGATTATCCGCTGCGCCTGCGCCCCGAGCTGGTCGCCGGCCATCCGGTCTTCCCCATTCTGCGCGAGGCCACGCCCGTCCGCATGGACCTCACCCACAGCGGATGGAGCGACATTTTTTTTCTCGGTATGGACTTCCCCGAAGGCGCGCGCGTCATCAACGCATCGATCGACCTGGCGGTGCGCGGGACAGATCGCTCATCCGCCGGGGCATCGAGCGGGCCCAAGCCGCCGGTCGAAGCTTGGTTCCGTGTCATCGACCAGCCGGTGATCCGCCTGACTAGCGTCGATCTGCGCGCTTCGGCCGACATTTCTTCCATCGCCGAAATCTTCGACTTCCCCCGCGATTATCTCGGTCTGCTCAAAGCGGGCATCATCGCCAGCGGCATCGTGCCTCCCGGCATCGAAGGTTCCACCGAACCGCTGGCCGGTCTGCTGGCCCGCCTCACCGGAAAACCCGGCTACGGCATTGAAATCGTCAGCCAGGTGAATGGCATCCCCAGGGGCTCGCGGCTGGCTGTCTCCACCAGCCTGCTGGCCTCGATCATCGCGGTATCGATGCGCGCCACGGGACAGATCCGTTCGCTCACCGGAGGCATGGAAGAGCGCGACCGGCGGCTGGTTGCCGCGCGCGCCATTTTGGGTGAATGGCTGGGCGGAAGCGGCGGCGGCTGGCAGGATTCGGGCGGCGTCTGGCCCGGCATCAAGCTGATCCATGGCGCGCGCGCCGCCGAGGGCGATCCCGAATTCGGCATCAGCCGCGGGCGCCTGCTCCCCGATCACAAAATCTTCACCGATGCCGAAGTCCCGCGCGAAACCCGCGCCAGGCTGCAGCAAAGCCTGGTGCTGGTGCATGGCGGCATGGCGCAGGACGTCGGCCCCATCCTCGAGATGGTCACCGAGAAGTACCTGCTGCGCTCGGAAACCGAATGGCTGGGAAGACGGCAGGCAATCGGGATCCTGGATGAGATCGCAGGGCTCCTCGAGCGCGGCGACATTCGCGCTCTGGGCGCCGCGCTCGACCGCAACTTCGCCGGACCCATCCAAACCATCATTCCCTGGGCCGGCAATCTCTATACGGGCACGCTCATCGAGCGCGTCCGCCAGGAGTTCGGCGCCGATTTCTGGGGATTCTGGATGCTCGGAGGGATGAGCGGCGGCGGCATGGGGTTCCTGTTCAGCCCGGAGCGCAAAGACGAGGCCCAGGCCCGCATTCAGACCGTCATGAGCGAAACCAAACGCCGCCTGGAGCGTAGCGTGCCGTTCGCCATGGAGCCCGTGGTGTACGATTTCGCCATCAACGAGCGCGGCACCCAGGCCGCACTGTTCGGCGGCGCCGACGCTCTCATGCCCGCCGGCTACTACACCATTCAGGCGCCTCCGCTGATCCGCACCGAAGCGTCGCGTTTGTCGCCGGTGCGCCGCGCCGAGCTGGAGCGCTTCACCGCCGCATGCCGCTCCAACGCCGATTACGCCGGCATGATCCACACCCTGTTCGACCACCTGTTGCCCGCCGGCCGCGATGGCGAAGACGGCCAGGCGCGATCGCTCAAGACGCTGCTCGAGAGCCACGGCTTCGACCGCGTGGAGCACGAACAGATCCGGCAGGATCTCCGTTCCGGCCGCATCGGTCTGGCGCAAAACCGGCTCCCCGTTACCAGCGTGATTGAAGACGCGGAGGCGGATTGTGCCGCGGATCGCCATCGCGGGGCCGGTCTCGAAGCCCTCGCAGAAGGCCGCGTGGCGGTGGTCTCAATGGCTGGCGGAGTGGGCACGCGCTGGACCCGCGGCGCCGGCGTGGTGAAAGCGCTGAACCCTTTCTGCCGCCTGGGCGGACGATACCGCAACTTCATCGAGGTCCACCTTGCCAAAAGCCTGCGCGTGAGCCGCGCGTGCGGCACGCCGCTGCCGCATGTCGTCACCACCAGCTATCTCACCCATGAAGCCATCGCCGCGCAGCTTGCCGCGGAACAGAACTACGGCTATCCCGGCCCGCTGCTGCTTTCGCCCGGGCGCAGCATTGGCTTGCGTATGATCCCGATGGCACGCGACCTGCGCTTCGCCTGGGAGGAGATGCCGCAGCAGTTGCTGGACGAGCAGGCGCAGAAGGTGCGCCAGGGCTTGCACGCCGCCCTGATCGAGTGGGCCCAAAGCGCCGGCGAGGGTTCCGACTATACCGACAATCTGCCCATGCAATGCCTGCACCCGGTGGGTCACTGGTACGAGATTCCCAACCTGCTGCGCAACGGCACGCTGGCGAGCCTGCTCGAAATGCGGCCGCGGCTCCGCTATTTGATGGCGCATAATATCGACACGGTAGCCGCCGATGTTGACCCGGCCATTCTCGGTTACCACATCGAGAGCGGCGCGGCGATGACCACCGAAGTGATTACCCGGCATCTGGAGGATCGCGGCGGCGGCCTGGCCCGCGTGGATGGCCGCGCCCGTTTGATCGAAGGTCTCGCCCTCCCCAGCGAGGAGTTGGAAAGCCGCCTCCGCTACTACAACAGCGCGACGTACTGGATCGATATCGACCGCCTGCTGGCCGTGTTCGGTTTGACCCGCGATGGTCTCTCCGATGCGGAACGTGTGAACCAGGCCGTGCGCGCCGGGGCCGCGCGCATGCCCACTTACATCACGCTGAAAGATGTGAAGAAGCGCTGGGGCAAAGGACAGGAAGATATTTTCCCGGTGGCTCAGTTCGAGAAACTCTGGGGCGACATGACCGCCCTGCCCGAGCTCGACTGCCGCTTCGTGGCAGTCCCCAGGATGCGCGGCCAGCAACTGAAAGAGCCGGCGCAACTGGACGGATGGCTCCGCGACGGCAGTGCCGCTTATGCGGAATCCTTGTGCGCGTGGGCCTGAAAGCCCCCGTGGCGCGGGCTGTCACCGATGAGTAGTAGTAGGGCGGCTCTGGCCACGAAGTCTTTACCGCCAAAACGCAAACCGACTTTTCTTCCTGTGCTCGGCCGAGCTCGACGCGGCGCTCCACACCGGTTCGCCGGCAAGAATCGCCGCCGGGTTCGAGACCAGCAACAAATCCGCGGCTTCCGCTCCCATCTCCCGCGTCAGGATTTCGCGGGCGGCGTCCAGCCGAGGGGGGCGGTTTTCGGTATCGTGCGCGTCGCTTGCAATAACGTGTACCAAGCCTTTGCGAAGCAATGTCCAGGCCGATTCCTGGGCGGTCTTGCCGAAACGCTCCGTCAGGCTCTGCGCGGTTACTTGCACCAGGCAGCCCATCTGGGTCCAATCTTTCAGCCGTTCCAGACCGGTCCGCAGCATGGGGTTCCGCTCCGGGTGCGTGATCACCGGACAGATTCCGCGCCCCAGCAATCGCTCGAAAATATCCCCGGTCGTGGGCGGAATCAGGGTATCCGCGAATTCCACCATCAAGTATCTAAGCCCATTGATGGTGAACCTTTGAGGCTCCTCTAAAGCGAGCTGGATGTTGTCGAAACTCAAGCGAAAATCGCAGCCTGGATGAATGCGCGGCATTCCACCGGTGGCTTGCATCAGGTCTCGAATTCGCTCGTCCCGCACCGCCGCATCGAACTTGAACTGCGAATCGCAGTGGGGGGTGGCCACAATATCGGTGGTTCCGGTCTCGGCGGCGAGCCGCAACATGGCAATGCTCTCCTCCCGCGTCCGGGCCCCATCGTCGACTCCCCAGATAATGTGGCTGTGAATGTCGATCATCTCTACCTATTGTAAAGGCCGGGACCGCCATTGTCCTCAATTGCACCGCTCCACCCGTAACATGGCACAATGTAAGTTGCTCATGCGTTTGCGACTTATTCGCCACGCCCTAGTGGCCGCAGCCGTGTCGCTATTGGCCGCCTGTTCCGCGGACCACCCCGCGCCGCTGCGAGTGCACCTGTATGCCCTGGGCGACCGCGTCAATATCGGCCACCTCGTCTACCAGGTCTTCGAAATGCAATGGAAGCCGGTGCTGGGAGACGGCCCCGACGCCCGCGTGCCGCAGAACCGCTTTTTGATTCTGCGTTTCAGCGCGACCAATAGCGGCGGCGCGGATGAGATCGTCCCCAACATGAGCTTGGAAGACCAGGCCGGCAACAGTTATCCGGAGCTCAAGGACGGAACCAAAGTGCCGCTCTGGGTGGGCTACCTTCGCCAGGTGGCGCCGGCCGATTCCGTGCAAGGTTCGGTGGTGTTCGACCTGCCGCCCAAGAGCTACAAGCTGCGCCTGTGGGACGAAGACCACGTCAATTCCGCCCTGATCGACCTGCCCTTGCAATTCGAGGACGAAAACAAGGGCATTCCGACGCAACACTGACGGCGGCGGCCGAGGGGACGACGCAGAGTAGCCGGTGGTGGGGACTGCATCCAATTGTCCCCGGCTCCGGACCGCCGAGTGTTCCGGAAGGCTCGAAGGAGCGGTTTCTTGGCGAGTAGCGCCGGACATGCTGACGCGACACCGGCGAAAATTCACGATCCGTGGTTTCCGCTATGGTTTCCCTTGTGGTTGCATGAACGGTTGGCAACGTGGTTTACTGAAACTAGGCGTATGCGCAAACCCCGAACGCTCGTTCCGATTCCTCGGCAGCTTGCGGACGCGATCGACAAGGTTGCCGGCCAGCAGCAGCGCGCCGCCTTTATCGTCAACTTGGTGGAGCGCGAAATCCGGCGCTGCGAACAGCGCGACGCACTCCGCGAAGCGGCGGGGAGCTGGAAGGACGAGGACCATCCCGAACTGGCCGAAGGCGCGGACAAGTGGGTCCGGGAGATGCGCCAGGAATCGGTCACGCGTTTTGAAAAGATCGAGCAACGCCGGGAAGCCGAATAGACGGTGGCTACCTGTCTGCTCGACTCCGGGATCATCATAGATGCCCTCAACGGCAAGCGCGGCCGGCGGGAGCTCATTGATCGACTGATCCAGGACGGTGCAGATATGGCCTGCTGTTCGATCAACGTCACTGAGATTTACGCCGGAATGCGGCCAGGGGAGGAGGCCAAAACCGAGCGGCTTTTGCGGAGTCTGAAGTTCTACCCCGTCACCTGGGAAATCGCCAAACAGGCCGGCGAGTTGCAGAACCTATGGAGGCAGCAGAATCGTACTCTTTCGCTGCCCGATACGACCATCGCAGCCGTCGCTTTGGCGAATGACTTGATCCTGGTGACCGGCAACCTGAAGGATTTTCCGATGCCGGAATTGCGGCTCTACCCGCTCCCATAGCCCCGTTATCAACAGGGCTCTGCCAACCGCCGCATCGCGTGCAGCCTCGCCGGACGCAGGGCGGGACAGTCCGAACAGGCAGTGCCGACGCTCTGGAGGCTGACACTTTCTGGGCTACTACTGCCGAACCCCGAATGCCCTTCCTCAGGCCGTTACAATAGTGGCATGGTTCCCGCTCTGCTGCTCTCCGCGGCTCTCGTGAATGACGTCCGCTCTTTGGTTGCCCGGCGCGATTTTGCCGCCGCCGAGCACGCCGTCGCCGCCTACCGGGCCTCCCAAGGCCCGACCAGCGAGTTGGCCGCGGCGGTTTCGTGGATGGCCCGCGGGGCGCTGGACGCCCACGACTACACCAAGGCCGAAGCCTACGCTGCCGAAGCGCGCCAAATGGCGGACGGCCTGTTGCCCGCCCATCCGCTGGCCCACGACCCGTGGCTGGCGACCGCCATAGGCGCTTCCATTGAGGTCCACGCGCAGGCGCTGACGGCAACCGGCCAGCGCGACCAGGCAATTGCCTTTCTGAACGCCCAACTGGCCCAGTTCGACGCCACCAGCTTGTTCGAGCGAATCCGCAAGAATATCAACCTGCTGAGCCTGACCGGCAAGCCCGCGCCGCCGCTCGAAGGCGTGGCGCCCGCCGAGCTGCGCGGCCATCCCCTGCTCCTGTTTTTCTGGGCGCACTGGTGCCCCGATTGCAAAGCCGAAGCCGCCGCGCTGGCCAACCTCCGCCGCGCCTATGCGCCCAAAGGGCTCCTGCTGGTGAGCCCCACCAAGCTGTACGGGTATGTGGCCGGCGGCGAGCAGGCGACCCCCGACGCCGAGACTCGCTATATCTCCGAAGTCTGGCACAAATATTATTCGCCCTTGGAGGGTTCGCCCACCCCCATCAGCGCCAAGAACTTCATGACCTACGGCGCCAGCACCACGCCCACGCTCGTCCTGGTGGATACCCACGGCATCGTGCGCTACTATCATCCCGGAGCCCTCAACCAGGCCGAACTGGAAGCCAAACTCGCCCAACTGGTCAAAGTGGAGTAGGCCTTTGGCCTGAAGCCCAGCCCAACTGGACTCATTCGTGGGCCGCAATTTGATTTTTCAAAATCCCAACACGCAGCGAGCTCGCCGCTATCTGACTCATCCATAAGCCCAATTTGTTTTTTCACGGCATCCCGGACGCTCTTATCTGTGCCGATCCCAGGATGCAATTTGATTTTTCAAAATCCCCACGCACTCCTCCACGCTCCGTCCCGCGGTATCGACCGCAATATGGTCGCGGCCCCATGCGTGGTACTCCCGGTTGGCGATCTCACCCCATTCCGGCAGCCGCAATCCGGCGATATCGCTCGAGCGCGTTTCCGCTCTGCGACGATGCTCGCCGGCATCGGAACACGTCAGCTCGATTTCCATCGCGCGAGCCCCGGCGCGAGCCGCCACCGCAACCCAGGCATCGCGAGTGAGCTCGAGCGGATTGACGGAATCCGCAACCACCGGTAATCCCAGGCGGAGATTATCTTCCGCAACCGCGTATCCCACACGGTACCCCGCGTCGTCAAGAGATCCTTCAAACCCCCGCGAATCGCGCATGGCTTGTTCAATCGAGTCGATGCGCAAATATACCGCGCCGAGTTGACGAGCCAATTCCCGGCCGATCGCCGTCTTTCCCACGCCCGGCAAACCGCTCAGAATCATCAGCATTGGCGTGTCCCGCCGCGAACCCGTTCCCATATCGGCGATAGTAACCGGAAAACCGGTCACAAGAGTCCGAAATATTTTTTCGCGCCACAAACTAAGTGACTTATTCCCATTTCCAAGCTTCCGCGTGCCGGCTTTTCCGATGTCGCCGGTCTAGCATGGGGGCAGTGGGAGGGCCCTCGGTGCAAAAGCCACTGGGCCCTTTCCAATCCCAGCGAAGAGAAGGTCAAAGAATGCAGTCAGCCAGTCACCCTAACGTCCACGAGCCATGGCGCCCGTGGTCGGAGTCGCAAACCCTCTACGTGGCTTCCGCCTATAGCAACCCGGTGCGTTGGCGCTCGCGCCGCACGCTGTTCAACGACTTTCGCCAGCACATGGCGGCCAGCCCGAACGTAGCTCTGTACGTGGGCGAAATCCAGTACGGCGATCGCCCCTTCGAGGTGACCGGCGCCGCCAACCCGCTCGATCTTCAATTGCGCACGACGGACGAGATGTGGCACAAGGAAAACCTGTTGAACCTGGTGGTCCAACGTTTTCCGCCGGACTGGAAGTATGGCGCCATCGTCGACGGCGATTTCCATATGACCCGCCCGGACTGGGCTCTGGAAGCCGTCCACCAGTTGCAGCATTACGATTTCGCGCAGCTCTTCAGCAGTTATGCGCCGCTTTCCGCCGATCACCGGCCCACATCCACCGCACCCGGCTTTGCTTACTCTTACCTGACGACGCGGCAGGCGCCATCGGCCAACCTGCCCTCTCACGTGGGCGCTCCGGGCGGCGCTTGGGCTTTCCGGCGCGAGGCGTTCGACCAGGTTGGCGGCATGCTGGACACCTGCATTCTAGGTTCGGCCGATTGGCACATGGCCATGGCGCTGGCCGGAGAACCCGACCGGCACTGGGAAGTCCGCGAATGCGGCGACCCCTACGTGCGCAAGATCGCCGCCTGGACCAAACGCGCCGAAGCCATCAAGGGCAACATCGGTTACATCGCGAATCACGCCATTCATCACTTCCACGGCCCTATGTCGAAGCGCGGCTACGGCTCCCGCTCCCGCATCCTGCGCGACCATCGCTTCGATCCCGATCAGGATCTGCGCCGCGATTGGCAAGGCCTCTGGCGCTTCGCCGGCAACAAACCAAAGCTGCGCGACGACATCCGCGCCTATTTCCGCGAGCGGAATGAAGATTCGGTGGATCTGGGCCCGCGCGAACGGCAGTTGGTGTGATGGGGAACGTCCCAGGTGCGGGCCGCCAGTGTCGGGGCGACCCTGGGCCAACCAGGGCCGCTGCGATTTGGTGAGTGATATGCTGGCGGGGTGGCGAAACGGAAACGGCGTCTGGGGCGGATCTGGGATCGCCTCCATGATCTCCGTATGCTGGTCTGGATCGGCGACGCGCTGCATCGGGCATGGCAACAACGAGGAGTACCGCTTATGATCATTACAGCCCTTCCCGCAATTGTTGGGGGCGCGATCGCCTTCATCAAGAACGCCTCGGGGTTGGTGTTCGTTTCGATTGAAGCTGCATGTATCTTGGTTCCAGCGGCGGTTATTGTGGTTTTCTTCCGGCCTAGGCGACCCCTGCCTGAGGAATATCCGCCGTCGGCTGCCTCGGAAGCGGCCCTCGGCAATACGAGGCCGCTGATCCACCGAATTGACTTTGATTACCTACCCGAAGGCTCGCCCCTCGGGCACGGTTGGGAATTGGCAAAGGAAGAAATAGCCGGAACTCTGCCCAAGATCGACGCCTTGCATGACGAGGTGACCCCGCGGGAAACGATCATGTCAATCGAGAGCCGGGGCTGGTACGCGCTGGACTATCCGCTACCGCATGTGAGCGTCTACCATGGAGTCCGGTTCACGGCGCGTATCGCGGACAGTGGCGTTGTGTACCTGAAGCTTCGGATATGGACGCCGGAGCGCAAGCCGAGGGAGGGATGGCTTGCGCAGTTGCCTGTTGGCGGCACCATTCCGCACGGCGACGGGTCAATCGAATGGCAGGTCAGTCAGCCCACGAAAGTATTGCCGAGCGGATGGGTCCTCTTTGATCTCTCCCTTCCAGACCAGGTGAGGGCGACCTTCCAATGTCCGGAGTACCAGCTCCTCGGTATTCGAGTGCGAGGGTCCCTCGCCATCTCGCCCATCGAGTTTTTTGGCCCGGTCACCGGGTGAATCGTCGCTTAACGGGTCCACGCGCAAGCACAAGCCTTGCTGACCACGATGACGCTCCTGTTCCTGACCAATTCTTAACCAGGAATCGTCAATTTACGAGGCGGAACGCTTCAGTACCCGTCTTCGGCTGAGCTCTGAACGGCTCGCGCCAGGGCCGGCGCGTCGTTGATGCCATCGCCCACCATGGCCACGCGTTTCCCTTCGGCTTGCAGTTTGCGCACGGCCGTGGCGCCAACATTGGGGCGCAATAACGGAAGTCAGGCGGTTTTTCGGAATTCTGTTACGATGTTGGCAGTGATCGGGGAATTTGTGTGCTTACGCGTTTAAAGGTCGCAGGATTCAAGAATCTGGTCGACGTGGATGTCCGCTTTGGACCCTTCACTTGCATCGCAGGCGCGAACGGCGTTGGCAAATCTAACCTCTTCGACGCGATCAAGTTTCTGAGCGCTCTCGCAGACCATCAACTTCTTGACGCGGCGATGTCGGTTCGTGACGAAGGGAATCGCACAGGCGACCTCCGAAGCCTGTTTCATCGAATTGGCGATCGTTATGACGAGAAGATGGACTTCGAAGCCGAAATGATCGTGCCGGCCGAGGGCCACGACGATCTCGGCCAGTTGGCGACAGCAAGCACAACTTTTCTCCGCTACGAACTCTCGCTCGGTTACCGGAGGGGCGACCCTGCACCGAGCATGGGCGGCATGGAGATCCTCAAGGAGGGGCTGTCTTACATAAAGCGTGGCGAAACACAGAAACATCTGGTGTTTAGAAACGATCCGAAGAGCTGGCGGCGTTCGGCTGTCGCTGGCGATCGAAGGTCGCCATTCATCTCTACCGAGCCGGGGGAGGAGGGGCCGGTAATAAAGATTCACCAAGATGGCGGCAGCAGCGGGAAGCCTCGCTCCCTCCTGGCTGCGAACCTGCCGCGAACGGCACTGTCGGCCGCGAACGCCGCCGAAAGCCCAACAGCGACGCTAGCCCGCCGGGAGATGCAGTCTTGGAGACTCCTGCAACTGGAACCTTCGGCTCTCAGGCAGCCGGATCCGTTCACTGCGCCGGCCAAGCTTGCTCAAGACGGTTCCCATCTTGCCGCCACTCTCCACCATTTAGCGCGATTCGCGTTTCGGCGCGAACAAGCCGGCATGGATGAGGGGGGGACCGACAGCCTGAGTGAAGAGGCTGCGGCCCAGCGCGTATACACTCAGGTCGCCAATCGGCTTTCCGAGCTAATCGATGACGTGCACGCAGTGGCCGTAGATCGAGACGAGCGCCGTGAACTACTGACACTGATGGTCACTGGCTCGGACGGCACGCGACATCCGGCGCGCGCGTTGTCCGACGGCACGTTGCGTTTTCTTGCGCTCGCGGTGCTTCTGCAGGACCCGGAAGCAAGAGGGGTCATCTGCCTCGAAGAACCCGAGAACGGTATTCACCCGGAGCGGATTCCGGCCATGCTTCGCCTCCTGCAGGACATCGTCACCGACGTCGAAGCCCCGGTAGGCGACGACAATCCGCTGCGTCAAATCATAATCAACACGCACTCCCCAGCGGTGGTGACTCAGGTTCCAGATGAAAGTCTCCTGCTCGCCGAGCTCCGCGAGTTTGTCCGCGATGGCGCCCGGTTTAAGGGGCTCTCGTTCGCTTGCCTTCCAGGTACCTGGAGGGCGGAGCTTGAAGGAGCGAGAATTGTGCCGCGTGGAAAACTCCTGGCCTACTTGAATCCCAGCGCGTTAGGCTCGCCAATAGGAGAAAACAGCCCAAGCGCTAAAACCCGGGTTAGGCGTGTCGGGGATCGGTCGGATCTCCAGCCGTACCTCCCCTTCGGCGAAACCGCTTGAGCGATCTCATTTACACTCTACTGTCGGACGGAAGCTCCGACTCCGCTCTGATGCCGATCCTCACATGGCTCCTACAGGCTAACGGCGTCCAGTGCGCGATCCATGGACAATGGGCGGAGCTCCGATGGTTGCGTCGCCCGCCGGCCGCTTTGGCCGCGCGTCTTCGACTAGCGGTCGACCTGTTTCCTTGCGAACTCTTGTTCGTCCATAGAGACGCCGAAGCCATGCCGCGCGAGTCTCGGCACAATGAAATCAGGAGTGCCGTGGCCGAGGCGTTTGACAACGTGAATCTGCTACCGTGGATTCCTGTCATACCGGTCCGCATGCGGGAAGCCTGGTTGCTCTTTGACGAGATTGCGATACGCAAGGCCGCCGGAAACCCCTCGGGTAGAGTACCGCTGGAACTTCCCCGACTCGCTCGGTGTGAGGACTTGCCGGACCCGAAAGCCCTTCTTGAGGACATTCTGCGTTCGGCGAGCGGTCTCAGTGCTCGCCGGCGGGCCAAACTCCGGGTCGACACAATGATGCGCCGAATTCCCGAATATGCCCGAGAATTCTCGTCGTTGCGCGCGCTCCCAGCCTTCGCGGCTTTGGAGGGCGAGTTGCAAAACGCTGTTACTGCCAACGGCTGGAATCGGCGATGATTTGGCGACACGGCCCGCACCGCGGGGAAAGCACCGACCACAGGCGGCGCGGCCAGGATTACGCGAGAATGTTCCTACCTCGCCCGCAGCCGCAAGCTATTCGTCACCACCGAGACGCTCGAAAGCGCCATGGCCGCGGCCGCCAGCATGGGCGAGAGCAGGCCGAATGCGGCCACCGGGATTCCCACGGTGTTATAGCCGAAGGCCCAGAACAGGTTCTGCCGGATCACGCGCATGGTACTCCGCGAAAGCTCGATCGCTTCGGCCACGCCGTTCAGGTCGTTTCGCATCAGGGTGACGCCGCCGGCTTCGATGGCGATATCCGTGCCCGTGCCCATGGCGATGCCCAGATCGGCCTGCGCCAGGGCGGGAGCGTCGTTAATGCCATCGCCCACCATGGCCACGCGTTTCCCTTCGGCCTGCAGTTTGCGCACGGCATCCACTTTGCCTTCCGGCAGCACCTCGGCCAGCACGTGTTCGATTCCGGCCGATCGCGCAATCCTTTCCGCGGTCTGTCTCCGGTCGCCGGTGAGCATCCAAACTTCCAGGCCGAGCCGGCGCAACGCCCCGACCGCCTCGGCGGCTTCCGGTTTCAACGTATCGGCAACTTCGATTTCCCCGGCCAGCCGGCCGTCCACCGTCACCTGAATGCCCGGCCGGCTCACTACTACCTCGCGGCCGTTCACGCGCGCGCGTACGCCGTAGCCCGCCTGCGCGCTCCAATCGCCGGCTTCTTCAAGCCCGATTCCGCGCGCCGCCGCGGCTTCCACCACGGCTTTGCCCAATGGGTGCTCGGAGTGCCGTTCGGCGGAAGCTGCCAGCCCCAACAACTCGCTTTCGCTGAAACCGGGCGCCGGCGCGACCATCGTCACTTCGGGTTTGCCCGTCGTAATCGTTCCGGTCTTGTCGAGCACCACGCAATCGATGCGATGCGCGGCTTCGAGCGCTTCGCCGCCGCGAAACAAAATCCCCCGCGCCGCGCCCCGGCCGGTAGCCACCATGATGGCTGTGGGAGTAGCCAGGCCCAAAGCGCACGGGCACGCGATGATCAGCACCGCCACCGCGTTGACCATGGCTTGCGGAAACGGCGCGAAGAACAGCCAAGCCGCCAAGGTAATCGCCGCCGCAATCAGCACGCCCAAGGTGAAATAGCCGCTCACCACGTCGGCCAGCCTCGCCACCGGCGCGCGCGAGCCCTGCGCCTGCTTCACCAGCTCGATCATGCGCTCCAGCATGGTGCCGCGTCCCACTCGCGTGGCCTGGTAGCGGAAGCTGCCCGCGCGATTGATGCTGCCCGCGAAGACCGCGCTCTCTACGTCCTTCTCCACCGGAATGCTTTCGCCGGTCAGCATGGATTCGTCCACCGACGAGTGGCCGTCCACGATTTTGCCGTCGCACGGAATCCGCTCGCCGGGCCGCACCGCTACGATATCGCTGGGCGACACTTCCGCCGCGCCGATTTCGATCTCTTTGCCATCGCGCACCACGCGCGCCGTGGCCGGAGCCAGTTCCAGCAGCCGCCGAATGGCGTCGCCTGCCTGGCCGCGCGCCCGCGCCTCCAAAAGCCTGCCCAGCAGAATCAGCGCGATGATGGTCGCCGCCGCCTCGAAATACACCTCGTGCGCCCCGCGCAAGGTGGCGTACACGGAATAGAGAAACGCCGCCCCGGTGCCCAACGATACCAGCGAATTCATGTTCGCCGAGCCGTGCCGCAGTGCTTTCCATGCAGCCCGATAAAAGCCGGCGCCGGCGTAGAAGATCACAGGCAAGGAAAGCGCCAACTGCAGCCACGGCGCCCAGTGCATCATGCCCAGCCACACCACCGGCGCGGTAAACACCACCGCAACCGCCAGCCGCCGCTGGGCCGGTACCTCGGCATCGGAGCGGACTTCGGATGGCGGCACGCCGTAGCCGAGATCTTCGATGGCCGATACCAGATCGCGTACCCCGATACGGGCGCCGTCGTATTCCACCGTCGCGGTATTGGTGGCCAGGTTCACGCTGGCGCGTTCCACGCCCGGCGCCGCCGCCAGCGCCAGTTCGATCGCTCGGGAACACGCCGCGCACGTCATTCCGGAAACCGGCAGATCCACGCGCTCGCGGGTTTCCGGGGTCGTACGATGGTTCTCCGCCGTCTTCATGCCGGCACTCGATAACCGAGCTGCCGCACCGCCGCGGCCAGCGCTTCCGGCTTTACCTGGTTTTCGTCATACTCCACGGTGGCGCTCTTCTCTTCGAGCGTCACCGTGGCTTTGCGCACACCCGGAGTGGCCGATAGTCTGCGCTCGACGCCCCGCGCGCAGTTCTGGCACGTCATGCCTTCGACCGGCATTTTCAAAGTCTGCATACTAAATATGATGACAAGGTAAGCGGCGCCGATGCGAAGCACCCGGCTTTCAGCCATCAGCCGTCAGCCACCAGCTAAACCGGTTCGCTGATCGCTGACTGCTGACCGCTCCTTCTCACGCGCTCAATCCGCCCTTCAGCCCCAACTCCTCCGCTCGGGCCTGCATGGCCTTCACGCAGAAATCGACATGATCGTCCAGCGGCACACCCAGCCCGGCCGCGCCGTCGACGATGTCCTGACGGTTCACCGCCCGCGCAAATGCCTTGTCCTTCATCTTCTTCTTCACCGACGCCACGTCCACTTCAAACACGCTGCGGTGCGGTTTCACGTACGAGATCGCCGTGATGAAACCGGCCAGCTCGTCGCAGGCGTACAAGGTTTTTTGCAAGGCGGTTTCCCGCGGAACTCCGGTGTGGTTGGCGTGCGACAGGATGGCGCGGCGGATGTCTTCTTCCACTCCGCGCTCGGCCAGAATCGCCTCGCCCTTCTGCGGATGCTCTTCGAGGGTGGGATGAATTTCCCAATCGAAATCGTGCAGCAGCGCCGTCACCGACCACTTTCGTTCATCCTCACCCAGCTTTCTTGCGTAGGCGGCGACGCAAGTCTCCACCGCCAGCGCGTGCTTGCGCAGGCTGTCGGACTGAGTGAATTCGCATAGGATCTTCCAGGCCAGTTCGCGGTCGGTCACGAAGTCAATCATACTACCCCTAGCGCAGGGAAATGCGTGACACGCGCCCTCGGCGTTCCGCGCCCCACCTTGGGACGCTCTGTAGGGCGCCCAGCCAGGCCCGATTGCGATATGCTAGCTTGCATGTCAAAATCCGCTAGCCCGATTCCGGCCGGCTTCCACAGCGTCAATGTGCACTTGTATGTGGAGGGAGCGGCCGAATATATCGACTTTCTGGCCCGCGCGTTCGCCGGCGTGGAGATCTCCCGTTCGCCGGCCCCCAGCGGAAAGCTGATGCACGCCCAGGTGCGCATCGGCGATTCCATGCTGATGTTCTCCGACGACTTTTCAGCCGAATTCGGCATGCCGCCGCTGGCCAAGGGGCGAATGCCTTTTCTCATGCATCTTTACGTCCCCGACGTGGATGCCGCGTGGGAACGCGCCGTGGCCGCCGGCTGCGAAGTGACCATGCCGCTCTCCGACCAGTTTTGGGGCGACCGCTATGGCCACGTGCGCGACCCGTTCGGGGTATTGTGGGCGCTGGCCACGCGAACCGAGGACCTCACGCCGGCGGAAATTCAAGAGCGCCAGGCCAAAGCTTTTGCCGCGGGCCATCCCTCGTAAGGCGCGGCTGGTTGGAAGACACATGGCGACTCTCGTGCTCATCGAGTATTCTGAGGCCAGCGCGGAAGTGCGGGCGGTCTATGACGACATCATGACCACCCGCCGGACCGATTGGATCAACAACTTTTGGAAAGCGCTGGCCAACGATCCTCCTACGCTGCGCCGGACCTGGGAAAGCGTGAAGCAGATCATGGCGCCGGGCGCGTTGGACCCGCTCACCAAGGAGCTGATTTATGTGGCCGTCAGCGCCAGCAACCAGTGCCCCTACTGCATCGCTTCGCATACCGCCGCCGCGCGCAAGGCCGGCATGAGCGACCGGATGTTCGCCGAATTGATGGCGGTGGTAGGCATGGCGAATGAAACCAACCGGCTGGCCAGCGGATACCAGGTGGAGATTGACGAACGATTCCGCGGATGATGCGGGCTGGGGCGAGAGACTGATCACTGACAACTGATCACTGATGACTCATCGCTGACAATTCTTCCTCGATCGCCGCCAGAAACTCCTTGCCCGGCGGCTGCAGATAGAAATGTCCGCCGTGGAAGCGGCGCAGGCGGAAGGGGCCGGTGGTTTGCTCCCGCCATGCCGCCAAGTGCGCTTCGGTGACGTTGGTATCGGCCGTGCCGCCGCAGGCGCAGATTGGGCAATTGAGCGGCGGCTCTTCCGCGTACACGTAGCGGCGATAGAGCGCCGCATCGGCGCGCAGCGCGGGCAGCAGCACGGCACGCGCCGCGGCATCTTCCCACAAGGCTTGCGAAGTGCCCTCCAGGCGGGCGAGCTCCGCCAGCAGTTGTTCGTCGGTTAGGTCCGGCGGCGGCGAATGATCGCGGCGAAACTGCGGCGCCCGCGCGCCGGAGGCAATCAACACTCGCGGCTGAGCCAGACCGCGCCGGCGCAACTCCCGCGCCAATTCAAAACCCACCACGGCGCCCATGCTGTGGCCGAAAAACCCGAACGGCCGGTCGAGATAACAGGCCAACGCATCGGCCAGCGCGGTCACCAGCGGGGCCATGCGCTCGAAGGGCGCTTCCAGTTGCCGCGATTCCCTGCCCGGCAGCCGCACCGGACAGACCGGCATGGTTCGGTCAAAACCGGCCGCCCAAGCGGCGAAGCCCGACGCGCCGCCGCCGGCATGCGGAAAACAGAACAGCCTGGGGCCTTCCGCTCGTTCGATGCCGGGAAACCACGCTGCCGCGGGAGCCTGCTTGCGCAACCGCAGCGCCAATAACCGCCGCTTCTCGACCGAGAGCGCCGCCATCGCGGCAACAGGGGCGGCGCTCTCCCCATTGGCGCTCTTCGATTCCGCCGCCCGCTTCGGCTTTGCCAGTACATCCTCCAGCAACTTCTCGAAAAGTTCCACGCTGAGGCTCCCGGCATGGGCCAGAGCGGCGGCGCGGGAGGCGCGCGAGATTTCGGTCCAGTGCGCCCGATCCGTGAGGAGCCGCCGCAGCGTTTCCCGCCACGCTGTGATGTCCTGCGGCGGCACGTGCGCCACCGGCGCCATCTGGTCGTCCAGCTCGGTTGCGTAAGTTTGGATGGGCGTCACCGGCAGCAGATGCGGCACGCCCAGCTTGGCTTCCTCCAGGCCGCCCACCGCGCTGGCCATCACCGGCACTCCCCGCGCCATAGCTTCCAGCACCATGCGCGAACGCGCCTCCGCCCACAAGGAAGGCACCAGCAACACCCGCGTACGCTCCAGCAGCCGGTTGATGTCGTCCACCGGATCGAGCACCGCGATATTTTGCCGCGCCGCCAGCGCCGCACGGTCCGCGCGATTGGTTCCCCAGGTGGGCACGGCCGCGAAAGCGACCTCCGGCATGCTGTCCGCCAAGCCCAACAGAATGGCGATTCCCTTCACCGCGCAAGGATTCACCAGGGTGACGAATTCGCTATCGAAACGGCCCAGGTCGGGGCACACCTCGGGCTCCAGTAGCGAGATCGGCACGTGCACCGCGCCCACGCCGCCATGCCGCCGGGTGTATTCGGCCACGTACTCGCTGACGCATACCACCCGATCCGCCTGCCGGATTCGCGCCGCCTTGGCTTCGCTCGGAAAAGCGCAATCCGGACCGAACGGCACCGCCACGGTAGCCCGCACCAGGTACACCACGCGGGCATGCGGATCGTCGAGGGCCGCGCCCAGCAGGAGCTGCGCCGGATCGTCGGTGGAAGCCAGAATCACATCGGGGTGAAACTCGGCTACAGCGCCGGCGAAATGCGCCCGCGAATTGCCTTCCGTCACCACGCTCACCGTCACCCGGTTCCGTTCGAACTCCACCAAGCCGCTGGCCGTCGTCCGCGCCACGACTCCGCGCGCCGCTAATTCCGCCAGATAAGCCTCGCGCTCGCGCGCCCCGAACGTGGCAATGCGCGCCACCGCCCGGCAGGTGTGCCCGCGCGCCGCGAGCGCCTCAATCAGCAGGCGGTTGGATTTGTCGCCGCCGCCATAAGCGGGAAAGTAAAGCGAATTCTGTGCCAGCAGGATACGCATCCCTACTCATGGTAATCGAGGGTCGCGGGGCGGATGCCGTCTGCCTCGGTACAATGAAGAACCCGGCCGCATATGTCCACCGACGAAAGGCTTCTCTCCAACCCTGGGATCCTGATCGTTACTGGCGCCAGCACCGGGATTGGCGCGGCGATTGCGAGCCTCGCCGCCCGGCGCGGCTATTCCGTCTGCGTCGACTTTCTTCGCGGGCGAGAGGCTGCCGCGCAGGTTGTGAACGCCATCGAGCGCGAGGCATCCTACGTCACAGGCACAATCGTCGACGTAACCGGCGGCCGTTAGCCGTGCCTCTTCGCGGCTCTTGCTATCATGATGCTCGGATCGGGGGACTGATGCCGCTTTGGCTCTCGGAACGCGACGTGCGCCAAGCATTGGCCATGCCGGCGCTGATCGACGCCATGGAAGAGGCGCTGGCCCGCTTTTCCGCCGGGGCCGTGGCTCAGCCCGTACGCACCGCCATCGAGTTGCGCCCGCGCTGCTTCTTCGGCGTAATGCCGGCATTCGACGCCGATCGCGGCATCCTGGGTTGCAAGCTGGTTACCGTGGTGCCTCCGAATGGCGCGCGCGGGCTTCCCACTCACCAGGCAGCGATCGCGCTGTTCGACGCCGAAACAGGCTCGCTTGAAGCCGTGCTCGACGGCCGCTATATCACCGAAGCGCGCACTGCCGCGGTTTCCGCCGTGTCTCTGCGCCACTTGGCGCGGCCGGATGCCGATGTGCTGGCCATCCTCGGTTCCGGCGTGCAGGCACGCAGCCATCTGGAAGCCTTCCGCCACGTGCGCCGGTTTCGCCAGGTGCGTGCCTGGAGCCCCACCGCTGAGCACTTGCGCCGCTTCGCCGAGGAAACCGGACTGGAGCCCGCCGATTCCGCCGAAGCTGCCGTGCGCGGAGCGGGCGTGGTGCTGGCCGCCACCGATTCGGTTTCCCCGGTGCTCGATAGCGCCTGGGTAGCGGACGGAGCGCACGTGATCGCCATCGGCGCCTGCCGGCCGTCGCAACGCGAGCTGGATCCGGCACTGGTGGCGCGCGCGGCGCTGTTTGTCGATTCCAAAGCCGCCGCGCTGGTGGAGTCCGGCGATGTCGTGCAGCCCATCGCCGAAGGCCGCATCCAGGCCGCCCATATCCTCGCCGAGTTGGGCCAGGTAGTCTCCGGCGCCGCACCAGGGCGCCGCGGCGTGGAGGAAGTGACCCTGTTCAAGTCGTTGGGCCTGGCGATTGAAGATCTCGCCGCCGCCGCTCTGGCCTGGCGCAGCGCGAAGGCGGCCGGTGTGGGGCAGAACCTGGCGCTGGGCCTCATCTGAGTTTGGCCGCACGAGACGAGCGTGGCCGATTATAGCCTCGGCAATCCGAGGCGGGAAAGGCTGTTCTGAAGAAGCCTGACGTAGAATGAGGAAAGAACGTCAAGGCGGCCAATGCGGGCGAGGGAAATGAGCGGAGAGGAATTAGAGACGACGATCACAAGCCGCGCCGTTCGAAGGTTCGGCGATCCTCCTCCAGTTCCTCCGCACCATAGTGCAGCGAAACGTTGTGGCGGCCGGCAAACTCCATGAACTGTTCGAGTGACGTGTGACAGAGCTCAGCGGCACGCCCCAGCGTCACCTTTTCCTTACGATAGAGTTCCAGCGCCAGAAGGCGAGTTGCCTCCTCCGACAGACTGGCGGCATCCAAACCCGCGGCCACAACCAAGTCGGCTGGAATGTCCGCTCTGACCGTTTGCATGCTTTCAAGGTACCGCACAACCGCGCCTGACGCGAAGCCAGCAGGAAATGCCGTCTCCAAGATCGGCGAAACCGCAGGTAACGCTCACGTTCGTGCGCATGCGCCTGTTCCGCCCGCGTGCAGCATGTTTTAATTGGTACGGGCTCTTCGTCGCGACGCTACGGGCCCAACCTTTCGCCATGAACATCAGCCATTCCCAACCTTCCGCGGTTACGTCACCCGAACCCTCCCGGAGTTACGGCTCGGCCATGGCCGTGATCTCCTCGGTCTTCTTTATGTGGGGATTCGTGACCGTGCTCAACGACATCCTGGTGCCCCACCTGAAGGCCATCTTCGATCTGAATTACACCGAGACCATGCTGATCCAGTTCACCTTCTTTTCGGCGTATTTTCTGATGTCGATGCCGGCGGCCAAAGTGATTTCGTGGATCGGCTTTCACGCCAGCATCGCCCTGGGACTTGGCGTGATGGGGGTGGGCGCGCTGATGTTCGTACCGGCGGCGACCATTCCGAGCTATGGCGTGTTTCTCTCGGGCCTGTTCGTGGTGGCTTCCGGCATGACGCTGCTGCAGGTTTCGGCCAATCCCTATGTAGCGGTGCTGGGTCCGCCGGAAGGGGCGTCAAGCCGGCTCAATCTGGCGCAGGCGCTGAATTCGTTGGGAACCACGGTGGGGCCGTGGGTGGGCGGCTTTTTGATTCTTTCCGCCGCGACCGGCACCAACGAGACCGCCGGCATGACGGCGGCGCAGATGCAGGCACACAAACTGGTGGAGGCTTCCACGGTGATCAAGCCCTACGTGGGAATCGCCATTCTGCTTGGCGTGCTGGCAATTGCCATCGGCCGGTTCCGCTTGCCGACTCTGGCTGCAATCGAAGATCCCAGCCATCACACTCATGTGGAGGGCGACAGCGTGTGGCGCCATCGCCCGCTGGTGCTGGGGGCCATCGGCATCTTTGTGTACGTGGGAGCCGAGGTGGCCATCGGCAGTTTCCTGGTGAGCTATTTCATGCAGCCGGGTATCGCCGGACTGGGCGCGCAAGAGGCGGCCAAATACGTGTCATTTTATTGGGGCGGCGCCATGGTGGGGCGCTTCGCCGGTTCGGCCATCCTACGCGTGGTGCGTACCGGGACGCTGCTTGGGATAAATGCGCTGGTGGCTTGCGCGCTGGTATTGATGTCGGTTTCGACCAGCGGCCACGTGGCCATGTGGAGCCTCATCCTGGTGGGGCTCGTCAATTCCATCATGTTCCCCAGCATCTTCACGCTGGGGATCGACGGGCTGGGCAAGCTGACCGGGCAGGGATCGGGAATCCTGATCGCGGCCATCGTGGGCGGCGCCATGATTCCCATCGCGGAAGGCGCGCTGGCGGACCGGATCGGGTTGCAGGTCGCCTTTCTGCTGCCCGCCGTCTGCTACCTATATATTGTGTTCTACGGATTTGTGGGCTCGCGGCAACCCGGCGCGAGATCGACAGTTCGGCCGGCAACCGCTCCCTGACGGTCGCGGCTCTGACTCCGGCGAGCTCACAATGTTCGGGTCCGAGCCGCGACCGTCAGGGAGCGGTTGCCGGATCCAAATGTAAATGTAGTGACGACCATGACATTCGATCAAAAGCTTCTCCTGCTCCTCGCGGCGCTCTCGCCGTTGGCGGCGCAGACTTACACCCGCGGCGTCGGCGTCTATCCCGGCGATCCGCGCGAGGATTGGTCTCCTTCCTTCGCAGTCGATTCCACCACCTACCGCAACCTGGCCCTGCACCGGCCGGCGTATCAATCGAGCGGCTACGATTACAACCTCACGGCGCAGCTTGTGACCGATGGGATTCGCGAAACCCGCCAGCCGCGCTGGATCGCGGTTCGCACCAGCCAACAGGGCGTGGTACCCAAGAATCAGCGAGAGTTCCTGTTCGACGACAACTGGTGGACCACCGTCGATCTGAACGGCGCCCAGGCGTGGGTGGAGCTCGAATGGGGCGGCGAGGCGCATCCCGAAATCGACCGCGTGGAGATGGAAGGCACGCTCGAAGGCCGGCCGCCGGAAAACCAGGAATGGACCGTCGTGCTTTCGGCGTCGGCCGATGGTAAGGACTGGAAGGAGCTGGGGCGCGCTTACGGCATGGCACATCCTACCGCCGAGTGGAAAGGGTCGATCGCCTGGCCAGCCACTCTGAGCAATGCCGCGCGGGGCCGCTTTTACCGCTTCGATTTCGAAAGCGGGCGGCCGGTGCAGTGGCACGTTGCCGAAGCCCGCTTCTACCACGGGCAACAGCGGGTGCGCGCCGGTGGGCCGTACGACTTCACCAGCGCATGGCGCAGCGCCGGCGCGGGCAACGAGTGGGTTTCGGTGGACCTGGGCGCCGACTGCACCTTCGACCGCGTGGCGCTGTATTGGATTCACCGCGCCGCGGCGGGCGAGATCCAAATCTCCGACGATGGCAAAGCCTGGCGCACCCTGCAGCCGCTCGCCGACAGCGGAGGATTGACCGAAGACACTCACTTGTCGAGTCCGGCCCACGCCCGCTGGGTGCGATTGTGGCTCACGCGCGCGCAGGGCGATGAGCCGTACATCTTGAGCGAGTTCGAAGTGTACGGCAGAGGCGGGCCCGTGCCGAAAGCCAAACCGGGTCCGGCCGCGGAGAGTGCCGATGGGCGCTTGCAGTTGGCGGGAGGCAAGTGGCGCATCGAGCGCGCCTCGCAGGTACACGCCGCCGGCGCGGCACTATCCACGCCTGGCTTTGCCGACTCTTCGTGGATGATTGCCACCGTGCCGGCCACCGTGATTTCGAGCTGGTGGAATGCCGGCGCGCTTCCCGATCCCAATTTCGGCGCGAACCAGCTTGCCATCTCGGATTCTTTCTTCTGCTCCGATTTCTGGTATCGCAACGAATTTACCGCGCCGAACCTGACCGCCGGCCGGCGCGCGTTCCTCGATTTCGACGGCATTAATTGGAAGGCGGAAGTGTTCCTGAACGGGCAGCGGCTGGGGCGAATCGATGGCGGCTTCATGCGCGGGCAATTCGACGTAACTGCGCTGTTGCATCCCGGCCGCGTGAATGCGCTGGCGGTGCGCGTGGAGAAGCTGGACATGCCGGGCAGCGTGAAGGAAAAAACTTTCCATTATTCCCCGAAGAACGGCGGCGCCACGGGAGCCGACAGCCCCACCTATTCGTCCTCTATCGGCTGGGATTGGATTCCCACCATTCGCGGGCGCGACACTGGAATCTGGGCGGACGTGTATCTTTCGCAAAGCGGAGCGGTAACGGTAGAAGACCCCGAGGCCGATACGGTTGCGCTCGCGGCCGATGGATCGAGCGCCGATTTGCATATCGAGACCACGCTCGCGAACCACACCGCCGCGCCGGTGAGCGGCACGCTGCGCGGGCGATTCGGCGACACGCCCTTCGAGCAAGCAGTAACGCTGGCCGCACACGAAACCCGCGTGGTGAAGCTCGATACCGCCGACCACCCAACGCTGCATTTGAGCCATCCGCAATTATGGTGGCCCAACGGCTATGGCGAGCAAAACCTATACCCGGTGGAAGTGAGTTTCGAAGCCGGCGGTGCGGTGTCCGACCGCAAGACGTTCCGCGCCGGCGTCCGCCGCTTCACTTACAGCGAAGACAACCACACGCTGCGCATCTGGGTCAACGGACGGCGATTCGTGGGGCGCGGCGGAAGCTGGGGGTTTCCCGAATCCATGCTGCGTTACCGCGCCCGCGAATACGACGCCGCCGTAGGCTATCACCGCGACCAGAATTTCACCATGATCCGTAACTGGGTGGGGCAAACCGGCGACGATGCCTTTTACGACGCGTGCGACAAGTACGGCATCGTGGTGTGGCAGGATTTCTGGCTGGCCAATCCGTTCGATGGGCCGGACCCGAACGATCCCGCCATGTTCTTGGTCAACGCCCGCGATTACGTTTTGAAGATCCGGCATCACGCATCGGTCGGGTTGTACGTGGGCCGTAACGAAGGCTATCCGCCGGACCCTGTCGAGCGCGGCCTGCGCGGTATTTTGGCTGAGCTGGCGCCCGGGATTCACTACATCCCCAGCTCCGCGGACGACATCGTCAGCGGTCACGGCCCTTACCGCGCCATGCCGCCGCGCTATTACTTCGCGCAGCGCGCCACCGTCAAGATGCACAGCGAGCTCGGCATGCCCGATATCGTGACCATGGATAGCCTGCGCAGCATGATGCCGGAGGAAGATTTCTGGCCGCAGAACGACGATTGGGGGATGCACGATTTCTGCTTGCCGGGCGCGCAGTCGGGCGAGTCCTTCCGCGAAATGATCGACACCGAATACGGCGGGGCCGATAATGCGGCCGACTGGATCGAGCTCGCGCAGTTCGTCAACTACGATGGCTACCGGGCCATGTTCGAAGCGCAAAGCCGCAACCGCATGGGCATGCTGCTGTGGATGAGCCATCCGGCGTGGCCCTCGTTCGTCTGGCAGACTTACGACTATTACTTCGACGTGAACGGCGGTTATTTCGGCGCCAAGAAAGGCTCCGAGCCGCTGCACGTGCAATGGAACCCGGTGGGCGACAACGTGGAAGTGGTGAACTACAGCGGCGGCAATGCCACCGGCCTGGCGGTTTCCGCGCAGATTTTGAATCTGGATGGAAGCGTGCAATGGGAGAAGAGCGCGACGGTGGATAGCAATGAAGACAGCGATGTGACCGCTCTGCACTTGGACTTTCCCGCTTCGCTCACGCCGGTGCACTTCATTCGCCTGAAACTCACTCGCGGCGGCGCGGCGATCTCGGAGAACTTCTATATGCGCGGCACGGTGGAGAACCACTTCGCCGCCATCCGCGCGCTGCCCAAAGTTACGGTGGAAGCAAACACGGCCATCGAACAGCGCGGCGGCCAATGGGTGCTGACCACCGAACTGCACAACACTTCCGCGCAGCCGGCCCTGATGGTGCGGGTGAAAGCCGTCCGCGAACAAACCGGCGACCGCATCCTGCCGGCGCTCTATAGCGACAACTACGTAGCGCTGATGCCGGATGAACGGAAGACGATTGTGACCAAGTTGGAAGACGCGGACACACGCGGCGAGCGGCCGAGAGTGGTGGTGGAGGGATTTAATTTGGCCAGGTGAAGGGGATCGGCGGACGTCCGCAATGTGGCGCACGCACTTCTCGGTGCCGCGTCGAGTCTCCGAACTCCTGATGTCGCCGCCTATTTTCCAGGCAGTGAGGAAAATAAGGTGACCCAAGGGGAATCGGCGCGAGAAGCCAGGTGGGACAGACGATCGTTTTTTTGTCGTCTGTCAGGCTGTTATGGCTTGGCGGAGGACTGACAGACCACGAAGAACGATGGTCTGTCCCACCTCTGGGTCACCCAAACATGACTCAACTCAAATTCCACGAGATCAAGAGTTCGGAGTCTCTACTCGACGCTTCCGATCTCACGCCGGAAGCCGTACTACGCACCGTTCCCAAATGCCGACAAAGCAATCGCGTTTCTGCGCAAAGAGATCAGTAACCGGAGGGCCGGGAAAATCTAAATTCACAGGCTAAAGCCTGTGCCACCTTTTATCGGCAGCATGCCAGCCATGGTGGCACGGACTTTATTCTGTGCAGCACCAGGCGAATCGCCTGCTCCACAAGGCGCGGGCTGTCGGAAACTCGGCGTTACTTCCGCGTAGACACTCCGCTCACATACATCCGGTAATCGCTCTTTCCCGGCGCGGCGACTTCGAATTTGGTCTCCATCTGGCGGCCGGTCACTTTGTGCGTCAGCCGATAGCGCGGGCCGGGCTGGACGGGGTCGGAATCGAAGACTGCCGTGTTGGGCTCGGGGATGGTCACGGTGTAGTGGATTACGTGCCCTTCGGCATCGAAGTAGATGGCCTTCAATGCACGATCGGGCCCTTCGGGATAGACGATCAGCAGGTCGTCGTGCTGCTGGCCGGCGAGCTTGCCGGAGGTGTACTTGGTGGATCCGCGGCGGGTCAGGATCTGGCGATCGAGCTCCAACGCAAAGGTGGACAAGGCGGTGGCGTGGCCGAGCTCGGTGTCGGTGTCGGTGGTCCAGGCGCCCGTGAGGAACGAAACGCGTTCGAGCGGCGGCTGCGCCGAGAGGGCATAAGCGCCGACCAGAAAACCCACGATGGCTCGCAACACGGATTTGACCATAACGTCTATGCTACGACAGACGCGCGTCGATCGAGTGCGGCCAAGCCGCGCCGTCCAGGTATCGGGAGTAACAGAACTCAATTACTGAAATCCGTTATACTGGGAGCAAATGGGCTCGCACCGTTATCCGGTCCCGGCGACGATCGACGTTCCCGAGTTCGACGCCGAGCATCGCGACCTGTATCGTCACCTTGCCGACCTACAACACGCTTTGACGCTCGAAGCATCCAACGACCGCCTTGCGGAACTGCTCGCGAGCGTAGTGGAGCACACGCACGATCATTTCGCCCACGAGGAACGGGTTTTGCGGGCGGCCGGTTACTCGTCCTTCCATTGGCATAAGAGGCAGCACGACACGGGCAGGAAGCGCCTGCAGTCCGCGGTTCGCCGATTCAAATCGAGCGGCGATCGCCTGGTGCTTGCCGACTTGCTGGAATTCTTGGAGCGCTGGCTACCCGATCATATCGCCGTGACAGACTGCATGGCCGCGGCGTACTTGCGTAATTTTGAGCGCTCGAAAGTCCGCGCGGCGGTTGGGTATCGTCCGCCTCAAGCCCGCGCCGCGGCGTCGGCACGACGCTAGGCTGCCACTTACTTCCTGCCCCACTCCAGGTGGAGGCGTAGCGTGCCGATCCAAACCGGCCCGCGATCGCTATTGTACGCCGGGTTAGTAACATGCTGTAGGTCGACGGTGGCGAATAGGCCGTGGACTACTTTCGCGCAGTAATAAGTCTCACTTACCGTCTCCGGCCCATAACTCAGCGTCCCGTCGCCGATCAGAAAATCGTCACCGCCCATCTTGAGGTACTGGGCATGCACCGCGGAGATTCCGGCCACGGTGACCTCCGTGGCCGCCGTGTCTTCCGGCCGATGCCACCGGGCGCCGCTAACCGAGACGCCTAAAGTAGCCAGCCGGTCGATGGCGGTGAACGCGAAACTGGTTGTTTTGCCGTCGTTCCAACCCAGCCGGCCAAACACGCCGATGCCGGCGGCGATCTCCTGGTCGGCGCTCACGCCAAAGCCGTACTTGAGCGTGCCCGTGTGCCGCACGGCCAGGATATCCGGCGTAGTGTGAGTCTCTTCCGCCAGGTGGATGGCGTCCGCATAGTGGCCGGAATCGGTCCGATTGAAATAACTCAGCGCGCGCACCGCGCCCTCGTGTCCGCGCAGCTTGGCGCGGGCCTCCCCCTCCACCACGTCGCCGCGGTCGCGCAGCACGCGCCGGTCGAACTGTTCGCCGTTGGCCACCAGCGGTTCCGCCACGCTGGCGTATCGCAACGACCAGCGCTTGGTGTGCAGCTCGTGCACCCAGCCCCAGGTGTAGCCGCGCGTATCGGCGGGGTAATCCCAGGCGCCGTTGTACATCACGCCCCAGCCCATGAACTGCGTCCGCGGATCGTGCGTGTAGCGGTTGTTATCGAAAAAATCCGTCACCGTGAAGCGGCCCACCGTGATGGAGTATCGCGTGGCCGGCCGGCTTCCGCCGAGCTGATTTTCGTCGCTTTCCACTGTTTCCCGTTCCCTGCCGATGGCGAAATCCTGCGTCACGTACAGTCGGGCCAGATACGGCTTGGGCGTCGCCGTCTCCACCCGAGGCATCTCTCCATTGGGAAAGTTGGCGATGCCGTCGGTGCCGCTGAAGCCGCGGCCGCCCGCCAGTTCCGGATCGAAATAGAATTGCGTATTGCTGGCCAGCCGGTAGCCGAAAAAGAAAGTCGACGTGAGGGAGGCTTCGGCCTCGGGATGGGCCGCCAGGCTGAACGGCCCCGAATAGGGCGACGAGAATGCCCCGTGGTACTGCCCGATGGAGGTGGCCTGCCAGTAGAGATTCCACTTTTCGGGTCTGTCCGGCGGAGGGTCCTGAGAGTCCTGCGCGAAAAGCGATCCGGCCGCGGCAAGAAGCAAGACTCCCGCCAGCCTCAAGGTCTCGATCGCCAGACTTCCTCCGAATTCATATCCATTCAATTTATCAATCACGAGTGACAAAACCGTTACGCGTGGACGCACGGGAGGGCGCAGTTTCGCCACGGCGAGGAACGCGGAAAAGAAGCGCGGATTGCGGCTTCTATCGATCTGGACGCGGGAACGGAGAAGGAGGCTCCGCCGATCCGCTACCGGTCTCTTCGCCGAGCTTTCTACTGCCACCGCCGGCCATCGACGGCCCTCCTTTCGCCGGAATTCGCGGGAACGGCTTCCCCACTCGATCCATCGTATACCACCGGGGGTATAGTTGTAAAGGCATTTCTTGGGGTTGTGTTCCCTCAGGATTTGAACCCGCCCGCCACTTCCAGGGTAAGATGGAGTTGCCCGTGCAAGGTGACTGCGATGTTGACATTCAAGCAATGGTGGCTGAGTTGGCCAGGATCCTCCGCGCCGGCGAGGCTCTCATAGAGAAGGTCGTGAAAGCCAGGGAACGGAAACTGCGAGGGATGATTCGTAGCTTCCAGAACGAGCCGGACGCCGGCAAGTCGCATGCGCGGTGGAGGCAAATCGAGAAGGAAGTATTCGGCGTGGAATACAACGATCAAGCGTGCCGCACATCGACTGGCTGCGTTTACCGAAGGCCGTCCGGAACCACCTAGCAGGAGTTTATTCGAAAGCTTTGCGGTCGCTGCAGCGCTACTTCTGGCTCCCCACCTCCACCACCGGAATTTTTTGTTTCTCCGCCGTGCGAGTGAAACCGGTCAGGTCGACGCTCAGGATCTTGTCCCACTGGTTCAACTGCTCCTGCAGTTTGGCGCTCAAATCGGCGAAAACCTGCTGCTGGGCGCTGGTCGGCGCGGCGTCGGTAGCATCCACGCTCCAATTCAGGGAGACCAGTTGCTCGTCGATCATGGTGGGATAGCGCAAATCTCCTTCGGTGCTTTTCATGCGGGTCTGGATGATTCTCTCTTCGACCTCGCCGATCTTCTTCAGCAGCGCTTCCGCCAGCGGCTTCAGCGGCTGCCAGGCCGCGGCGTCCCGATACCGGGCGCTGAGCGCATTCACCTGGGCGCGCAGGTCGCGGATTCGGTTGACGGTTCGGTGCAGAGAGGTAAGGCGGCGGGCGAGGTCGCGCTCGAGCTCGAATTGTTTTTGCAAGTCCTCGGGCGTGGCGTGAATGCGGGGGTCGAGACGAAGTTCGAGCGGCACCGTCTGGGTCTGGCCGGCCACCGTGAAGCGCACTTGGTAAGTTCCGGGCAGCGCCATCGGCCCCTTGGGCGGGATGTCGCTCTCGTAGAAAGTTCCGGGCACGGTCACCGGGTCTTCGTATCGCAGATTCCAGTAGAAGCGGTTCAGACCCGCTTCGGCCGGCAGAACTTCACTGGGGTGTTGCACGTCGGGCCATTCGGCCGGGCCGGCGGCTTCTTCCTTCTTCTTACTGGAGTAACTCTTGACTAAGTTGCCTCCGGCATCGAATATCTCCAGCTTGACTTCCTGTTGAGGCTTGGCTTTGAGATAGTAATAGATGATCGCTCCCGGCGGCGGATTCTCGCCCGCGGGCTGGCGCCGATCCACGGAATCGGGAAAACGCAGGCGATACGCGGGACGCGGGGGAACCAGCTTCGCGTCCGCATCTACATCGGCGGCAGCCAGCTTGCGCAGCGGCGTAATGTCGTCCAGGATCCAGAAGGCCCGGCCGTGGGTAGCTACCACGAGGTCGTCATCCTTTATGACCAGGTCGTGGACCGGAACGGCGGGCAGGTTGAGTTTCAGCTTTTGCCAGTGACCGCCATCGTCGAAAGAAATCCAGACGCCGGTCTCGGTCCCGGCATACAACAGCCCCTTGCGCTTGGGGTCTTCCCGCACCGCGTGCACGTAATCGCCCTGCGGAATGCCGTGCGAAATGAGCGCCCAGTTTTTGCCGTAATCGGCGGTCTTGTAAATGTATGCCGCGAAATCGTCGAGCTTGTGGCGATCCACCGCCGCGTATGCGGTTCCCGCGTCGTGGGGCGAGGGGTCGATCAGGCTTACCATACTCCACTCCGGCATCTCGCGCGGCGTGACGTTTTGCCAGGAACCGCCGCCATCGCGGGTGACGTGGATCAGGCCGTCGTCGCTGCCGGCCCACAGCACGCCTTTCTCGACCGGCGATTCCGCCAGCGCGAAAACCGTGTCATAGTATTCCACGCTGGTATTGTCCTTGGTAATCGGGCCGCCCGCCGATTCCTGTTTGGATTTATCGTTGCGCGTCAGGTCCGGACTGATCGCGGTCCAGCTCTTGCCCTGATCGGTAGTCTTGAATACCACTTCGCCGGCCGTGTAGAGCACGTTGGGATCGTGCGGCGAAAACAAAATCGGCTCGGTCCATTGAAATCGGTGCGGAAAATCGGCCGCTCCGTGGCCGGAGGAATTGGCCGGCCAGGGCGAAATATCGATCCCCTGCTCGTTGCGTTTGTCGAAGCGATACACGCCCTGTCCGGCAGAGTAGACGATGTTGCCGTCGCGCGGATCGGCCGCCATAAAGGCGCTTTCCGAGCCGGCCACTTCATACCAGTTGCGAAGGCCGATCAGCCCGCTGTCGCTCCAGCTTGCGGTCGCCACCGGAGTGTTGTCCTGCTGCGCGCCAAAAACGTAATAAGGGAAGCGATTGTCCGTCACCACGTGATAGAACTGCGCCGTGGGCTGGTTGAGCTGCGGGGTCCAGTTCTTGCCGCCATCGATGGAAATCGTGGCGCCCCCATCGTCGCCATTGATCATGCGCGCCGGATTCGCCGGATCGATCCACAACCCGTGGTGATCGCCGTGCGGCGCCGCGAGCAATGTGAACGTCTTCCCGCCATCGGTGGAGCGGAACATTCCGGTGTTGAGCACGTACACCGTGTCGCCGTTCTTGGGATCGGCGAAAACGTGGCTGAAATACCAGGCGCGCTGGCGGTAGCGCTCGTCGTCGTTTACCTGTTCCCACTTATCGCCGCCATCGTCGGAGCGGAACAGCCCGCCTTTCTCGGCTTCGATCAGCGCATAAACGCGGCTGGTTTCTCCGCCCGAAACCGAAACGCCGATGCGCCCCAGCACACCCTCCGGCAGCCCGTTGCCGGCGAGACGCTTCCAGGTTGCGCCGCCGTCGGTGGAGCGGTACAAGCCGCTGCCGGGGCCGCCGCTGGTCATGGTCCACGGTTCGCGTACGAATTGGTACATGGCGGCGAAGACCACGCGCGGGTTGGCGGGGTCGATGGCCAGGTCGGTGGCGCCGGTGCGATCGTCGACGTAGAGGACCTTGGTCCAATTCTGCCCGCCATCGGTCGAACGGAAAACGCCGCGTTCCTGGTTGGGGCCGAAAGCGTGGCCCATGGCAGCCACTAGAACAATGTCCGGATTGTGCGGATCGACGATCACCTGCGGGATTTGCCGCGTGTCGCCGAGGCCCAGGTTCTTCCAGGTCTTACCGCCGTCGTTCGAGCGGTAGACGCCGTCGCCATAAGAGATGTCGCCGCGCAGGCAGCCTTCTCCCGTGCCGGCGTATACCACGTTCGGGTCCGACGGCGCCACCGCGATGCTGCCGATGGACGCCACCGGCTCATGATCGAACACCGGGTTCCAGTGCGCCCCGCCATCCACGCTCTTCCACACGCCGCCCGCCGCTCCGCCGAAATAGTACGTCTGCGGATCGCCCGCCACTCCCGCCACTGCCAGCACGCGCCCCCCGCGAAAAGGCCCGATCAACCGGTACTGCATTCCTTTGAGAAGCTTGTCGTCCAGTTGGCCGAACAGCGCGGCGGAAAAGAGCAAAGCGGCGGACGCCACTCGAAGAGACTTGAAAGAGGTCATTTATCCGCTCAGTATATCGTGGCGGCGGGTGATCGCTTCCGCACGGTATACTGAACTTCTGATGTATTTGAAGATTTTGGCTCACCCGGTTTTGCCCGCCCTCAACTTTCACATGCCGATGATCGTGGATCTCTCGCATCCGCTCATCATGCTGACCGGGGAGAACGGGTCCGGCAAATCTACCCTGCTGACCTCCATTTTTTGCGCGCTCCAGGGACAGAAGATCGATGGGTTCGTCTACCGGCTGGATAAAGGCAAGGTGGATGTGGGCAGCGTGTATTTGTTCGATGCGGAGCAGCACAACCCGCGGCTGCAGCCCGAGCTGTTTCGCGAACAGCCGGGAATGCTGGAATTCCTGAAAATGGCAAGCCACGGACAGGTGATGCTGTCGCTATTCCGCGAAAGTTTCCCCAAGCTGCCGGACGGCGCCATCCTGCTGCTGGACGAGCCGGAAATGGCCCTATCCGTCTCCAACCAGAACCGCATTCTCAAAATGCTCAAAGAGCTGGTGGACCAGAAACAATTCCGCATCGTCTGCGCCACGCATTCGCCGGCGCTGATCGAATCGGCGGATACCTACGTGATCAATCTGGATCGCCACATCAACCGCAACGTGGTTTCGACCGATATGGGCATCCAGGGTGCCAGCACCATTCAATAGCCCAAGCACTGTAGTCTGAACCCATGACCTGTTGCGCCAATTTCGAACGCCTGCTCGACCGCGATCTCGCCCGCTGCGCCCAGCCGCACCAACTTTCCAACGGAACCATCATCACCGCGTTTTAGGCTTCAGAATCAGAGGCGGCAGCTTGAGGTCCTTTCCGATGGTAAAACTGCCTAAATCTATGGTGTTAGACTCATATCCCGCGAGCGACGCTTGAATGCCGCAGGCGCCCGCTAGCCCGCCATCGCCGGCATCCATGGTGGTCGCGGACAGAGATCGCGCCACGCGATTAAAGTCGTCGCGCTCCACCTTCAGATAGAAGGCGCCATTCTTGCCGGCGTTCGTCTGGCGGAGCGGGTCGGCGCCTTTACAGACGAGCTGAATGGGTACAGAACGGCCGGGCGCCGATCCGTTCTGCATCCGGACCAATCCTTTCAGATAGACGATGTCGTTGGCTCGGCACGAGCAGGCAAACAAAAAGACGGCCGCGGCAACTCTCACTCTGAAGCCCTCGCCTCTGACTTGAGTATAGCGCCGCCTACCAGGCGACTACCGGGTTCAGGTACTACCTTGGCTAATAGCCCTTACCGCCCCAGCGGATAATTGTGGAAGGAAAGGGGGCGGCGTTATGCTTAGTAAAGGGTTCGATCATGAGCAACGCCGCCGTTCCCTCGTACCTAGAAATCATTGACTTTATCGCTGCCGGTACTACACCGCAAGCCATTGTCGACTACCGCCCCTCGGCGGAGCTGCGACAACGGGTTGCCGAGCTGATTGCGCGAGAAAAAGAGGCCGGCCTGTCGCTTGAGGACCGGTCGGAGCTGGATCATGCGATGGTTCTGGAGCATATCCTCCGCATCGCCAAGCAGCGCGCCCAGCGGTTTCTGATCAGTGAAAACGAATGATTCGTTCCTGTTACGAATACTTTCCTGGCGCAATTCTCTCACATCACTTGGAGAATTAAACACTTCAGGTACAGGGTTTCCGGCACGGTCAACAGAATCGGATGGTCCTGGCTCTGAGTGCGGCGTTCCAACACGCGCAGGGTCCTGCCGGCATCGAGCGCAGCCTGGGCTACCACTTCGAGTAGCAGGGCTTCGGCGATGTGGTGAGAGCAGGAGCAGGTCACCAGAATTCCGCCCGGACCGAGCAAACGCAGAGCGCGCAGATTGATCTCCTTATAGGCCGCTGCGGCCGCGTCCAGATTGCGGCGCGATTTGGCGAAGGCGGGAGGGTCGAGCACCACCATGGAGAACTGGCGGCGCGCGGAAGTGTAGCTCGAAAGCAAATCGAAGACGTCGGCCTGGCGGAATTGAATGTTGCCGATGCGGTTGGCTCGGGCGTTGGCGGCGGCGCGGTCGAGCGCGGCGGAAGAGCTATCCACGGCTTCCACGGTTTCCGCCTTGGCGGCCAGGTGCAGGGCGAATCCGCCGGTGCAGGTGAAACAATCGAGCGCCTTCCCGGGCCCGGCGTAGCGCGCCGCGGCGAGGTAATTCTCGCGCTGATCGAGGAAAATGCCGGTCTTCTGCCCGTGAGCCAGATCGGCCGAAAGCGCAAGGCCGTTCATGGAAACGGAAACCGATTCCGGAATCTCGCCGCTCACGATGGCGGATTCGAGCGGCAGGTTTTCCTTGGCGCGGACGGCGACGTCGTTGCGCGCGACGATCCCTTTCGGTTGGAAGATTTCCTCAAGACAACTCGCGATCTCCGGGCGGGCGCGGTCCATGCCCTGGTCTAAAGTCTGCAGCACCAGGTAATCGGCGTAGCGATCGATTACCAGAGCGGGCAGCAGGTCGGCTTCGCCATGGACTACGCGATACGCATTGGAATCGCGGACCACGGTGCGGCGATGGGCTTCGGCCGCGCGCAGACGTTGCAGAAAGAACTCGCGGTTCGGCTGCTCAGCCTTGGACGACAGCATCCGCAGCGCAATCTGCGAGGTAGAGCTGTAATGCGCTGTGCCGAGCGTCCGGCCCGATGGATCGAGAACCGCGACCGGGTCGCCAGGCTGCGCGCCATTGAGCTCCGTCACATCACTCGAAAAGATCCACGGATGGCCGGAGGCCGCGCGGCCGGCGGCTTTCCGGTTGACTTTGACCTGGGTCACTCGACGACCTCATGGAGCTCCCCTGAAGCTTTGAAAAAACAAATTTTAGCCACGGATGAACGCAGATAAACGCAGATAACTACTTTGTTTTCTTCATCCGTGTTCATCTTTGTGCATCCGTGGCTAGTTGTTTTTCATCTCATCGCCTGCAAGCGGCGGATCCGGTCCTCGGTGGAAGGATGAGTCGAAAACAGCCTGCCGAGCCATTGGCCGGTAAACGGCTTGATGATGAACAAGTGCGCGGTGGAAGGCGAAGCTTGCATGGGGATGCGCTTCGACCAGGAATCGAGCTTTTCGAGGCCGTGAATCAGCGGATAGGGCGAACCCACATATTTGGCCGACGCGGCATCGGCATCGTACTCGCGCGAGCGGGAAATCGCCATCTGGATGAGCATGGCCGCAATCGGCGCCAGAATCAGCATCAACAGCTCGCCCACGATGCCGCCGCGCCGCTCATCGTCGCGGCCCCCGCCGGCGAACATCATTCCCCACTGCGCCATGCGGGCGAGCACGGTGATGGCGGCGGCCATGGTGGCGGCCACCGAGCTGATCAGGATATCGCGATGCAGCACGTGCCCCAGCTCGTGGGCCACTATCGCTTCCAGCTCCGAATCGTTCATCACCTGCAAAACGCCGGCGGTAAACGCCACCGACGCATGCCGCGGGCTGCGGCCGGTGGCGAACGCGTTGGGCGATTCCTCCGGCAGCACATACAGCTTGGGCATGGGGATACTCATGCGCTGCGCCAGCCGGCCCACGATGGGGGCGACGCGGCGGTACACATCGGGATTCTCGGTTTCGGTGACCGGCTGCGCCGAGTAAGACGCGAGCGCAATCTTATCCGAGAAAAAGTAACTGCCGAAATTCATCACGGCGGCAATCGCCAGTCCGATATAGAGCCCGTTGCGGCCGCCCAGCGCCTCGCCCCCGACCAGCAGGACGCCGCTGAGCAGCCCCAGCAACAGGGCGGTCTTGAGCATGTTCATACCAGCACCTTCTTTCCGAATTCGATGACGCCCATGGGCGAGAGGTCGACCACCACGGTTTCGCCCTCGCTGAACTCGCCCGCCAGGAGCTTCAGCGCCAGCGGGTCTTGCACCAGCCGCTGAATGGCGCGCCGCATGGGGCGGGCGCCGAACTGCGGGTCGTAGCCTTCCTCGATGATCTTGTCCTTGGCGGCAGAGGTTACTTCCAGCGCGAGCTTGCGATCGCGAAGCAAGTTCGCCACCCGCTCCAATTGAATATCGATGATGCGGGCCAGGTTTTCGCGCGACAACGTATTAAAGACGATGATGTCGTCGATCCGGTTCAGGAACTCGGGCCGGAAATGCAGCCGCAAGGCGTCGAGAAGGCGCTTGCGGGTTTCTTCGCTGCGCGAGTCGCGGGCATGCACGCTGAAGCCGATGGTGTTTTTCTCGACCAGCGTGGTGCCGATGTTCGAGGTCATCACCACAACCGTGTTGGCGAAGCTGACCGTGCGCCCCTGGCCATCGGTGAGGCGGCCATCGTCCAAGATCTGGAGCAGCATATTGAATACGTCGCTGTGGGCTTTTTCGATTTCATCGAACAGCACCACCGAATATGGCCGGCGGCGGACGTGTTCGGTGAGCTGGCCGCCTTCATCATAGCCCACATATCCGGGAGGGGCGCCCACCATGCGCGCCACAGCGTGCTTCTCCATGTATTCAGACATATCCACGCGGACCATGGCCTTGTCGTCGTCGAACAGGTACTGGGCCAGGGCGCGCACCAACTCCGTCTTCCCTACCCCGGTGGGGCCCAGAAAAATGAAGCTGCCGATGGGCCGGTTGGGATCGCTCAATCCGGCGCGGTTTCGGAGGATGGCGTTCGAAACCAGGCGCACCGCTTCATCCTGCCCCACCACCCGGTCCTTCAGGCGAACGGGCATCTCGATCAGTTTTTGCACCTCGCCTTCGAGCATCTTGGTCACGGGGATGCCGGTCCACTTGGCGACGATGCGCGCAATGTCGTCTTCGCCGATTTCTTCCTTGAGCAGCGCGTTTTCCTTGACCGCTTCCATATCCCGCTCGGCGGCTTGAATGTCGCGGTCGATTTGCGACAGGCGGCCGTAGCGCAGCTCGGCGGCTTTTTCCCAATCGCCGGCGCGGGTGGCTTTTTCTTCTTCTTTGCGCAGGTTGTCCTGCTCCTCTTTGAGCTGGCGCACGCGCTGAATCGCGGTCTTCTCCCGAGTCCAGCGTTCTTTGAGAACGGCCGCTTCGCCGCGCAGCCGCTCGAGCTCGCTTTCGACCACGCGCAAACGCTCGTGCGAGGCGTGATCGTTTTCCTTGCTCAGGGCCTGGCGCTCGATCTCCAAGTGCGAAATCCTCCGGTCGAGGTCGTCGATCTGAATCGGCATGGAGCCGATTTGCAGGCGCAGGGCCGAGCCAGCCTCGTCGATCAAATCGATGGCTTTATCGGGCAGAAAACGGTCGGCGATATAGCGCCGCGAGAGCACCGCGGCGGCAATGATGGCGGCGTCGGTAATGCGCACGCCGTGATGGATTTCGAACTTCTCCTTGAGGCCGCGCAGGATGGCGATGGTGTCGTCGACGGTGGGCTCGCCTACCAGCACGGGCTGGAAGCGGCGCGCCAGGGCGGCGTCCTTTTCCACGTTCTTCTTGTACTCGTTCAGGGTGGTGGCGCCGATGCAGCGCAGCTCGCCGCGGGCCAAAGCCGGCTTGAGCAGATTGGCTGCGTCGATGGCGCCTTCCGCCCCGCCCGCGCCCACCAGGGTGTGCAGCTCGTCGATGAAGCAGATGATTTCGCCCTGCGAATCGATGATTTCGCGCACCACGGCCTTCAACCGGTCTTCAAATTCGCCGCGAAACTTGGTGCCGGCGATCATCGAGCCAAGATCGATCGCGACCAATTTCTTGTTGCGCAATTGCTCGGGAACATCGCCCCTGAAGATGCGCTGCGCCAGCCCTTCCACTATGGCGGTCTTGCCCACGCCCGGTTCGCCGATCAGCACGGGGTTGTTCTTGGTGCGTCGGCTCAAGACCTGCATCACGCGGCGGATTTCTTCCTCCCGGCCGATCACCGGATCGAGTTTACCTTGGCGGGCGGACTCGGTCAGATCGTGGGCGTAGCGCGACAGGGCTTGGTACTTGGTTTCCGGGTTCTGGTCCGTCACGCGCTGCGATCCGCGCACGCCCACCAGCGCCTTCAAAATCGCGTCGTGAGTGGCACCGGCGCGGTCGAGCAACTGGCCGGCCGGATCGCTGCGCTGTTCCGCCAGCGCCAGCAGCAGGTGCTCGGTGGAGACGAATTCGTCCTTGAATCGGCCGGCTTCGTCAAAGGCGCGTTCCATGACCTGGTTCAACGGCTGGGACAAATACATCCCGGGCTGCATACCGGGGGTCTTCGGCACGGTGGTCAGCATGCGCCGGGCTTCGCTGACGACGGCATCCGGATGGACGCCGCATTTTTCCAGCACCGGCCGCACGATGCCTTCCCGCTCTTCGGCCAGCGCAATCAGCAGGTGCAGAGGAAACATCACCTGGCTTTCGCCGCTCTCCGCGATACCCTGCGTTTGTTGCAAGGCCTCTTGGGCCTTTTGCGTGAGTCTGTCGAGACGAAACATGAAAATTCCTCCAAAAACAAACGCGGGCAGGAGGTTGAACCTCCTGCCCTTAATTCTACTAACGATGCAATTCGGTAGCCTGGCAAAGACCGCTCCCTAACGGTCGCGCGCCGGTTTTGGCTCCTGGCTTCCTCGACTCCCACGTCTCGCGGGGATATCGAAGGCACGGCCCTTGCGCTTAGTTCGCCGCTTCGATTTTGATCTGGCGCGGTTTGGCGGCTTCCTTCTTGGGCAGCGACACTGTCAGCACACCATTCTTGTAGGTGGCGGCAATATGCTCCAGGTCGTAGACGCCGGGCACCGCGAAGCTGCGCGAAAACGTCCCGTAAGCGCGCTCGATGCGATGGTAACCTTTCTTGCTGTCTTCCTTTTCGAACTTGCGCTCGCCGGAGACGGTCAGGGTTTGATTCTCCACGTTGACGTTGATGTCTTTCGGATCGACATCCGGAACGTCGGCTTTGAGCACCAGTTCGTTCTCGGACTCGTAAATATCCACGGCAGGGCTCCACGGCCGGCTGGCTGACGGCTCGGCAAGCATGCGACCGAAGGCGTCCTCAAACAGGCGGATGTTGGCTAATGGATCGAAATGACTGAGCGACATGGTTTTAGAACTCCTCTCACGTTGTTGATTGGGGAGGTTTCTATAACCTCACCTGAAACTAATCATAAAATATGAGCGTGTTAATGTCAAGTATTATTTAGTTCAATGCGCTAATTTCCGTACTGTTCTTCCTCCCTGCCCCGTAAACCTAACATTCAAAAACCCCGTCTACACCGCTAATGGAATCCGCAGTTACCATGGATGTTCCCGGAAGCCTCGCCGTGGCAGCACCCTCCCCACTATTGGATGATTTCGATGCCGTCGTGGAGCAGCACTGGGCGCGGATTTACCGCTACGCATGTGCCGCGCTTCGCGATCCGGACGAAGCCCAAACAGTTGCCCAGGATTGCTTTATGCGGGCGTACCGGGCGCGGGCGCAGTTTCGGGGTGAGTCCTCGCTTCCTACCTGGCTGATCCAGATTGCGGTGAACCTGGTGCGGGACCGCGTCCGCACCCGGCGCTTGCAGTTTTGGAAGGCGGCGTCTACCCGCTCGGTAGAGGTGGGTGAAGCCGGCCGCTGGCTGAGCGACCGCGCCCCGACGCCCGAAGCGCGGGCCAGCACGCGCCAGCAGGTCGCCGAGGTCTGGAAAACGGTGGATTCCCTTTCCGGGCGCCAAAAGACGGTTTTCTTGCTGCGGTTTGTAGAGGGCATGGACCTGGCGGAAATCGCCGGTGCGACGGGAATGAAGGAAGGCACGGTCAAGACGCACCTGTTCCGTGCTTTAAGCGCGGTGCGCCAGCGGGTAGGAGCAATTCGATGAGCGAGCATCTGACGGAACGACAAATTCTGGAGTGTGCGGCAGGCACGGGCACGGCCGCGAGGCCCAGTCATCTTGAACAGTGCGCCCGGTGCGCCACCGAGGTCGAGCGCTTGAGTGGCGCGGTGCGCGGATTCGCCGCGGCGGTACATCTAGTGCCCGTGCCTCCCGCGCCACGCCTCGAGTGGGCGGAGGCCGTCCGGTTCCACCCGGTGAGGCCCCCGGCGTGGCGCTTGGCTCTGGCCGCGCTGGCGCTCGTGCTGGTTGCCATTCCGCTGATGTTTCGCTTCAATTTTTCGCCGAGAAACGGCAACGAAATCGCCGCTATTCACCAACAGCAGTTGGAACGGTCGCGCGCCGACGCGGCGCTGCTAGAGCAGGTGGAGTCGGCCGTATCGCGTCCCGTTCCACAACCCATCGAGCCACTGGTTCAACTGGTGGCCTGGGGATCCAACACCAATTCAGGAGTTACCGAATGAAGCCACTTTGTCTACTTCCCATTCTGATTTCGCTGGGCGCCGCATGGGCCCAGCCCGCGCAACCGCCGGCCCCGGCCCCCCCGCCTCCCGCCGCGCCCGCTCCCGGCGGCCCGCCGCCGGCTCCTCCTCCGCCGAGATTCAGCCGTCCCCCCATGGAACGCCGCCTGGAGGGCGGCCGGTGGTGGCAGAACCAGGAGATGGTGCAACGGCTCGGTCTGACCGCCGACCAACAGAAAAAGATGGAAGATATCTTCCAGCAGAGCCGCCTGAAGCTCATCGATCTGAACGCCGCGCTCCGAAAAGAAGAAGCCATCATGGAGCCGCTGATGGCCGCCGACCAGCCAGACGAAGCCAAACTGCTGGCCCAGGTCGATAAAGTGGCGCAAGCCCGCGCCGAACTCGAAAAAGCCAACGGCCGGATGCTGGTGGGCATGCGGCGGTTGCTGACCCCCGACCAATGGAAAAAGCTGCAAGCCGCCGAAGGACCGGGTGGGCGCGGTCCTGAGCCGCGCGGCCACGGCGGACCAGGTGGTCCGGGCGGTCCCCCTCCCGGCGGCCGCGGACCAGGCGGCGACCAGCCACAGCAGCAGGAGCCGGAACCGATTCAGTAGATTCCGTGGAATGAGGGGCAGGCCGGCTGCAAAGAGCCGGCCCTTTTTTGTGTCCGAGGTGGGACAGACCTGGACAGACCATCGTTGTTCGTGGTCTGTCAGCCCCTGGCCAGGCCGGCCGATCGACAGACGACAAAAAACGATCGTCTGTCCCACCTCGTTTCGCGCACAGGTTCCCTTCAGTTGAGAATGTTCGTGTCAAGTGCGGTCATGCAGTTGGTCGCGAGCGGGGAGAGGTCCGGTCAGAAAAAAACCCATTTGCGCGATGCCGGCCCGAAGCCTTTCCAACGCAACTTGCCGTCTTTGCTCGGAAGGTACCTTGTCCATAGGAGGGTTCCGACTTCAGCTTAGCACCCGCCCCTCACTTCCGCTTCAACCGCTCCGCTTCCTCCGGCGTCAGCTTCAGAAAGCTCCCGTGCTTGCACCCCTTGGGAAAGGTCACCCGATCATTGATGGGTTCCCAGTGCTCCAAATCGCTCGAACCGATGGCCTCGTAGCGAACCGGAGACACATGGTAGTGATCGTAGTAAATGACGTACTTGCCGTCGATCTCGAGCGCCGACGGACCCTCCGACCACGCTTCCGTGAATGGCCCCTGAATATTCGTCCACGGTCCTTCCACGCTTGGACCGCGGGCAATCTTGATCTCCTTGTGCAGCGGCTCGGGGCGTTCGTCTTTGAAAATCAGCCAATACTGGCCGCGCGCATGCAGCATGGTGGCGTCGATCACTTCATACCCAGGATCGAAGAAAATCTCCGGCGGGGTGAAGCTCACGAAATCCTTGGTGTAGGAGTGGTAGATCCGGTTGCCCTTGTGCCTGCCGATACCCGTCTTCGCTCAAGGCAAAGTAGACCCCGGTTTTGGCGGGCTCGATGAAATAGGCGAACAGGTACGGGTCGGCCGCATGGAGAGGCGTCAGAAAGAGCGCGAGAGCCAGCGACCACAGCGGTAATGTAGAGCAGGCCATCGTGCTTTGTGGTCCGCCCTGGATAGGATTGGTCGAGATACCCGTCTGAGCTTGGCTGGCAGACCACAATAAACGATGGTCTGCCCCACACGAGGTCTCGACCCTCATCTCACCTTTTGCAGCACCTTCCCGATCCATTCCGATTCCTCCGTCACACGGCCATCGCCATCGTACAGCCGCCAAGTCCATCTCCCGCCATCGTCGTAAATTTTCTCCCACTCCCGCTTCCCTTCCCGCGACCAGAACGTCTCGGCGCCGGTGCGCCGGCCCTGGTGAAAGCCGGCCTGCCAAAGTTTCGCGCCGTCGGGATAGAAAAACGTCTGCGTTCCTTCGAGACCCGCCGGTCCCATTGTCCATTCCGCCTTCAGCTTGCCGTCCGGGTAGTTTTCACGATACTGCCCGGAACCGAATGCCGGAGTCGAGGCCGCGGCAGTTCCGCCTTCCGCCTCCACCCACGCCTCGTTCAGCTCGATTTCGAAATCGGGTTTGTTTTTCGAAGTCACCACGTGAATCACTCCGTTGGCGCCTTGGGTCGCGGTGGTGTAGCCGACGGTTTCGACATCCGGCAGATCGTGCGTTTTCCAGGTGGCACCGTCGTCGCCGCTCAGCGCCCCGAAAGATCCGGGCCGCGTGGGGCCGGACGAGTATTTCTTGCCGTGATTGTAATCGGCCACGAAGAAGAGCCGGCCCGAGCGCAAGCGGATCGCGCTGGGCCGTTGTCCGCTGCCGAGCGGCATGAAATGGGTGGCCTTCGTTTCCCAGGTCTTGCCGCCGTCCCGGCTGATGGAGACCGGCATGAAGCCGTCAATATTGGTGTTCTTGCCGCCGAAGCCGACCAGCGCGCCGTCTTTGCCGATCACCAGGGTTGTATGCCGCCCGCCCGTGCGTCCACCGGTATCGAACCAGGTCCGGCCGTTATCCTTGCTGGCGAAGATTACCGAAGTGCCGCCCTTGGCATCGACAGGGATGAAGATTTCGCCGTTCGACGCGCGCACAATGCTGTCGATCGGCTGCGGCGTGTAGTAACCCACATCGCCGGTGAGGCGGGGAAACTCCACTTCGCTCCAGTTGGCGCCGCTATCGGTGGAAGTCATGAATTGAAACGGCGGCCCATCGAGCAGGCGCGGCGCGCCGAAGAAGAACCAGATTTTGCCGCGGTCGTTCCAGATCACCGGCGCGGCCAGATCGCAATCCGCGAACACCGGCCACGGTTCGGGCATGTCCCAATCCTCGGCTCCGTAGCGGCGGCGCATCACCAGAATGGTCTGCTGCGGGTCGTCTTCATAATCGGGCGTGTTGTAATAGGCCGCCAGCATGTCGCCATTAGGCAATTCCTGAATGGCCGAATTGTGATAGGCCGCGCCCAGCGCGGGCGCGAGACCGATCTTCCAGCCCACCTGGCGCATATCGCGCCCGTTCAGATCGGGGAAAAGCGGGTGCGTGCGGTAATAAGGCACGACCGGGCTGGGACCCTTCGCCAGATCGAGCGGCACGGTTTGCTTCACCGCCGTTTTGAAAAAGGGAGTTCGATAAGGCAGCGGCGCGGTGGTCGGCATGGGCGCCTGCACGACCCGAAAGCCGATGTTGCCCTTGGCCGTGGCCAGACCGGGCGCCATGGATGCGCGGTTGGCCGAACGCGCGAAGTAGGCGAGCTCGGCGGGAATGCGCTTGCCACCGTCTTCCCCCGACGCGTGATAATCCAGGCCGCCGCCGCGAACCACTTTGGCGACGCCCGCCGCGGGTCCGACCGGGTCGGTTTGCGGCGCGCGCGGATACAACCCGTGCCAGTCGAGGCACCATTCCGCCACGCCGGTATGCATGTTTTTCACGCCCCAGGCGTTGGCCGTCTCGGGCGCGGGGGGCCGCGCTCCCGAAGAAAAGGGCGTTCGCGTACCGGCGCGGCAGGCATATTCCCATTCCGCTTCGGTGGGCAGGCGATAGGTCTTCCCTTCCCTCTTACTGAGCCATTCGCAGAACGCCGTAGCGTCGTGCCAGCTTACGCCGTTGGCGTAAGGCGCGTAATAGGTATCGCCTTTATAATCGGGCCGAAACTGGCGATAGACGGCAGCGGTTACTTCGGTCACTCCGATCCAATACGGCTTGCCGATGGTGACCTTGTGCACCGGCGTTTCGTCGTAATCGCCTTCCGCCGGACGGTCGTAGACGGTGCCTTTGGGCGCCGCGGTCAATTCCTTGGGAAACGGCGTGGAGTCCACGCCCGTCTCAAATGAACCGGGCTCGATCCGCACCAATTCCATCCCCAGAGAATTCCGAGTGAAACGGTCCGCGGACTGCGCCCACAAAGCCCAGCAGGCCACCGCGCAGCATGCCGCCGACCCAGCGGCGCCCCAGGCATAATAGTGACTGCGAACCATGCCTCTCAGAATAACGCGCCGCCAGGCGATGATCGGCGGGGCGGCTTTGTCCGCCGCGCAAACCGGCGCCTCCAGCGACTCCCCAAACGCCGTCGAGCGCTGGGGTTTATTCGAGATCGCGCTCGATGGGCCGCGCGATGGCAATCCGTTCCTGGACACGCAGCTCGCCGCGGAATTCCGCTTCGAACACCGCGCCGTCGAAGCCGCCGGCTTCTACGATGGCAATGGAGTCTACAGAATCCGCTTCATGCCCGATGCCGAAGGCCCCTGGTCGTACCGCACGCGCAGCAACCGGACGGCACTCGATGGGAAGACCGGGAATTTCGCCTGCGGCAAACCCTCCGCCGGCAATCATGGCCCGGTGGGTGTGCGCCACACGTATCACTTCGGTTACGCGGACGGCACGCCCTTCTACCAATTCGGCACTACTTGTTACGCCTGGACTCATCAGGGCGACGCGCTCGAAGAACAGACCCTGGCTACGCTTCGAACCGGGCCCTTCAACAAGATCCGCATGTGCGTCTTTCCCAAGTGGTATGTCTACAATCGCGCCGAACCGCCCGCCTATGCGTTTCCGCGCAATGCCGCTGGAGAAAACGACACCACCCGCTTCCAGCCGCTTTTCTTCCAACGCCTGGAAAAGCGGGTTGCGCAACTGAGCGCCATTGGCATTGAGGCCGATATCATCTTATTTCACCCCTACGATAAGTGGGGCTATAGCGACTTACCCGCCGAAGTCAACGACCGCTATCTTCGTTACGTGGTGGCGCGCCTGGCGGCCTACCGCAACGTCTGGTGGTCGATGGCCAACGAATGGGATCTGGTCAAGTCGGAGACTCTGGCCGATTGGGACCGTTTTTTCCACATCGTCCAGGAATCCGACCCCTATCAGCATCTCCGCTCCATCCATCACAGCCGCGTGATGTACGACCATGCCAAACCGTGGGTAACTCACGCCAGCATTCAGGGAGATGCGTTCGAAAGGGTCGCCGAATGGCGCGATGCGTTTCGCAAACCGATCATGTTCGACGAATGCAAGTACGAAGGCAACATTCCCCGCCGCTGGGGCGATATTTCGGCCCGAGAGATGGTCCGCCGCTTCTGGCTGGGCGTCACGCTGGGTGCATGGGTGGGCCATGGCGAAACCTATCTCGACCCCAATGACGTGCTGTGGTGGTCCAGGGGCGGCAGACTGAAAGGCGAAAGCGCCCCCAGAATCGCGTTTCTACGGAAACTGATCGAATCGGCCGGCCGGCTCGATCCCGTTCCCGGCGCTTATTATCCGTGTCTCGCCCGCGCCGGCGAAGAATATCTGTTCTATTTTGACTATCATCGGCCGGCGGAATATTCTTTCGACTTACCCGCCGAATCCGAATTCCGCGCCGAGCTGATCGATCCCTGGCAAATGCGGACAACCGTCCTCGACGACCGCTACCGCGGCAAAGGCGAATTGAAGCTCCCGGGCGAACCGTATCTGGCGGTGCGGTTTCGAAGAGCGTAGTTGGGACAGGCCTCCTGGCCTTTGCCCACAGGCTAAAGCCTGTGCCACCTTGCCCCTGCCGGGTGGCACAGGCTTCAGCCTGTGGGCGTCCAAATGTACAGACTCCAGGGGCAGTCCGCGCGGCCTGTCGTTCCGCGGGCCGGTCTTGACAGCGCCCGCACGGTAACCTATCGTCAAACTATTGACGAGGTGCATTCCCCATGACTTCCCGAACGCGCAGCCGTCTCCTGCCCGTACTCGCACTTATGACCACGGGTATTTTGGCTGAAACCATCGACCCCCAGTATCGCGCTCAAATCGAACACTGGCGCCAGCAGCGCGAAGCCGCTCTGAAGGCGGATTGGGGCTGGCTCACGGTCAGCGGTCTATTCTGGCTCAAGGACGGCGCCAATACGATCGGCAGCGACGCCGCTAGCGACATCGTGCTGCCCGAATCGGCGCCCGCCCATCTCGGCACGATCATGATCGCCTCGGGCCGGGCAACCTTCACCGCTTCTACTCCGTCGGTGACGTTCAATGGCAAACCGGTCTCGAAGACGGAAATGATTCCCGATAGTTTGGACGTTTTGGCTGTCGGCTCGCTGCGATTACTGCTCATCCAGCGAGGTTCCCGCCTGGGCATTCGTCTCAAGGACAACAACAGCAAGGCGCGCCGCGAGTTCACTCATCTGAGCTGGTATCCGATCGACGAGAGCTGGAAAATCACCGCTAAATTCATCCCCGCGCCCTCTGCGACCAAAATGGTTTTCGACAGTGTGATTGGCGAAAAGGAAACCATGGACAGCCCCGGCTATGCCGAGTTCGAACGCGGCGGCAAAACCTACCGCCTGCAGGCTGCCAGCGAGGGCGACATGCTGTTTTTCGTGATTCGCGACCAGACCAGCGGCAAAACCACGTACCCAGCCTCGCGCTTCCTCTACACCGACCCTCCGCGCGATGGCGTCGTGATTCTGGATTTCAACAAGGCCGAAAACCCGCCTTGCGCTTTCACCAATTACGCCACCTGCCCGCTGCCTCCTCCGCAGAACCGCCTTCCGCTCGCCATCACCGCCGGCGAGCAGAAGTACGAAGGCAGCGCGCATTAGCTCAGCTTCTTTTGGCTAAGGCGCGAAGCACTGGTGGAATAAGACGCAATTTTGTATTACAAGCGGTACGAGATGGATACGACGGTGCGCAATCTGGATGAGCAGGCTTACAGGGCGCTGCGAGCCCGCGCTGTGATGGAGGGCCGCACCGTCGGTGAGCTGATCAGCGAAGCGATCCGGAGCTATCTCGGGCGCGGCCCGGTAAGGAGGCGAACAGCGAGCCTGCGGGCACTCCGCCCGGAGCCGTACCCGGAGGGAAGCGAGCGGCTCAGCTCCGAGATTGACGCCATCGTTTACGGCGCACAGCGGTGATCGTTCCCGATTCGAGTTTCCTGGTTGGTTTCCACAACGGGCGCGACGCACATCATGACACTGCGTGCGCCTTGATGGAGCGTTTCCTGAAGGGAGAGTGGGACCGGGGGCTCCTGCTGGAATACGTCTTTCTGGAAGTGGCTACGGTGTTGCTGGTACGGCGCGATCCCGGCGTAGCAGCGCGGGTGGGCACGCTGCTGCTCGACGCCGGCGAACTCGACTTCGTGGCGTGTTCCGACCTCTTCTCAGACGTATTTGACACGTTCACGCACCAGGGAAGTACACGCTTGAGCTTTGCGGACGCCGCCATCGCACACGTCGCCCGGGAACGCGCCGGAGGCTTGGTGCTCACCTTCGACGAGGAACTCGGCAAGCTTCCCGGAATCCAGGTCCCCACCGAAAGCAGGCCGTAGAAGACTTCCAGACGGGGAACGCGAGTCTTCGTTTCTCTATCGCGCACCCCCCACCTGCGCCGCGCCCCGGATTTGGAATATGATTGACCCAATGGTCAAATTCCAACTTTGCAGTTCGCATCTCTTGGTGGCTTCCGCCCTATCGCTCGCGCTGGCGCAAACGCCGCCGGCTATGGCTCAGGGGCGGGCTCAAACGCAGCCTGCCGCGCAGACTCCGGCACAGACTCCAGCGCAGGCGCCGGCTACTGTCCCGGCAGCGCCCGCGGCCTTTCCCGGACGCGGCGGGCGCGGCGGTATTTCCGGCCCAGGACCGGCAATCGGCGGCAACATCGATGAAACGCCGGTGGTCACGCACCACACCATGACGGTCGACGGCAAAACACTGAACTACACCGCCACGGTGGCGGAGATGCCGCTGAAAAACACGTCGGGCGAAACCGAGGCGCACATTTTCTATATGGCTTACACGCTGGATGGCGTGACCGACACCGCCAAGCGCCCGCTCACGTTTTGCTTCAACGGCGGACCGGGCTCGGCGTCGCTGTGGGTGCACATGGGCGGCATGGGGCCCCGCAGCCCCAAGCTGCTGCCCAACGGCGGTATGCCCCCGCCTCCCTACCAGGCCAAGGACAATCAGGATACCTGGCTGGACGTGACCGATCTGGTATTCATCGACCCGGTGGGCACCGGCTACAGCCGCGCCAAAACCCTGGAAGTGGCGCGCCGCATGAACGGCGTTCAGGGCGATATTCAATCGGTCGGCCAATTCATTCAGAATTATGTGGAGCATAACAGCCGCGAGCTGTCGCCGCTGTTCATCGCAGGCGAGAGCTATGGCACGTTTCGCACGGCGGGCCTGGCCGGATATCTTATCGAGCGCGGTCTGGCCTTCAATGGCATCGTGCTGATCGGCACCACGCTCAACCTCGAGACCATCTGGAGCCGCAGCGACGACCTGGTCTATGAGCTGGAATTTCCCACCTACGCCAACGACGCCTGGTATCACAAGAAAGCCGCGCCCGACCTGCAGAAGAAGGACCTGAAGAGCTTCATGAAAGAGGCCGAGACCTTTGCCATGGGCGAGTACGCGGCCGCTCTGGCGAAGGGCGACGAGCTGCCGGCTGCCGAAAGGAAGGCCGTCATCGACAAGCTGGTTCGCTTCACCGGGCTCGACTCGAAATATCTCGACGAGACCAACCTTCGCTGGGATGTGTCGCACTTCACGCGCGAGCTGCTGCGCGACCGGAACGAGACTATCGGCCGGTACGACGGGCGCCTCGCGGGCCCATCCGGCATGGGTACCGGCGAAACCAGCGAATACGATCCTTCGAGCACGCTCATCACGCCGCCCTTCACAGCGATCTTTACCCACTACATTCGGGACGAGCTGGGATACAAGACCGATCTGTACTACTATCCGAGCGGCGGCGTCCAGCCTTGGGATTACGGTCAGGGCAACAGTTTCGGCGACGCCACCGCGCTGCTGCGCAATGCCATGGTCAAGAACCCCTACATGAAGGTGATGATTGCCGCCGGCTACTTCGACCTGGCCACGCCGTACTACGCCGTGGAGTACACCTTCAACCACATGGGGCTGGCGCCGGAAATGCACAAGCGCATCACCTGGGATTTCTACCAGTCCGGCCACATGCTCTACATCGACAGCGATTCGCACGCCAAGCTGAAACACGATTTCAGCGAATTCGTGGCGGGCTCGCTGCCGAAAGACGTTCAGTAGCGGAGCCGAGCTGCTAAGAAGGCCCACACAGGCTGAAGCCTGTGCCACCAAACTGCATGCCCGAAACGCGCGGCGATCTCTGGCTGATGCGGCACGGAGAGACGGAGTGGACCGTTTCCGGCGCTCATACCGGGCGCACCGATATTCCTTTGACGGAAAACGGAAAGCGGCAAGCGCTGGCATTGGGCCAACAACTCGGCGGGCGCGGCTTCGCCCTGGTGCTGGTCAGCCCGCTCGACCGGGCGCGGGAAACCTGCCGGCTTGCCGGCTACGCGGACCGGGCGATCATCGATCCGAATCTGGCCGAATGGTGCTACGGCACCTACGAAGGCCGCACCACTGCCCAGATTCTGGCCGAGCGTCCCGATTGGTCGATCTGGAACCAGGGTCCGCTCAACGGAGAAACGATCGAACAGGTGGCCGCACGCGCCGAAGCCGTCATCGCCCGCGCCGTGGCTGCAAACGGCGATGTGGCGCTGTTCGCGCACGGCCACCTTTTGCGCATCCTTACCGCGCGCTGGCTCGAGATGCCGCCGCGCGCCGCCCAACGTTTCGCGCTCGAAACCGGCTCCATCAGCGTGCTGGGCTACGAACGCGATACGCGCGTGATCGCAAAATGGAATCTGGGGTGAGAATGGCCGCGAGAAAAATGTGCCCAGCACTGCCTATTCCGGCAGCCAGTGGAGCACCAGATCCGACATGGGAAAATCTTTGGGATTGTCGGTGATCAACGCAAGGCGGTAATGCAGGGCTACCGCCGCAATCATCGTGTCGGGGATGCTGAGCGTTTTGCCCTTGCGCCCGTAATCCCGCCTGAGCCGGCCCGCGAGTTCGGCGACCGGGAAGCCGATCGGATAAAACTCCAGACTGCCGAGGAGATCCGCGGTCCGCGCTTCCTCCTTGGAACGCAATCCGGCATAGACTTCAGCGACGTTTACGCAGCAGCACGCGAGTGTGTGGCCCTGTTCGGCCAGGTCAACTAGAGCCAGGTTCCGGTTCTTCCTGCCGTTGAGAGCGTCGATGATGATATTCGTGTCAAGCAGGTAGGTCGCCATGTCAGCGCGCGGTTGCCGTCTTGAACCGCCGCTCGCTCTCTTGGCGCAGTTTCCGAACCCATGCGGCCGAACCATCCTTCAACTCGGGATGATCCTCATCCTTCCACGCCCCCGCCGCGGCCTGCAAGGCTTTGATCTGCCGTAAGCGCATGAGCTCCTTTTCGGCTGCCTGAGTCAGAAAGCTGCTCCGGTGGCGAGCGCCGACGAGGGCGTCGATGTCCTTCACCAGTTGGTCGGAGAGCACGACATGAGTACGTTTCACAAGCATAACGCCTCGGGGTTTTCGTTTCGAGCTAAACTAGGCCCACTAAGATGTTAACATGTAGTGTGATGTGTTGCAAGGGGCGGACGGAAAGCCGGGCAGGCGCGGGCGAACCGTCAATCCCTACTTCCCGTACAGCCGCCGGTAGACGTCGGCGTTGCGCAGAACGGCTTGGACGTAGTCGCGGGTTTCGCTGAAGGGGATGGATTCCACGAACTCGGCCGGCTCGCGATAATTGGCCCAGCTCATCCATTCGGCCACGCGGTTGGGGCCGGCATTATAGGCGGCCAGGGTTTGCTCCACGCTGCCGTTGTTGCTGTCGAGCATGGAACGAATGATGGACGTGCCGATGCGCAGGTTCGCGGCGGGCTGCAGCAGCACGGCCGAGCTGAAGCGCGAGATTCCCTCTTTGCGCGCGAATCGCCGCCCGGTGGCCGGCAGCACCTGGGTCAAACCGTAAGCCCGCGCGGGAGAGAGAGCGGCTGGATTGAATTCCGATTCCTGACGAATCAGTCCGGCTACCAGAAAGGGGTCCAGCCGGTGGCGCGATGCGGCGGCTTCCAGAAGGCCGCGATAGGGCAACGGAAAAAGCAATTCCCAGAACTTGCGCGGGGCTTCCTCGAAGGCCAGGCTGAGGTGGTCCGGCACCATCGTCTTGAGGATGCGCACCGCCTGGAAAGGCGCGGGGGCTTCTTCGGCCAGTTCGAAGGCGAGCAGCGCGGGCTGGCCATCGGCACGCGCGCCGAAACGCAATTCCGCGTCCGCCAGGTCCGCTAAACCCGCGGAGCGCAGCAGCCGCGAGCGCCGAATGCGCAGGGCGGTGGCGGCGGTTGGTTCCACCGGCGGCGGCTGCGGGGCGGTGAGACCGGCCGATGCCAGTAATTGCCGCGCGGACTGGCTGGGTTTGGCGTCTTTGACTTCCTCGCGGGCGAGGCAGGCGCGGGCCAACATGCCGTAATAGTAGTTCGCACGCGCCGCTGCCAGCCATTCGTAGTAGACGCGCGCGGCGGAAAAATCGCGCTCCGCTTCCGCCAGCCGGCCCAGAAAATAGACGGCGCTGGCTGAGTTGGAATGACTCGGGTAACGGCTGATCTGCTCGCGAAGCAGCGCGGCGGCATCGCTGTTGGCATGCAGGTACTCGTAGAAGGAGACCTTCCAGTGATAGACCGCGGCATCGGGCGCGGTTGGGAACTCTTCGGCCGCGGCGCGGTACAGCGGCACGTATTCCTCGGCGCGGTTGTCGATCAGGAACCGATTGGCAGCCGTGACAAGGGCCTTCAGGCGCCACACGGAGCCGGCGTGGAACTGGCCCAGGGTCTTGACGGCCGCCATCATGTCGTCGTCGTTCTGCAGGCGGCGGGCGCATTGGGCCAGGCCGTACAAACGCTCGGCCTCGGCTTCGGGCTGGGTAGGATGAAGCGCGCGGAGGGCCTGGCCGGCCTTGGCGGCATCGTCCTCAAATAGTGGGATGGCGGCGGCGCGCACCTCGGCCCGTTCGCGTTCCAAGCCGGGTTCCACGTCTTCGAGCGACCGGTAAGCCTCTTCGGCCTGGTCGAAACGGCGCGCATCGAGCAGCCGGTCGGCGCGGCGCAGGCGCTGCTCCGGCAGCGGTTGAGGAAACGCCGCGCCCATAGCGTCGTGGAGGGTGACCAGGGCTGCCGCGGCGCGGTTGGCGGCTTCGCCGGTGAGATTATGATCGTAGACGCGCTGGTAGAATTCCACGGCGCTGGCCAGCTCATTGGCGGCCTGGTAGCAATCGGCGAGGGTGAGATCGCCGTCCGGTTGGGGCAGCTCGGCGTAGTGAGCGCGCAGCAGGCGCACGGCGGCGGCGGGCTCGGCCGTTTTTCTGGCGCGCGCTTCCACCAGCCACGCTTTGCCGGAAACCGGCGAGGATGGAATGGCGGTACGCACCGGCGCTAGCTCGGCAAGCACCGCGGTTCGGTCGTCGGCCATTTCGAGGCGCGCGGCGGCGGTGTAATAAGCCAGGTAATCGGCGATAGGCGCCAATTTGGGCCGGGCTTTGCGCAACCAAGCGGCCGCGCTGGGCCAATCTCCCTGCTCATACGCCGCTACCCCCAATGCCAATGCGGCCAGGTGCGCTTCCGCCGGATGCGCCGCGGCGTAACCTTCGACGGCGGCCCGCCGCGCGGCGCTGGGAGATTCGCGATAGGCGCGCACCAAGCCGGCAAGACCGTTGGCGGAAATGGGGGCCGGGGAGACGGACGGGTGCGTGGTGCGCGGACCGTCGCCGGCGGCGCGGGCACTGGGCCACGCGCCAACCCACACGCAAATCGAAGCGCTAAGCCAGAGGGCCGGGATAATCGCGGCCCATGAATTCCGGATCGTCATTGGCAAGGGTGCGCACCAACTCCAGGTGCAGATAGTCGACCATCGTATTCGTGGCCGTAAAAAAAGCTTCCCGAAACTCGGTGCGCGCCCGATCGACGGGATCCTGCAGCACCGAGTACAAATTGTGGCGGGCGCGCCCAAGCTGCACCGCGTCGGCTTCGAACAGGCGGATTTCCGCCACTTTGACGCTGGCGAAGCGCTGGGCGCGCAGGTGGATGCGCCGTTCCTCGTCGGTGAGATCTTCCCAGCGGCGCCTCTCGACTTCTTCCGGCGGCGGCGCGGCCGTCGCGGTCCAGGCGGGAGAGGCTACTTGCGCCATCAACTCCAGCGCCGCCATCTCGGTGGGACCCCAGGCACACAACAGGGCCGGGGCGCGAACACCTTCCGCGCACGGTTTTTCGACGATGGGGAGAATGGCCACGCGGGCTTCGGGCGTATCGCCGGCCGCGGCGGCCAATGGCGCCGAGACTTCCGAGGCGCTGGCGGAAGCGATCACCGGCTCTCGCTGTCCGGCCGCGTCGGCCAGCGCCGGGGCTTGGGACAGGGGAATGGGGGCGGACAAGGCTTGCGCCCGCGCTTCATCCACGCCACGCAGCTTCACGGCACGCGCGGTCTCGCCTTCCAGCACCAGCAAAGCGGCCCCCGAAGCAAAAGAAGCGGCCGCATCCACCAGCGTCACGTACAGTTCTTCCCGGCTGCCGGCCTGGCGGATGCGGCGGGCGATCTGGTTGAGTTGGCTGGCTCCTTCGCTCAGCGCGCGAGCGCGTGCTTCGGCGGTCAGGCGGTCGACTTCGCCCATGACGAAAGAAACATGTTCCTGTAAAGCGCGTGCCAAGCTCGCGGGAGGCGCGGTGGAAACCATTCCTGATCCTATTTTATCAGGCGTGCGTTTCCGAACAACGTATTTTTTGGTGGATTGTCCCGGCAGGTGGGCCTCTCAACCTGAGCGGCGATGAGCCCGTAGTTTCAGCGGTATCGGTACAGAGTTACGCGCAGGATGCCGGGGCCACGGTCACCGCGCAGGGACACGTTATTCCCCTGGCCGGTGTCGTCGCCAGCCAGGGTCCGGCCGGGAATCCACCGGCCATCTGCAAATCTTCCCTCTTCCACTGTCGCCAGTCCGGCGATCGGGGGCCCAGGTGTATTCGGAGCGAAGGTGATCGTCAAGCCGCTGCCGGCCATGAAGTATTCGTCCGGTTTGGCGGCAATGAAAATCCCATGCGGCGATGGCGCTGCCTGAGACGCCTGCGGCGACCCCGAAGCCGCTGGAAGAGGCTGCCGGCTGCCGACTGCCGTCACATTCAGCGTGTAGTCTCCAAGCCGTACTTTTTGAGATGGAGTGAGTTCCTCCAACAGGACGCCGGCAACCCCGCCTTTGGTCTGGTTTTCCAGAATCAGAGGCGCCAGTTGCGACAGAACGTCATAGCTTCGCGCAAGCGGACTCTCGCCGGCGCCGATCTCCCGGTCAATGGCAAACGGCGCGAATCCGAATGCATTGTGCTGCCCGATGGCGTAAAAGACGTTGGCCGCGCCCTGGGCGCCGCCGGCCGCTTCCGGTATGAATAGGGGGTTCCCGGACCAGTCGTACCGGGCGCACCAATCCTTGAAGTTGAAATAAATATCCGGCGCCAGGAAATCGATCCGCGGTCCACCGGCCCGCCAGATATCCATGGAGTGAGCCAGGGGCCCGCCGCTATTGTACTGGCCTGGAGCGTAGCTCGGCCGGATCAGCGCCGCATTGACGAACATCGGCAGGGGGTATTCGGCCTTGCCTCGTTCCACCACCTTGCCGATGTAACGCGCATAATGCCAAGCCATAAACAGGTCCTCCGCCGCCAGGCCCGGGCCGAAGACTGTTTCCCAGTTACCGGAACTCCTGAATCCAGCCACCTGCCACTTCGCCCGGAGCTCCGGGGTCAGCGTCTCCTTGTGCTTCTCGAGGTAATCCATCAGATCCTTAGGCACCGGCTGCTCATAGGCGGCATTCGCTGCTGGAGAATGATCCCTGGCATCCGGGATGACTCCGACTTCGTTCTCCACCTGGATCATGACGACTGTGTGCGCGTCGCCGTCCACCTCGCGGAGACGACGCATAAAAGCCGCAAAAGCGCGCGCGTCCGCGTCGCGGTTCGTCTCGCTCAGCGGCGTGAGCCTCTCCGTGCCGGAGCCGTCATGGAGCTGGACGCGGGGAAACCGCTGGAAGTCCTTCTTGACCCAGTCAGGAGCGTAGCTGGACCAGGTGTTCTTCCAGCTTCCGAACCACAGAAAGACGAGCCGTAGATGCTGCTGGCGGGCATCTTGAATCAGGCCGTCGATCAAGGTGTAGTCGAAATTGCCTTCGGAGGGTTCGAACAACGCCCAAGAAACCGCTGCGAGCACCGTGTTCAGATGCGCTGCGGCCAGCCTGGGCCAGATCGGCTTCATGAATTCGAGGCTAGTGGCCGAGTTGTTGCCCAACTCTCCCGCCAGGGCGAGGAAAGGCTTGCCGTCGACAATCAGTTGGGTGACGTTTCCCCGCTTTTCGAGATGGGGGATAGACGCCGGCGGTCCGGCCTGGGCGTTCGCGCGGATCCCGGCAAGCACGCATAAACAGAAGAGGATTCGGAACTGCATACAATTCACCTCTAACACCTAGACCCGCGGGCTTACAAGGCGCGGGCCGGGGCGTTGCTTCGCCCCAGCGGCTCTTCCGGGGGCCTTGCCGGCTCGTTCGTCCGCCAAGAGCATTATTTTGCGGCTCCGGCCGCTTACCCTACTAAAATCGAAGGATGGAATCGTTATCGGGAAAGATTGCCGCCGTCACGGGCGGGACGCGCGGTATCGGCAGGGCGATCGCCGAACGGCTGCTGCGCGAAGGCGCGAAAGTGGCCATTTGCGGGCGAAATCGCGGAGGTGTGGCTAGCGCCGTGGCCGACCTGGGAGAATTCGGCCAGGTTTTCGGCCAGGAGGCGGACGTTTCGAAAGCCGAGGCGGTAGCCGGTTTCTTTACGGCGGTGGATGAGGCGCTGGGCGGTCTCGATATCCTGGTCAACAATGCCGGCGCGGGAGTTTTCCGCAAAACCGGGGACATGACTGTGGAGGAGTGGCGGCGGAACATCGACCTGAACCTCAACGGCGCATTCTATTGCTCGCGCGAGGCGCTGGCGCGCTTTCGCCAGCGGGGCGGCGGCCAGATCGTGAATATCTCCAGCCTGGCCGGCAAGAATCCGTTTTCCGGAGGCGCCGGATACAACGCTTCGAAGTTCGGCCTCAACGGATTCAGCGAAGCCATGATGCTCGACCATCGCCACGACAACGTGCGGGTGTGTGCGATCGCTCCCGGCAGCGTGGCCACCGATTTTGGCGGCGGACCTTCGGACCGCTCGGGCGACACCAGTTGGATGATCGCTCCCGAAGACGTGGCGGAGGCGGTCGTGCTGGTGCTGCGCATGCCCGCGCGGACCATGATCAGCTATCTCGAGATGCGTCCGTCGCGGCCGAAAAAGTAGCGGCACTTATTGAGGCTGTGGGGCAGGTGCCACGCTGCCGCCGATTGTGAATCGCCATTGCGCGGGCCGCTGAGAAGTTGCCAAGAGCGGGTTACCAACCCGCTGCAGGTTGCCAACCTGCCCCACAGTCTCCGGCCATAGCCACAAGGCCGCCATGGAATAGGCCTTTGGCCTGCGCTGCTAGCCAACTCCAGGAACTGGCGCGCCGGTGCCGGCCGTCTGGGTCGAGGCTTCGAGCGCAAAGCTGAGCAGTTGGCGCGAATCGAGCGGATCGATCACGGCGTCGGTATGGCCGCGGGCGGCGGCATAGCGGGCGTCGAGCCAGCGCTCGTAATCGGCGCGGGTGCGCTCGATGGATTCGGCGAGCTCGGGTGGCAGCGCCTGGCCTTGATATTTCTGCAACTCGGCGGCGTAGAGCGCCTGGACGGCCGATTCGCCTTCCATGACGCCGATGCGCGCGGTCGGCCAGCTCAGGGTGAAATTCGGATCGAAGCCTTGCCCCGCCATGGCATAGTAGCCGGCGCCGGAGGCGTGATTGAGGGTCAGCACGATGCGCGGCACGGTGGCGCACGCCATGCTCTCCACCATTTCGGCTCCGGCGCGGATGATGCCGCCGCGCTCGGCTTCCGGACCGACCATGAAACCGGAAACGTCCTGCAGGTAGACCAGCGGATGGCCGAGGCGCTCGCACTCTTCCACGAAGTACGCCACCTTGCGGGCGGATTCGGCATAAAGGATGCCGCCAATCCGCGGCGCGGCTTGCGCTTTGAGGAAGCCGCGGCGATTAGCGATCACGGCCACGGGCCGGCCCTCGATACGCGCATGGGCGCACAGCATTTCGGGCGCGTATTCGGGCTGAAACTCGGCGTAATCGCCGGCATCGACCAGGCGAAAGATCACCTCTTCGATGTCGTAGGGCAGGCGATGATCGGGCGGCAACACGGCATCGATCTCGCTGGCATCCCGTTCCGGCGGACGAGGCGAATCCGGCAACGGCGCTGGTGGCGGGAGGCTGCGAAAGCGCTGGCGGATCTGCGCCAGGCAATCGGCGTCGTCTTTGGCTCGGAAATGCGCGACCCCGCTCACCGCCGTGTGCAGGCGTGCGCCGCCGAGCGATTCGGCGTCGATCGTCTGGCCGGTTGCACCCTTGACCAGATTGGGCCCGCCCAAGCCCATGAAGCTCACACCCTCTACCATGTAAATCACGTCGCTCAGCGCGGGCAGATAGGCGCCGCCGGCGATGCAGGGGCCCATGACGGCGGCGATTTGCGGAATGCGCAGCCGGCGGCGCATGAGCGAGTTATAAAAGAAGATGCGGCCGGCTCCATATTTCCCAGGGAAAATGCCATCCTGAAACGGCAGGTTGACGCCCGCCGAATCCACCAGGTAGACGATGGGCAGGCGGTTGCGCATGGCGATTTCCTGCGCCCGCAGAATCTTGGTAATGGTTTCCGGCCACCACGCACCGGCTTTGACGGTGGCGTCGTTCGCAACTACCACGGCGGGCCGGCTTTCGATACGCCCCACAACCGTGACCACGCCGGCCGCGGGAGCCTGACCGTCATACTGGTCGAAAGCCACCAGCAGGCCGATTTCGAGCATGGGCGCATCCGGATCGAGCAGCAGCGCGATGCGCTCGCGGGCGGTCAACTTGCCGGCCTTGTGCTGGCGGGCGGCGCGCTCGGGACCGCCTCCTTCGCGAACACGGCCCTCCAGTTTGCGAAGCTGTTCGACCAGGCGGCGCATGTGCGCCCGTTCCAGATGATTCACGGCTCTCCTAAAATGGCACGCCGGGCGGGCGAGAGCAAGTGTGGGCGTGCCCCGCGGACGCGGGCGCATGCTGGCGCAACCGCCCTCTGAAGCGGTAAGTTAGGATTCGGCGGTTTGCACGGAGGTACCGCTTTGGTCGGCCAATCCATCTCGCACTACCACATCGAGGAAAAGCTCGGCGAAGGCGGCATGGGGGTAGTCTACAAAGCGACCGACACCCGCTTGGGCCGCAACGTCGCGCTGAAGTTCGTCAAGGAGGCGCAGGTCAGCCAGCGCTGGGAGCGGGAAGCGCGCCTGGTGGCCGCCCTCAACCATCCGCATATCGCCACGCTCTACGACGTGGGGGAGCACGAAGGCTCGCCCTACCTCGCCATGGAGTTTGTCAAAGGCGCACCGCTGAAAGGCCCGCGGCCGGCCAAAGCAGTAATCGACTACGGCATCCAGGTGGCCGATGCGCTGGCGGCGGCGCACGCGGCGAATGTAGTGCACCGCGACCTCAAGCCGGCCAACATTCTGGTGACGGAAACCGGCTCGGTGAAAGTGTTGGATTTCGGCCTGGCGAGGCAGATGGAGACGCCCGGCGGCGGGAGCGCCGGCGCCACTCAGTCGATGGCGATTTCAGGGACGCCGGGATACATGGCGCCGGAGCAACTCGAGGGCAGGATGGCGGATGCGCGCAGCGATATTTTCGCATTCGGCTGCGTGCTGTACGAGCTGGCGAGCGGGCGGCGGGCGTTCCCCGGCGAGTCGATGGCCGCGGCCATGGCAGCCACCGCGACGACCCAGCCGAAACCGCTGGAGGGCGTGCCGGAGCAGCTCGAAGCCATCATTCTGCGCTGCCTGCGCAAAGACCCCGAGCGGCGTTTTCAGAGCATGATCGAGATCAAGATCGCCCTGGAAGACTTGCGCGACGGCTTACTCGAAGGCTCGGTTTCGGCCATGCCCCGGCGGCCCATCGGCGCCAAGAAACGGCGCTGGGTCGCGGCAACCCTAACTGCTTTCGCTTTGTGCTGCGCCGTGGCTGGGCTCTGGCTGCTGCTCGGCCGGAAGCCCGATCGGGCGGAAACCAACGGCGGACCGCTCGAAATCACCCGGCTGACCACCGAAGGCGGTCTGAACATCGATCCCGCGATTTCGCCCGATGGGAAACTGCTGGCCTACGCTTCCGATCACGCTGGCGAAGGCAACCTGGATATCTGGGTGAAGCAGATCGGCGGCGGCGACCCCATCCGCCTGACGAAGGATCCAGGGGACGACGGAGAGCCCAATTTCTCGCCGGATGGCACAAAAATCGTCTTTCGGTCCACGCGGGAGGGAGGCGGAATCTATCTGATCCCCACTTTGGGAGGGACGGAGCAAAGGCTTGTGGATGGCGGACACCGGCCGCAGTTCTCGCCGGATGGCTCCCAGATCGCCTATTGGACCGGGCCGGACCATCCCCTTCCTTTGCGCAATGGAAGGGGCCGGATATTCGTATTCGATCTAGCCACATCGACTACTCGCCAAATTCGCCAGGATTTCGCCGCCGTCGTCGATCCGGTGTGGAGTCCGGACGGCAAGCGCATACTTTTTTTGGGGTTGAAAGATCCCGCGGACGTCTCTCATACCTACGACTGGTGGACTACACCCTTGGCCGGCGGGACGGCCGTGCAATGCCATGTGAACGCGGGCCTCCATCCGTTCGCCTGGCGGGACAACCGTGCGTATTTCACCGGAATAGCGCAGAAGTGGGATGGCGAGAGGGCCGGCGTAGTGACGATCGCCCCCCGGACGTGGCAAGCCGGCGAGCCACGGCGGCTAACGGCGGGAACCCAGGACCAAGATTCGCTCTCGCTCTCGCAAGACGGCCGTCGGCTCGTTTTCACGAGTCTGACCGGAAATCCCGCCCTCTACGAGCTTCCCCTGGATGCCAACCGTGGGAGGGCGGCGGGCGCCCCGCGGCGCTTAACGGCGGACGAAGCGAACAATGACGCGCAATCGATCTCCGCGGATGGCAAGAGGATCGTTTTTGTTTCCGATCGCACCGGTTCCGATGAAATCTGGGGGAAGGACCTCGTCACCGGACAGGAACGCGTGCTCACCACCGGCGGCAGGGCGAAATGGTCTGCGCAAATCACCCGCGATGGCGAATTGGTCGCCTGGAGGGTAAATGACATCCGCGATCGCGTAATCTTCGCGACGCCCTTCGCTGGGGGAGCGGCCGTACAACTCTGCGCCGATTGTGGATCTCCCGGTGCCTGGTCGGTGGATCGAAAATTTCTGCTTTTCAATGAAAGGAAGTCCGGCAGGCTGTTCGTGGGTCTCCTGGACGTTGCGACTGGCGTTGGAAGAGAGTACATGCAGGATTCCCAACTGGGTTTGCGGGCGAGCTCGGTTTCGGACGACGGTAAGTGGATCGCTTTTGCAGCCTTCCGCACGGACAGGGATTTTTCCATGTATGTGGCGCCATTTTCTCTCGGCAAGCCGCCGCTCCGGTCCGAGTGGATCCGCATCCCTCATTCCCCCAAGGCGCACCCCAACCCGCGCTGGTCGCCGGATGGCAACCTGCTCTATTTCAGCTCCGACCAAGACGGTTATGCCTGCATTTGGGCTGAGCGCCTCGATCCCGCCACCAAGCATCCCCGTGGCGAACCATTCGCCGTCCAACACTTCCACGCCGCATCGTTGAAGATGGTGGCGCCCTCGTCAGTGAGCCCCATCGCGCTGGCGTTTGACAAGATCGCCCTCAGCCTGAAAAACCGCGCCGGGGGGATCTGGATGCTGAAGCTGCAGGACTGAAAGAGTCTGAGAAATCACTTGTAATCCCGCATCGGTTCTGGTAACGTATTTTCGACCTAGGAGAGGCCAAATGCAGACACTTCCCGAGTTCTTTCGAGGTTCGATCGCCCAGGACTTTCAAGCTATTCTCGATGCCGAGCCTTCGTCCGAACCTGGCTCCTTCGAGTTGGCAAGTAAGGCAAAGAAGCCGCCGGAAACACGTGCGCCGGAGTGCAAGGTTCGTGATCAAACATGCGATGCAAATTGCACTATCGACCCAAAAACCCCCGTCTGCACCAACACGCCGAAAAGAAAAGCCGCTGCATTCCAGCCTGGCGTACAAGGTTGGTCCAATCCGCCTGCTCCGCCAGCTTTCTAAAGCTGCCAGAGCATGTATCTGAGCCGGTCGAACCTCCTCCATTACCTGGTGGAAAAGCAATTCAGCGATTTGGAGCCTGCTGTCAACGGTGCATTCGTGGTTCGCTCCCTGACGCGCCGGAACCTGAATTTCCACGTCACCTGCGGGGCTCGTGAATACCTGGTCAAACAGGCAAAAAGTTGGGACTTCGACGCCCGTGCCAGTGTGGAGCGGGAGGCCGCGTTCTATCGGCAGCAGGAAACCAATCAGCGGTTGGCTCCCCTGGGCCTGGCCTTGGCCCCGCGTTGTTACGCCTACGATCCGCCGAATTCAGTCCTGATCCTCGAATTTCTCTCCGCACACACGGAGCTCTACGGCGCGCCGGATCGCTTCGCGCCGGAACTCGGCCGGCTGTGCGGCGAAGCCATGGGGGCCTTCCATCGGGCAATGGAATCGGGCCACCTGGCTTCCGAGTTTCCCGGAAGCATCCCTTGGTGTCTTTCGCTTCACGAGTTGGCGGGAGATCTGGAAGAGCCCAGCGCGGGCCAGCGCGAGTTGCTGCAAGTCGTGAAACGGCACGCCGAATTTGCCCGCGGGCTCGACCGGCTGCGGGCCGAGTGGCGGGCCGACACCCTGACCCATGGCGATTGGAAGCTTGAAAATTGCCTGATTTCGCCTGGCAGGAACCATTTGCGCGTGGTCGATTGGGAGTTCGTTTCGTGGGGCGATTCCATTTGGGACGTGAGCGCTCTCTTGCAGTCCTATTGGAATTTTTGGGTGCGCTGGCCGTCGGAGTATCCGATCGAAACCATTCAGCCCGCCCTGCGAGCTTTCCTGCATGCCTACGCGCGGTCGCGGGGGTGGGAGCCGGGGGAACTCGCCGCGCGCGCGGTCCGCTTCGCTGGGGCGCGCATGCTCCAAACCGCGTTCGAAACCCTGGAAAAGGCCGAGGCGATGACCGGCGCGGCCGTCCGCCTGATGCAGGGCAGCTTGAACGTTTTCACGCGTCCGGATTGGGCGGCGGAGCAACTGATCGGAACGCCTTTAGGAAAGTTGAGCGCCAGTGCATAAGGAGCTGATGGCTATCCTGGCGGCCGATCTGCCCGGGCAGGACGATGCCGGCAAGCTGACCGACGTGCTGTACGCCCGCTGCTATACGCAATCCGTTCTGGATCCGCCGCCTGCCGCCCATGCCGACAATGCCGGCGCGGCCGATCGGGACCTGACCTCGATTCTGGCCGCGGCCAACCGGAGCCGCCCGGCCTGGGATGAAGGATGGCACATCGATCAGCTCCTCGACGGAGGACGAATTCTGGCGCTGAAAAGCGGCGCGGCCCGCTCGTTTCTTCCCGGCGAGTACTTGACCCATCGCGGCCTGGGCGCCGGACCGAAAGCCGGGAAACCGGTCAGCATTTTCCTGCCGGGCGGATCCGCGGATATGCAGCCGGGCTTCTATTATGCTTTCGGAGATACAGCCGGCGGGTTTGCGGATAGCGAGCAGACGCTGCGCTTCTATTGGAACGTCTCGGCGGAGGGTGCGCCGCGGTTGATGGAGGCTGTCACCCTCGATTTCAATCGTTTTCAGATTGCGTTTCAATTCAAGTGCGGCACTCGGGCGGCGGATTATCCCCGTCGGGACGCGGCGGTTCTATATTTGCACCGGCGGTATTATGCCATCGCGGCGCTGCTCGTCGAGAGGGTTCATGCGCGGATGAGGGACTGGCTCAACGCCGGCACTCCGCTGTTTGCACGGCGTCTGGCCGACGGGTTGGGGTTCGCGGAAGACCCCGGCGACAGCTTTGGAAAACACCGTTGCAAGATCCTGGCGGAGGCGATGACAGCCACTCGCGGCAAGCCGGCGGAGGAGCGGTTCGAAGAGGTCCGGCGGCAATTCGAGCGGCGCGGGTTATCGCTCGACCGGCCCTGGCTCAACGCGGGCTCCCTGGATCGCTACGAGTTTCCGTTCCCCACCGTATGAATCCCGACTACCTGGACATTGCCGGCCGGATTGCCGCGCGCCTCTGCCGCGACGCCCTGTGGAGCCGGGGACGGTGCAACTGGACAGCGGATTTCCTGGAGGAAGACGGCATTGCCCACGGAGCCTTGGGGCCGAGTCTGTACGCGGGCACCAGCGGGATCGCTTTGTTCCTCTCCCGCATGGCATCCGCAACCGGCGAACGGATTTTTCGGCTGACCGCGGACGGAGCGCTGCGGCAGGCGTTGGAAAAGCTCCCGGCGGCCGGGCTCGGGCTGTATTCCGGCGGGTTGGGCATCCACTATGTAGCGGTCGAAATGGGCAGGGAGATCGACGAGGACGCGGTGATTCGGCAAGCCGCGCCTCGCCGCTCGGAGCTGGATGTCATCGGCGGTAGCGCCGGCGCCATCGCCACGTTGCTCTATCTGCACCGGCGAACGCGAAGCGCGCGGTTGTTGGAAGCGGCGATCGAACATGGCGATCTCCTGCTGGCCGAAGCTTCGAAAGAAGAACACGGCTGGAGCTGGCGGAACGTTGGGGCCACGCGCAACCTGACCGGCTTCTCGCATGGCGCGGCCGGCATTGGATGGGCTCTGGCGGAACTGTACGCAGCCACCGAGGAGAGCCGGTTCCGGGCCGCCGCGCGGGAGGCGTTTCGTTATGAACGGAGCTGCTGGAATCCGGCGGAACGGAATTGGCCGGACTTTCGCGGAGCGGAGCCGGCGTATCCGGTTTTTTGGTGCCATGGGGCGGCCGGGATTGCATTTTCCCGCTTGCGCGCATGGCAGATTCTCGGCGACAGCGAATTGCTGGCGGAAGCGCTCAGCGCCCTCGCCACGGTACAGGAAGATATGGGTTCTCCGCAAAACTATTCGCTCTGCCATGGGGAAATGGGGAACGCCGATTTGCTGATCCACGCTTCCGAAATCCTCCACGATGAAGCCTGGCTCGCCCCGGCCCGAGCCGCCGCCCAGGAAGGCTTCGAACGATTCGAGCGCCGCCGCGTGCCTTGGCCCTGCGGCCTACCGGAAGCAAACGAAACTCCCGACCTGATGCTGGGGCTGGCCGGCATCGGTCATTTCTATCTGCGCATATCCGATCCACCGCGAACTCCCACGGTTCTGCTGCCAACCTGTTGAACTGTACCGGATCATGTTCTCGAAGGCCTCCGGACACGGGCTACGAAGGCGCGGTCGGCCTGAGTTTGCGCCAGGGCTTCGGACGTCTGTGACTGGCTTGCGGGCAAAAGGCACCGGCGACGAGATCGCCGGGGTTAGAGCGACAGGCCAGGAGACCTGTCCCACGTGGCAGGCCTGGAGGCCCGCGCCACGACGGGCGAGGTACAATTGCCGGTGATTAAACCTGCGATGAAAGCTCTTTTGTGCTTGGTGGCCGCGGCGGCGGTGGCATGCGCGCAGCAAGCGCAGCTCGATTTTCTGAACCATAACCGGCCGGTTCTGGACGCGCATAACTGCTATCCCTATAAGGGACAGTGGACCGACCGGATCGACCGCGCTCTGAAGACCGGTTTGCCGGTGGGGATTGAGCAGGACATCGCCTGGGCGATCGACCCGGCGACGGGCAAGGGCCGCCCCGTGGTTACGCATACGGACAAGACTACGGGCGCCGAACCCACGCTTCGCGATTACTTTTTTGAACGCGTCCGCCCGATTATCGAACGGGCACTTCGGGACAACGATCGCGCGCATTGGCCGGCGATCGTGCTGCATTTCGATTTCAAGTCACTCGACCCCAAACTGTTGCGCGCGGTTTGGGACTTGCTGGGCGAATACCAAGACTGGATCACCACGGCGGCGCAGACCGAGGATCCGCACACACTGGCGCCATTCGACCCCAAGCCGCTGCTGGTGCTCACCGAAGACGCCGACATCCAGGAGCAGGTGTTCCGACGCGATCTCCCGAAAGGGGAGCGATTACGGATCTTCGGGTCGGCCGAAACCGCCAAGATCGAAGGCAAAACCAGGCAAGAACGCGCGCACCTGGCCGCGACGCTTCCGCCCGAGCGGCTGCTTACCGCGCCGGCCACGAATTACCGGCGATGGTGGAACAACCCGTGGCGCGAGGTGGAAGAGGGTGGGCAGACAAAGGCTCGAGATTGGACGGCGGCGGATGCGGCGCGGCTTCGCGCTCTGGTGGACTATGCGCACCATCTGGGGTACTGGATTCGGTTCTACACGCTCGATGGGTTCTCTGCGGCCGACGACCGGGGTTGGGACGCAGAGTACAACTTCGGATCGCGCGCACGTGCCGAAGTGAGATGGAAAGCCGCTCTCGATGCGGGCGTCAATCTGATCGCCACGGATCAGTACGAAGAGCTGCGGGGCGCGATGAGAGAAGACGGGTCGAAGTGAGACGAGGGGCATAGGCAGCAACTGCTAAAAAGGGCAGGAAGAATCATAGCCGCCGATGAGCACCGATGAACACCGATAAAGAAATCAAGGGGTTTATCGGCGTTCATCGGTGGCTAATTTGCAGTCGTCTGCCGAGCAAGCAGGCGCCAGGCTACCCAAATTAGACAGGGAGATCCCCGGTTTGCTATACTACTAATGTCTATTGTGCTTCATTCCCATCGCGCGCCTTACTTTGTATAGTGTTTTCTCTGTTTTCCGCGCAAATCAACCGAGGAGCGACGCGTAGCAAGCTATGGCTGCCAACATATATTCCCAAGGTGCCCAAGTCGAGCACGACAAGTTCGGACTGGGCACGGTGATGTCCAGCAACGAAGAACGCATCGTCATTAAGTTCGACGATCACGGCGAAAAGAAGTTCGTCAAGGACCTGGTATTGGTCAGCTTGAAAAAGAGCGATCGCCAGCCGCCGGTGGAAAAGAAGGGGACACGGAAGAGGAAGGCCGTGATTGCGGCAATCGCGGGAGTTTGAAGGCCGCGCCCAAGTATTGAGGATCTTCGATTGAACGCACGCCAGAAGCGATTATTTGAAGAAGCCCGGAAGCGGAATCCGGAACTGAAGGTGCCGACCGAGCTTCCGCCCGCCACGGAATGGACCGAAGCGGACCTTGCCTTGATCAAGCAGGGCGTGGGCGATAAGACCGGCAGACAGAACCAGGCCGGGGGCGAGTCCGGCGATGCCGGCGAGGACATGGCCAGCGGCGAGCAAGCCGGGTCGGTGGTGACCTATTTCGAGTCGAAGGGTTTCGGCTTTCTGCGGCCGGACGATGGCGGCCGGGACATCTTTTTTCACGTTTCGCGGCTGGCCGAGGGCTTGGCTACGGATCTGCGGCCGGGCACGCGGCTGCTGTACGAGCTGGGCATGGACCGCAGCGGCAAGCCGGCCGCCTCCAGCATTCGGATCGCTCCACCCGCCGCCCCCGCCGAGTGATCGCCATCATGAATCCGTTCCTGGTTCCTGCCCTGAGGTAAAGTCTCATGTTCGAAAATCTCTCGGAAAAGCTGCAGCGGGTATTCAAGAACCTGCGCGGCGAAGGCCGGCTTTCGGCTGAAAACATGGAGGGAGCACTGCGGGAAATCCGCATGGCTCTGCTCGAGGCCGACGTCAATTTCCGGGTAGTCAAGCAACTCATCGAGAACATCCGGCAGAAAGCCATGGGCGAGGAAGTGCTCACGGCGTTGTCGCCATCGCAGCAAGTGGTCAAGATCGTTCAGGAAGAGCTGATCAAAATCCTGGGCAGCCATGAATCGAAACTGCGCTTTGCGAACGAGCCGCCGTCGGTGATTCTGATCGTGGGGCTGCAAGGCTCGGGCAAGACTACTTCCACGGGCAAGCTGGCGCGGTGGCTGGCACGCAACGGGCACCGTCCCATGCTGGTGTCGGTGGACGTGTACCGCCCGGCGGCGCGGGAGCAACTCAAGGTAATCGCGCGGGAAGTGGGGCAACCGGTTTGGGAAGGGGCGGCGGAAGAGACCAAGCCGCTGGAACTGGCGCGCGCGGCCCGCAAAGAATGCGCGAACTCAGGGCGCGACGTTCTGCTGGTGGATACGGCGGGCCGGCTGCACATCGACGATCAACTCATGACCGAGCTGGACGAGCTCAAGCAACAGCTCAACCCGGTGGAGATTCTGTTCGTGGCGGACGCCATGACCGGGCAGGACGCGGTGAAATCGGCGGACGAATTTCACAAACGCCTGGGTATCACCGGGGTGATCCTGACCAAGATGGACGGCGATGCGCGCGGCGGCGCGGCGCTGTCGATCCGGCATGTCACCGGCCAGCCGCTGAAGTTCGTGGGCATAGGCGAAAAGCCCGACGCGCTCGAGCCCTTCCATCCGGACCGCGCAGCCAACCGCATTCTCGGCATGGGCGATATTCTTTCGTTCATCGAGAAGGCGGAAGAGACGATCGACAAGAAAAAAGCGGTCGAGATGCAGCGCAAGCTGATCGAGAACGAGTTCACGCTGGAGGATTTCCGCGACCAATTGCGGCAGATCCGCAAGCTGGGACCGCTGGGGTCGCTGCTCGACATGATGCCCAAGGTGGGCATGCTGAAAGAGCTCAAGGGCGTCAAGGTGGACGAGAACGAAATTACGCGAGTGGTGGCGATCATCGATTCGATGACCCCGCGCGAGCGGAACAATCACATGATCATCAACGGCAGCCGGCGGCGGCGGATTGCGCATGGCAGCGGCACGTCGGTGCAGGAAGTGAACCAGTTGTTGAAGCAGTATGCCCAGGCCCGCAAGATGATGAAGAGCGTTTCGGGCGGCCTGCTGGGCAAAAAACTTGGGAAAATGAAACTGCCGCCCGGATTTCCGTTCGGAGATATGGCGGGCCGTTAAGAGCGGTCAGCTATCAGCTTTCAGCGGTCAGCTTGGTGTGGCTGAGTGCTGACATCTGATCGCTGATAGCTGGTTTTTAAAGAATTGGAGTATCGATGCTGATGATTCGACTGGCGCGTTTCGGCGCCAAAAAGAAGCCTTTTTACCGCGTGGTAGTGATCGAGAAAGAGCGCGCCCGCAACGGACGGAGCCTGGAGGTAGTGGGGCATTACAATCCGCTGTCGAGCCCGGCGCAGGCGACCTTGCAACACGAGCGGATCGACTATTGGGTGAAGAACGGCGCGCAGCTTACCGACACGGTAAAGCACCTGGTGGAGAAATTCCCGGCGGCGGCGCCGGCGACCGCCGTGTAGCCGTTCGGTGCGCGGTTTTACAGATTTAACTGTAACAAAAATAACGGGAAGCATGTAACAAAGGCATTTCGAGCAGTACCCGTTCCGCTACCATGGGAAAGGGAGGCGGGATGAAGCAGCTCATCGAAGACATTGCCAAAGCTCTAGTGGACATCCCCGAGGAAGTATCTGTGCGCGAGGTGCAGGGCGAACAGGTGACTGTGCTCGAACTCAAGGTAGCTCCCAGCGACCTGGGGAAGGTGATCGGGAAGCAGGGGCGCACGGCCCGTTCGATCCGGACCATCTTGGGGGCGGCCGGCATGAAGCTCAGCCGGCGCTTCACGCTGGAAATTCTGGAGTGATTGCGGACGGGGACGAATGGGTCGCGATCGCCCTGGTGGGGAAACCTCGGGGCAATCGGGGCGAGCTTACCGCCGTCAGCCTGTCGCACCGGCCGGAACGTTTCGCCGAGCTGAGCGAAGTGTTTTTGTTCGTGCCGGGGAAGGCCGGCGGTGAGCGCCTGGAGGTGGAATCCACCTGGTTTCACGACGGGCGGCTGATCTTCAAGTTTGCCGGGGTGGACACCATCGACGACGCCGAGCGATGGGCCGGCGCCGAAGTACGGATCCCGCTCAAGCAGCGCGCGGCGCCCGAGCCAGGGGCCTATTTTCAATCGGACCTGATCGGTTGCGAAGTGGTGGCGCACACCGGCGGCGAGCTTCTGGGCCGAGTCACGGGCTGGGACGATGGCGGTGGCAGCGGACTGCTGGTGCTCGATTCGGGCTTGATGATTCCGTTTGCGCGCTCGATTTGCGTGGAGATCGACCCCGCGGGACGGCGCATTGCGGTGGAACTGCCGCCGGGATTGAAGGACCTGAACCGCTCGTGATCTTCCATGTGCTGACGATCTTCCCCGAGTTCTTCGAGGGACCGTTCGCTCACGGGGTGGTGAAGCGGGCCAGCGAAAGCGGGATCGTCGAGATCCGCATTCACAATCTGCGGGACTGGACACACGACCGGCACAAGACCGTGGACGACCGGCCGTTCGGGGGCGGCGAAGGCATGGTGCTGAAGCCGGCGCCGGTTTTCGAGGCGGTGGAATCGATCTGGCCGGAGCGGGGCGAGGGCCGCAAAACGTTGCTGCTTTCGGCGCAGGGGCGCCGGTTCGACCAAGCCATGGCCAATCGGCTGGCACGGGAGCGGGAGCTGCTGTTGATTTGCGGCCGTTACGAAGGTGTGGACGAGCGGGTGGCCGCGCACCTGGCCGACGACGAGATTTCGATCGGCAATTACGTGTTGAGCGGCGGCGAACTGGCGGCCGCGGTGGTGATCGACTGCGTGGCGCGGCTGATACCCGGCGTACTGGGGAACGAAAGCTCGGCGGCCTTCGATTCGTTTCAGGAATCGGGACATGGGGAGGGGCTGCTGGACTGCCCGCACTGGACGCGGCCGGCGGAGTTTCGCGGGTGGAAGGCGCCGGAGGTGCTGCTGGGCGGCAATCACGAAGAAATCCGCAAATTCCGGCGGGAAGCGGCGCGCGAAAAGACGGCCAGGCTGAGGCCTGATTTGCTGGGGTGAAATACCGAGCCGCGACCGGAGAAGGCGTGAAGAACTAGAGCCGCCGATGAACACGGATGAACGCCGATAAAGGAGTCAAAGGATTATCGGCGTACCGGTTCCGCGAAAACCGCCCCCTGTGCCATCATGAGAGCATGGCTACCATAATAGCCTCTCCGCCAATCCAGGAAAGCCGGCGGGGAGAATTGATGACTCGGCTTTTCTCCGATCTTCAGATCGCTCGGTTCAATGAGCTCTACTATCAGCGCAGGGCCGAGTGGATGCGGCTTCTATCAACTGGCGCAAATACTATTTCTGCCATCGCGGCGAGCGCTGTCTTGGCGAATCTACTGAAGGGTGGGAATTCGCTCTTTGGTTTTGGTCCGGCGGTGTGGCAGCTATTGACGGGGCTTGCGGCCCTGTTTGCTGCTGTCGGCCCCGTGTTGGGACTAGGGACAAGGGCAACCCAGCTTGAAAAGGCCGCTTTTGGGCATGGCGTAGTCCGAGGGAGAATACACGTACTCCTCAATGATCTCAAGATGGCGGAGTTGGATGAAACCCACATCGCCAGATCCAGGGAAATAGAAGCCCTTCGGACGGCGCTCTCAGCGCTAGATGAACGGGGATCTGAGAGGGTAAAAAGGCAATGTTGGGATCAGACCTTGCACGAGTTTCCGTCTGAGAGTGCGTGGACACTTGTATGAGCAGACGCCGCCGCCCCGGCCCGGTGCCGCCCGATGAATTCAGGGGTGGTCAGGTCCCGCCCAGGCCAGCACCACCACCTCCTCCTCCGCCTCCTCCTCCGAAGAAACCGTAAAACTTGCCCCTGAAGTCTCGGCATTGCAAAACCCTGCCAGCGTGATATCCTTTTCGGGGTGCCAGGCGAATCAACAGCGGGCCAGAAAGCGGCCCGAACTCGGAAGCGGCGGGCGGCGGCCGCGAAGGCGGTGCAGACGCGCAAGCGGATGAGCGCCTGGGAGAAGGCTCATGCGGCGGAAGCCGCCAGCAAGGATGCCCTGGAAATGTACTGCAAGAAGCACGGCTGGCGGATCGCATTCTTCGAGGGCGCCACCACCCGGGCCCCGCGAACCGGCATTATCGACGCCGTAGCGTTCCGGCTTGGCCGGAAAAACTGTGATCTGCTGGACGTGCGCCTGATCCAGTTGAAGGGTGGAGCGGCTGGCGTGACGGGCCGCGAGATCGCGCGTCTGAAGCAAGCGGCTGCCGGTGCTACGGTAAAGTGGTTGGTGGCGGAATTCGACGGTGACACCCTGTACTTGCTGCCCGGCGATCCGATAGGGTGACATTTTTCCCGCAACACAGCTTTCGAGCAGCACCCAACCCTTCAACTTTAAGCAGGCATTTCGTTTAAGATAGAAGATTAAGGAAATTCTCATGCAGAACGCGCTGTTGGCAAAGTTTATTCAGAAGAACCGGCGGACCGATATCCCGCAGTTTCGTCCCGGCGATACGATCCGGGTGCACGTGAAGATCAAAGAAGGCGATAAGGAGCGGTTGCAGGCTTTCGAAGGCACGGTCATTGCCCGGAACAATACCGGCATGGGCGAATCGGTGACGGTGCGCAAGGTCAGCTTTGGCCAAGGCGTGGAGCGCATTTTTCCGCTGCATGCGCGCGTGATCGATCACATCGACGTAGTGCGCACGGGGCGGGTCCGCCGCGCCAAGCTTTATTACCTGCGCGGGCTGAAGGGCAAAGCGGCGCGGCTGCGCGAACGCGAATAGCATCGGGCGGTCCCTCATGCGCCCCGACAAGGCGGCTGGTCCATTGCGGTGCGAAGCGACGTTCGAACGGGCGTTGCGCAGGCGCGGTTTCCACGCCGTGGCCGGCGCCGATGAAGTGGGCCGGGGCTGCCTGTTCGGGCCGGTGGTAGCGGCGGCGGTGATTCTGGCCGCGGACCATCCGGTGCGGGGCCTGAACGACAGCAAGCAGCTCGAGGCGGAGCGCCGCGAAGTGCTGGCGGTGCGGGTGCGCGAACGCGCGGTTGCCTGGGCGGTGGCGGCGGTGGATGCGGCTACGATCGACGCGATCAACATCTATCAGGCGTCGCGGTTGGCGATGCGGCGCGCCGTGGAAGCTCTTTGCCCGGCGCCGGATTATGTGCTGGTGGATGCGGTGCCTCTGGAGTTGGGCGTGCCGCAGCAAGCACTCATTCACGGCGACGCGCGCTGCCACGCCATTGCGGCGGCTTCCATCCTGGCCAAGGTGCATCGCGATGAGCTGATGCGCCGTTGGGACGCGGTTTTTCCGGAATATGGGCTGGCGTCGAACAAAGGCTACGGTTCGCCGGAACATTTGCGCGCCCTGGCCCAGACGGGTCCTACGCCGCTGCACCGCTTGAGCTACGAGCCGGTGCGGCGGTATTCGCGATTTCCGCTGGACGAGACGGCGCAACTGGAACTGTTCGCCGCGGGGGCCGCATGACGCCCATGCAACAGGGCCCGACGGAGCCTCCGGTGTTGCCCGCCGAGCCGGCTCATCGCTGGTATCACAAAGTATCGGCGGTGGCGCTTTCGGTGCTGTGCCTGGAGGTCGGCTTGTTCCTGCTGCTGTTCCCATGGACCGTCTACTGGGACAGCAACTACTTCTCGATCCTGATGCCGGCCTGGAGCAACTATTGGGACAACGGCTACGTCCGCGCCGCCGTGAGCGTGCTCGGCGCGGTGAATCTGGGCATCGGCCTGAGGGAGATTGGCCGTTTGCGGAGATTCAGCCGGCGCACGGCGGAATGAAGGCGGAGGCGAAGCGGTCAGCGGTCGGCTGTCCGCTAGGCGCTCTGGGGCTGACCGCTGACTGCCGATGGCTGAAAGCTTATGAAGGGTGAAGCGCCTTCCGCAGCCCGCTCCCTGAAAGCGCGGCAGCTTTCCCCAGCGAACTTGGCGGCAGCACCGCGATGGTTTCAGCCTGTGCTCCTTGGCCTCGCGCTGCTGCTGGGTTTAGGCCTGTTTTCGCGCGAGCTTTCCGATTGGGATTTCTGGTGGCACCTCAAAACCGGGGAATGGATGGCGCACACGCAGCGGCTCCCGGTACCGGATCCGTTCGCGTACACTACCGCCCTGGCGCGGCCGGCCTATGCCGGCGAAGAACTGGTGCGCAATTTCAATCTGACCCACGAGTGGCTGGCGCAGGTGTCGATTTACCTGGCGTGGCGGGCCACCGGCTTCGGCGGCGTGGTGCTGCTGCGGGCAGCTCTACTGACGGTGTTCTGCGCCGCCGCGGGATGGATCGTCTGGCGCCGGCGCGGGAATTTCTATTGGGCCATGGCGGCGGGCGTGGCGGCGGCCAGCGTGAGCGTGGAGTATACCAACGACCGGCCGTATTTGGCCAGCTTCCTGTTTCTAGCGGCCACGATTGCGATTCTGGAATCGCGCCGGCGGGTATGGCTGCTGGCGCCGCTTTTTCTGCTATGGGCAAACTGCCACGGCGGGTTTTTCCTCGGATGGCTGGCGGTGGGCGCTTACGCGGCGGAGGCGTTGTGGCTGCGCCTGCGCGGGCGGCCCCAGGCAGGAGATCGCGGCTTATACCTGTGGGCCGCGGCGGCGGTATTGGTTTCGGGGCTCAATCCCAACGGCTTCCGCGTGTTCGAAGTTCTGCTGTTGTATCGCTCCAGCACCATGCAATCGCTGCTGCTCGAATGGGCGCGGCCCTCGCTGTGGCCGCCCAGCGCGTTTTCGGTGCTGCTGGTGGCGGGCGCGGCAGTATTGCTGTGGCAACGCGCCAAGGTTCGCGCGGCGGATTGGCTGCTGTTCATGGCCTTCGCCGCGGCGGCACTCAGCGCTTACCGCAACACGATTCTGGTGGGCTGGTTTGCGCCTATCGCAATTGCCAGCTACCTGCCGTGGGAACTGCGGCTGCGGCCCATGATGCAATATGCCGCGGCCGCCATCGGCATAGGTGCTCTAGCTTTGGGGTGCGCACAAGGCCGCATGTTCCAACTGCGCGTGGCGGAATGGAGATTTCCCGTAGGCGCCGCGGATTTTCTGGTGTCGCACGGCATCCGCGCGCGCCTGTACAACACCTATGAATATGGCGGCTATCTCATCTGGCGGCTGGCGCCGGAAGAAAAAGTCTTTATCGACGGCCGGGCGCTGAGCGACAGTGTTTTCGACGACTCCGAACGGATTCTCTTCAATCACGATGCCTCGGGCGGAAAGGATGCGTTTGCCCTGCTCGATCAATACGGCGTCGACACCATCGTCATGAACGGTTTCGAATTCGTGACCGGGCAATTATACCTGCTGGCGCCGGGCTTGGCCGATCCCGCCGAAAGCCAGTGGAAGCTAGTGTACGAAGATTCGGCCGCGATGGTTTTCATGCGGAACCCTCCGCCGGACCTGGCCGCGCTCGATTCGCTGCGGGTTTTTCCGAGTCTGGAGGCGGAATGCGAAGTACACTTGGAGCACGAGCCCCAGTATCCGCGCTGCGCCCGCGCGCTGGGCCAGACGTTCTCGAAGCTGGGGGATTGGGCGCGTGCCCGGCGCTGGATTGGCGTATACCTGGCGCGTGCGCATGGCCCGGATCCGGAGGCGGAAGACGCGTACCGGCGGCTGCTGGGGGCGAGATAGGGGCGGAGAGCTTTCAGCAGTCAGCAGTCAGCCTTCAGCTAATGCATCGCCGTAAACAGCGCGAAGACGGCGCCTTGCGGATCGGCCAGCACGGAAAACCGCAGCGAATTGTCGATGGTCATGGGCGGCGCATAGACGGTGGCGCCCATGTCCTTCGCTTTGGCGGTTGAGGTATCGCAATCGGCGACAAGAATATAGGGCAGCCAGTGCGGCGGGGCGTGCTTGTTGCGATACTCCTCGGGAAGAATTCCGCCGATTCCCTTCTCGCCGTTCATGATGTGCAAATAGCTGGAAGGATCTTTGCTTTTCCCGGTGGTCATGGACCAACCGAACAGGCCCTCGTAGAAGGCCCGGGCGCGGTCGCGAGCCGGCGTGTTGAGGTCGGCCCAGCAGAGCGTACCGGGGACGCCGGCGATGCCAATTCCGGTGTTGTCCCTGGCTTGCCAAATGCAGAATACGGCTCCGGTGGGATCCTGGATGACGGCCATTCGGCCGAAGGTGGAGACGTCGAAGGCGGCCCGGAGCACCGTCGCGCCCAGTTCGGCGGCGCGTTTGGTCGTGTTGTCGGCGCTATCGACGGCTATGTAAAGCGCCCAGTGCGGAGGCACTGCGGGCATGCTTGGTCCAAGCTGATAACAGGCCGCGGCGTCGCAGCCATCGATTTGAAACATGGTGTAAGAGCCGTCCGGCCCCATGGGGAAGTCATTGGCTACCCAACCGAACAATGCGCCGTAAAAGCGCTTGGCCGCGCTCTGGTCGCTGGTGCCGAGCTCGAGCCAACTGAACGACCCCGCCGGGTGCTTTTCGATGTGTGCCATGGAGGGATTATGTCACGAAAGGCCTGGAGAGACCAGGAGGTCTGTATTACCTGGATCCGGCGCATTCCGGGCGGGGGTTTTGGTCGCAGTGCTGGGTTGACAGGGCGTTCGGCAGCTTCCTGACGTTTCGGGATAACCTAACTTTTGGTGAGGTAATCCCGAAATGC